>Ga0180220_1000245_pt1:0-75000 | contig 79879 bp, 64 predicted proteins | sample eDN5th37CBELigBY_FD_151335 | JGI IMG/M metagenome (GOLD analysis project Ga0180220, IMG submission 151335) | Enriched backyard soil microbial communities from Emeryville, California, USA - eDNA 5th pass 37_C BE-Lig BY (version 2) (version 2) | ecosystem: Environmental > Terrestrial >...
GTGGGCGTGGCGCCGCTCAACCGCGACAGCGGCCAGAGCCAGGGCAAGCGCCGCATCCATGGCGGGCGCGCCGAGGTGCGGGTAGCGCTGTACATGGCGACGCTATCGGCGGTGCGATGGGAGCCGGTGATGCGGGCGCACTACCAACAATTGCGAGCACGTGGAAAGGCGGCCAAGGTCGCGCTGGTGGCGTGCATGCGCAAGCTGCTGACGATCGTCAATGCGAGGCGGCGGGACGAGTTGAAGGCCTTGGCGGCTGTCGCCTAAAGGCACCTTCTCAAGACAGTTGCTGAATTAAGCCGAGCCGCGAAGTGGCTTCGGCTTGAATGAATTGTTAGGCAAGAACCCCGGGGTACGTGTTGGTGTCCTTGCCTAGGAACAGCGCCCTTGTCTCTGACTGGAATGGGTCACGGAAGGCAAAACCGGTGAGGCAATGCGCTACGACGGCAGCTGGAACTACAGAGGTACAAAGGATATGCGACAGCCCGGCCTGCCGGAACAAAGGTGGGCAGGAGGACGGGTCAGTAGGATCGCCCGTAGCGAGGACATTGTGTAGTCCCCTCGTTTAATCGAGCCAGTTAGAAGTAGAGTTCCACCCCAAGGAGCTCTGCATGAAGAAGTCCCGTTTCACCGAAGAACAGATCATCCGCATCCTCAAGGAATGCGAGGCTGGCGCGAAGGTCGCCGAGACCTGCCGCAAGCACGGCATCAGCGAACCGACGTACTACGCCTGGAAGGCCAAGTACGCGAACATGGACGTGGCCCAGCTGCGGCACCTGAAGGACGTCGAGGCCGAGCTGGCCCGGCTCAAGCGCATGTATGCGGATCTGGCGCTGGAGCACCACGCGCTGAAGGACGTGCTGTCGCGAAAAGGCTGAGCCAGGCGCAGCGTTTGGAGCTGAGTCTGGCAATGCAATCCGAGCATGGCTTGAGCGCCCGTCGCGCAGACCGGGCACTGGACCTGTCGCGCTCGGCGCGGCATTACCAGCCGCGTGTCCGGGACGACGGTCCGCTGATCGAGGCCATCGAGGCCGGCCTGCGGGCCAATCCCGGCTACGGCTTCGGCCTGCTGTTCGGCGAGTTCCTACGTCCCCGGGGCTGGGGCAAGACCCGCTGCCGGCGGGTCTACCTGGGCCTGGGCAAGAACCTCAAGCGGCGCGGCAAGCAGCGCCTGCCGGAGCGCGTGCGCGATCCGCTGGAGATCCCGCCGCATGCCAACCACACCTGGTCGGCGGACTTCATGGCCGACGCGCTGTGGTCGGGCCGGCGCCTGCGCACCTTCAACGTCAACGACGACTTCAACCGCGAATCGCTACGCATCGAAATCGACACCAGCCTGCCGTCCCGACGCGTCGTGCGTGCTCTGGACGAGTTGGTCGAACTGCGCGGCGCCCCCCAACGCCTGCGCCTGGACAACGGTCCGGAGTTCATCAGCGCCGAACTCAAGCGCTGGGCCGAGCGCCATGGCGTGGAAATCGTCTACACCCAGCCGGGCAAGCCGACGCAAAACGCCTTGATCGAACGCTTCAACCGCACTTACCGCACGGAGGTCCTCAACCGCTACATCTTCACCAGCCTGGCCGAGCTGCGGCGCATGACCGAGGACTGGCGACACCGCTACAACCACCATCGCCCGCACAGCGCACTCGGCGGCCTTCCGCCAGTTCGCTACGCAATGGCACAATCCCCCGAAACCTCTACTTTTGCCTGACTCGAGAAAACGAGGGGACTACAATTGAGCAGGTAGTAGGGGGCGCCTTTGATCTCAGTGAAGTATCGGTACTCGCCGCAGCCAGGGGCAACTGAATCGAATAGCTCTATTGCTCGTGCCGAGAGCAACGGCCAAGACTCTTTCCAGGCGATTGCGTCCGACAAAGCGTAGGACGTGCCATGCAGCGTATGCGCTGGAGCTGCCCAGTCCGCGGGGAGCGGGTGAGCGTTAAGAACGTCTGGCCCGCAATCGACCGGCAACGCGCCGCTCAGAACATACGGACGCCTCTGGGAGCGAGCAACGAGCTTGTAGATGCTTGGAGTCGCCATTCTTGCCTAACGCCTGAATTAAGCCGAGCCGCGAAGCGGCTTCGGCTTGAATGAATTGTTAGCGTCATCTGGCCAGTAGAATCCCAGTGTGGGCGACGTCTTTGACCCTAACAAACCCTAGATCTTTGGGTGGAACCCCGTCGAGCACTACAGAGACCGTTGTCCAAGCGCCTGGTCGAAGTGACTCAGTGAACGTTACATCTTTTGACTTTGCGGAATCGTTATTGGGCGATCCATTCTCATCAGTGCGACCCCATTCGATTTTTGCCTTTAGGCCGTTTACGGTTGACGACAAAGGATTGCCAAATCTTAAGCGTACCTTTGAGCCATTTGCGTATGGGGTGATGTCAGCCAGCTCAACCGTGAGTGTGCCGAGATCATAGCGAACGGTGGAGTACCCGGAATCTCCGGGCCGCATGTATGCGACTCGGTCAAAACCCTTGAGCAAATTATCGAGGTCGTGCTCAGCTTGCTTTTGCTTTACAGCAGCCAGCTCGGTCTTGAGTGCGTCAAGCTCCAGTCGAATGGTTATGAGCTCGGCAGACTGTGTCGAAGAGTTGGATGAATTGCAGCTTGCGAGAAGGCTGCAACCGGCGAGAACTAGAGCAACTCGAAGCATCATGATCTCCCCCCAGTGACGCTAACGCCTGAGTTAAGCCGGCCCGCTGAGCGGGCGCGGCGATGGTTCAATCATAGCGCCAGCGCCGAGACCGCGAAGCGGGCTCGGCTTGAACGAATTGTTAGCCGCGAAATTAGTTACCAAGAAGCTGGTCAATAACTGGGTCCATCTTTGTCTTAGTGCTTGCGAATTTCGTAAGCGCGAAGCCTCCGCTGTGATGGTAGTCAGCGGAGCCGATCTGCATTCCGTTTTTCCACAAGCGTAGCTGGGCATCGTCTAGATACGGCTTGAGATCCCAGCCTCGGGATGCTGTATAGGTAAGTGTAACTTCGCACGACTTGGCTTCTGCTTCCGATACCACGGTCGAAGCTATGCCATGCCGATTAAGACCATCTCGAAGGACGGGTACGAAATCAGACACAACAACCTTAGGGTTCTCGACGATGCAGACATTGCTTATTCGATCATCGTTAGCAACCGGTTTAACATCAATAGATGTGCAGCCGGCGATCAATAGTGCGAGTAGAGCAAAAAAGACGATTCTCATTGCGATTCCCCTTGTAGCGGCTAACGCCTGAATTAAGCCGCGCCGCGAAGCGGCGTCGGCTTGAATGAATTGTTAGGCCTCATTGGATGAGGCTCTCTTGGAAGGACAAAGACGATGCATGGATTGTCGTGAAGTCGCCGCGCATATCAGAAATTGTGTGGCGGAGTAGGCCATTACGCAATTTGACAAGCTCTTGAACCACAATGGCAGGCATGAAATAGAGCCTGTTTGATGTGGTCTGGAACTTACAGACCCCAGAGTAGGAGAACTCAAAGCGACGCGTGCCGTAATCGTTTATTGCGCCAAATGTGATTCCGCCGCGGTTTGCTTGAATGTAAGTCACGCTAGAACGCCAAAGCGAAAGGTCTGAACCGGAAGGAAGCTCGTAGCGCTCCTTTGCAGTAAGGCTTTGCAAATCACTTGGGAGGCGTGCTCGCACCTTTGCCAAGTAGTCAAAGTAGCGTGTTCCGTCCCACTGAGTTGGGGAGCCGGAATTATCGAGGTACATGAAGCGAGCTGGCATGGAATGAGGCCTAACGCCTAATAGACCCCAAATCGGGGTGATATGGCGAAGTATCCGCGGCCCGGGCGGGGCGTTCAAGGGGCGAATTCCTACGCATAATCAAGCTGTTGACCGATAGCCACGGGCCGGTCATGGCGACAATCCTGCCTTGCATATTTCAATTTGCGAGGCGATATGCCATATCCATCACGAAATGCGCCGATAAACCGGTCTGCTATCGGTAGCGGATCGCCCCGGTTGCTCGATGAAGTCAGGCGGCGCATCCGCGTCAGGCATTACAGCCTGCGCACCGAGCACATCTATGTCGGTTGGATAAGGCGCTTCATCCTCGCCAACGGCAAGCGCCATCCCCGCGACATGGGCGCCGCCGAAGTCGAGGCCTTCCTGACCGGGCTCGCCGTGCACGGCAAGGTGTCCGCCAGCACCCAGAACCAGGCGCTCACCGCACTGCTGTTCCTTTACCGCGAAGTCCTGCGCATGGACCTGCCCTGGCTGGAGAACGTCGTCCGCGCCAAGCACGGCCGGCGCGTGCCCAGCGTGCTTTCGCGCGACGAGATCGGCCGCGTGCTTGCGCTGATGGACGGCCGCCCCAGGCTGCTCGCCAGCCTGTTGTACGGCACCGGCATGCGCCTGATGGAATGCCTGCGCCTGCGGGTCAAGGACGTCGACTTCGAACGCAACGAGATCGTGGTGCGCGAAGGAAAGGGCGGCAAGGACCGGCGCACGGTGCTGCCGGCGACGCTGGTCGCGGCCCTGCGCGAAGAAGTGGAGCGCGTGCGCCTATTGCACGCCGCCGACCTGGCCGAAGGCTTCGGCGAAGCGCAGTTGCCGCACGCGCTGGCGCGCAAGTATCCGAACGCCGGGCGCGAGCTGGGCTGGCAGTTCCTGTTCCCGTCCGAGCGACGATCGCGCGACCCGCGCGACGGTTGCGAGCGCCGGCACCATTTCGACGACGGCATGCTGTCGCGCGCGCTGAAGGTCGCGTGCCGCCGCGCCGGGATCGTCAAACCGGTGTCGGCGCATACCTTGCGGCATTCGTTCGCGACCCACCTGCTCGAGGCCGGCGCCGACATCCGCACCGTGCAGGAACTGCTCGGCCACAAGGACGTGGCGACCACGCAGATCTACACGCACGTGCTGAACCGTGGCGCCGGCGGCGTGCTGAGCCCCCTCGACCGGTAGGAGCGGGCCTTGCCCGCGGCCGGGAGCCGTCCCCAACGACGAATGATTCCGCGAAGCGCCGTGCACGGCGGTCGCGGGCAGGGCCCGCTGCTACGGCCGGTCGCGCGCCGCGGCGATGGCGGCGATGCGCGCCTTCCGCAACGCCTCGCCGATCTGCGGCCCCGGCAGGCCCTGCTGCGCCAGGTCCTTCGCGTTGACCGACAGCGTGGCATCCAGCAGCCGGCGCAGTTCGCGGCCCTGCGGGTAATCCGCGTCCGCGTTGCCCAGCCGGCCGCGCTGGTCGGCTTCGCAGACCAGCGCCAGTTGCGCGATGCGTTCCGGCTTGCGCAACGCATCGCAGCGCGCGAACAACGCGTAGACCGTCGCGTCGCGCAGTTCGGGCAGGCGGTGCACGTTCAGGTGCTCGCGGCAGGCGATGACCGCCAGTTCGCGGTGTTCGGCCGGCACCTTCAGCCGCTCGCACAGCGCGCGGATCGGCGCGATGCCCGCGTTCTCGTGGCCGATGTGCCGGGGCAGCGCCTCCTTCGGCGTCAGCGCCTTGCCCAGGTCGTGGACCAGCGCGGCGAAGCCGACCCGGTCGTCGCCCGGCGCCAGCCCCGCCGCCATGTCGCTGACCAGCTGCTGGTGGATGCCGGTGTCGATTTCCGGATGGAAGTCCGCGCGCTGCGGTACGCCGTACAGCGCGTCGACTTCCGGCAGCACCGCGGCCAGCGCGGCGCTGGCGCGCAACGTGGCCAGGAACGCCGACGGTTGCTTCGAGGCGAGCGCCTTGCGCAATTCCTGCCACACCCGCTCCGGCACCAGTGCGTCGAGTTCGCCCGACGCGGCGATCCGCCGCATCAGCGCCAGCGTTTCGTCGGCGACGACGAAGCCCAGCGGCGCGAAGCGCGCCATGAAGCGCGCCGCGCGCAGCACGCGCAGGGGGTCCTCGACGAAGGCCGGGCCGACGTGGCGCAGCACGCGGCGTTCGATGTCGCGCGCGCCGCCGTGGGGATCGACCAGCTCGCCATGCTCGTCCTGCGCGATCGCGTTGATCGTGAAGTCGCGGCGCTGCAGGTCCTGTTCCAGCGTCACCGACGGATCAGCGTCGACGACGAAGCCGCGGTAGCCGCGCCCGCTCTTGCGTTCGGTGCGCGCCAGCGCGTACTCCTCGCCGGTCTGCGGGTGCAGGAACACCGGGAAGTCGCGGCCCACCGGCCTGAAGCCGCGCGCGAGCATGTCGTCGGGCGTGGCGCCGACCACGACCCAGTCGCGGTCGCCCGGCGCAAGGCCGAGCAACTTGTCGCGCACCGCGCCGCCGACGAGATAGGTCTGCATGGGGGAAATGATGCCTGATCGGCCGCGATTGCGGCGCATCGTCGGCGCTGCGCGCCGCCTTCTCCCGCCAGGGGGAAGGGTTCGATCGCGCGGGGAAACGGGATCAGGACTGCGCCGGGCAGGCGAACGGCTTGCGCTTGCCGTCGAAATTCCCCCGCAGCCGCTCCGACAGCGGCAACGCCTTGCCGTGCATGCGCCAGTCGTAGATCGTGCTGAAGGCCAGCACGCGCGCGACGTACTCGCGGGTTTCCCGGTAGCTGATCGTCTCGATCCAGAAGTCCGGGTCGAAGCCGGGCCGCTGCGACTGCCAGCGCGCGGTGGGGGTCGGGCCGGCGTTGTAGGCGGCGATGGCCACGTACGGCGCGCCGTACTTGTCCAGCACCTCGCGCAGGTAGGCGCTGCCGATGGCGATGTTGGCGTCGGCGTCGTACAGCGTGTCGCCGCCGTTCCACGGCTGGCCGATGCGCCGCGCGACCGCGGCGCCGGTGGACGGCAGCACCTGCATCAGCCCGCGCGCGTCGGCGGGCGAGCGCGCCTTCGGGTTGAACACGCTTTCGGCGCGGATCTCGCTGGCGACCCAGGCCGGGTCGAGCGCGTTCTTCCTCGCCTCGCGCTCGATCGTGCGCTCGTAGTGCAGCGGGAAGCGCAGTTCGTACAGGCGCGACTCGTCCGTCTGCCTGCCGAGCGCGAACACCGCGCGGTCGAACCAGCCGTTGTCGTTCGCCACCTCGACCGCGAGCCGGCGCTGCGCGTCGTCGAAGCGCTTCAGCGCCGCGTCCCATTCGCGCGTCGCCCAGTTCGGCCGGTCCAGCTGCCACAGTTCCATCGCGCGGACGATGCCGGGATCGGCGGCGACGGCGGCCTTGGCCTGGTGGTCGCGCGCGGGTTGCCATGGGCACAGCGCATAGGGTTGGCCAAGGCGGTCGGCGGCGAGGAAGCCGTGGAAGGTCGCGCTCTTCGCCACTTCGGCGTACAGGCGCCGCGCCTCGGCCGCGTCGCCGGTCTTCTCGGCGAGCCGGGCTTCGAAGTATTGCCAGTGCGGGTCCGCGCGCTGCGCCGGCGTCATCTTGCGCAGCGCGGCCAGCGCCGCCGGCCAGTCGGCGCGCGCCATCGCTTCGCGCACGCGCCACTCGTGCAGGCGTTCGTCGTACAGCGTCGCGGGCACCGCGTTCAGGCGCCGCGCCGAATCCGGCAGGTACGAGGCCGCGCTCCACAGCGCCAGCGAGTACATCAGCTTGCCGCGTTCGGTTTCGCCCATCGCCAGCGCGTCGGCCAGCGCCCAGGCCTGGGCTTCGGCCGCGTCGGCATCCTTCTCGGCCAGCCGCGCCAGGCCGACCAGCGCGACCGTGCGGCTGCGCGCGTCCTTCGGCCAGCGCGCGGCGCGCGGATGCGGGGCGTCGAGGAAGGCGGCGTAGTCGTTGGCCAGCGCGGCGTCGGCCGCCGGCAGGCCGCGGGCGATGCTGCGGATGACGTTGGGCTGGCCTTCGCCGATGGCCAGGTCGATGCGTTGCCAGCGCAATGGCGGGGTCAGCCCGCCGGCGCCGTCGAGCGCGGCGAACACCGGATCGCAGGCGTCCGGCAGCGACTTGCCGCTGCTCAGCCAGATCGCCTGCGCGTCGGCGGTCCATTGCGCGTCGGCATTGCCGGTGGCGCGGCGCGCCTGCAGCTCGTCGCAGCGCAGGGCCACGTTTTCGCGCGGTTGCCACGTGGCGAGGAAGGCCGGCCAGTCCTGGCGCCGCGCCAGCTCGGCCAGCCACTGGCCGCGGAACAGGCCGGCCACCGGCAGGTCCTGCCGGCGCTGCAGGAAATCCCACGCCTGCGCATCGGACAGGGTCGCGATGTCGTGGCTGAGCGCGGCGTATTCGATCCATGGCCAGACCGGATGCGATTGCAGGCCGGCGTAGCGCGCGGCGTCGAAGCGGCCGCTTTCGGCCGCCTCCAGCGCGGCGCGCAGTTGCGGGCGTTGCGCGTCCAGCCCGCGCGCGTAGGCCAGCGCGAGCCCGGCGCCGGCGGACAACAAGATGGCGCACACGATGAGAGAATGCAGCGGCTTCATGCTTCCGGATACTAGGCGGGAACGCGTGAATCGCCCAGCAAGAACCTGAACCAACGCGTACGAACGACAGCGAGGCGCCGGCTTGGACGGAATCTGGATCTTTCCCCTGCTCGGCGCGGTCGCCGGCGTGTTGGCCGGGCTGCTCGGCATCGGCGGCGGCGTGATCCTCGTCCCCGCGCTGGCGTGGCTGCTGCCGCTGCACGGCGTGCCGAAGGAAGCGGCGCTGCACGCGGCGCTGGCCAGTTCGCTGGCCAGCATCGTGGTGACCGCGGCGTCGTCGGCGTGGTCGCACCACCGGCGCGGCAGCGTGATGTGGCCGACCGCGGCGTGGATGGCGCCGGGGCTGCTGCTCGGCGGCTGGCTCGGCAGCGCGTTCGCGGTGCACGTGGCCGACGACGCGCTGCGCTGGATCGTCGCCGCCTACTGCTTCATCGTCGCCCTGCAGATGTTCGCCAGCCGCAACGGCAACGGCGGCGGCGACCTGCGCGCGCCGGCGCCGCGCGGCTGGCCGATGAGCGCGGCCGGGGTCGGCATCGGCGCGGTGTCGTCGGTGGTCGGCATCGGCGGCGGCAGCATGGCCGTGCCGTTGCTGGTCTGGCGCGGCATCGCGCCGGTGCGCGCGGTCGGCACCTCGAGCGCCTGCGGCGTGCCGATCGGCCTGGCCAGCGCGCTCGGCTACGCGCTGCACGCGCCGGCCGGCGCGCTGCCGCAGCATGCGATCGGCTACGTGCACCTGCCGGCGACGCTCGGCGTGGCCGTCGCTTCGCTGCTGGCCGCGCCGTACGGCACGAAGCTGGCGCACCGCATCGGCGGCGCGGCGCTGAAGCGGGTGTTCGCGTGCTTCCTGCTGGCGGTGGCGGCGCTGCTGGCGTTGGGCGGCTGAGTGGCGGGCTCAGGCCGCGGCGGCGGTCGCGCCGCGCAGCGCCTGCGGCGGCACCTCGATTTCCATCGCCAGCGCCAGGTGGTCGGAGTTGGCCGCGGGCAGCGCGCTTCCGGCGCCGTTGCGCAGCGCCGCGCTGACCAGGATGTGGTCGATCGCGCGCTGCGGCCGCCAGCTGGGGAAGGTCGGCACGTGCGCGTGCGGCGGGCGCAGGTGGCTGCGCTTGTACAGCAGCTCCATTTCCGGCACGTCGGGCGTGCAGTTGAAATCGCCCATCAGCACCGCGTGGTGGTGGTCGTGCAGCAGTTCGCCGAGGAAGGCCAGCTGCGAGCGCCGCGAGTTCGCGCCCAGCGACAGGTGCGCGACCGCCACGACCAGGCCCTCGTCGCCTTCGCCGAAGCGCGCGACCAGCACGCCGCGCCCGGCGATGCGGCCGGGCAGCGGGTGGTCGGTGATCTCGACCGGTTCCAGCCGGCTCAGCAGGCCGTTGGCGCTGCCGGCCAGGCGCGCGACGTTGCGGTTCGGCTGGTGGCTCCAGTAGTCGAAGCCGGCGCGCTCGGCCAGGTAGTGGGTCTGGTTGGTGAAACCGGAGCGCAGGCTGCCCGGGTCGGCCTCCTGCAGGCCGACGATGTCGTGGCCGCGCGCCAGCTGCGCGATCGCGTCCAGGCTGCCCTGCTTGCCGCCGACCGGCAGCGCGTGCGACCAGCTGCGGGTCACGTAGTCGCTGTAGCGGCGGGTGCTGGAACCCGCCTGGATGTTCGCGCTGAGCAGGCGCAGCCGCCGGGTGGTCGCCGATCCGGTCATGCGGGGGACATGCCTTGCCGTGGGGGCGCGGGACGGCTCAGTTCGCCGCGCCGGTGGCGGCCTTGGCGCGCTCCTGCGCGACCAGGCCCTCGAGGATGCGGATCATGTCTTCCCAGCTGCGGCCCTTGACCAGGTACTTGCCGTTGACCACCAGCGACGGCGTGCCGCCGATCTGCGAGCGCAGCATGAACTGGTTGCCCTTGTTGACCTTGCCGTTGACCGCGAAGCTGCGCATCGTGTTCTTGAACTGGTCGGCGGACACGCCGTACTGGGCGTAGAACGCGGCGACCTTGTCGGCGTCGAACTTCTGGCCTTCGCCGGGCAGGCGGCCTTCCATGTGCACCGCGCGGTAGACCGCGTCGTGGCTTTTCGCGGCGATGCCCAGCGCCTCGGCGGCGTAGTAGGCCTTGGCGTATTCGGCGAAGTCCGGGCGGAAGGTCGCCGGGATCAGGGTGACGCGCACGTCGGCGGCCTGGCGCGACTTCCAGTCCCTCAGCAGCGGCTCGAAGGCGTTGCAGGCCGGGCAGATGTAGTTGAAGAACTCGACCACCTCGACCTTGCCGTTCAGCGGCTCGTACGGCTGGCCGCCGGCGATCTCGGTGTAGTCGACGCCGGGCACCAGCGCCGGGCCGGTGTACGGGGCCGGGGCGGGCGCCGGCGTGGCGGGCGCCGCTTCGGCGGCCGGCGCGGTTTCCGCGGCTGCGGGCGCCGCCGGGGCCTCCTCCGTCGCCGCGGCCGGCGCGGCCGTGGCTGCGGGTGCCGCTTCGGCGGCCGGCGCGGTTTCGACCGGCGCGGCCTCGGGCTTGCAGGCGGCCAGCGCCAGCAGGACGGTCATCGACAGGACAAGGCGGGATTTCATGGATGGAGCTCCAGGCAAGCCGGTATTCGGGGGCGGGTTCGGGACTGGGAAGTCTAAGCCAAGGCCGGGGCCGGCCGATGAACCTGCGTCACCGTTGCGGGCCGCGCGTTCACTTCGCGCCGTGTTCGCGCTTCACCAGCGCGTCGGTGATGCGCAGCACGTCGTCGTAGGTGCGCCCGAGCACGCGGTACTTGCCGTTGACGATGATCGTCGGGGTCCGGTAGGACTCGCTGCGGATGACGAACTGCTCGGCCTGCTTCAGCTGCGCGCTGACGCGGGCGCCGAAGAACTCGTCGACGAAGGCCTCGGGCTTGACCCCGTAGCCGGCGTAGAACGTGGCGATCTCGCTGGCCGCGGCGTTCTGCAGCGGCAGGCTGCCGACTTCGTGCAGCGCCTTGAACATCGCCGAATGGCTGCGCGGCAGCACGCCGAGGTTGGCCGCGGCGTAGTAGGCGCGGGCGTAGGGCAGCCACGCGCTGTTGAGCGGCGCCGGGACCGGGGTGAAGCGCACGTAGGCCGGCAGCTTCTGCTTCCATGCGTCGACCAGCGGCTGGAAGTGCGCGCAGTGGATGCAGCCGTAGCTGAACACCTCGACCACCTCGACCTTGCCGTCGAGCGGCGCGAACGGCTGGCCGTTGGCGATCAGCTCGTAGTCCTCGCCCTGCACCGGCGCGTCGACGGAGGCGAAGGCCGCGAACGGCAGCAGGGCGAGCAGGAAAGGAGCGAGGGCGAAGCGGAATTTCATCGTGCGGTCCCGGAAGCGGCTCTTTGCCTTCCCCCTTCGGGAGAAGGTGGCGCGAAGCGCCGGATGAGGGTACGGCGAAGTCGGTGAGCGTGGACTGACTGCGACAGCGCAACGAGCGCCGGAGTTCGCATGCCCGGGGATGCCGCCCGCCGCCGCGGATGCGCGCACCGCCGCTTCGCCGCTCCCGACCCCTCTCCCGGCGGAAGAGGGTCTTGCGTACTCAATGTGCGGCGGCGGGCGCGGAACCGGCCGCGGCCACGTCGTCGGCGCGGTCGTGCAGGCCCTGCAGGTAGGTCGCCAGCGCGGTGATCTCCTCGGCGGTCAGCGGCTTGGCGACCTGCGCCATGATGTCGAACATCGTGCGGTCGGTTTCGGTGGTGGTACCGGCCTGGTAGGCCTGCAGGCGCGCCGCGACGTAATCCTGGTGCTGGCCGCCGATGTGCGGGTAGGCCGGGCCCGGGTTGCCGGCGCCGGTCGGGCCGTGGCAGGCCAGGCACGCCGGGATGCCGCGCGCGGCATCGCCGCCGCGGTACAGGCGCTGCCCGATTTCGAAGTATTTCATGTCCTTGTACGGGCCTTCGGCGACCACGCTGTCGTCGGCCAGCCCGGCGCCGGACTTCTGCGTGGCGAAATACGCGCCGATGTCGCGCATGTCCTGCGGGGTCAGGCCCTGCACGAACGGCACCATCGCCGCGGCGGCGCCCGAGGTGCGCTGGCCGCTGGCGATCAGCGCCATCTGCCGGGCGATGTAGCTTTCGCTCTGCCCGGCGATGCGCGGGTACACCGGCACCGAGGAATTGCCGTCGGCGGCATGGCAGGCGGCGCAGGCCGCGGCCTTGGCCTGCCCGGCCTGGGCGTCGCCGGCGACGGTCTTGCCCCAGTCGATCTCGAGTGGCGCGGCCACCACCGGCGGGTTGTCCGGCAACGGCGCCACCGTGGTCTGGGCGTACGCAACCGCGCCCACCGCGGCGATGGCCAATCCGGCGATTCCCCAGACACGAGCGTGGCGCATGCTAAAGCTCCGTGATTCCCTGCGCCGATTATCGGCAAGGGCGGGTCGGCGGGTCAATTCGCCCGGCCCGGTCGGCGGCCATGCGATGCTAGAAGCATGGCCAAGACCACGAATCCGCCGCATCAGCCGAACCCGCTCAACGCCGCCCGCTACCTGCTGTCGGCGCACGAGGCCCGCCAACTGCCGCCCGACGACGGCGCCGAGGTCGCCTTCGCCGGCCGTTCCAACGCCGGCAAGTCCAGCGCGCTCAACGCCCTGGCCGGGCACAACGCGCTGGCGCGGGTGTCGAAAACCCCCGGCCGCACCCAGCAGCTGGTGTATTTCGAGGTCAAGCCGAAGCAGTGGTTGGTCGACCTGCCCGGCTACGGCTACGCCAAGGTGCCGCAGGAGCTGCTGGCGCACTGGCAGGCCTTCATCGACCGCTACTTCCAGACCCGCAACGCGCTGAAGGGGCTGGTGGTGGTGATGGACATCCGCCACCCGCTGAAGGACTACGACCGGCTGATGCTCGGTTACGCGGTGCGCCGCGGCATCCCCGCGCACGCGCTGCTGACCAAGGCCGACAAGCTCGGCCGCGGCCAGCAGGCCGAGACCCTGTGCAAGGTGAAGAACGAACTGTTCTCCGCCTTCGGCGACACGGTCGGCGTGCAGGCGTTCTCCGCCGAGTCCAGGCAGGGCGTCGAGGAGGCGCGCGCGGTCGTCGCGGGGTGGCTGGGGCTCTAGGCGCCTCTGCTGCTTTCTTCCTCTCCCCTCGCGGGAGAGGGAGAAAGTACGGCTTCCTTACTCCAGTTCGATGACCGCCGCGCTCTTGCCCTCGATCCGCAGCGATCCGCCCAGCGTCACCGGCTTGCCGGCCAGCACGTCGGTGCCGCGGTCGCCGGGTTCGACGAAGTCGGCGAAGCGCGCCAGATCCAGCGCCGCCGCCTGCGCATTCTTGTTCAGCGCCACCATCACCGTGTCCTTGCCGTCGTAGCGGAAGTACACGTAGACGCCATCGGCCGGCGCGAAATGCTGCAGCTTGCCGGCGTGCAGTACCGGCGTGCGCTTGCGCCACTCGAACAGCCGGCGCACGTACTCCTGCGCGTCGCGTTGCGCGGCGCTCAGGCCGCTGCCAGTGAAGGCGTCGGCCTTGTCGCCGGCCCAGCCGCCGGGCATGTCGGCGCGCAGCTCGCCGTCGCGGCGTTCGCGCGGGCCTTCGATCAGCACTTCCGAGCCGTAGTAGAACTGCGGGATGCCGCGCGTCGTCGCCACGTAGGCCATCGCCAGCTTCCACAGGCCGACGTCGCCGCCGACGTGCGCCAGCGCGCGGGCGGTGTCGTGGTTCTCGGCGAACACCACCAGCCGGTCCGGGGCCGGGTACTGGAAGTCGTTGGCCAGCGCCTCGTACAGCGGGGTCCAGCCGCCTTCCCAGACCTCCGGCTTCAGCAGCGCGTCGCGCAGCGCGATGTGCACCGGGAAGTCCATCATGCTGGGCATGTGCGGCACGTGGCCGTCGCGGTTGGCCTTGCCGCGCTGCCAGTGCGCGACGATCGCCGGGTTCGCGCTCCATTCCTCGCCGACCATCGCGAAGTCGGGGTATTCGTCCAGCACCGCCTGCGCCCAAGCGCTGAGGAAATCGGTGTCGGCATAGCCGAAGGTGTCCTCGCGGATCCCGGACAGGCCGGCGTACTCGATCCACCACAGCGTGTTCTGGATCAGGTAGGTCGCCAGGTGCGGGTTGCGCTGGTTGAGGTCGGGCATCGCCTCGGAGAACCAGCCTTCGACGAAGCCCCGGCGGTCGGCCGGCGCCGCGTGCGGGTCCTGGATCGTGGTGCGGCGGTGGTTGTCGGGGGCGAACCTGCCGCCGTTGTTGATCCAGTCGCGGCTGGGCAGGTCCTTCATCCACCAGTGTCCGGAACCGATGTGGTTCAGCACCACGTCCATGATCAGGCCGACGCCGCGGGCGCGCGCCTCGCCCGACAGCGCGCGGTAGTCGTCGTTGCTGCCGAAGCGCGGGTCGGTGCGGTACAGGTCGGTGATCGCGTAGCCGTGGTAGGAGAAGCCGGGCTGGTCGTTCTCCAGCAGCGGCGTGATCCACAGCTGGGTGAAGCCGAGCCCGGCGATGTAGTCGAGGTGCCTGCGGATGCCGGCGATGTCGCCGCCGTGGCGGCCGTTGGGGTCGGCGCGGTTGGCTGCTTCCTTCAGGCCGGCGACGCTGTCGTTGGATGGGTCGGCGTTGGCGAAGCGGTCCGGCGTGACCAGGTAGATCGCGTCGCGCGCGTCGAAGCCGCGGCGCCGGGCCGAACCGGGCGCGCGCGCGTCGAGGCGCCACGGGTGCGTCGCCACGACCTTGCCGCCTTCGACGAACTCGATGTCGAACGCGCCGGGCTTGGCGTCCGCCGCGACCTCGACGGTGACGAACAGGTAGTTCGGGCTTTCGGCCTTCTGCACGTCGACGATGTTCACGCCGTCGCGCTGCAGCCGCGGCGTTGCAGTGGCGATGCCGGTGCCGTGCACCAGCAGCTCGACCCGGTCGTGCTTCATGCCGACCCACCAGTTGGCCGGCTCCAGGTGGTCGATGGTGGCCGCGCGCAGCGGCAATGCCGTGGCCAACAGCATCAGCAGGAAGATATTCGCCAGTCGCATCGTTGTCCCCGGAGTCGCGGTATCCGCGCGGAGGCTACAGGCGGGGCTGCCGCACCGGCAACGCACGGCGGACTGAATTCGTATGTGCGGCAACGCAACAGGCCGTCATCGCGACATGGCCGTCGCAGGGTGCCTGGTCGTGGACGGCCTCAGACCCGCACGTCGAACAGCAAGCCGATCCCGTGCGAGGCCGCCATCGCCAGCGCGCCCCAGAAGAACACCCGCCAGGCGCCGCGCAGCACCGGCGCGCCGCCGGTCCCGGCGGCCAGCGCGCCGGACCCCAGCAGGCCGAGCAGCGTCACGGCGATGGTGACCGGGCCGACCCGCGAAGCCGGCGCCAGCCATGCGGTCAGCACCGGCAGCAGCGCGCCGACGGTGAACGCCGCCGCCGAGGCCAGCGCGGCCTGCAGCGGCCGCGCGCGCAGGGTCTCGGTGATGCCCAGTTCGTCGCGCGCATGCGCGGCCAGCGCGTCGTGCGCGGTCAGCTGCTCGGCGACCTGCCGCGCCAACGCCGGCTCGAGGCCGCGGTGCACGTAGATCGAGGTCAGTTCGTCCAGTTCGGCGTGCGGATCTTCGCTCAGCTCCCGCTTCTCGATCGCCAGGTTGGCCATTTCCAGGTCGGCCTGCGATTGCACCGAGACGTATTCCCCGGCGGCCATCGACATCGCGCCGGCCACCAGCCCGGCCATGCCGCTGGCCAGGATGGCGCTGTCGCTGGCGCCGCTGGCGGCGACGCCGACCACCAGCCCGGCGACGGAAACGATGCCGTCGTTGGCGCCCAGCACCGCGGCGCGCAGCCAGCCGGCGCGCCCGAGGCCATGGGTTTCGGGTCCATGCTTGTGCATCGTGGGCATGTGCGGTCGCGTGGTTGCGGCAGGGGCATGCAGGATAATCGGCCTCGTTCCGCGAGGCCGGAGAGAGAAGCAGTTTCATCCGCGCGCCCTCCGGTCGACGGCCGTTTGCGCGCACCGATGGAAAACTGGGGCGCGCGGCCGGTGGGCAATGCCGGTATCCGGGCCCGGTATAGTGCGCCCTTGCCGGGAGCGGGCCAGGGCCCCATCTCGCGTCGTCTACGACCCTTCCGCGAGAACGTTCTTGTCCAGTCCCAGCCTCGTTTCCGATACGCTGATCGAAAGCCGCGCGCAGCTGGTCGATTACATCGCCGCCGGCGAGAAGCCCGCGGCGGACTGGCGCATCGGCACCGAACACGAGAAGTTCGGCTTCCGCCTCGACGACCTGCGCCCGCCGGAGTTCGACGGCGAGCGCGGCATCGAGGCGCTGCTGAAAGGCCTGACCCGCTTCGGCTGGCAGCCCGCCGAGGAGAACGGCCGGGTGATCGCGCTGTCGAAGGACGGCGCCTCGGTCACGCTGGAACCGGCCGGGCAGCTGGAGCTGTCCGGGGCCGCGCTGGAAAACATCCACCAGACCTGCGTCGAAGTCGGCACCCACCTGCACGAGGTCAAGGAAGTCGCCGACGAACTGCGGCTCGGTTTCCTCGGCATGGGCTTCCAGCCGAAGTGGCGGCGCGACGAGATGCCGTGGATGCCGAAGGGCCGCTACCGGATCATGCGCGCCTACATGCCCAAGGTCGGCAAGCTGGGCCTGGACATGATGACCCGCACCTGCACCGTGCAGGTCAACCTCGACTATTCGAGCGAGGCGGACATGGCGAAGAAGTTCCGCGTGTCGCTGGCGCTGCAGCCGGTCGCGACCGCGCTGTTCGCCGACTCGCCGTTCACCGAGGGCCGGCCGAACGGCTACCTCAGCTACCGCTCGCACATCTGGACCGACACCGACCCGGATCGCACCGGCATGCTCGACTTCGTGTTCGACAGCGGCTTCGGCTACGAGCGCTACGTCGACTACATCCTCGATGTGCCGATGTACTTCAGCTATCGCGACGGCACCTACCACGACGCCAGCGGGCAGAGCTTCCGCGACTTCCTCGCCGGCAGGCTTCCCGCATTGCCCGGCGCGCTGCCGACGCTGCGCGACTGGTCCGACCACCTGACCACCGCGTTCCCGGAAGTGCGGCTGAAGAAGTTCCTGGAGATGCGCGGCGCCGATGGCGGCCCGTGGAACCGGCTGTGCGCGCTGCCGGCGTTCTGGGTCGGCCTGCTCTACGACGCGACCTCGCTCGACGCGGCCTGGGACCTGGTCAAGGACTTCTCGCTGGAAGAACGCCATGCGCTGCGCGACGGCGTGCCGAAACACGCGCTGAAATTGCCGTTCCGCGGCGCCACGGTGCGTGAACTCGCGGTCGAGGCGCTGAAGATCGCCGTCGCCGGCCTGCAACGCCGCGCGCGCGTCAACGCGAACGGCACAGACGAAAGCCGCTTCATCGAACCGCTGATCGAAATCGCCGAGGCCAACCAGACGCCGGCCGAGCGCAAGCTGCGGCTGTTCCGCGAGGAATGGAACGGCGACGTCGACCGCGTGTTCCGCGAATTCGCGTATTGAGCTCGATGTTCCCGTAGGGGCGGCGTGAGCCGCGACCGGTTTCGTCGCATCGCACGACGGTCGCGGCTCACGCCGCTCCTACACACAGCCGTGCCGCAAAGCGTATTCTTGCCGCCGCCAACATCTCACGGAGCTCCATGATGAAATCGCGCGCCGCAGTCGCCTTCGGCCCGGGCCAGCCGTTGCAGATCGTCGAAATCGACGTCGAGCCGCCGCGCAAGGGCGAGGTGCTGGTGAAGATCGACCGCACCGGCGTCTGCCATACCGACGCCTTCACCCTGTCCGGCGACGATCCCGAAGGGATCTTCCCGGCGGTGCTCGGCCACGAAGGCGCGGGCGTCGTCGTCGAGGTCGGCGAGGGCGTCACCAGCGTCAAGCCCGGCGACCACGTGATCCCGCTGTACACCGCCGAATGCGGCGAATGCCTGTTCTGCAAGTCCGGCAAGACCAACCTGTGCGTGTCGGTGCGCGCGACGCAGGGCAAGGGCGTGATGCCGGACGGCACCACGCGCTTCTCGTACAACGGCCAGCCGGTCTACCACTACATGGGCTGCTCGACCTTCAGCGAATACACCGTCGTCGCCGAAGTCTCGCTGGCGAAGATCAATCCGGAAGCGAACCACGAGCAGGTCTGCCTGCTCGGCTGCGGCGTCACCACCGGGCTGGGCGCGGTGAAGAACACCGCGAAGGTGCAGGAAGGCGACAGCGTCGCGGTGTTCGGCCTCGGCGGCATCGGCCTGGCGGTGATCCAGGGCGCAAGGCTGGCCAGGGCCGGCCGCATCATCGCCATCGACACGAACCCGGACAAGTTCGCCAAGGCGAAGGAGATGGGCGCCACCGACTTCGTCAATCCGAAGGACCACGACAAGCCGGTGCAGCAGGTGATCGTCGAGATGACCGGCTGGGGCGTCGACCACTCGTTCGAATGCATCGGCAACGTCGACGTGATGCGCGCGGCGCTGGAATGCGCGCACCGCGGCTGGGGCCAGTCGGTGATCATCGGCGTGGCCGGCGCGGGGCAGGAGATCTCCACCCGCCCGTTCCAGCTGGTCACCGGCCGCAAGTGGATGGGTACCGCGTTCGGCGGCGTGAAGGGCCGCAGCCAGCTGCCGGGCATGGTCGAGCAGGCGATGCGCGGCGAGATCCAGCTCGCGCCCTTCGTCACCCACACGCTGCCGCTGGACCGGATCAACGAGGCCTTCGAGCTGATGCACGAAGGCAAGTCGATCCGCACGGTGATCCATTACTGAGACGCACGATGGAACGCATCGAGCACCGCGCCTGCTTCGGCGGCTGGCAGGACGTTTACCGGCACGAATCGAGGACGCTCGGCTGTTCGATGAACTTCGCCGTGTACCTGCCGCCGCAGGCGGGCAGGGAGCGGCTGCCGGTGCTGTACTGGCTGTCCGGCCTGACCTGCACCGAACAGAACTTCATCACCAAGGCCGGCGCCCAGCGTTATGCCGCCGAGCACGGCGTCGTCGTCGTCGCGCCCGACACCAGTCCGCGCGGCGACGACGTGGCCGACGCTGCCGGCTACGACCTCGGCCAGGGCGCCGGTTTCTACGTCAACGCGACGCAGGCGCCGTGGACGGGGCACTACCGCATGTACGACTACGTCGTCGAGGAACTGCCGGCGCTGGTCGAGACGGAATTCCCGGTGTCCGGCGCGCGCGCGGTCAGCGGCCATTCGATGGGCGGGCACGGCGCGCTGGTTGCCGCGCTGAAGAATCCCGGCCGCTACCGCAGCGTCTCGGCGTTCTCGCCGATCGTCGCGCCGTCGCGCGCGCCATGGGGCGAAAAGGCGTTCGCCGCCTACCTCGGCGACGACCGCGCGGCCTGGAAGGCCTACGACGCGGTCGAGCTGGTCGCGTCGGCGCCGGAAAGACTGCCGCTGCTGGTCGACCAGGGCGAAGCCGACGAATTCCTCGGCAGCCAGTTGCAGCCGCACCTGCTGCGCGAAGCCTGCGCAAAGGCCGGACACCCGCTGCGCCTGAACCTGCGCCCCGGTTACGACCACAGTTATTACTTCATCGCCAGCTTCATTGGCGAACACATCGCCCACCACGCCGCGGCGCTGAAGGCGTAGGCAAGCCGGGCGCCGCGGCTACGCCGCGCCTGTCGGCAATGCGAAATCGGTGTAGGCGAAGCGCCCGTCGCGCAGTTCGGTGTCGCCTTTCGCCAGCGCCAGCGGCGCGGCGAACATCGGTCCGGCAGCAACGCAGGTGTGGAATTCGCCGTTCTCGCCGCACGGGTCGACTCCCGGCGGCAACGCATCGAGCAGCGCGGCATCGAAATCGCGGCCGGCGAAACCCGCGTCGAGTCGTTGCGTGTCCACGCAGCACAGCGTCGCGCGCAGGCCGCCGGCGAGCATCTCGCGCGCCAGCGCCGCGGTATCGCGGCCGAACAGCGGGAACAGCGCCTGCCAGCCGGCGCGCGCGCAATTGCGCTCGCGGTAGGCGCGGATGTCTTCCAGGAACAGGTCGCCGAAGGCGACGCTGCGCAGCGCCGGCCAGCGCGTCCGCGCCGCGTCCAGCACGCGCGCCATCGCCGCTTCGTATGCGGCGTTGTCGCAGGCGGCGGGGATCGGCGCCTCAAGCAGCGGCAAGCCGGCCGCCGCGGCCTGCGCGCGGAGCACGTCGGCACGGATGCCCTGCATCGAGGCGCGGCCGTATTCGGCGGTGATCGTGGTCAGCAGCGCGACCACGCGGCAGTCGTCGCGGCGGCGCAGTTCGTGCAGCGCCCACGCCGAATCCTTGCCGCCGCTCCACGCCAGCAGCACCGGGGCGGGCGGCGTTGCGGTCGCTCGCGGCGGGATCACGCCGCGGACACGTCGCGCAGTTCCCAGTGGCTGCCGGCAAGCAGGCGCAGGCGGTGCTTGAAGGCGGCGCTGGGCAGCGAGGTGACCGCGATCAGGTTGATCTGCAGGTCGTGCTGCTCGCCGCGCACGTTCGCCGCCGGGTCGGTGGCGCCGAGCAGCGGATCGACCGCGTCGGGTTCGGGCTGGGCGTCGCGCCAGCGGCGGAACAGCCGGTCTTCGCGCAATGCCGACTGCAGTTGCGCGGCGAATTCCTCGGCGCCGTGCGCGCTGAAGCTGTAGGCGCCTTCGCGACCGCGCGCGCGGGCCGGGTCGGGCAGGCTGATGTAGTAGCGGATCGGCATGGCGGTTGCGGCAGTTTGCGCGCAGCGTAGCCGAGCCGAAGTTAGACCTTCGTTATACGCTCAGGGTGTGCGGTTCGGCGGCGAAGCCGACCGTCAGCCCGCCCTTGCCGACGTTGATCATGCCGGTCAGGCTCATCACGCTTTCGTACAGCTCGATGTCGTTGTCGGCGCAGGTGTCGCGCAGGCGGGCGTAGCCGGGCAGGGCGCGCATTTCCGCCAGCTCGCCGCCGTAGCTCAGGCATACGGTCGGGGTCAGCAGGCCCTTGCGCGCCTGCGCGGAAACGAAGTCCAGCACCTTCTCCACCGAGTTGTCGAAGCCCTTGAGCTTGGCCACCGGCTCGGTCACGCCGCGGTAGCCGCGCAGCACCGGCTTGATGTCCAGCGCGCTGCCCAGCGCCGCGCTGAGCAGGCCCACGCTGCGGTCGCCCTTGCTGCGGGCGCGGGCGCGCAGGTAGTACAGGTCGCGCGGCACGCCGTACATGTAGGTGTTCTCGGCCAGGTATTCCAGGCGCATGCGGATCTGCGCGACGTTCGCGTCCTGCTCGCGCAGGCGCACCGCCTCGACCGCGGTGATGCCCTGGCCGGCGAACAGGTTCAGCGTGTCGATCACGCGCAGCGCGAACGGCGAGGTGTGGCCGGCCGCCTGCCGCACCGGCTTGTAGTCGTTGAGGATCGCGAAGCTGGCCTGCAGCGCGTTCTCGTGGATCTGGCTGCGCAGCTTGGAGATGGTCAGGCAGAACACATGGTCGTAGTCGATGACCAGCCGCTTCAGGAACAGGTCGCGGATCTGCTCGACGGTGAACGGCGTGGTCTCGGCCTCGTGGCCGCGTTCGGCCACGTGCGCGCGCAGGAACTCCAGCGTGGCCTGCTCGTCGCGATGGTCGGCCAGCACCGCTTCGCCGATGCGCGCGGTGATCGGCAGGATCACGATGCCGTGCCGGTCGAAGTACTCCTGCGGCAGGTCGCAGCACGAGTCGACCACAATCCCGATGCGCATGACGATTCTCCGGTGCGCGGTACTGACAAGAACGCCGGCGATTGTAGCGTCAAAGTCCGACGGCGGTCGCGTTTTCGCATTCGCGGGCGCCTGGACGCCCGCGAATGTGATATCGGCGCCGCGGCCGCGGTCAGTGCGGGTAGGCGCGCGGCAGGTTGCCGGCCGGGCGCAGGTAGCGGTCGCGCAATTCGGTCTGCCGCGACTTCATCGGCATCGCCCGGCCGCCCAGCCACACCTGCTGCGCGACGTTGGCCACGTCGAGCGGGTCGCCGCTCCACAGCACCAGGTCGGCCGTCCTGCCCACCGCGATCGCGCCGACTTGGTCGGCGACGCCGAAGGCCTGCGCCGGCACCCGGGTCAGCCCGGCCAGGCCGTCTTCCCACGGCAGGCCGTTCGCCACCGCGTTGCCGGCCAGCTGCCGCACCTTGCGCGCGTTGTGCGAGGCGTCGCCGTTCTGGCTGAAACCGACCTCGACGCCGGCCGCGCGCAGCCGCGCCGCGTTCTCCAGGGTCGCGCCGATGCGGTCGAAGTCGGCCGGCAGGTCGGCCAGCGCGTCGACGAACACCGGCACCTGCGCCTGCGCCAGTTCCGGGGCCAGTTCCCACGCCTCGGCGCCGCCGGAAACGGCGATGCGCACGCCCTCGCGCTTCGCCCAGCGCAGCAACCGGCGGATGTCGGCGGCGCGGTTCACCGACACCACGATGCGGCCCTGCCCCGACAGGTACTTCGCCAGCGCCGCGCGCCCGGCCGGGGTCAGCAGGGCGTGCGGCGAATCGGCGGCGACGCGGCCGCGCGCCTCGGCGACCAGCTGGTCGAGCAGCATCCACTGCGCCGCGCGCGACTTGCCGCTTTCGCCCAGCGCATCGCTGCCCAGCCTGACGAACAGCGCGCGCGGCCCGATCGGATCGGCGCTGCCGTCCAGCCGCACCACGCCGCCCTGGCCATCGACGAAAGCGCCGCCGCCACCGGCGCCGAGCAGGGTGAAGCCGATGCCTTCGACGCGCGCCACCGGCAGCAGCACCGAGCCGGGGTTGTAGGCCAGGGTCACGTCGAATTCCGGGCGCACCGGCTGCGCGTCCTTCAGCGTCACCGCGCTGTCGACGGTGCTGGATTCGCCGGAGACTTCCTCGATGCCGATGTCGGTGATGCCGCCGAACAGCGCCGGGGTCAGCGGCCTGCCGCCGGCTTCGACCACGGACACGCCGGCCGGCGCGGCCAGGCCCGGGCCGACCGCGCGGACAACGCCGCCCTGCACCAGCACGTCGGCACCCTGCAGCGTGCCCTGCGCGGTCGCGGTGTGCACCGTGGCGTTGCGGATCAGCATGTCCTGGGCGAAGGCGTCGCCGGCGCAGAACAGCGCGGCGGAAAGCAGCAGGCGCTTCACAGGCCACCTCCCTGTCCCAGCATGAAGTCCGATTTCGGTTGCCGCGCCGGGTCGTGGCGGTCGTAGACGCGCGCGCCGTCGATGTAGACCTGCTCGGCCTGGGCGTAGACGCTGAACGGGTTGCGGTTCCACAGCACCACGTCGGCCATCTTGCCGGCTTCCAGCGTGCCGGTCTGCGCGTCGATGCCCAGCGCCCTGGCCGGGTTCGCGGTGAGCCAGCGGATCGCGTGTTCCGGCGCGATCTCGCCGATGCCGGCGCGCTTCGCGTTCGCGATCACCTTCGCCGCCTCCTGGTTGAGGCGCTGGATGCCTTCCTCGGAATCCGAATGCACGATCGCGCAGCTGCCCTGCGGGCGGTCGACCAGCGCGATGTTCTCCTGGATGCCGTCGAAGGCCTCCATCTTGAAGCCCCACCAGTCGGCCCACAGCGCGCCGCACACGCCTTCGGCGGCCAGCCGGTCGGCGAGCTTGTAGGCCTCGACCCCATGGTGGAACGCGGCGATCCTGAAGCCGAATTCCCTGGCCAGGTCGAGCATGTTGGCCATCTCGTCGGCGCGGTAGCAGTGGATGTGCACGCGGATGCTGCCGTCGAGCACGCCGGCCAGCGTTTCCAGTTCGAGGTCGCGTTTGGCGTCCTTCTTCTTCGCGTAGTCGGCGGCGTCGATGAAGGCCTTGCGGTAGCCGGCCATGTTGCCCATGCGCGTGGCCGGGCCGCCCTTCTGCCCGTAGACGCGCTTGGGGTTCTCGCCGCAGGCCATCTTCAGCCCGTACGGCGCGCCGGGGAACTTCATGCCCTGCATGGTCGTGGCCGGCACGTTCTTCAGCGTCACCCCGCGGCCGCCGATCAGGTTGGCCGAGCCGGGCAGGACCTGCAGCGCGGTGACGCCGCCGGCCAGCGCGGCCAGGAAGCCGGGATCCTGCGGCCACACCGAATGCTCGGCCCAGACGTCGGCGGTGACCGGCTGGGTCATTTCGTTGCCGTCGCTGTGCGCCCTCATGCCGGGGCTGGGGTAGACGCCCAGATGCGAATGCACGTCGATGATGCCCGGCGTGATCCACTTGCCGCGACCGTCGACGCGCACGGCGTCGGCCGGCGCATCGAGCGCGGCGCCGACCGCGGCGATTCTGCCGTCCCGCAACAGCACGTCGGCGTCGTCGAGGCGCGTACCGGTGCCGGTCAGCACGGTGGCGTGTTCGATCAGCACCGGCGGCGAGGGGATCGGCCGGTAGGTGCCGGCGAAGGCGACGGCCCCGGACGCTGCCGTCGTTTCCGCCTGCGGCTGGCTTCGGGTGGCGCCGTGCGCGCTGCAGCCGGCAAGCAGCACGGCGGCCAGCGCGAGGGTCGTGGTTCGCGTCATCGCAGGGTTCCCCGGGGGCTCGAGCCCTACCTTAGCCGCGCCGGCGCGACCCGCCAAGCCTGCATGAAGTCATAGAATGGCGGCGGGACAAGCAGAACAACCAAGGATCGCGATGAAGGACAAGCCCGAGATCGTCGAGAACTGGCTGCCGCGCTACACCGGCGTGGCGCTGGACCAGTTCGGCCAGCACGTGCTGCTGACCAACTTCGGCGGTTACCTCAACGTGTTTTCCGAGCTGACCGGCGCGCCCATCGTCGGCCTCGACCGGCCGATGCCCAGCGCCACCGCCGACGGCATCACCATGATCAACTTCGGCATGGGCAGCCCGAACGCGGCGACGATGATGGACCTGCTGTCGGCGATCATGCCCAAGGCGGCGCTGTTCCTCGGCAAGTGCGGCGGGTTGAAGAAGAAGAACCAGCTTGGCGACCTGATCCTGCCGATCGCCGCGATCCGCGGCGAAGGCACCAGCGACGACTACCTGCCGCCGCAGGTGCCGGCGCTGCCGGCGTTCGCGATGCAGCGCGTGATCTCGACCACGATCCGCGACCTCGGCCACGACTACTGGACCGGCACCGTCTACACCACCAACCGCCGCGTCTGGGAACACGACGGCGAGTTCAAGGAGCGGCTGCGGCAGATGCGCTGCATGGCCATCGACATGGAAACGGCGACGATCTTCGCCGCCGGCTTCGCCAACCGCATCCCCAGCGGCGCGCTGCTGCTGGTCAGCGACCAGCCGATGATCCCCGAAGGGGTGAAGACCGAGGCCTCCGACGCCAAGGTCAGCTCGCGGTTCGTCCGCGACCACGTCAACATCGGCATCGAGTCGCTGAAGCTGATCCGCCGCAACGGGCGCTCGGTGCGGCACCTGAAGTTCGACGAATAGCCATGGGCAGCGAAGTCGCCATCGCGCCCTTGGACGTCGTCGGTTTCTGGCGCGATTCGGGTTACCGGAAATGGTTCGGCGGCGGCGAAGCGTTCGACGCCGATTGCCGGGCGCGCTTCCTCGACGCGCACCACGCCGCCGCGCGCCGCGAGCTCGAGCACTGGATGGAATCGGCCGAAGGCGCGCTGGCGCTGCTGATCCTGCTCGACCAGATCCCGCGCAACGTGTTCCGCGGCAGCGCCCACGCCTACGCCACCGATCCGCTGGCCAGGCACTGCGCCGCGCGCGCGATCGAGGCGGGGTTCGACCTGCAGGCGCCGGGCGAGTTGCGCCTGTTCTTCTACCTGCCGTTCGAGCATTCCGAGGACATCGCGGACCAGCGGCGTTCGCTGGAACTGTTCCGCGGCCTGGGCGACGGCAACTACGAGAAGTACGCGCAGGCGCACTTCGACGTGATCGAGCGCTTCGGCCGCTTCCCGCACCGTAACCGTGCGCTCGGGCGGACGAACACGCCGGAAGAACAGGCATGGCTGGACGCGGGCGGCGGATTCTGACGGGGCGCTGCCGGGCGGCGGCATGAACGGCGATCTGTTCGCGGACGAAACCCGATTCACCGACGAAGCGCTCGGCGAGCAGGCGCGCGTGCTGCGCGGCTTCGCGCTGGCGCGCGCCGACGCGTTGCTCGCGGCGGTGGAAGGGATCGCCGCGGCCGCGCCGTTCCGCCACCTGGTCACGCCAGCCGGCACGATGTCGGTGGCGATGACCGATTGCGGCGAACGCGGCTGGACCAGCGACGCGCGCGGCTATCGCTACAGCGCGATCGATCCCGACAGCGGCAGGCCGTGGCCGGCGATGCCGCCGATGTTGCGCGAACTCGCCCGCGACGCCGCGGCCGCGCTCGGCTTCGCCGGCTATGCGCCGGACGCGTGCCTGATCAACCGCTACCTGCCCGGTTCGCGCATGGGCCTGCACCAGGACCGCGACGAAGGCGACAAGGTCGCGCCGATCGTCTCGGTGTCGCTCGGCATTCCGGCGATCTTCCTCTTCGGCGGCCTGACGCGCAGCGACAAGCCGCGGCGCATCAAGGTGCGGCATGGTGATGTCGTCGTTTGGGGCGGTGTCGACCGCCTGCGCTACCACGGCGTCGCGCCGGTCAAGCCGGCGCTGCATCCGCTGCTGGGCGAGAAGCGGATCAACCTGACTTTCAGGAAGACCGTGTAGGAGCGGCGTAAGCCGCGACCGCCATGTCCTGTGCACGCGGCCGACGCCGTGAACATGGTCGGTTTCCGGTCGCGGCTTACGCCGCTCCTGCATGAACTCAATACTTGCCGACGTCGGCATCCACTTCGTCGGCCCACGCGTCGATGCCGCCGGCAACGTTGAAGACCTTGGCGAAGCCGTGCGCGGCGAAGGCTTCCGCCGCGGCCTGGCTGCGGCCGCCGCGGTGGCAGAGGAAGGCGATCGCGGTGTCCTTCGGCAGCGCTTCGAGTTCGGCGCGGCCGTTGCCGTCGAAGGTCCTGGACGGCACGCCGACCGAGGCCAGCGCGCGTTCGTCGGCCGGGCGCACGTCGACCAGCAGCAGCTCGCCGGCGGCGACCTTCGCGGCGGCATCCTGCGGCGAGATCTGCCGCACCGCCTTCGGCGCGTTCGGGTTGTCGATCGCCAGGCCCTTGCCGCGGAAGTCGTCGATCCAGTCGATGGTGACGCCTTCGGCGCGGCGCGCACTGGCCGGGTCGAACTGCACGCGCACGCCGTTGGATTCGGCGGCGATCGCGTTCGGGTCCAGGCGGCCGATCTGGAAGCTGGGCTGGAACCGCGCGTCGATCGCCAGCACCAGCGCCGAGCCGGGGCCGGCATCTTCGACCGCGTTGGCGAGCATTTCGGCCGCGGCCGGGGTGATCGTGATCCGCGGCGGGGTGCGGTCGATCGGCGGCAGGCCGAGCAGCTGCGACAGTTCGCCGGAGTTGGCCATCTGCTCGATGATGTCGCTGCCGCCGATCAGTTCGCCGCCGATGTACAACTGCGGGATCGTCGGCCAGTCGCCGTAGACCTTGATGCCCTCGCGGATTTCAGCGTCGGCCAGCACGTTGACGTGGGCGAACTCCACGCCCAGCGCGTTCAGCGCGCCGGCGGCCTTGGCCGAAAAGCCGCACTGCGGCATCGACGGCTGTCCCTTCATGAACAGCACGACGCGGTTGGCTTGCAGGAGGGATTCGATGCGCGAACGCAGGGCAGGATCGAGGGACATCTTCGGGACTTCCGCGGATTTCAGAGGAATCAAGTTTACGCCTCCGACATGGGGGCGGCGTAACGGCAGGGCAACGCTGCGTCGCGCGGATTCCCCTCCCGTGCCCGCTGGGGGAGAGGATGCCCCGGGGAGGGGCGGGCGGGGTGCGGGCACGGCACGCTTGCGCTTCAGCGCCCGGTCCACTCCCGCAGGCGGAGAGGGGGAGTCAGGACAGCGCGGCGCGGGCGGTCGGCAGCGTCAGCCGGGTCCATTCGGCGTACATCGCCGCCGACGGGTGCAGGCCGTCTTCGGCCAGCATCGCCGGCTCGCCGCCGCGCGCGCGGCTGACCGGGGCGATGTCGACGAAGGCGACGCCGGCGGCTGCGCAGATGTCGCGCGCGGCGGCGTTGAAGGCGTCGATCTCGGCGCCGATCCGTTCCGCGCCGCGCGCGTCGTCCGCCGCGAACGGGGTGGCGCCCCAGTCGGGGATCGACAGCACGATCACGCGCCCGGCGCGCCCGCCGGCGAAGCCGGTCGCGCGGTCGAGCAGGGCGGCGAACTGCCGCCGGTATTCGTCGAGCGGCCGGCCGCGGTACTGGTTGTTGACGCCGACCAGCAGGCTGACGAGGTCGTATTCGTCGAACGAGGGCTCGGCGTCGTCGATCGCGGCGTCGAGTTCGTCGGTGGTCCAGCCGGTCTGCGCGAGGACGTGCGGGTCGGCGACGGCGACGCCTTCGGCGCGCAGCGCCTTCGCCAGTTGCACCGGCCAGCGGCCGGATTCGTCGACGCCTTCGCCGATGGTGTAGGAGTCGCCGAGGGCGAGGTAGGTGAAGGTCATGCGCTTTCGCCGGGACGGCGGCTGGAAAATCACGCCGCCGACTTCTTCCGCTTGATCTGCACCACCTTGGTCGCCGCCTCCGCGCGCCGCGCCAGCACGCGGTCGATGCGGGCGAACACTTCGCGCATCGTCGCCGCTTCCGGCAGCAGGGTGACGCGGAAGTGGTTGCGGTACGGCACGTTGAAGCTGGAGCCGGGCACGACCAGCACGCCTTCGCTTTCCATCAGTTCCAGCGCGAAGTCGTGGTCGTCGAAGCCCTTCGCCGCCGCGCCGACCACCGCCGGGAACGCGTACAGCGCGCCGGCCGGGGCGACCAGCTCCAGGTGCTCGCTGGCGGCGCAGGCCTCGATCACCGCGCGACGGGTTTCGTACAGGCGACCGCCGGGCGAACACAGCGCGCCGATGGTGTCGGGGCCGTTGACCGCGGCCTCGATCGCGTACTGGCCCGGCACGTTGGCGCACAGGCGCAACGCGCCGAGCAGGTCCATCGCGTGCTGGAACTCGGAGACGGTTTCCTTCGCGCCGGACAGCAGCGCCCAGCCCACGCGCCAGCCGCAGGCGCGATGCACCTTGCTCAGGCCGCTGAAGGTCAGGCACGGCACGTCGCCGGCGAGCGGGGCGAGCGGCTGGAACCGCGCGCCGTCGTACAGCACCTGGTCGTAGATCTCGTCGACCAGCAGCAGCAGGTTGTGCTTGGCGGCGATCGCGACGATGCGTTCGAGCAGTTCGCGCGGGTAGTTGGCGCCGGTCGGGTTGTTCGGGTTGATCAGCACGATCGCGCGGGTACGCGAGGACACGCGCGCCTCGATCTGCGCCGGATCGGGCAGGAAGCCGTTGTCGGCGTCGCAGCTGTAGTAGACCGGGCGGCCGTCGTTGAGGATCGTCGCCGCCGACCACAGCGGATAGTCGGGCGACGGCAGCAGCACCTCGTCGCCGGGGTTCAGCAGCGCGCGCAGCGCCAGGTCGATCAGTTCGCTGACGCCGTTGCCGACGAACACGCGGTCGGCGGTCGCGTCGGGCGCGCCGCGCCGCGCGTAGTAGGCGGCGATCGCCTCGCGCGCCTGCGGCAGGCCCTGCTGGTGGGTGTACGGGTCGGTGCGATCCATGTCGTCGGCGATCGCGCGCTGCAGGTGCTCGGGCGCGCGGAAGCCGAAGGCGCCGGGATTGCCGATGTTCAGCTTGATCAGCTTGCGGCCCTGCGCCTCGAGCTCGCGGGCTCGCCGGGCCAGCTCGCCGCGAATCTCGTAGCGGACTTCGGACAGGCGCTCGCGGGTGGCGAGCGGTTTGGGCGGCGGCGTGGGCATGGCGGGCCTTGCGGCGGGGCGAAGACGTGGAAATGCCCGGATTCTATAGGAAATCCCGTCGTCGCAAGGTTTTGGTTGCATCGGACATTAGAATCGCGGGCATGCCCCCATTCCCGGTCGCCTCCACCGCCCCCCTGCGCCGCATTGGCTGGCCGTTCGCGGCGCCGGAAGGCAGTCCGGAATGGGAAGCGGTGTCAGCCGCCCATCCCGGTGCCCGGCCGGCGCGGGTGATCGAACAGCACCGTTCGGGTTACGTGGTCGCCGACGCGCCGGACAGCGCGATCCGCGCCGAGTCGCCGCCGGAATGGATGCGCCCGCGCTTCCCGAACCATGAACGCGCCGCGGTCGGCGACTGGGTGCTGCTCGAGGGCAGGAAGATCGTCGCGGTGTTGCCGCGGCGCACGGCGATCAAGCGCGGCGCCGCCGGCGAGCATTACCACCAGCAGGTGATCGCGGCGAACATCGATGCGGTGTTCGTCGTGTCCGGGCTCGACGACGACTTCAATCCGCGCCGCATCGAGCGCTACCTGTTGCTGGTCGGCGGCGGCGGCGCGCAGCCGGTGATCGTGCTGACCAAGGCCGACAAGGGCGATGCCGCCGTGGCGCTCGCGGAATTGTCGAAGCTCGGCGCGCCGGTGTTCGCGGTGAACGCGAAGGACCGCGACAGCGTCGCCGTGCTGGATCCATGGCTCGGCGAAGGCAGGAGCGTGGTGCTGGTCGGCTCGTCCGGCGCCGGCAAGTCGACGCTGACCAACACCCTGCTCGGCGCCGAGAAGATGAGGACCGGCGCGGTGCGCGAATCCGACTCGCGCGGCCGCCACACCACCACCCACCGCGCGCTGATCGCGCTGCCTTCCGGCGCCTGCCTGATCGATACGCCGGGCATGCGCGAACTCAAGCCGACCGGCGAGGAGGAAATGGCCGAGGGCGGCTTCGCCGATATCGAGGAACTGGCCACGCAGTGCCGGTTCCGCGACTGCACGCACCGCAGCGAACCCGGCTGCGCGGTGCGCGCGGCGGTCGAGCGCGGCGAGCTCGATGCCGGCCGACTGGCCAACTACCTGAAGCTGCGCGACGAGGTCGCCGGTGCGGCCGACAAGCTGGCGACGCGGCTGGCGGACAAGTCCGCGGCACGCGTGCTGGGCAAGGCCAAGGCGGCATACAAGCGGCTGGACGAGAAGCATGGCAAGCACTGACCCCGGCATCGCCCGCCACGCCGCGCTCGACGCGCGCATGGTCAAGGCCGCGCACGGGATCAAGCTGCTCGGCCTGGCCAGCTGGCCGGCGAGCGCGCAGCAGGCTTTCCTCGCCGCCTCGCCGGGCGGCGAGCCGCGGCTGCCGCGGATCGAATATCCCCGGCTCGACTTCGCCGACGCCCGCCGCGAGCTGGACGCGGTGGCCGCCGCCGCCGACCCGGTGCATCCGCTCGGCGCCTACATCGCCGAGTCGGCACGGCAGTGGAACCTGGCCGCGCAGCTGCTCGAGAACCTCGGCACGCCGCGGGCCGGCGCGCTTTCGGTCGCGCTGTTCGGCCGCCCCGACCAGCCGCTGCCGGGCAACGGCCCGAGCACGCGCGAGGCGGCGCGGCATTTCATCCAGATCGCCGGCGAGCTCGACCGCGAACTGCTCGCCCCCGAAGAGCAGGTGCCGGTGTCGGCGACCGCGCTGCAACTGCAGCTGCAGGCCGACCTCGACGACTTCTTCGACGGTCGCGTCATCACGGTCGAACTCGACCCCGACCTGATCGCCAAGGCCGCGGCCAGCGCGACCCGCATCCGCCTGCGCCACGGCGCCGCGTTCGGCGACTACGACCGCCGCCAGCTGTTCCACCACGAGGCGCTGGTGCATTCGCTGACCGCGCTCAACGGCCGCGAACAGGCGAATCTGCCGAGCCTGGCGCTGTCGTCGCCGCGCGCCACCGAAACCCAGGAAGGGCTGGCGACCTTCGCCGAACAGATCACCGGCAGCATCGACATCGCGCGGATGAAGCGGATCAGCCTGCGCATCGAGGCGATCGCGATGGCGCTGGACGGCGCCGACTTCGTGCAGGTGTTCCGCTACTTCCGCGACGCCGGGCAGAACGACGCCGAAAGCTTCGCCTCGGCGCAGCGCGTGTTCCGCGGCGTGCCGGTCGGGGGCGGCGCGGCCTTCACCAAGGACACCGTGTACCTGCGCGGCCTGGTCAACGTGCACACCTTCTTCCGCCAGTGCCTGCAGCAGGACCGGCTGCCGCTGTGCCGCTGGCTGTTCGCCGGCAAGATGACCCTGGGCGACGCGCGCGCGTTCGCGCCGCTGTTCGAATCCGGCGCGCTGGCGCCGCCGCGCTGGCTGCCGCCGTGGGCCGAACGCGCCAGCGGGCTGGCCGGAATGCTGGCGTTCTCGCTGTTCGCCAACCGCATCCGCATGGACAAGCTGCAGGACGCCGCCGGCGCCGCGCCGGCCGGCGCGGGCTAGGCGCGAAGCCTGCGGCACGGTACAACGGCAGCCTGGCTGCGAAGCGTGCGGCACGCGCCCCATTCCACGGAAATTCCGATGCATCCGACCGACGTCCCGGCCGCCAAACCGCCGTTCTACCGCCACCTGTATTTCCAGGTGCTGGCCGCGATCGTGCTGGGCGCGCTGCTCGGGCATTTCCAGCCCGCGCTCGGTGAGTCGATGAAGCCGCTGGGCGACGCCTTCATCAAGCTGGTGAAGATGATCATCGGCCCGGTGATCTTCCTGACCATCGTCACCGGCATCTCCGGCATGACCCAGCTGCGCACGGTCGGGCGGGTGTTCGCCAGGGCGATGGCGTATTTCCTGTTCTTCTCGACGCTGGCGCTGGTGGTCGGCCTGCTGATCGCGCACGCGGTGCAGCCGGGCGCCGGCATGCACGTCGACGTCGCCGACCTCGACCAGGGCGCGGTCGGCGGTTACGTCAGCAAGTCGCACGAGCTGACCCTGGTCGGCTTCGCGATGGACATCATCCCGAGGACCCTGCTCAGCCCGCTGGTCGGCGACAACATCCTGCAGGTGCTGTTCGTCGCGGTGCTGTTCGGGATCGCGCTGGCGCTGACCGGCGAGCGCGGCCGCCCGGTCGCCGCGTTCCTCAACGCGCTGGTCGCGCCGGTGTTCGGGCTGGTGCACATCCTGATGAAGGCCGCGCCGATCGGCGCGTTCGGCGCGATCGCCTTCACCATCGGCAAGTACGGGCTGGAAGTGCTGGCCAACCTGGCCTGGCTGGTCGGCTCGTTCTACCTGACCTCGCTGCTGTTCGTGCTGGTGGTCCTCGGCGCGGTGGCGCGGTTGTGCGGGTTCTCGGTGCTGAAGCTGATCCGCTACCTGAAGGCCGAACTGCTGCTGGTGCTGGGCACGTCGTCGTCGGAATCGGCGCTGCCGTCGCTAATGGAGAAGATGGAGCAGGCCGGCTGCGCCAAGCCGGTGGTCGGGCTGGTGGTACCGACCGGCTATTCGTTCAACCTCGACGGCACCAACATCTACATGACCCTGGCCGCGCTGTTCATCGCCCAGGCCACCGACACCCACCTCACTCTCGGCCACCAGATCGCGCTGCTGCTGGTGGCGATGCTCAGTTCGAAGGGCGCGGCCGGCGTCACCGGCGCCGGCTTCATCACCCTGGCGGCGACGCTGGCGGTGGTGCCGGAAGTGCCGGTCGCCGGCATGGCGCTGATCCTCGGCGTCGATCGCTTCATGAGCGAATGCCGCTCGCTGACCAATTTCATCGGAAATGCCGTGGCCACCGTGGTGGTCGCGCGCTGGGAGGGCGTGCTGGACCGCGGCGCGCTGGCGCGGGCGCTGGACGGCATGCCGACCGGACTGGTTGCCGCGCCGGACCCGGCCGTGTCCGGAGATCCGCGCAGGTTCGACGCGGATTGAAGGTGCAAAGTCGCCGGACGCGACGCGACGCAGCAACCTTGGCCGGGCGCATCCCGTAGAATCGAACGTCCATCCATTCGAATACCACCCGATGTCCCAGCCGCAGGACGATTTCAAGCAGGCCGCACTCGACTACCACCGCCAGGCGCCCGCCGGCAAGATCAAGGTCGCGCCGACCAAGGCCATGGTCACCCAGCGCGACCTGTCGCTGGCGTATTCGCCGGGCGTGGCCTACGCCTGCGAGGAAATAGCCGCCGACCCGAAAGCCGCCAGCGACTACACCGCGCGCGGCAACCTGGTCGCGGTGGTCAGCAATGGCACCGCGGTGCTCGGCCTCGGCGACATCGGCCCGCTGGCCGGCAAGCCGGTGATGGAAGGCAAGGGCGTGCTGTTCCAGAAGTTCGCCGGCATCGACGTGTTCGACATCGAGATCGCCGAGAAGGACCCGGACAAGCTGGTCGACATCATCGCTTCGCTGGAACCGACCTTCGGCGGCATCAATCTGGAGGACATCAAGGCGCCGGAGTGCTTCATCGTCGAACGCAAGCTGCGCGAACGCTTGAACATCCCGGTGTTCCACGACGACCAGCACGGCACCGCGATCATCGTCGGCGCCGCGGTGCTCAACGCGCTGGAAGTGGTCGGCAAGGACATCGGCAAGGTCAAGCTGGCCACCACCGGCATGGGCGCGGCCGGCGTGTCCTGCGTCAACATGCTGGTGTCGCTGGGCCTGGACCCGGCCAACGTGCTGGCCTACGACCGCGGCGGGGTGATCCACAGCGGCCGCGCCGACCTCGACCCGGAGAAGCGCCGCTACGCCCGCGACACCGACAAGCGCACGCTCGAGGAGATCGTCGAGGGCGCCGACATCTTCCTCGGCCTGTCCGCCGGCGGCATCCTCAAGCCGGAGATGGTCGCGAAGATGGCCGACCGGCCGATCATCCTGGCCTTGGCCAACCCGACCCCGGAGATCACCCCGGAAGCGGCGAAGCAGGCGCGGCCCGACGCGATCATCGGCACCGGCCGCTCCGACTACCCGAACCAGATCAACAACGTCCTCTGCTTCCCGTACCTGTTCCGCGGCGCGCTCGACGTGGGCGCCACCGAGATCAACGAGGCGATGAAGATCGCCTGCGTGCGCGCGATCGCCGCGCTGGCCAAGCGCGAATCCTCCGACCTCGGCGCGGCCTATGCCGGCGAGGCGCCGTGCTTCGGCCCCGAATACCTGATCCCGCGCCCGTTCGACCCGCGCCTGCTGGTCGAGCTGTCGGCGGCGGTGGCGCAGGCGGCGATGGATTCGGGCATCGCCACGCGCCCGATCGCCGACATGCGCGCGTACCGCGAGAAGCTCGGCCAGTTCGTCCACCGCACCAGCCTGATGATGAAGCCGGTGTACGAGCAGGCGCGCTCGGACAAGCAGCGCGTGGTCTACGCCGAGGGCGAGGAGGAGAACGTGCTGCGCGGCGTGCAGACCGTGGTCGACGAGGGCCTGGCCTTCCCGATCCTGATCGGCCGCCCGGACGTGATCGAGTCGCGGATCCAGCGCCTGGGCCTGCGCCTGAAGGCGGGCGTGGACTTCGAGCTGACCAACCAGGACGACGACCCGCGCTTCAACGAATACTGGCAGTACTACCACCAGCTGACCGCGCGCCGCGGCGTCACCCCGTCCGGCGCGAAGAACCTGATGCGCTCGCGCACCGCGCTGATCGCCGCGGTGATGGTCGCGCGCGGCGAGGCCGACGCGATGCTCAGCGGCATCGTCGGCCGCTTCCACAAGAAGCTGGGCTACGTGCGCAGCGTGATCCCGCTGGACCGCGGCGTGACCTCGACCTCGGCGATGACCGGGGTGATCAACGACCAGGGCGCGTTCTTCTTCGTCGACACCCACGTGCAGGACGACCCGAGCCCGGAACAGCTGGCCGAGGCGACGCTGCAGGCCTCGTACCGTCTGAAGCTGTTCGGCATCGAGCCGAAGGTGGCGCTGCTGTCGTTCAGCAACTTCGGCAGCCACGACTCGGCCGGCGCGGTGAAGATGCGCAAGGTCCGCGAGATCCTGCTGCAGCGCAAGCCCGACCTCAACGTCGACGGCGAGATGCAGGGCGACACCGCGTGGGACGAGGCGTTGCGGCAGCGGATCATGCCGGACAGCACGCTGAAGGGCCGCGCCAACCTGTTCGTGCTGCCGAACATCGACGCGGCCAACATCGCCTACAACCTGGTGCGGGTGGTGACCGACGGCGTGGCGATCGGCCCGATCCTGATGGGCATCTCCAAGCCGGTGCACATCCTGACCAACAGCGCCACCCCGCGCCGCGTGGTCAACATGACCGCGATCGCCGCGGTGGACGCGCAGATCCGCAAGCAGCAGAAGCAGGGCTGATCGCGCAAGCTTGCGGGGGTGGCGCGGCAGCGGCTTGACCAGCCGCCCCGCTGCCGGGAAGTGCTTCGGCCGTCGAATGCCGAAGCGAGCCTTTGCCTTCCGGAAAACGAACCGTTGGGTCGCTGTTCGTTCCGCTGCCGCGATGCCGGGCCCCGCGTTCCCGCGCGGCCCGGCACGTGCCGGTCAAAGCGGCCGCAGGAGGTGGTCGAACGCGTAGCGCGCGATCTTCTCGCCCTGGTCGACGCCGACGTTGCAGCCGGTGCCGAAGTGGATGCCGGCGTAGACGCGCGCCATCGCCGCTTCGTCGGCCGCTTCCGCGAACGTCTTGTAGCTCTGGGTGACCGGGCCGGCCGGCACGCCCGGCTGGCCGGGGAAGTTGGATGTGGCGGTCCAGCGCAGGCTGTCGGTGCCGAAGAAGTCGCGCAGGATTTCGGTGCCCGCGCCGGCCAGCATCGGCGTGCCGCACGGATAGTCCGGGTACGGCGGGGTGACCAGGTAGGGCGTCCAGGACGGATCCGGCTCGGTGTCCGGATTGCCGTCGTCGAACCAGCGGATCGCCGTCACCGGTCGCCAGAAGGTGTAGTGGTACTTGCTCTCGAACACCGAGACCGGCACGTCGGCCTGGGCGATCGCCAGCAACGCGAACAGCCGGGCGTGCTGCCACAGGTCGAGGCCGCGGCCTTCGACGATGCCGCGGGCGGTGGTGGCCCAGTCGGCGCCGGCGCTGCCGTACCAGAAGCGCGCGATCCTGCTCTTGCTGGAATTGGGCGAGGCGGCGCGGATCGGCTTCGAGCCGAACGCCTTCACCTGCGCGTAGTCGACGGTGTAGGTCTTGCTGGTCAGGTTCCGCAGGTCCGAGTCCGGCGCACGGAACATCCCGTGGAAGACGACCGAGTCGCCGATGGTGAACGGCCGGACATTGGCCCAGTTGGCGAAGGCGGGAACGCCCGGCGCCGGCATGTCGAGCGTCACCTGGTAGGTGCCCGGCGCCGGCGCCTCGATATAGGGCAGGTGCGGAGGATTCGTCGAGCCGTCGTTGCTGCGCTCGGCAAGGATCGCGGCGGCGGCCGCCTGGCCCGCGGCGATGCCGTTCTGGCAGGCCATCGAGCCCGGGCAGCCGGACAGGCCACTGAGCACGTTGGCGTAGGCGATCTCGACCGCACCTTGCTGGGCGGCCGGCGCAACGGCGCGCAGGACATCGTGGGCGGCCGCGGCCACGGCGGCTTCGGGCAGCGCGCCCGCGGCGGCGCCGGGCCCCGGGCTGTATCTGGCGTAGCGCGGGTCGATGGCGTTGAGTGCGTCGTGCACGGCGATCTGCACCATGGCCATGGCGCGCAGTTTCGCCGGCAGGGGCAGGGCGGTAGCCTGGTTGGCAACCGCGTTCCAGTCGGTCACGGCATCGGCGCGGGCCGTGCCGGCGCTGCACAGGGCGATGGCGCAGCCGAAGACGAGCAGGCTGCGGCGCGGCCGCGGCGGGGCATGCGGTGTCCGGCCGGAATCGCGTGTTGCGTTCTGTTTCCGATAGATCGGCTCCATGTCGTCTCCTCCGGTTGGGTCAGGTGCTCCATACGTGCGCCGATTCTTCGGCCAGCGGCCGGCGGCGACATGAAGAACCGGTGAGGATCCGGTGAAGTTTCCGGAGGCGATGGACAATCCTTGCGAGGCTGTTGCAACGGAGGCGACACGCCGTGCTGTACCGATTCGGCCAATGCAGCGTCGATACCAGCCGGCTCGAGCTATGGCGGGCGGGGCAACGGGTCGCGCTGGAGCCGCAGGTCCTCGCCGTGCTCATCCACCTCATCGAGAACCGCGACCGCGTTGTGTCGCGCGACGAACTCCTCCGGCACGTCTGGGGCGATCGCATCGTTTCCGACAGTGCGCTGAGCGTCCGGGTCAGGATGGCGCGCGCCGCCGTGGGCGACGACGGCAGCGCGCAGTCGGTCATCAGGACGGTCCAGCGCACCGGCTACCGGTTTGTCGCCGATGTCGAGGCGTCCGGATCCATCGCCCTGGGCGACGACCTGCGCGAGGCACACGCCGACGCGACGGAAGCCGCGCACCTGCCGCTGCCGAGCGAACCCTCCATCGTCGTGCTGCCGTTCCAGCCGATCGGGGATCCGTCGCAGGCGGGCATCCTCGCGCAGGGGATGACCACCGACGTCACCACCGGCATCGGCCGCTCCGGTGCGCTGTTCGTGATCGCGCGCGGCACGGCGGCGCAGTTCGGGGGCGAGCACGACGTCCACGACATCGGCCGCAAGCTCGGCGTCCGCTACGCCGTGCGGGGTTCCGTGCTGGCGGCCGGCCGGCGGCTGCGGGTCAGCGTCGCCCTGACCGAGGTCGAAAGCAGGCGCGAGCTGTGGTCGGAGCGGTACGACGAACAGGTCGACGACGCGATGCAGGTCCAGCAGCGGATCGCCGACCTGCTGGTCGGTTCGCTGCAGGTAGCCGTCGAGCGCGCGGAGCAGAAGCGTTCGCTGCTGCTGCCGTCGGCGAACCTCGATGCGTGGACCGCCTACCATCGCGGCGCGGCCTTCATGTTCCGCTTCCGCCCCGACGAGTGCGCGCACGCCGAGCGCTTCTTCCGCCGTTCCATCGAGCTCGACCCGCTGGCGCCGCGCGCCTATGCCGGGCTGTCGTTCGTGCACTACCAGCGCGTCTACATGGGCATGAGCCACGACCGTGACGAGGACGCCCTGCGCGCGCGCGACCTCGCCCTGCAGGGGGTGGCGGCCGACGCGTTCGACCCGATGGCGCATTGGGCGCTCGGCAGGGCCAGCCTGCTGCGCGGCGAGTTCGAGGCGTCGATCCAGGAACTCAGGAGGGCGACCGCGCTGAATCCGAGTTACGCCGGGGCCCACTACACGCTCGGCTGGGTCTACATGCTGAAGGGGGAGCGGGCGCAGGCGGACGAATGCATCGAACTGGCGCGCCGGCTGAGCCCCTTCGACCCGCTGATATTCGCGATGCACATCGTCGGTGCGCTCAACTTCGCCCTCGGCGGCAGGACCGGCGAAGGCGCGGCACTGGCGGCGAGCGCGATACTGCACCCGAACGCGCACCTGCACGTGTTTTTCGCGGCGGCGGTCGTCTACGCGCTCGACGGCCAGCGCGAGCGCGCCCGCGCCCTGATGGGCCGGGTGCGCGCGATCGCCCCGGGATACGACCTCGCCGATTTCCTGCGCGTCATGCAGTTCCGCTCGCCGGGCGACCTCGACCAGTTGCGCAGGGCGTTCGCCGACCTGCAGACGCGTGCCGCCTGACGCGCCGGTTCCGGCGGATGGGCCGGCGGGCCGGGATCCGCCGGCGGCTCAGTCCGGCTCGTGGTCGTCGTGCCTGCCGCGCAGCACGTCGCGCTGGATCGCATCGATGTAGGCGTCGGCCTCGGCGGTGGTAGCGAAGATCTCGTTCGTCGGGATCGCCTTGACCAGGTCCAGCACCTTGCGGATCTGCGTTTGCGGGTGCACCACCAGCACCCGGCCTTCCGGCGCCAGCCGCTTGCGCGCCAGCAGGATCGAACGCACCCCGGCGCTGCTGATGTAGTCGACCCGCGCCATGTCCATCACCAGCACCATCGCCGGCGTCGCGTCGGCCAGCAGCGGCGCCAGGGCCGCGTCCAGCCTGGCGTGGCCGGCGCTGTCCAGGCGGCCGCTCAGCACCACGTAGTGGTTGCCGTTGACCGGTGGGTAGATGTCGATCTCGAAGTCCATTGCGCGGGTCGTCGCCGTCAGTCGTCGAAGCCGTCGTCGTCGTCCTCGCCGCCGAGCACCTTGCGCTGCATCGCGTCGAGGTAGGCGTCGGCCTCCGCCGCCGAAGCGAAGATCTCGTTCATCGGCACCGCCTTGACCACGTCGAACACCTTCTGGATCTGCGCCTGCGGGTTGACCACCAGCACCTTGCCGCCGCGCCCGGCCAGCGCCTTGCGCGCCTTGAAGATCGAACGGATGCCGGCGCTGCTGATGTATTCGAGACCGGCCAGGTCCAGCACCAGCGACGTCGCGTCGCCGGCCAGCAGCGGCGCGAGCGTCTCGTCCAGCAACTGGTAGGTGTGGGTGTCGAGCCGGCCGTCCAGCGCCACGCGGCGGCAGCTGTCGTCGGAAGGCAGGATGCGGATGTCCAGGCTCATGCGGCTTGCTCCGTGGGAATGCGCAGTTTCACGCGCAGCAGGTTGTAGTCGCCGGCGCGTTCGTAGTGCAGCTCCTCGGCGAGCTGCCGGATCAGGTACAGCCCTAGGCCGCCGATCGGCCGGTCCAGGATGTCGGCGTCCAGGTCCGGGTCCGGCGCGCTCAGCGGATCGAACGGCGCGCCGCCGTCGCGGAAATCCAGGCTGAGCAGGTTGCCGTCGATGGCGATGTGGACCGACAGCTCGTGCTGGCCCATGTCGATGCCGTCGGCACCGCCGTAGTCGATGGCGTTGCTGGCCAGCTCCTCGACGATCAGGCGCACGTCGCCGCGTACCCCGGGGTCGATGTTGTGGCGCTTCAGCACCGCCTCGAGCGAGGTATTGAGGTCTTCGACCCGGGCGTGCTCGCCCGGCACGATCAGCCGTATCAGCATGGCGCATTAACCCCCGTCGTTGTCGTTGCCCGCCGTGCCGGCCCGCAGGCGGATCGCCAGCACGGTGATGTCGTCGGACTGCGGCGCGTCGGCGGCGAAGGCATGGACTTCGGCGATCAGGCGCGCGCAGTTGTCGCGCGCACTATAGCCCGGTCGCAGCGCCGCCTGCAGGCGTTCCTCGCCGAATGCGCGGTTGGCGGCGTCGAAGGCCTCGCTGACGCCGTCGGTCCAGGCGACCAGGCTGTCGCCGGGCCGCAGCCGGCATTGCGCCGGCGGGAACGCATCGCTGGCGTCCACGCCCAGCGGCGGCCCGCCTTCGAGTCCGGGCCGTTCGATGCGGCCGTCGGCGCGCAGCAGCAGCGGCGGGTCGTGGCCGGCGTTGGCCAGCATGCAGTCGCCGCTGCGCACGTCGATGCGCCCGCATAGCACGGTGGCGAACATGCAGGCGTCGTTGCCTTCGACCAGCCGCCGCGACGCCTCGGCCAGTACCGCGCTCGGCGAAGCCGAGGTGCGTACCGCCACTTCCAGCACGGTCGCGGTGCGGGCCATGAACAGCGCCGCCGGCACGCCCTTGTCGGACACGTCGCCGATCGCGAACCACAGTTCGTCGCCGCGTTCGAAGAAGCCGTAGAAATCGCCGCCCACCGCCTTGGCCGGCTCCAGCGTCGCGTGCGCCTCCAGCCGCATCGCGCCGCGCGCCAGGGTCTTCGGCGGCGCCAGCATCGACAGCTGGATGTCGTGGGCGATCGCCAGTTCGCTTTCGAGTTTCTGCTGCGCCGCGCCCATCTCGCGGATCTCCACCAGCTGGCGCTGGATCGAGGTGCGCGCGTGGTCGAGGGTGCGCGCCAGATGGCCGACTTCGTCGTTGCGGGCGCCGTGCGGCACCGGCCATTGGTAATTGCCCTTGCCCAGGTGGACGGCCGATTCGGCCAGGTCCTCGACCGGCCGGCTGATCCGGCGCGCCAGCCGCAGCACCGCCAGCGCGCACAGCAGCGCGGCGATCGCGCCGCCGGCGAGCACCAGCGTCAGTACCTGCCTCAGGTGGCCGAGGATCTGCGCATAGCTTTCCGACAGCAACAGGCTGCCGCCGCTGTCGCCGATCGGTTCGACCGCGGTGAACCAGCGCACGCCGTTGCGCGGGTCGGTATGCAGGTAGGCGGTCGGCCGGCGCGCGCGCACGGCGGCGGCGGCGGCGGCCAGGTCGCTGCGGCCCATCCCGTCGACGTAGTCGGCGAAGCTGTAATGCAGGGCCACGTCGGGCTCGGGATGGATGGCGACCAGGCCGCCGGGCGCCACCACCGACGCCAGGCGGCCCGGTCCCCGGGTCAGGTCGCCGATCTGCGCCTGGATGCCGTCCAGCAGGATGTCCATGCTGACCATGCCGCGGGCCACGTCGCCGGATCCGGCGACGCGCACCGGCAGGTTGTAGGTGATGGTCCAGACGCGGCCGGCGGCTTCGTTGAAGTACGGCTCCGACCACCAGCCCTGCGTCGAAGCCAGCGTGCGCCGGTACCAGCTCTGGGATTTGTACGGATAGCCGCTGGCGAGGAAGTCGGTGTCCTTGCCGTTGCCGCCGATGCGGCGCACGTAACGCGGTTCGCCCGGGCGGACCGGCTCCAGCGCCAGCATCGCCCCGGTCGCCCCGGGCGTGGCCCGGACCATCGCCCGCAGCATGGCGGTCAGCTGCTCCGGCGTCAGTTCGGCGTCGGTAACCGCGCCGGAAACGCCGGCGCAGGTCACCGCGACCGTGCGCAGGGTGTCGTCCACGCGCTTGGCGGCGGCCCGCGCCTCGTTGCGGATCCCGGTGGTGGCGTCCTGCAGGACCAGATGCCGCGCGAAGCCCGCCGCCACCGCGGTGACCAGCAGCAGCAGCACCAGGGTGATGGCGCCGGTCCACAATGCGATGCGCGTGTGCAGGCTGTCGCGCCAGTGCACCACGCCGGATTCCGGCGCCGCGCCGCTGGCACCGGACCTCCTTGGTGTGCCCCCCGTCATTCCGTGATCTCACATTTGTCCCGCGCCGATCATAGGCCCAAAACAACGGTCCGTACCGTGACGGCCGACGCACGGACAAGACCGGCGAAAGACCAATGCGGCTGCGCCGACGGCGCATGGCGCGGTGCTCCATACACTCAAGTAGGGGTTCGGGCGGACGCTGCCGTGCGCTAAACTCCCGAATTCGCCAATGAACAACGACAGCCGCCGGCGGCGGGCCGGGCGGCGCCCTACGAATCGGGAGTGGTAATGAACTGGTTGACCGAAATGTTGCAGAACGACCCGAACCCCGCGGAGACCCGCGAGTGGATCGAGTCGATCAAGGCGGTGATCGACACCGACGGCCCGCAGCGCGCGCACCAGCTGCTGGAAGGCATGGTCGAGGTGACCCGCCGCGCCGGCGCCTTCCTGCCGTTCTCGCCGACCACCGAATACGTCAACACCATCCCGGCGCACCTCGAGGCGAAGAGCCCCGGCAACGCCGAGCTGGAGTGGCGCCTGCGTTCGATCATCCGCTGGAACGCGATGGCCACCGTGGTCCGCACCAACCGCAAGCCCGGCGACCTCGGCGGCCACATCGCCTCGTTCGCCTCGGCGGCGACGCTCTACGACGTCGGCTTCAACCACTTCTGGCGCGCGCCGTCCGAGAACCACCCGGGCGACCTGCTCTACATCCAGGGCCACAGCTCGCCGGGCATCTACGCGCGCGCCTTCCTCGAGGGCCGCATCAGCGAGAGCCAGCTCGACAACTTCCGCATGGAAGTCGACGGCAAGGGCATCTCTTCGTACCCGCACCCGTGGCTGATGCCGGAGTTCTGGCAGACCCCGACCGTGTCGATGGGCCTGGGCCCGCTGAGCGCGATCTACCAGGCGCAGTTCATGAAGTACCTGGAGCACCGCGGCCTGATCGAGAAGTCTGACCGCAAGGTCTGGTGCTTCCTCGGCGACGGCGAGACCGACGAGCCGGAAAGCCTGGGCGCGATCGCGCTGGCCGGGCGCGAGGGCCTCGACAACCTGATCTTCGTGGTCAACTGCAACCTGCAGCGCCTCGACGGCCCGGTGCGCGGCAACGGCAAGATCATCCAGGAACTGGAAGGCGTGTTCCGCGGCGGCGGCTGGAACGTGATCAAGCTGCTGTGGGGCTCGTACTGGGATCCGCTCCTCGCACGCGACACCAACGGCGTGCTGAGGAAGCTGATGATGGAGACCGTCGACGGCGAGTACCAGAACTGCAAGGCGTTCGGCGGCGCGTACACGCGCGCGAACTTCTTCGGCAAGTATCCCGAGACCGCGGCGATGGTCGCCAACCTGAGCGACGACGACATCTGGCGCCTCAACCGCGGCGGCCACGACCCGCACAAGGTCTACGCGGCCTACCACGCGGCGGTCAACACCCGCGGCATGCCGACGGTGATCCTGGCCAAGACCGTGAAGGGCTACGGCATGGGTTCGTCGGGCGAATCGCTGAACCCCACGCACCAGACCAAGAAGCTGGACGACGACGCGGTGCGCACGTTCCGCGACCGCTTCAACATCCCGATCAGCGACAAGCAGCTGGAAGAGGCCGAGCAGATCCCGTTCTACCACCCGGGCGAGGACTCGCCGGAAATCCAGTACCTGAAGGAGCGCCGCGCCGCGCTCGGCGGCTACCTGCCGCAGCGCCGCCGCAAGGCGTCGAAGTCGTTCGCGGTGCCGGCGCTGTCGGCCTACGAGCGCCTGCTCAAGGACAGCGGCGAACGCACCTACAGCACCACCATGGCCTTCGTGCAGTCGCTGAACATCGCCCTGCGCGACAAGGAGGTCGGCCCGCGCATCGTGCCGATCGTCGCCGACGAGGCGCGCACCTTCGGCATGGAGGGCATGTTCCGCCAGATCGGCATCTACGCGCCGTTCGGGCAGAAGTACAAGCCGGTCGACGCCGACCAGCTGATGTACTACCGCGAGGACCAGAGCGGCCAGGTGCTGCAGCAGGGCATCAGCGAGCCGGGCGCGATCGCGTCGTGGCTGGCCGCCGGCACCAGCTACTCGGTCAGCGACGTGCCGATGCTGCCGTTCTACATCTACTACTCGATGTTCGGCTTCCAGCGCGTCGGCGACATCGCCTGGCAGGCGGCGGACATGCGCACCCGCGGCTTCCTGCTCGGCGGCACCGCCGGCCGCACCACGCTCAACGGCGAGGGCCTGCAGCACGAGGACGGCTTCAGCCAGGTCGTCGCCGGCGGCATCCCCAACGTGCGCAGCTACGACCCGACCTTCGGCTACGAGGTCACCGTGATCATGCAGCACGGCATGAAGGCGATGCTGGAGGACCAGGTCGACGAGTACTACTACATCACCCTGATGAACGAGAACTACACCCATCCGGCGATGCCGGCGGGTGCGGAGGCCGGCATCATCAAGGGCATGTACCTGCTGAAGGACGCCGGCAAGCCGAAGAAGGGCGAGCTGCGCGTGCAGCTGCTCGGCAGCGGCACGATCCTGCGCGAAGCCATCGCCGCGGCGGAACTGCTGGACAAGGACTTCGGCGTCACCGCCGACATCTGGTCCTGCCCCAGCTTCAACGAACTGCGCCGCGACGGCTTCGACGCCGAGCGCTGGAACCGCCTGCATCCGGAAGACAAGCCGCGCAAGGCCTACGTCACCGAGTGCCTGGAAGGCCGCCAGGGCCCGGCCATCGCCGCCACCGACTACGTGCGCGCCTTCGCCGACCAGATCCGCGCGTTCGTGCCGGGCCACTACACGGTGCTGGGCACCGACGGCTTCGGCCGTTCGGACACGCGCGCCAACCTGCGCCGCTTCTTCGAGGTCGACCGCTACTACATCGCCCACGCCGCCATCGCCGCGCTGGCGAAGGAAGGCAAGATGACCGGCAAGGACGTCGCCCGCGCGATCAAGCAGTACAAGATCGACCCGGAGAAGGCCAACCCGATCGGGGTTTGATCTTCGGATTGGGTAGGAAACAAAAAAGCGGCCGAAAGGCCGCTTTTTTGTTTTGAGGAATGCTTTTGTAGGATGGGTTGAGCGAAGCGATACCCATCGTCGTAGCTATTCACCCAACAGTGTTGCTCGAAAACTCACCGGATCTAGCAGACAGTTGGATGCCACCGGGCCGAGCAAGGTAAACATTTGTGGCCTCTTCCGGAAGGCAAACAGGCGGTACAAGTGGAATTGCTCAGGATTTTCTGCAGAAAAGTCCACTTCATTAGGGCTGACAAAAAACGGAGTTTCAGCGTCGTACGCTGTGGTCTTGACCTCGATGAAGCGTTCACGTCCATCAGCATCAAATGAAAGAATGTCGAAACCCAGTCCGTCGCCCTTCGATTTTGAAATGTGCTCGATGCGGTCGGCAAATTTCTTGGCATTTTCGTTAACAAGCCGGCGAGCCTCGAATTCCATTACCAATTCCTCGCCTGCACAGCCAAGTGAACGATTTCTGGCTTCGCGCTCCAGATAGTCGCGTTTGATGGCTGTTCGCTGGATGGTTGCTGCTGCCTTTTCATTAACTCGGGATTTCAACTTCGGAGTATCAATAACGAAACCGGAAAAGTCTGGAACAAAAGGCTTTTCTGCAGCGGTTTCGACACTCCGGATGGCTGCTTCATCCAGTGCCTTGTCATTCATGAGTGCTGAGTCAACAACCTCTATCAGCAGCTTCTGGACATTGGGGAGGGGCTTGTAGCCCGAAACGGTTTGAATTCCGGACTGGTTGAGTACTGCGCTGATATTGCGGAACTTGTATTCAATGGCGCCGTGATTTCTGGCTGGCATTAAATTCTCGAGTTGGCGAATGATGTCCGCCTTCACGAATTTCTGTCCCAACTCCTGCATACGGAGCATGCGGAAATATGCGGTAACAGTTGCTTCGACCTCAGCATGAGACCATGCCTCGCCAGTGACTCCATCCTCGATTGTCATATCGCCCCCATCAAGCTCGACATCCAGGATATCAAGGACGTGGGGCGGGTAGAGCATAGCGGCACCATCATCGCCGCTCGCCGAAATCTCCTTCGGCGCCCACTGTGACCCCCCAATCTAAAGGCAAGAGACCTTTCTCGACGTAGCGATGGAAGGTTGAATGCGGCCAGTCCTTTGCGCGGGGCACATGCCCATGCTTCACCGGATTGAAGTGGATGTAATCCACGTGTTGCTCTAGATCGTCCTGGTTTCGGATCAAGTGCTCCCAATAGCGGCGCTGCCAGACGTCGCGCTCATGCTTGTCAACAAGGCTGGGGCGTCGGTATTCCCTTTTGGGGATGCGGCGAGAAAATCCGGTCTTGATAAGCCGCCAACGCAGCGCGTAGTCGGTGTCTCCAGGCGGCAGTTCCCAGATTGCATGAATGTGATCAGGGAGGACCACGGTGGCAATGACCTTGAAGGGATGTGCCTTCTGCACGTGGCGGAACGAGGTGCGCAACCAATCGATTTGCTCGACCAGCAGGCGGGATCGCCGATTGGCCAGATTGACGGTGAAAAACCATGTTGCGCCTGGGAGCCAAACGCGGCGGTAGTCGGTCATCCTAGACCCCTGACATGGCGTTGATGGGTATCGCCTTCGGCTCAACCCATCCTACAGAAACTCAGTCACTCTCCACGTGCCAACTTCTCCTCGATCGCACTGAACGCCGAGCGATTGCCCGGGGCGGCGTTGCCCATGCCGGTGGCGAAATAGACCACGCCGGTGCCGGTCTTGCGGTCGACCCACAGGCCGGCGAGCAGGCCGTAGGCGTTGCCGCTGTGGCCGATGCGTTGCACGCCGTCGCCGAACGGGTCGTCGCCGCAGTCGGGCAGGCCGGTGGCCAGCGTGTGCACGGCCAGGCCGTAGCGGCAGGTGAAGCCGCCCTTGGTGCGGATGGGGTCGTCTTCCTCCAGCGTCAGGCCGTTGCCGTCCCGGTAACTCCATTCCGGCCCGATCATCGTGCGCACCGACTTGCGCGACAGCAGGCGCACGCCGTCCACCTTGCCTTCGCCCAGCAGCAGGCGACCGATCTTCGACAGGTCGTTCGCCGAGATGCGCAGGCCGCCCTGCGGGCCGAACACGTTGGAGCTGGTGCCGGCGCGCCACTTCGACAGGTCGCAGCTGCCGTCGCTGGCCTTGGTGATGCCGCAGGCCGGCTTGCGGCCCTGGTTGTCGTCGACCACCGGCTTGCCGTCCTCGTACAGCACCGCGGCGCGCGCGGCGGTGGCTTCGTCGCAACTGGGCCAGCCGTAGCAGGCGTGCAGGCCCAGCGGCTTCAGCACCAGCCGCTGCATCAGCAGGTCGAAGCGTTCGCCGGTGGCGCGCTCCATCACCCCGGCGACGATCGGGAAACCGATGTTGGCGTAGCGCCAGTACGTGCCCGGCGCGTGTTCCTTGTCCCACGCGCGCGGGTCGTCGAGCAGCGTCTTGAACTCGCCGTCGAACGGCACCTGCCAGTAGCCGGCGGCATCGGTCAGGCTGGCGCGGTGCGACAGCAGCAGGCGCAGCGTGACCGGCACGTCGGGGAAGTTCGGATTGCGCACCCGGTAGCCGAGCGTGTCGGACACGTCGGCGTCGAGGTCCAGCTTGCCCGCCTCGACCAGCCGCATCACCCCGATCGACACCACCAGCTTCGAGATCGATGCGATCCGCACCGGGTCGTCGGCGCTGATCGCGCGGCCGGTTGCGGGGTCGGCGAGCCCGCTGACTGTAGTGCCGGTGACGCCGTTGCGGTCGAAGGTCACGCGCACGGTCGCGACCGGTTCGCCCTGGGCGGCGGCCGGGTTGGCGAAAGCCGCCGACGCCAGCGCCGGCAGCACGAGTAGGCAGGACAGACGCAGCAGGAACGTGTTCATGCCCCGAGTCTAGCAACGCGTTGCCGCGCTCAGTAGTGCCAGGCCGCCATGTCGGTGCCGGCCGGCGCCTGTCGGCGCGGCTGCGCGTCGTTCGGGTCGAACCGCTCCTTGCCGCGCGGGTCCCGGCAGTGCGGCGCCATCGGCGGGCAGGCGACGCCGCCACTGCGCGGTCTGCGAACGGGGCGCGTGGTCCGGACTTCCTTGGCCGCGCCTGTCCGGGCATGCTGCGCGGACTTTTCAGATCGCGAGGTCCATTCCGATGCGCCGATATCCGTTGCGCGAATTCTCGTTCGGTATGCTGCTCGCCATCGCCCTGGCCGCCTGCGCGTCGCATCCGGCGGCGGCGCCGCCGGCGCGTGTCGCAACGCCGGGCGCGGTCACCGGCAGGCTTGAAGGCGCGGCGTACCGCATCGAGATTCCGGAAGCCTGGAACGGCGACCTGATCATGTACCTGCACGGCTACGATGCGAAGGGCGATCCGCCGCCCGAAGAGATCGGGCCGAACGATTTCACCGGCCGCCTGCTGGCCAAAGGTTACGCGGTGGCGCAGAGCGGCTATTCCAGCCAGGGCTGGGCCGTGGCCGAGGCGCTGGTCGACAACGAACGCCTGCGCCGACACGTGGTCGCGCTGTACGGCCAGCCGCGCCACACCCTGATGATCGGCCACTCGATGGGCGGGCATCTGGTGCTGGCGACGCTGGAACGCCATCCCGATGCCTACGACGGCGCGCTGGACCTGTGCGGCGCCAACATGCCGGCCGCGGAATTGTTCGCCGACGGCGTGATCGCGCCGCTGATCGCGTTCGACTATTTCTATCCCGGCGCGCTGGGACTGGCGCCGGGCGGCCTGGCCGATCCCGCTTCGCCAGCGCAGCAGGACACCGCCGCGCTGGAAATGGCGTTGCGCGGCAACGAAGCCCATGCCGACGCGCTGGCGCGGCGCTTCCGGATTCCGCGTCCGGATCTGGCCGGCGCGTTGATGTTCCGCTACCTGATCCTGCGCGAAATGATGCAACGCGCAGGCGGATCGCCGGTGGACAACCACGACACCCGCTACGCGGGCTTCGGCGACGATGCCGCCTTCAACGCCGGCGTGCGCCGCTACACCGGCGATCCGGCGGCGCTGGCCTATGTCCGCGACAACGCGCCCCTGGCCGGCACCACGCGCAAGCCGGTGGTGATGCTGTCGAATCGCATCGATCCGCTGGCGACGCCGTTGATTTCGTCGCGCTACGCCGCGCTGGCGGCCGCGGCCGGCAACAGCGCGCACATCCTGGTGCTGCCGTCGGTGGGCGAAGGCCATTGCGCGTTCGCCCCCGAAGCCGTGGGCCGGGCTTTCGATACGCTCGCGGCCTGGGTGAACAGCGGCCGGCGTCCGCCAGCGCCTTGATGCCGGATCGCGCGGCGTCAGCGCCGCATGCAGCGTTGCCAGCGCGTGTCGACGCGATTGGCGAACCACGCGGTGGTCAGGTTGCGGGTGATCTTCGGGCTTTCCAGCTTGATGCCCGGCAGCACCGCGCGCGGCAGCGGCTTGCCGGCGGCGCGCTCGGCCAGTTCGAACATCTGCCGGTACAGGCCGGTTTCCTCGAACGCCGGCGCATCGGCTTTCTCCAGCGCGCGGCGGATCGCGCGCGCATCCATGCCCAGGCGCCCGCCGAGCGCACGCACCGCGCGTTCGGTCGCGCCGGGGTGTCCGAGGTCGGCGCCGGGCACCAGCAGGTCGCCGTCGAGTGCCAGCCCGATGCCGGTGGCGCGGCTCACCGCCGCCTGGAAGGCCGCGTTGCGGCTGGCGTACCAGCCGGCGTTGAAATCGGCGAAGCGATACAGCGGCGACGGATAGTTCGCCGGGTAGCCGAGCAGGTGCATCGTGCCGAAATACAGGCCGCCGCGGCGGGTGAACACTTCGTGGCGGATCGATCCGTCGACCGGATACGGATAGCGGTCCGCGTGCGCTTCGGCGAAAGCGATGCCAACCTGCATCGGCCCGCCGGTGCGCACCGGGTTCAGTCCGCCGAACAGGCGTTGGCCCAGCGGCACGCTGCCGAGGAAGTCCTCGAAGATTCCGCTGAGTTCCTTCTCGGTGCGCACCGCGTCGATGCGCTCGCCGTAGCGCTTCCCGTTCGGCGACTTCAGCAGCAGCGCCGCGTCGACGGCGAAGCCGGGGATGTGGTGCGCGGCGGCGCGGCGGCGGATTTCCTCGCGCGAGACCTTGCCCAGGTTCGGTACCGGCGGATTGGCCTGGAAGGTCGATTCCTGTTCGGTCACCGCCAGCACCGCGCAGATGTTCTCGCTGCTGGCCGCGAGGTCCTGCGAACTCAGGGCCACGTAGACGTCGTTCGCCCAGCCCCTGCGGTCGGCGACGCCGGCCGGCAGCTTGCGCAGGATTTCCGCCTTCGCCTGATCGGGCGTGCGCTCCGGTGCGCGCGGTTGCGTCGCGCAGGCGGCGAGCAGCGCGGCGGCGAGGAAGGCGGAGGAGCGGAAAGGGCGGAAGGGCGAAGCGGGGTGGTCGACCATGCCATATCAATACCCGTGCCGTGCCACCGGCAACAAGCGGCGCGGATGCGGCGCGTAACCCGCCGTTCAACTGCGCGCGGCGTCGCGGACCCCGCGAGCCGGGGTCGAACGCTCCCCGGATTGGCTGCGCCATCCGGCGTCGAAGGCAAGGGGCGGGCCGGGGCCGACCGGCCGAACGGGGTCAGGCGCGGATCGTCTTCGAACCGCGGTAGGCGCGCTTCCAGCCGTTGCGGATGCCGCGCACCCAGCGCGGTTCGGCGACGCGCGCGATCTGTTCCGGCGTCGGCGCGATGCCGGCGACGCGCTGGCGCAGCTTCAGCAGGTTCTTCCAGTCGCTGCGGCGCAGCTGCTTGGACAGGAAGCTGTGGCGCAACCAGGCGGGCGTGCGCCAGGCTGAGGTGAAATCGATCAGCACCGGCACGCCGGCACTGACCACCACGTTGGTGCCGTGCAGGTCGTTGTGGGTGATGCCTTCCGAATGCAGCTTGCGCAGCGCGGCCTGCAGCTGGTCGAACACCTCGCGGCCGACCTGGCCGGCGCTCTCGCTGAGGGTCTCGCCGGGGATGAATTCCATGCCCAGCGCCAGCGCGCCCATGCCGACCAGCGCCGGCGCGTGGCGCCAGCCGCTGAGGCGGCGCAGGATGCCGGCCTCGTGCCGCACCAGCAGGCGCGCGGCCAGCGACAGCGGGGTGCCGCGATAGCGGCGGTAGTCCTTGACCACCACCGGGCGGCCGCCCTTGTCGGCGACGTAGACGTCGGGCTCGAGCACGCGCTCGCCGCGCTTGAGCAGGCGGGCGCCGGCAGGCAGGTCGGAACGGCGGTGCAGGGGTAGGTTGGGAACGTCCATTGTCTTGCCAGAGTCGTCGCTCGCCGGGTGATGGCGGTCGCGTTAATTGCAGTACTGTGTAGTTGAGCAATTAATGTTAACGAGATTCTGACATTTTGCGGACACGAAAGCCTGCCAACGTGCAGGGAAACACTGTCCTGCCGCCGCGGACAATCGGAATTCCTGGAAGAATTCCCTTTGGAATCAATGGAATGGGGCGCACGTGGCGCCCCAAATGAGAGATGAACAGTGTTAGCCGTTTGTCGGAATCGGGTCGGAACCGGGTTGGCTCCGCGCCGCAAGACGCCGGAATCAGGCCTCGCCGAGCGCCCTGGCGACGAAAGGCGGGGCGACCAGCACGCCGGTATGCAGGTGCGCGCTGTAGTAGCCGGTGTCGAAGCCCTTGCCGGCGGCGTCGGCTTCGCGGAAGTCGAAGCCCTGGCCCTTGCGCGCCAGGGTCACGCTCCACCAGCCGGTCGGATAGCACGGCTGCGGGAAAGGCAGGGTCTTGAACGTGCTGAAACCGGCCTTGCGCATCTCGCCGCGCATCTCGTTGATCAGCTCCAGCAGCGCCAGCGGCGATTCCGACTGCTGCACCAGGATGCCGTCGTCCTTCAGCGCGCGGAAGCAGCTTTCGTAGAAGGCCTTGTTGAACAGGCCCTCGGCCGGGCCGACCGGGTCGGTGGAATCGACGATGACCACGTCGACGCTGCCGGCCGGGCAGTTCTTCATGTACGCGACGCCGTCGTCGAACAGCAGCTCGGCGCGCGGGTCGCCGTTCGACTCGCACAGTTCGGGGAAGTATTTCTCCGACATGCGCGTGACCTGCTCGTCGATGTCGCACTGGGTGGCGCTGCGCACGCCCTTGTGCTTCAGCACCTCGCGCAGCGTGCCGCAATCGCCGCCGCCGATGATCACCACGCGCTGCGGGTCCGGGTGGGTGAACAGCGCCGGGTGCGCGATCATCTCGTGGTAGAAGAAGTTGTCGCGCGTGGTCAGCATCACCGCGCCGTCGATCAGCATCAGCTTGCCCCAGTCGGTCGTCTGGTAGATCTCGATCTTCTGGAACGGCGATTGCACCTCGTCCAGCTTGGCGCTGACGCGGTAGCCGATGGCCGAGCCGGTCGGCTCGAAGTGCTCGATGTACCAGTTGTCCTTGGCGGTCATGGCGATTCCTTGGTGGGGGTGCCGCGGCGGCGCGGCGCCGGGCGAAAACGGGACGGAGGGCGCGAATTGTAGCGGAGCGCTTCCGCGGCGTGCGCCGGTGCGGCTAGGATTCGCGGACGGTCGCAGGGGGATGACGATGGAATCGACGGAAGCGCGGCGCAGCCTGATCGAACGGCTGGAACGCGAAGCGGAGCGTGCGCCGGGCCGGTACCGGCTCAAGGTCGCGTTGCTGGCCGCGCTCGGCTTCCTGGTGCTGGGCGGCGCGGTGCTGCTGGCCTTCGGCCTGTCGATCGGGCTGGTGCTGCTGTTGCTGGCGGTCAGCCCGATATTGCTGTTGAAGCTGGCGAAGCTGATCTGGATCCCGATCGCGTTCGGCTGGATGCTGCTGCGCAGCCTGTGGGTCAAGTTCGCGCCGCCGGAGGGCTACCGCCTCGCGCCGGGCGAGGCGCCGCGGCTGCGCGCGGAAGTGGAGCGGCTGCGCGTGGCGACCGGCGCGCCGAAGCTGGACGGCATCGTCATCGACGCCGACCTGAACGCGGCGGCGGCCAGCGTGCCGCGCGCGCTGGGCCTGTTCGGCCATCGCCACTACCTGCTGCTCGGCCTGCCGCTGATGCAGATGCTCGACCGCGACCAGTTCGTCTCGGTGATCGCGCACGAGTTCGGCCATTTCGGCGGCGGCCATGGCCGCTTCGGCGGCTGGATCTACCACGTGCGCAGCAGCTGGTACCGGCTGCTCGGCGCGTTGCAGGCGCGGCGTTCGTGGGCCAACAGGCTGTTCGTGGGGTTCTTCGACTGGTATGCGCCGTACTTCAACGCCTACAGCTTCGTGCTGGCGCGCGCGCAGGAGTACGAAGCCGACGCCGCCGCCGCGCGCGTGGTCGGCAACCGCGCCGCCGGGCAGGCGCTGGTCCGGGTCAACATCGGTTCGGCGCGGCTCGACCAGGACTTCTGGCCGGGCGTGCAGCGCGCGACCCGTTCGCAGCCGGCGCCGCCGGCGCTGCTGTACCGGGACATGGGCGAACACCTGCGGCAGCCCGGCGAGGAAGACGCGGCGCGGCTGCAGCGGGCGTTGTCGCGGACCCCGGACTTCGACGATACCCACCCCACGCTGTCGCAACGGCTCGCCGCGCTCGGCGTCGACGCCGGGGACGCGAGCCCGTTGCGACCCAGCTTCGCCGAGGAGTTCCTCGGCGAGCTGCTGCCGGAACTGGAGCGGCGTTTCAGCGAGCAATGGCGCGACAACGTGCAGGCGGCCTGGGAGCAGAACTACCAGCAGAACGCGCGCGACGAGGAGCGCCTGGCGCAACTCGAGGGCATGGCCGAACGCGGCGCGGAAGAAACCGTCGAGCATGCGCGCCTGAGCGAGGCGTTGCGCCCCGGAACCGACGCGCTGGCGTTGTACCGCGGGGCGCTGGAACGCGCGCCGGAGGACGCTTTCGTCCATTTCCGCCTCGGTGCGCTGCTGATCGACAAGCTCGATGCGACCGGCGTCGCGCACATGGAGCGGGCGATGGCGCTCGATCCGGACTGCACGGCGACCGCGCTCGACCACCTGGGCTGGTTCTATCGCCAGACCGGCGACGGCGCGGGGCAGGACCGGGTATCCGCGCGCTGGCGCCGGCTGAATGCGCAACAGCTGCAGTCGCAGCAGGCGCGCAACGAAGTGACCGCGCATGACGCGTTCGCCGCGCACGGGCTGGATGCCGCCGCCGTCGAGGCGGTGCGCGCGGCGCTGGCCCGCATCGGCGGCATCGGCAGCGCATGGCTGGTGCGCAAGCGCATCCCGGGCGACGCAAGCGGCCCGCCGCACTTCGTGATGCTGGTGTACTGGCGCGGCATGGTCGCCAGCCAGCAGAAGAAGCTGCAGGCCATCGTCGATGCGCTGGAGCTGCCCGGCAGCTTCATGGTGTTCGTCGGCGAGAACCGTTGGCGCCGCCTCGAGCGCCGCCTGCGCAAGGCCGCCGGCGCGCCGGTTTACCGCAGGTAGGCACGGCGGCCGGTAGAATGCGCGCCTGTTCGCGCCTGCCCCGGAACCGCCGATGACCTGGACCGTCGACCAAGCCCGCAAGACCTACTCGATCCCGCACTGGGCCGACCGGTACTTCGACGTGGACGCGGCCGGGCGCATCGTGGTCTCGCCGAAGGCCGGCGGGCCGAAGATCGCGTTGCCCGAAGTCGTCGACGCCGCGCGCGCCAACGGCGCGCGGTTGCCGCTGCTGGTGCGCTTCCCCGACATCCTCGGCGAGCGCCTGGGCAAGCTGCAGGCGGCGTTCGCGCAGGCGCAGGCCGACTGGGACTACGCCGGCGGCTACACCGCGGTGTATCCGATCAAGGTCAACCAGCACCGCGGCGTCGCCGGCACGCTGGCTGCGCACGCCGGCGAGGGCTTCGGCCTGGAGGCCGGCAGCAAGCCGGAACTGATGGCGGTGCTTGCCTTGAGCAGGCCGTCCGGGCTGATCGTCTGCAACGGCTACAAGGACCGCGAATACATCCGCCTGGCGCTGATCGGGCGCAAGCTGGGCCTGCAGACCTTCATCGTCATCGAGAAGCCGTCCGAGCTCGACCTGGTCATCGAGGAGTCGAAGGCGCTCGGCGTGAAGCCGGGCCTCGGCGTGCGCATGCGCCTAGCCTCGCTCGGCGCCGGCAAGTGGCAGAACAGCGGCGGCGACAAGGCCAAGTTCGGGCTGTCGCCGCGGCAGGTGCTCGACCTGTGGGAGAAGCTGCGGGCGAACGGCCTGCAGGACGCGCTGAACCTGCTGCACTTCCACATGGGCAGCCAGATCAGCAACGTGCGCGACATCGCCAACGGCATGCGCGAGGCGACGCGCTATTTCGTCGAGCTGTCGAAGCTGGGCGCGAAGATCAGCCACGTCGACGTCGGCGGCGGCCTCGGCATCGACTACGAGGGCACGCGTTCGCGCAGCTATTGCAGCATCAACTACGGCCTGAACCAGTACGCCGGCAACATCGTGCAGCCGCTGGCCGAGGCCTGCGAGCAGCACGGCCTGCCGCAGCCGCGCGTGGTCACCGAATGCGGCCGCGCCATGACCGCGCACCACGCGGTGCTGGTCGCCAATGTCTCCGAAGTCGAACAGGCGCCGGAAGGCCGCGTGCCGCCGGCGAGCGACGACGAGCCGGCCGTCATCCGCCACCTGCGCGAGATCGCCGGCGAAATCGATTCGCGCCCGGCGGTCGAGCTGTTCCAGGAAGCGCAGCATTTCCACGCCGAGGGCCTCAGCGCCTACGCGCTGGGCCAGATCGACCTGCGCCAGCGCGCGCGCCTCGACGACCTGTTCTACCTGATCGCGCACGCGGTGCGCGCGCGCCTGACCGGCGAGGAGAAGTCGCACCGGCCGGTGCTGGACGAACTGAACGATCGCCTGGTCGACAAGTATTTCGTCAACTTCAGCGTGTTCGAATCGATCCCCGACGTGTGGGCGATCGACCAGGTGTTCCCGATCGTGCCGATCGAGCGTCTCGACGAGCCGCCGACGCGGCGCGGCGTCCTCGCCGACGTGACCTGCGATTCCGACGGCCAGGTCGACACCTACGTCGAGAACGAGGGCCTCGATTCCTCGCTGCCGCTGCATCCGTTGAAGCCGGGCGAAAGCTACCGGCTCGGTTTCTTCCTGGTCGGCGCCTACCAGGAGATCCTCGGCGACATCCACAACCTGTTCGGCGACACCGACGCGGTCGAGGTCCACGTCGAAGGCGACGGCTACGCGTTCTCCCAGCAGCGTCGCGGCGACACCACCGACGTGATGCTCGATTACGTCGGTTACCGGCTCGACGAACTGCGCGCGGCGTATGCGCAGCGCGTGGCCGAGGCGAAGTTGGCAGACGGCGAAGCGAAGGCGATCGCCGATTCGCTCGAGGCCGGACTGACCGGTTACACCTATCTATCAGACGAACCGCTGGCTTAAAGGAATTTCCCAATCAGATCGGCGTGAGCGTTGAACTTGGATTGCAACAAAGTTTTGAGTTCTTTCAGTCCGGGTTGATCGAGTAGACGATCAAATTTTTGCGTGTTCAGGCCAAGTTGACGGCAATATTTATCGAGCACTGTGTTCGGTGTGACTTTATGCTTGTCCGCTACCAGCTTGGTTGCCGATACGCGGTCATATGCACGTTTTTTCACGAGCAAAGCGACTTCGATGATTTGCCGCAGAGCTTCGGGCGTTCCGCCGGGGAAAGTTGGCATTCCTTCCCATTCAGTCGTTGACGCTAACGGTTGGACGGATGCCGACCTCGGTGGAGCTACAGAAGGCTTGCTGGAAAGTTGAAGCAGACGGCGGAGCGCCGTATTGAATGTATCAACAAGTGGTTCCGCGTGAGCTTTGACGAAGGCGAATACCTCTTCGTCAACTTCGACTTGATACGACATGCTTGTACTCCTGCGATGCATGGCAGAAGCACAATAGCGACTCACTAAAAATACGTCAAGTACTTTTAGTAAATCAAGGAGGGTCAGCCGCGATGTACCTGGAACCCCGCGAAGCTCTGCGTTACCGGCATGATCTCCAGCCGGTTGATGTTGAGGTGCGGCGGCAGCGTGGCGACGTAGAAGATCTGCTCGGCGATGTCTTCGGCAGTCATCGGGTTCGCGCCCGAGTACAGCTTGTCCGACGCGGCCCGGTCGCCGTGGGTGCGGACCAGGGTGAATTCGGTTTCGGCCATGCCCGGTTCGATGTCGGTCACGCGCACGCCGGTGCCGTGCAGGTCGCTGCGCAGGCCCAGCGAGAACTGCTTCACGAAGGCCTTGGTGCCGCCGTAGGTATTGCCGCCCGGATACGGATAGCTGCCGGCGACCGAGCCGATGTTGATGATGCCGCCCTTGCGTTCGACCAGCAGCGGCAGCAGGCGGCGGGTGATCGTGACCAGCGCGGTGATGTTGGTGTCGATCATCGTGCGCCAGTCGTCGAGCGACGCCTGCTGCGCCGGCAGCGTGCCCAGCGCCAGCCCGGCGTTGTTGACCAGCAGGTCGATGCCGCGGAACGCTTCCGGCAGCGCGTCGATCGCGGCGTTCATCGCGGCCTCGTCGCGCACGTCGAAGGTCGCGGCGTGCACCTTGTCCGCGCCGAGTTCGTCGACCAACCGTTGCAGGCGGTCGGCACGGCGGCCGGTGGCGACGACCTTCCAGCCGCGTTTCGCGAACAGGCGCGTGGCGGCGAGGCCGAAACCGGAGGTGGCGCCGGTGATGAAGGCGGTCTTGCTCATCGTGGGTTCCATTGTGCGAAAAGAGTGGGGAAGGGATCTCAGTGCGCGTCGCGGCGCTGCGCGAACAGCCAGTCGCGCCACCAGAAGCCGGGCAACTGGTCGCCCGGCGGCGCATGCGCCAGGCCGACGTATTCGCGCAGGTGGATGCGCTTGCCGCCTGCGGCGACGATCCGGGCGACCATCCGGCGGTCCGAATCCATCGGGTTCTCCGTGTCGGCATCGCCATGCAATACCAGTATCGGCAGGCCGGCCAGCGCGGCAGCGCTGGCGGTGTCGGGAGCGATGCCGGCAACCGGCATCGCCGCGGCGAACAGCTCCGGCCGCTGCGCCGCGGCCAGCCATGTCGTCGAGCCGCCCATCGAGAAGCCGGTGACGTAGATGCGCTGGCGATCCACCGCAGGCGTGTCGGCGACGATCCGGTCGACTAGTTGCAGCGCGGCGGAAACGGTGGGCGCAGCCACCGAGCGCTGCGGCGCGGCCGGGTCGTCGTAATTGGCGCTGCGAACGGGAAATTGCGGGACCAGCACATAGGCCGGGTAACGCGCACGGATGGAAGGCAGGGCCCAGGCCTTCGCCATCGTTTCCAGTTGCCGCTGGTTGTCCTCGCCGATGCCGCCGGAGCCGTGCAGCTGCAGGACCAGCGGATACTTCCGTCCCGGTTCCGGACTGGCCGGCGGCAGCAGGCGATAATGCATCCGCGTGCCGTCGTTCGCGACGAATTCGCCGGGCTGGAACAGATCGATCGCGACCGATGCCACCTGCGACCGGTCGATCGGCGGGGTGCCTGCCACGCGTTCGATGACGCGATCGCTGGCGCAAGCAGACAACAACGACAGCGCCAACAGCGTCAACAGCGCCGTCGGCCGGGGCGCGGGCGCGGCGGCGCCGAACGGCGCGCGGGTGCGAAGCCGGTTCACCATACGAACGGCAACAGGCGCTTGGTGCGCGCGGCGTAGGCGGGATATTCGTCGGGGAACGCGCTGGTCAGCGCCTGCTCCTCGACGTGGATGCGGTAGGCGAACGAGACGATCACCGGCAGGACCGCCGCCAGCAGCGAGATGCCGTTGCCCAATGCCAGGCCGAAACCGAGGAAGGTCAGCAGCGAACCGGTGTAGGAAGGATGGCGCAGCCAGCGATACGGGCCGTCCTGCACCAGCTTGTGGTCGGCGTGCACGGCGACGTCGACGGTGAAGAACTTGGCCAGCACCCGGATCGCCCACCAGCGGAAGGCGATGCCGGCGGCCATCAGCGCCAGGCCGATCCAGAACAGCGGCGCTCGCAGCGACGGCGGGAACGGCCAGTAGGCGCGATGCGTGGACCAGACGGCGAGGAACACGCCGGCGTAGAGCAGCACGGAAATCAGGCGCAGGCTGCCGCGGTCCCGGCGCTGCGCGCCGACCCGGGCGGCGCGGCGGCGGAACTGCAGCCAGAATTCGCTCGCGACCCAGAGGGCGACGAGCGTGTAGAACAGGGTCGGCGCCGATGGGCTTGCGGCGAACATCGCGCGGCCCGCCGGCCTACTGCGCCCGGATCGCCATCGCCGGCAGGCCGCCGCTGGCGAGTTTCTGCTTGGCTTCGGCCAGTTCGCCGGCGGTGCCGTACGGGCCCATGCGCACGCGGTACACGGTCTTGCCGTTGATCTGCGCCGATTCGACGCGCGCGCTCAGGCCGAGCAGGGCGATCTTCGCCTTCGTCGCCTCGGCGTCGCCGGAAGCGCCGAACGCGCCGGCCTGCAGGATGTAGCGCGCATCGGCCGATGCCGGCGCCTGGGCGGCGCTGGCCACGGCGCGGGTTTCGGCGGGCCTGGCCACCGGCTGTTCGGTCGAGGAGACGCTGGCCGTCGCCGGGGCGGTGTCCGGCGAGGTTTCGTCGATCGGCTTCGGCGCGGCCGATGCGGTTTGCGCTTCGCGCGCCTGTTGCAACGTCGCCAGCTGGCGCTGGCGTTCCCGCTCGGCGCGCTCGCGCTCCGCGCGCGCGCTGGCGGCCAGCTCGGCGTCGGACATCCGCACTTCCTTGCCGGGTAACAGGGTGTAGAACTCGTATTCGGTCTCCTTCGCCGGCGCCGTGTCGCCGGCGCCGGACCTGGCCAGCGCGGCGTCTTCCGCCGTCGCGTCGGTATCGGCCTCGGCCACCGGCGCGGGGCGGGCGTCGGGGTTCGGCTTCGGCCGGAAGAAGCCGTCGCCGTCCTTCTTCAGCAGGCCGGGCACGGTGAACAGCAGGGCCGCGCCCAGCACCACGCCGACCACCAGCCAGACCCAGCCGGGCGTGCCGTTGCCGCCGCCGGTGCGCCGCGCCTGGTTCCTGTTTCGCTTTGCCGCCATCTATCGCTTCTCCATCGGGTCTTGCCGCTTCGTCCTTGCCTACATTTTTTCCGGTGCGCCCACGCCGAGCAGGTCCAGCCCGTTCGCCAGCGCCTGCCGCACCGCCAGCGCCAGCGCCAGCCGCGCGTCGCGCAGCGCCGCGTCTTCGACCAGCACCGGCGTCGCCGCGTACCACGTGTGGAAAGCATAGGCCAGTTCGCGCAGGTATTGCGCGACCAGGTGCGGCTCCAGCGCGGCGCCGGCGGCTTCGACGACCTCGGGGTAGCGCGACAGTTCGACCATCAGCAGCAGCGAGGCCTCGTCGTCGAGCTTGTCGAGGTTCGCCATGCCGTTGGCTTGGTCCCATGCGTAGCCCTTCTCCGCCGCCTGCCGCAGCAGGCTGCAGACGCGGGCGTGCGCGTACTGCACGTAGAACACCGGGTTGTCGTTGCTCTGCTGGCGCGCCAGGTCGATGTCGAACACCAGCTGCGAATCCGGCTTGCGTGCGATCAGGAACCAGCGCGTCGCGTCGCGGCCGGCCTCGTCGATCAGGTCGCGCAGGGTCAGGTAGCTGCCGGCGCGCTTGGACAGCTTCACTTCCTCGCCGCCGCGCATCACCGTGACCATCTGGTGCAGCACGTATTCCGGGTAGTCCTTCGGAATGCCCATGTCCAGCGCCTGCAGGCCGGCCTTGACCCGCGCCAGCGAACCGTGGTGGTCGGCGCCGAGCTCGGTGATCGCGCGTTCGTAGCCGCGCTGCCACTTGCTCAGGTGGTAGGCCACGTCCGGCAGGAAGTAGGTGTAGGTGCCGTCCGACTTGCGCATGACCCGGTCCTTGTCGTCGCCGAAGTCGGTGGTCTTCAGCCACAGCGCGCCGCCTTCCTCGTAGGTGTGGCCGGCCGCGCCGAGGCGCTCGACGGTTTCCTCGACCATGCCGTCGGCGTACAGCGAGCTTTCGAGGTAATAGACGTCGAAGCCGACGCCGAACGCGGCCAGGTCGAGGTTCTGCTCGCGGCGCAGGTAGGCCACGGCGAACTTGCGGATCGCGTCGAAGTCCTCGATGTCCTTCGCGCCGACGACGACGTGGCCCTCGATCTCGACCGAATCGCCGCGCCGGTAGGCGTCGGCCACGTCCTGGATGTAGTCGCCGTTGTAGGCGTCGGCCGGCCACTCCGCGTCGCCGGGCTTGAAGCCGCGCAGGCGCGCCTGGGTGCTGCGGGCGAGGTTCTCGATCTGCACGCCGGCGTCGTTGTAGTAGAACTCGCGCTTCGCGTTCCAGCCGTTCGCCGCGAGCACGCGCGCGATGCAGTCGCCGATGGCGCCGGCGCGGCCGTGGCCGACGTGCAGCGGGCCGGTCGGGTTGGCCGAGACGTATTCGACGCCGACGGTGCGGCCCTTGCCCGAATCGTTGCGGCCGTAGGCCTTGCCCTGCGCCAGCGCGGCGGCGACCTCGTGCTGGTACGCGGCCGGGCTGAGGTGGAAATTGATGAAGCCGGGGCCGGCGATCTCGACCCGGGCGATGTCGGCGGAGGCCGGCAGCGCGTCGACCAGCTGTTGCGCCAATGCGCGCGGGTTGGACTTCGCCGCCCTGGCCATCAGCATCGCCGCGTTGGTCGAGAAATCGCCGTGGCTGCGGTCCTTCGGCCGCTCGACGACGAAATCGGGCGTGGCAAAGTCGGCCGGCAGGGTGCCGGCGCTGCGCAGGGCGTCGATGCCCTGGGCGATCAGGGCGCGGAGTTCGGATTTCACGGAGTTTCGGCTGGGAAATGCTGGTTGCGCATTTTAGCCGAGAGCGGCGGGCCTTTCCGGGCCTTACACCCAACCCCGCGCCGCCAGCGACACCGGACTGCCGTCGCCGACCACGAAATGGTCGAGCAGGCGCACGTCGACCAGTGCCAGCGCCTGCTTCAGGCGGGCGGTGATGGCGCGGTCGGCGGCCGACGGGTCCGGGCAGCCGGATGGGTGGTTGTGGCCGACGATCACCGCGGCGGCGTTGTGCGCCAGCGCGCGGCGCACCACCTCGCGCGGGTGTACTTCGGCGCCGTCGATGCTGCCGCGGAACAGTTCCTCGAACGCCAGCGCGCGATGGCGGGTGTCGAGGAACAGCGCGGCGAACACCTCGTGGCCGAAATGGCGCAGGCGCTGGGAGAAGTAGCGCCCGGCGGTGGCCGGGTCGGTCAGCGCGTCGCCGCGCTCCAGCCCGGCGGCGAGATGGCGGTTGCCCAGCTCCAGTGCCGCGGCCAGCTTGCAGGCGCGGGCCGGGCCCAGGCCGGGCAAACCCGCCAGCTCCGCCGGCGAGCGCTCCAGCAGGCTGCGCAGCGGGCCGTGCCCGGCCAGCAGTTCGCGCGCGGTCTGCACCGCATCGCGGCCGCGCAGACCGGAGCCGAGGAAGATCGCCAGCAGCTCGGCGTCGGACAGCGCGCCGGCGCCGCGGCCGAGCAGCTTCTCGCGGGGTCGTTCGTCGGCGGGCCAGTCGCGGATGTGCATGCGGTCAGTCTGCATCTGCCGATTCCCGGCGGGCATAAGGCCATGACGGGGCATCGGGTAAGCTAAATGCCTGACTGGGACTAGGAAGTTTCCGAACGTGGTACCCGCTTCGAAAGAGCCCGCCCTGAAGGAACAACGCATCCTGCTGTGCGTCGGCGGCGGCATCGCCGCGTACAAGGCGCTGGAACTGGTGCGGCGCCTGCGCGACGCCGGCGCCTCGGTGCAGGTGGCGATGACCGACGGCGCGCAGCAGTTCGTCACCGCGCTGAGCTTCCAGGCCCTGTCCGGGCTGCCGGTGCGCACCAGCCTGTGGGACGCGGCCGCCGAGCAGGCGATGGGCCACCTCGAACTCGCCCGCTGGGCCGACCGCGTCGTCGTCGCCCCGGCCACCGCCGACCTGATCGCGCGCCTCGCCCACGGCCATGCCGACGACCTCGTCGCCACGCTGTGCCTGGCGACGACCGCGCCGATCTCGATCTGTCCGGCGATGAACCACCGCATGTGGCTGCACCCGGCGACCCAGGCCAACGTCGAGGCCCTGCGCGGCCGCGGCGTGCAGGTGATCGGGCCGGAAGACGGCCCGCTGGCCGAAGGCGAATCCGGTCCCGGCCGGCTCAGCGAACCGGCGGACATCGTCGCCGCGCTCGCCGGCGCCGCGCCGGCGGTCGCGCCGACGCGCCACCGCCTGCATGGACTGAAGGTCGTGGTCAGCGCCGGCCCGACCTACGAGGACCTCGACCCGGTGCGCTACCTCGGCAACCGCAGCAGCGGCAAGATGGGTTTCGCGATCGCCGCCAGCGCGGCGCGGCGCGGCGCCGACGTGGTGCTGGTCGCCGGCCCGGTGCACTTGCCGACCCCGGCCGGGGTGAAGCGCGTCGACGTGCGTTCGGCGCAACAGATGCACGACGCGGTGTTCGCCGCGCTGCCGGCCGACATCTACATCGGCGCGGCCGCGGTGGCCGACTACACCCCGCGCGAACCGGCCGCGAACAAGATCAAGAAGTCCAGCGAATCGCTGGCGCTGGACCTGGTGCGCACCCCGGACATCCTCGCCGAGGTCGCCGCGTCGACCCAGGGCCGGTTGAGGCTGGTGGTCGGCTTCGCCGCCGAAACCGAGAAGGTCGCCGAATACGCGCGCAAGAAGCTCGAGGCCAAGCGTCTGGACATGATCGTCGCCAACCGCGTCGGCGTCGCCGGCGGCGGCTTCGAGAGCGACAGCAACGCAATGACCGCGTACTGGGCCGACGGCGAACGCGAATTCCCGTCCGCGCCGAAGACGCAACTGGCCGACGAACTGGTCGAACTGATCGCCGAGAGGCTGAAATCTTGAGTACCCGCCCGATCGAAGTGAAGCTGCTCGACCCGCGTTTCGGCGACGAATGGCCGTTGCCGGGCTACGCCACCGAGGCCAGTGCCGGCCTCGACCTGCGCGCCGCGCTGGAAGCGCCGCTGGCCCTCGCGCCGGGCGACGCCGCGCTGGTGCCCAGCGGCATCGCCATCCACCTGGCCGACCCGAACCTGTGCGCGGTGGTGCTGCCGCGCTCCGGGCTGGGCCACCGCCACGGCATCGTGCTCGGCAACGGCACCGGCCTGATCGATGCCGACTACCAGGGCCCGCTGCTGATCAGCGTGTGGAACCGCGGCTCGGAGGCCTTCACCATCCAGCCCGGCGACCGCATCGCGCAGTTGGTCGTGCTGCCGGTCACACGCATCAGCCTGCAGGTGGTGGATACTTTCGCCGACAGCGCGCGCGGCGAAGGCGGCTTCGGCCACACGGGCGTGCGATGACGGGGGAAGCGAAGATGGCATTCGGCAACGGCCGTGGCATGAACAGGCAGGCGCTGCTCGCGCTGGCGGCGCTGTGCGCGCTGCTGGCGGCGTGGTGGGGATGGACCGGCGTCCGGCAATGGCGCGACGACAAGATCGCCACCGGGCTGCAGCAGGCCCGCGACGGCCTCGTCGAGGCGAGCGCGCGCACGCTGGGACAACAGGCCGCCCGGCTGGAACAGCTGCTGAAATCGGCGCCGGCGCAGGCGGCATTGGCAGGCGGCGACGCGGCCGCGATCGCCGATGCGGTCCACGCCGGCTGGAAAGAAGCCCACGATGTGCAGGCGCTGCCCGCCGATCTGGCGGCCGCGTACGCCGATCCGGCGGCGTTCGGTTACGCCAAGCTGGCGTTGCTGGAGGCCGCGCAGCGCGAGCAGAAGGCGGTGGCGCGCGTGGTCCGGGAAGGCAAGCAGCCGCAGCTGGGCGTCGCCGCGGCGGCAGCGGGACACGTGGTCTACGCCGGCTTGCCGCTGGCCCTGCTGACCGACCCGGTCGCGGCCGCCGCGGTGTCGGACAAGGCCTATCTGGCGCTGCGCCAGGGCAACTACACCGTCGTCGAACACGGCGACAATGGCCTGTCCGCCAACGCCGACGTGCTGTCGCGCCCGGTCGGCGACACCGGCCTGCGCGTGGCCGCGGCGTTGCCGGAAGCCACGACCGGCCCGTTCGGGCTCGGCGCGATCGCCACGCTGGTCCTGGCCGCGGTGCTGGCCGCGATCGCGGCGCTGGCCGCGCTGGTCGGCGCCGGCAAGCTGTCGCTGCCGCGGCTGGGCGGCTCGTCCGACGACGACGGTCCCGGCCTGAGCCTCGACGAGGCGCTGCAGAGCCAGTCCGCGCCCGAGCAGCCGGTGGTGCGCGTGCGCGACGAACGCGCCGAACGGCGCCAGGGCGCCGAAGCGGCGCAGGTCGAGGTCGATGCCGGCATCTTCCGCGCCTACGACATCCGCGGCGTGGTCGGCGAAACGCTCAGCCCGGCCGTGGCCGAACTGATCGGCATGGCGATCGGCTCGGTGATGGAAGAGCAGGGCCTGAACGACATCGTGGTGGGCCGCGACGGGCGCCTGTCCGGGCCCAGCCTGTCGGAGGCGCTGATCGAAGGCCTGCGCAAGTCCGGCCGCGACGTCATCGACATCGGCCTGGCGCCGACCCCGGTGGCGTATTTCGCCGCCTACCACCTGCGCGCGGGCAGCTGCGTGGCGGTCACCGGTAGCCACAACCCGCCCGACTACAACGGCTTCAAGATCGTCGTCGGCGGGCAGACCCTGTCCGGTGCGGCGATCACCGACCTGTATTCGCGGATCAGCGAAAACCGCCTGCACCTGGCCCAGGCCAAGGGCAGCCTGCAGCAGCGCGACGTGGCCGACGACTACATCCGCCGCATCGCCGACGACGTGCAGATGGACCGCCCGCTGAAGGTGGTGGTCGACGCCGGCAACGGCGTCGCCGGCGACATTGCCCCGCGCCTGCTCGAGGCGATCGGCGCGAACGTGATCCCGCTGTACTGCGAAGTCGACGGCACCTTCCCCAACCACCATCCGGATCCGAGCGAGCCGCACAACCTCGACGACCTGGTGCAGACGGTCAAGCGCTTCGACGCCGACATCGGCCTGGCCTTCGACGGCGACGGCGACCGCCTCGGCGTGGTCACCCGGGAAGGCGAGATGGTCTTCCCCGACCGCGTGCTGATGCTGTTCGCCGCCGACGTGCTGGAGCGCAACCCCGGTGCGCTGGTCATCTACGACGTGAAGTGCACCGGCAAGCTGCAGGGCTGGATCCTGCGCTACGGCGGCACGCCGCTGATGTGGCAGACCGGGCACTCGCTGATCAAGGCGAAGATGCGCGAAACCGGCGCCGAACTGGCCGGCGAGATGAGCGGCCACTTCTTCTTCCAGGAGCGCTGGTACGGCTTCGACGACGGCCTGTATTCGGCCGCGCGCCTGCTGGAAATCCTCGCCGTGCGCGCGGAGACGCCGAGCGAAGTCATCGCGACCCTGCCCAGCAGCGTGTCCACGCCCGAGATCAAGGTGCCGGTGGACGCCGGCAGCCCGCACGCGGTGGTGCGCGAGTTCGTCGAACAGGCGCAGTTCGACGGTTCGCCGCGGCTGTCGACCATCGACGGCCTGCGCGTGGACTGGGACGACGGCTGGGGCCTGGTGCGCGCGTCGAACACCACGCCGATCCTGGTGCTGCGCTTCGAAGCCGACGACAAGGCGGCGCTGGAACGGATCAAGTCCGACTTCCGCGCGCAGCTGCAGAAAGTCGCACCGGGCCTGCCGCTGACGTTCTGACGCGCGCTCGCATTGCGGCGGATGCAACGAAAAACCCCGGCCTTTGCCGGGGTTTATCGTTGCGAGGGGACGGGCGAGCCGGGCAGGTTGCGGCGATGCGCGGCTATTGCTGGCCGGGCGGGTTCGCCTCCGGCGCCGGCGCGGCTGCCGCCGGTGCGGCGATGCCCTTCAATTCCCGGTAGCGCTGCAGGATATGTTCGATCTCGCCGTCCAGTTCGACGCGCTGGCGCTGGTATTCCGTCTGCAGGCGCAGCTGCTGCTGCAGTTCGGCGTGGCGCGTGCGGATGTCGGCGTCGATTTTCGGCGGTACCGGCTTGCCGGACAGTTCGCGCTCGGCGGCGGTCTGCAGCAGGGTCACCAGCCCGTCGCGCAGGCTGGCGATGTTGAAGCGAGCGGTCTCGATGTTGTTCTCGACGATGCCGGTGCGGTCGGTGAACACGCGGCGCAACTCGTCCTCGCTGGCGTACGAGGTCAGCAGGGCCTGCTCGGTGCGGCGGCGGGTTTCCGCGGCCGCTGCGTCGGCGCGCTTGCGCTCGGCATCGACGGCCGCGGCGGCGAGTTCCTCGCTGGTCAGCGCGCGCTGCACTTCCGCGGTGCGCGTGCCGGTCCTGGCGTTGAACTCCTCGCGGGCGCGGTTGACCGCGTCGGCGGGCAGGGCGTCGCCGCACACGCGGGTGCCCTTCTCGTCCCAGCAGTACAGCTTCTTCGCCGGCGGCGCCTGCTTCTGCGCGTGCGCCGGGAAGCCGGCGGCGAGCGCCAGTAGCGCGAAACCGGCGGCATGGCGGTATGGATTCATCGGCATCGAACAGCCCCCTGCTGTCGTCGTCCGTCGTGGTTCAGTCGGTCGTGGCGGCCGTGCCGTAGCGCGCGCGGTAGGCGAGCAACTGGTCGCGGTGGCCGACAAGGTCGGCGTTTTCGCCGGCGAAATCAAGCAGGTCGTGCAGATTGGCGACGGCGATCACGGGCACGCCGGTTTCCTCCGCCACCGCCTGTGCCGCCGAGCGCCGGCCGTCGTCGTCCTCGTTCAGCACCTCCTGCCGGTCCAGCGCGACGACGATCCCGGCCGGGATGCCGCCGCCGTCGCGGATCAGCGCCAGCGCCTCGCGGATCGCGGTGCCGGCGGTGATCACGTCGTCGACGATCAGTACGCGGCGGCCGTCCAGCGGCGCGCCGATCAGGGTGCCGCCCTCGCCGTGGTCCTTGGCCTCCTTGCGGTTGAACGCCACCGGCAGGTCGCGGTCGCGGCGGGCGTATTCGCAGGCCAGCGCCGTGGCCAGCGGGATGCCCTTGTAGGCCGGGCCGAACAGCAGGTCGAAGTCCCCGATGGAGCCGGCGACCGCGGCCGCGTCCACCGCGTCGGCGTAACAGGCGGCCAGCCCGGCCAGCAGCGCGCCGCTGTCGAAGCGCCCGGCGTTGAAGAAATAGGGGCTGAGGCGGCCGGACTTCAGGGTGAACTCGCCGAAGCGCAGGGCCTTGGCGTGCAGGGCCAGTTGCAGGAAGCGTTGCTTGTGCATGGGGCGGTGGGGAGGGTGGGGTGTCGTGATGGAAGCATATCGTCTCGTCCCGACGCCGTCCTGCGGGCCTATCGGTTACGCTCTTCCATTCCCGATTCCGAGCCCGGCTTCATGAAGATCATCAGCTTCAACGCCAATGGCATCCGCTCGGCCGGCAACAAGGGCTTCTTCGACTGGTTGCAGGCGCAGAAGGCCGACGTGGTCTGCCTGCAGGAGACCAAGGCGCAGGAGGACCAGCTGGCCGACCCGGCGTTCCGCCCGAACGGCCACCACTGCTTCTACCGCGACGCGATCACCAAGAAGGGCTACAGCGGCGTGGCGATCTATTCGAAGCGCGAGCCGGACGAGGTGCGCACGTCGCTGGGCTGGGCGCCGTTCGACGACGAGGGCCGCTACATCGAGGCGCGCTACGGCAAGCTCAGCGTGGTGTCGTTCTACATCCCGTCCGGCAGTTCCGGCGAGGAGCGCCAGGCGTTCAAGTTCAAGGTCATGGACTGGCTGAAGCCGATCCTCGACGAATGGCTGGCCAGCGGCCGCGACTACGTGCTGTGCGGCGACTGGAACATCGTGCGCAGCAGGCTCGACATCAAGAACTGGACCAGCAACCAGAAGAATTCCGGCTGCCTGCCGCCCGAGCGCGCGTGGCTCAACGGCATGCTCGGCGACGACGGCGGCAGCGACGGCACGCCCGGCCGCGCGGGCGGCTGGGTCGACGCCTACCGCGCGCTGCACCCGCAGGGCCAGGACTACACTTGGTGGAGCAACCGCGGCGCCGCGCGCGCCAACAATGTCGGGTGGCGCATCGACTACCAGTTCGTCACCCCGGCGCTGGGCAGGCAGCTGAAAAGCTGTTCGATCCACCCGACCCCCCGTTTCTCCGACCACGCCCCGTTCGTGGTGGAGTACGGCGGATGAATCCGGACGCGAACGCCGGGGGCGCGGCGGCGAAACCTTCGTACAAGGGCTGGCGCGGCATCCGCGCCGCCTTCGCCACGCCGTCGGCGCTGACCATGGCCATCCTCGGCTTCGGCAGCGGCCTGCCGTTCCTACTGATCGCGTCGCAGACCCTGTCGACGCGGTTGCGCGACGTCGGCCTGGAGCTGGGGCAGATCGGCCTGATCAGCCTGGCCAGCTTCTTCTACCTGCTCAAGTTCCTGTGGGCGCCGCTGCTGGACCGCTACGCCTTCCCGCTGACCGCCTTCCTCGGGCGCCGCCGCTCGTGGTTGCTGGCGGCGCAGGTCGTGGTGCTGGTCGGCTTGTTCGCGCTGGCCTATACGCGGCCGGAACAGGGGGTCGGCCCGCTGGTGCTGTGGGTGCTGGTCGCCTCGTTCGCCGGCGCGACCCAGGACTCGGTGATCGACGCCTACCGCATCGAGATCGCGCCCGAATCGGCGCAGGCGGCGCTGGCCGCGACCTATGTGTTCGGCTATCGCATCGGCCTGATCATGGGCGGCGCCGGCGCGCTGTACCTGGCCGAATACCGCGGCTGGCTGCCGGCCTACTTGGCGATGGCGGCGCTGATGCTGCTGCCGATCGCGACGACGCTGCTGAGCCGGGAGCCGGAAAAGCCGGAGTCGACCGTGCAGCGGCGGATCGATTTCCTCGGTGCGTTCTGGCAGCCCGTCGCCAGTTTCTTCACCGGCAACGGCGTGGTCACCGCGGTCGTGCTGCTGCTGTTCGTCGGACTGTACAAGTTCCCCGACCAGGTGATCGGGGTGATGGCCGGGCCGTTCTACCTGGATTCGGGCTTCACCAAGGCCGACATCGCCACGGTGTCGAAGCTGTTCGGCATCTGGATGGGCATCGCCGGCGCGTTCCTCGGCGGCGTGCTGGTGGCGGCGTTCGGCTTCCGCTGGATGCTGCTGTTCGCCGCGCTGGGCGTGGCGCTGTCCAACCTCGCGTTCCTGCTGATGGCGCACCACCCCGGGGAAATCTGGTCGTTCTACACGGCGCTGCTGGCCGACAACCTGTGCCAGGGCGTCGCCGGCGTGGTGTTCGTGGCGTTCGCGTCCTCGCTGACCGACCGCAACTTCACCGCGACCCAGTTCGCGCTGCTGGTGTCGCTGGCCAACCTGCCGGGCAAGTTCGTCGGCGGCGCGTCCGGCTACATCGTCGAGGCCAGTTCGTACAGTGCATTCTTCGTCATGAGCACGCTGACCGTGGTCCCGACCCTGCTGCTGCTGGCCTGGTTGTGGCCGCGCATCCGCGAGCGGTCGACTTCGCCGAACTGAGAAGCCGGTCGCGGTTGTCGCCGGCCCGGCCGATATGATGTAGCCGCCCCGCCTATCCCCTGCGGCGGGGTGGGGGAAAGCCATGGCCGACCTGATCCTGAAAAACATCGACCCGGTGTTGAACGAGCGCATCCTGCGCCTGTCGGTCGCGCGTCGCTGGGACGCGCGCGAGACCGTGATCCGTCTGCTCGAGCAAGGCCTGCTCGTGATCGAGAACGAAGTGCACGGCAACTTCGACAACGACGAGGCCAGCGCGCTGTCGGAAGCGATCGCCGCACTGAAACAGGTGAGCGCGGTCGGCAGCTTCAGCTGATCGTCGCGCCAGCCGCGGCCGGATACACCGCACCGAGCACGCGCAGGCCCTTCGCGCCGCTGACCGACGGCAGATTGCCGGGCCGTCCGGCCAGGGTTTCGCGTGCCAGCCAGGCGAAGCCCATCGCTTCGACGTAATCCGGGTCCAGCCCGTGCGCGGCGGTCGATTCGACCACCACGCCCGGCAGCCATGCGGCCAGCCTGGACATCAACGCGCGGTTGTGCACGCCGCCGCCGCAGACCATCACCCGCTCCGTCTCCGGCTGCGTCGCGCGCAACGCGTCGGCGACGGTCGCGGCGCTCAGTTCCAGCAGCGTGGCCTGCACGTCGACGGGCGCAAGGTTGCCCTGCAGTCGCGACTCCAGCCAGCGCAGGTGGAACTGCTCGCGCCCGGTGCTCTTCGGCGGTGGCAATGCGAACCAGGGTTCGTCGAGCAGGCGCGCGAGCAGTTGCTCGTCGACCTTGCCGCTCGCGGCGAAGGCGCCGCCGGCATCGAAGGCGCGGCCGGTGTGGCGCTCGCACCAGGCATCCAGCAGCGCGTTGGCCGGGCCGGTGTCGAAGCCGCGCACGTCGCCTGCGCGCGGCAGCAAGGTCAGGTTGCCGATGCCGCCGAGGTTCAGCACCGCGCGGTCCTCGCCGGGCGAATGCAGCATCGCCGCGTGGAAGGCCGGCATCAACGGCGCGCCGTGGCCGCCGGCGGCGACGTCGCGGCGACGGAAATCGGCCACGGTGTCGATGCCGCTGCGCTCGGCGATCACGTTGCCGTCGCCGATCTGCCAGGTGAAGGGGAAACGCGCTTCCGGGCGATGGCGGATGGTCTGCCCGTGCGAGCCGATCGCGCGCACCCCGGCGGCCTCGATCCCGGCCTCGCCGACCAGCCTCAGCGCCGCGTCGGCGAAGCTTCGCGCGACCTGCACGTCGAGTTCGCCCAGTTCGTCCAGCGACGCCGCGTCGCCGCCCTGGCCCAGCTCGATCAGGCGCGCGCGCAGCGCCGCGTCCCACGCATAGGTGCGGCCATGGACCAGTTGCAGCTGCGGTTCGGACGCGCCGTCGGAAAACCGGACCAGCGCGGCATCGATGCCGTCGGCGCTGGTGCCGGAGATCAGGCCCAGGTAAAGGTCGGGGTGCGGCATGGGCGGCTGGGGGTTCGCGGTTGGTGGTTGGCGGACATCATCGGCGATCGGACGCCGTCCACCAACCGCGGGCCGCCAACCGCAAGCCGGTCGCTCAGCCCTTCTTGCCCCTGGCCGGCGATTCCGCCATCGCCACGGTGCCGCGCTGGGACGGCGCCGCGTCGGCGTAGATGATGTTTTCCACGGTGCGGATCCGCGCCAGTGCGTTGGCGGTGTAGCTGCGGAACGCGGCCAGTTGCGCGCCGGTCAGCGGCTCGGCCGGCGGCATCGTGATCGACAGCGGGTTGCGGTGCACGCCGTTGACGCGGAATTCGTAGTGCAGGTGCGGGCCGGTGGCCAGCCCGGTCATGCCGACGTAGCCGATCACCGTGCCCTGGGCGATGCGCTGGCCTGCGTGGATCTTGCCGAAGCGCGACATGTGCCCGTACAGCGTGGTGTAGCCGCGGCCGTGGTCCAGGATGACCACGTTGCCGTAGCCGTTCTGGCGGCCGACGAACTTCACCCGCGCGTCGCCGGCGGCCATGATCGGCGTGCCGCTGCGCGCGGCGTAGTCCACGCCCTTGTGCATGCGGATGCGGCCCAGCACCGGGTGCTTGCGCGCGCCGAAGCCCGAGCTCAGCCGCGCGTACGGGATCGGCATGCGGATGAAGCTCTTCTTCAGCGGGCGGCCTTCGGCGGTGAAGTACTCGGCCTTGCCGTTGCGCTCGAAGCGGAAGCCGCTGTGCAGCTTGCCGCCGGTGGTGAAGGTGGCGGCCAGCACCGGGCCGGACTTGATCAGTTCGCCCTCGCGCCAGGTCTGCTCGACCACCACGCTGAAGCGGTCGCTGGCGGCGACGTCCTCGTTGAAGTCGATGTCGTACTTGAAGATCTCGTCGGTCAGCGTGTTGATGTTGCCGCCGGACAGGCCCAGCTTGCGCGCCGAGTGGAACAGCGAGCGCCCGACCTTGCCGCTGATCACCACGGTGCGGGTGCTGGCTTCGCGCTCGATCACCCGCTCGTGCAGCCGGTCGCCATCGATCGACAGTTCGACGCGGTGCATCGGGTCGCGGTCGTAGCGGAACCCGTGCAGGCTGCCGTCGTGGCCCAGCAAGAAACCCAGCTCGGCCCCCGGGTACAGTCGCGCCAGCGCGGCTTTCGCCCCCTTGTCCTGCAGCACGCGATGCAGCGTCGAGGCCGGCGCGCCCATTTCGCCGAAGATCGCGCCGAGGGTCTGGCCCGGCCGGACCCGCACCACCTGCCAACTATCGCCGGCGACGCCGTGCAGCTTGTCGGCGGACAGGCCGGGCAGTTCCAGCGGCAGTGTGGCCAGCGGCCGGGCCACGGCCGGTGCCTGCGTCGCGGCGGAGAAGCCCGGCACGATGGTCGCGACCATCACGCCGATGCTGGCGAACAGGCTGGCGTGGATCCACTGGCGGCGGCACCAGCGGCGCGCATCGAGGTGGCGCTTCACTTGCTGGTGCAGGGTCGAATCGCGGAGGATTTCCAGGCGCTGCCGGAAGCGCAGCTTGTTGCGAAGTTCGTGGCTGCCGCCGTCGCCGTGGTTGTGCATTTCTCGTACTTCCGAGCCCGGGACGTGGCGCCCCCCATTGGCGTAACATTAAACACACGAGTTGTCCGCGTCAAATCATTGAATCGAAAAGCTTTTCTGACCCCCGTCACGAATACGTAAAATCCCCGCCTATTCATTTTCGCCGGCGCCGCCGGTGTCACCGGAAATCCCGCCTTGTCCCTCGCAGAAGCAATCGCCCTGATCGGCCGCGGTGCCGACGAAATCCTCAAGCCCGAAGAACTGGAGGCGCGCCTCAGGCTTGGCCGCCCGCTGCGCGTGAAGGCCGGCTTCGACCCGACCGCGCCCGACCTGCACATCGGCCACACCGTCCTGCTCAACAAGATGCGCCAGTTCCAGGACCTGGGGCACACGGTGATCTTCCTGATCGGCGACTTCACCGGGATGATCGGCGACCCCACCGGCAAGAACGTCACCCGCAAGCCGCTGACGCGCGAGGACGTCGAGGCGAACGCGAAGACCTACGCCGACCAGGTGTTCAAGGTGCTCGACCGCGACAGGACCGAGCTGCGGTTCAACAGCGAATGGTTCGGGCGGATGGGCGCCGCCGACATGATCAAGCTCGCCGCGCAGCACACCGTCGCGCGCATGCTCGAACGCGACGATTTCGCCAAGCGCTATGCCGCGCAGCAGTCGATCGCGATCCACGAATTCCTGTATCCGCTGGTGCAGGGCTACGACTCGGTCGCGCTGGAGGCCGACGTCGAGCTCGGCGGCACCGACCAGAAGTTCAACCTGCTGATGGGCCGCGGCCTGCAGGAGCACTTCGGCCAGCCGCCGCAGATCGTGCTGACCATGCCGCTCCTCGAAGGCCTGGACGGCGTCAACAAGATGAGCAAGTCGCTGGGCAACTACATCGGCATCGCCGAGCCCGCGATCGACATCGTCAACAAGACGATGAAGATCGGCGACGAACTGATGTGGAAGTGGATCGAGTTGCTCAGCTTCGAAATCGGCGCGGACGAGGCGAAAAAACTGCGGGCCGACGTCGCCTCCGGCGCATTGAACCCGCGCGACGTGAAGCTGCGCCTGGCGCGCGAACTCGCCGCGCGCTTCCACGATGCGGGCGCCGCGGAAACCGCGATCGCCGGCTGGCACGCGGCCGTCACCGGGCAGGGCGATACGACGCTGCTGCCGCTGCGGGAGCTGGCGATTCCGGCCGAGGGCATC
>Ga0180220_1000245_pt1:77500-79879 | contig 79879 bp, 64 predicted proteins | sample eDN5th37CBELigBY_FD_151335 | JGI IMG/M metagenome (GOLD analysis project Ga0180220, IMG submission 151335) | Enriched backyard soil microbial communities from Emeryville, California, USA - eDNA 5th pass 37_C BE-Lig BY (version 2) (version 2) | ecosystem: Environmental > Terrestrial >...
GCCATAGCTCAGCTGGGAGAGCACCTGCTTTGCAAGCAGGGGGTCGTCGGTTCGATCCCGACTGGCTCCACCAGGTCGCACGGGCTATCGACTTTTGGGTCTGTAGCTCAGGTGGTTAGAGCGCACCCCTGATAAGGGTGAGGTCGGTGGTTCGAGTCCTCCCAGACCCACCATCATGGTCGAGCGAAACTCTGGATAGCGCGCACACACTAAAAGATTTTTACAGGCTTGGCGTTGAGGCCGGCTTGTGGCTCTTTAACAACTTGGGACGTAATCAATATGCGTTTGGAAGATCATCCAGACGTGTCGTTGAGGCTAAGGCGGGGGAGAAAATCCCCTGAAACTTGAATGTCGTTGATATTCGCGTGAAGGCTTTGTACCCCTTCACACGTTAACTCCGAGGCGACTTGGGGTTATATGGTCAAGCGAATAAGCGCACACGGTGGATGCCTTGGCGGTCAGAGGCGATGAAGGACGTGGCAGCCTGCGAAAAGCGCGGGGGAGCTGGCAACAAGCTTTGATCCCGCGATGTCCGAATGGGGAAACCCACCGAGCAATCGGTATCCTGCAGTGAATACATAGCTGCTGGAGGCAAACCCGGAGAACTGAAATATCTAAGTACCCGGAGGAAAAGAAATCAACCGAGATTCCCTCAGTAGTGACGAGCGAACGGGGACCAGCCCTTAAGCTGCTATGGTTTTAGAAGAGGCTTCTGGAAAGAAGCGCCATAGAAGGTGATAGCCCTGTATTCGAAAGGGCCATGGCAGTGAAGACGAGTAGGGCGGGGCACGAGAAACCCTGTCTGAACATGGGGGGACCATCCTCCAAGGCTAAATACTCCTGACCGACCGATAGTGAACCAGTACCGTGAGGGAAAGGCGAAAAGAACCCCGGAGAGGGGAGTGAAATAGAACCTGAAACCGTGTGCGTACAAGCAGTAGGAGCTCCGCAAGGAGTGACTGCGTACCTTTTGTATAATGGGTCAGCGACTTACTGTTCGTGGCGAGCTTAACCGTATAGGGGAGGCGAAGGGAAACCGAGTCTGATAAGGGCGCATAGTCGCGGGCAGTAGACCCGAAACCGGGTGATCTAGTCATGCCCAGGGTGAAGGTGCCGTAACAGGTACTGGAGGCCCGAACCCACTCCCGTTGCAAAGGTAGGGGATGAGGTGTGATTAGGAGTGAAAAGCTAATCGAACCCGGAGATAGCTGGTTCTCCTCGAAAGCTATTTAGGTAGCGCCTCATATGTATCCTCTTGGGGGTAGAGCACTGTTATGGCTAGCGGGACATCGCGTCTTAGCAAACCATTGCAAACTCCGAATACCAAGACGGACTGTATGGGAGACACACGGCGGGTGCTAACGTTCGTCGTGAAAAGGGAAACAACCCAGACCCACAGCTAAGGTCCCAAATTCATCGCTAAGTGGAAAACGATGTGGAAAGGCACAGACAGCCAGGAGGTTGGCTTAGAAGCAGCCACCCTTTAAAGAAAGCGTAATAGCTCACTGGTCGAGTCGGTCTGCGCGGAAGATTTAACGGGGCTAAGCGATGAACCGAAGCTTGGGGTGCACACTTTGTGTGCGCGGTAGAGGAGCGTTCCGTACGCCTGCGAAGGTGGCTTGAGAAGGCTGCTGGAGGTATCGGAAGTGCGAATGCTGACATGAGTAACGACAATGCGGGTGAAAAACCCGCACGCCGAAAGCCCAAGGTTTCCTAGCGCAACGTTAATCGGCGCAGGGTTAGTCGGTCCCTAAGGCGAGGGCGAAAGCCGTAGTCGATGGGAAGCTGGTTAATATTCCAGCACCTCGCGTGAGTGCGATGGAGGGACGGAGAAGGTTAGGCAGGCCGGGCGTTGGTTGTCCCGGTGAGAGGGTTGAGGCGGTGCTCTTTGGCAAATCCGGGAGCGCAACGTTGAGACCAAGGACGAGTCCTTATGGACGAAGCTGCTGATATCACGCTTCCAGGAAAAGCTCCTAAGCTTCAGCTCACGAAGACCGTACCGTAAACCGACACAGGTGGGTAGGATGAGAATTCTCAGGCGCTTGAGAGAACTCGGGTGAAGGAACTAGGCAAAATAGCACCGTAACTTCGGGAGAAGGTGCGCCCCCTTTGGTTAATAGCTGAGGGGGGCCGAAGTAACCAGGCCGCTGCGACTGTTTATCAAAAACACAGCACTCTGCAAACACGAAAGTGGACGTATAGGGTGTGACGCCTGCCCGGTGCCGGAAGGTTAATTGATGGGGTCAGCGCAAGCGAAGCTCTTGATCGAAGCCCCGGTAAACGGCGGCCGTAACTATAACGGTCCTAAGGTAGCGAAATTCCTTGTCGGGTAAGTTCCGACCTGCACGAATGGCGTAACGACAGCGGCGCTGTCTCCAC
>Ga0180220_1000246_pt1 | contig 79759 bp, 68 predicted proteins | sample eDN5th37CBELigBY_FD_151335 | JGI IMG/M metagenome (GOLD analysis project Ga0180220, IMG submission 151335) | Enriched backyard soil microbial communities from Emeryville, California, USA - eDNA 5th pass 37_C BE-Lig BY (version 2) (version 2) | ecosystem: Environmental > Terrestrial > Soil >...
CGGTTTCCGCGCTATCAGGTCCGCCGCATTTCCTGATAGGGCGGGATAATCGTGGTTGGTCCCAGCGGCTAGAGTGGCCTCCTCGTTGAAGCTGCATCGGACCAGCCACGGCACCAGGCGGGGAGTCAACGCCCTCTTTGACGAACCATCTGGTTACTAGACCAGGGTCCGTGGCTTTCTCGGACTAACTACCCCGCTGCCGGGTTGAGTTGCGGGCCCTGGTCAAGTCTCCCTGACCAATTCCTTAACCATCCGAGATTTGAGGGTGCCGGTGCGCCGGCCATCCATGGCGGATAGCCGTGATAGGGCGCGGGGTGTGCCCCGCGCGCCGCTTACTTGATCTTCGTTTCCTTGAACTCGACGTGCTTCTTCACGACGGGATCATATTTCTTGAAGACGAGCTTCTCGGTGCTCGTGCGCGGGTTCTTCTTGGTCACGTAAAAGAACCCCGTGCCGGCGGTCGACAGCAGCTTGATCTTCTGCGTTACGGGCTTGGCCATGATGGGGAAACCTTCGGGGAACTTTCTGCACCTGTCCGCGGGCTGCGGAGAGCGGGCAACATAGCCACAGCGGCCCCGCTGTCAAGCAAGGGCCGCGTCGCACTATGCTTAAAATGTCGCCTCTTTGGAGGTAGCCGGGATGGGCGCGGGATCGGCCGGGTCCACGCTGTCGCGCCCGCCGAAGCCGTGCATGCGCAGGGCCCACTGCAGCCCCACGAGCGCGCCCTTGATACGCGGGAGCATCCAAAGACACATGCCCATGGTGAGCGGGAACCAGATGGCGAGATGCAGCCAGTAGCTCGGCCGGAACTGCTCCTCGACGATCATCACGCCTGCGATGATGAAGTGACCGGCAATCAGAATGGTGAAGTAGGGCGGAGCATCATCCGCGCGATGGTGATGAAGCTCTTCCGAGCACGTGGGGCAGGTGTCGGCCACCTTGAGATAGCGCCGGAACAGTTTCCCCTGGCCGCACGAGGGGCACTTGCAAGCGCCGCCGCGGAGCACGGCCTGCAGCCAGTCGCGCTGACCGGCGGGCTCGGAGAATGTCGTTGGGGTTTGTGTCATCGGGCTTTCCTCGCCTCGCTCGGGAGCATCTTCATGGGCTCCGCGGCAACACGAACGTGGGCCTGCGGCTGACGTGGGTCAATAGACGAATGGCCGCGGCATCTGCGCAAGATTTACCTGCGGCGCCCACGCGAACGCGCGTTTTTGGAGCGCATGCCCGCGTGAGGTGCGGCAACGCGGCCGCGGGTGCCCTCGGTTAACATCTCGAACCGCAAGGCGCCCGCCGAAGGCACGACCTCGATGAGACGCACCTCGACCGTATCGCCGAGCCTGAACGTCTCGCCGGTGCGCTTGCCGACGAGCGCGTGCTCGGCCTCGACGTGATTGTAAAAATCATTGGAGAGCGACGAGACCGGCACGAATCCATCGGCGCCGGTATCCTTCAGCCGCACGAACAATCCCGAGCGCGTAACGCCTGCAATGCGACCGATGAACTTTGCACCCACGCGGTCGGCAAGGTGCATGGCGATGAGACGGTCGGCGGTTTCGCGCTCGGCCGCCATGGCGCGGCGCTCGGCGTCGGAGATCTGCTGCGCAATCTCGCGCAAGCGCCCGACCTCGATATCGTCGAGGCCACCCACGCCGAGGTGCTGCGCCTTCACCAGCGCGCGATGCACGAGAAGGTCGGCATAGCGGCGGATCGGCGAGGTGAAGTGCGCATAGCGGCGCAGGTTGAGGCCGAAGTGCCCGATGTTGTCGATGTTGTATTCGGCCTGGCTTTGGCTGCGTAGCACCACTTCGTTGACGAGGTCGGCAACGGGCAGCGTCTTTGCGTGCGCCAGGATGCCGTTGAAGTTTGCGGCCTTGAGGCTGGACGCTTGCGGCAGCTTCATGCCGATGGTGTCGAGAAAATCGCGCAGGCTCGCGAGCTTCTCCTTCGAGGGCTGATCGTGAATGCGATAGACGACCGGCGTTTTTCTCTGCTCTAGCGTCTCGGCGGCCGCGACGTTGGCCTGGATCATGAATTCTTCGATGAGCCTGTGTGCCGTAAGTCGCTCGGGCGTGACCACGTCCCTCACGTGGCCTTTCTCATCGAGCAGGATCTTGCGCTCGGGCAGGTCGAGATCGAGCGGACCGCGCTTGTCGCGCGCCGCCGCGAGAGTGCCGTAGGCACCCCAGAGGGGCCGCAGCACGCGATCCAGCAGCGGGCCCGCCTTGTCGGAAGGGCGCCCGTCGATGGCAGCCTGCGCTTCCTGATAGCTGAGCTTCGCCGCCGAGCGCATCATCCCGCGCATGAAAGTATGGCTGCGCTTGCTGCCGTTCTTGTCGAACACCATGCGCACGGCGAGGCATGCGCGGTTCTCGCCTTCGCGCAGCGAGCACAGATCGTTGGAGATGCGCTCCGGCAGCATGGGCACGACGCGGTCGGGGAAATAGACCGAGTTGCCGCGCAACTGCGCCTCGCGGTCGAGACGTGAGCCGGGACGCACGAAGTGCGCCACGTCCGCGATGGCGACCAGTACGATCCAGCCGCCCGGATTTGCCGCATCCTCGTCGGGTTCGGCATAGACGGCATCGTCATGGTCCCGGGCGTCGGGCGGATCGATGGTGACGAGCGGCACGTTGCGCAAATCGGTGCGGCCCGAAAGCGTTGGCTCCTCGAGGCTTTCCGCTTCCGTGATGACGCCCTCGGGGAAATCATCGGGAATGCCGTGTGCGTGCACCGCTATGAGGCTGATCTGGCGCTGATCGTCCGGGTTGCCGAGCGACTCCAGGATACGCGCCTGCGGTATGTGCAGACGGCCCTTGCGCGGAAGATCGAAGCGAACGAGGTCGCCGTCCTTTGCATCCCCTTCGTCGCCGCCACGGACCGACCACGAGCGCAGTTGCTTGCGATCGATGGGCTCGATCGTGCCGCCGCCACGCTTGCTTGCGCGATAGATGCCGATGAGGCGCCGCTTCTCGCGCGGCAGCCGCTTGATGGGAAACGCCTGGAAGCGATATTCTCCATCCGGTTCGGAGAGCTCGCTGATACGCGCCAGCACGCGGTCGCCCACGCCAATGTTGGCTTCGATGTCGATTTCCGGGCCACGTGCCGAGCGCGGCGCGATCAGCACCAGCGGCGCATCGCCTTCTTCGTCCCAGACGGCTGGCCGGGCGATGAGGTCGCCGTCGTCATCGCGCCCGGTCACTTCCAGCACCGTGACGGCGGGCAGGCTGCCCTTGCGGCGCAGATGCTTGCGGTCGCCCGACAACGTGCCGTCTTCGGACATGCCCGCGAGCAGGTTGTTGAGCTCGAGGCGGTCTCCACCCTTGATGCCGAAGGCGCGCGCGATCTCGCGTTTGCCGACCTTGCCGGGTGAAGAGCGGATGTAGTTGAGGATTTCCTCCCGGCCGGGAAGACCGCCACGCTTAGGGGGCCCGCTTCTGTTGCCCTTCGGTTTGCGTGGCATGGTCAGCTTGCCCGGCGTGGGATCATGCGGGATCAGTCCGCGTCGGCTGTTGCAGCTTTCGATTTGGCCGAGCGTCCCTTAGCGGGCTTGGCCGTCTTCGAAACAGCACCCTTCGAAGCCTTAGCTTTAGACGATTTGCCGGCCTTTGCTGCCGGCTTGGCGTCATCTGCATCCTTGGAGGCAGCTTTGCGCACAGGCTTTTTCTTTTTCGATGGACCCTTCGCGGCGCGCTCGGCGATGAGGTCGACGGCTTCGGCAACGGTCAGCGCTGCGGGATCTTTCCCCTTCGGGATCGTCGCGTTCGTCGACCCGTGCTTCACGTACGGCCCGTAGCGCCCCGAGAGCACTTCGATCTTGCCGCCCCCGTCGGGATGCTCGCCGAGATCCTTCAGCACGGCCGGCTTGGCACGCTGGAAGCGGCCCTTGCCCCCCGCGGCCTTCTCCGCAAGCAGAGCCACGGCGCGGTTGATACCGACCGAGAACACCTCATCGATGCTCTCGACATTCGCATACATGCCATCGTGCAGGACGAAGGGACCGTAGCGGCCGAGGCCCGCCGTGATCATCTTTCCCGATTCCGGATGGAGGCCCACCTCGCGCGGCAGCGACAGCAGCTTCAGCGCATATTCGAGATCGACAGAGCCTGCATCGACCCCCTTGGGGATGCTGGAGCGCCGCGGCTTCTCGTCCTCGCTGCCTTCGCCGAGCTGCAAGTAGGGACCGAAGCGGCCGGAGCGCAGCGTCACGGCAAGACCCGTATCCGGATCATAGCCGAGCAATTTTCCGTCCGGGCCAGCAGCTTCCGTATCGCCCGTGCCGGCGACGTCGCTGAGCTGGCGCGTATAGCGGCATTCCGGATAGTTTCCGCAACCGATGAAGGCGCCGTACTTGCCGGAAATCTTCAGACTGAGCCGCCCCGTCTTACACGAAGGGCAGCTGCGCGGATCCGAGCCATCCTCCCGTGGGGGGAAGATGTGGGGACCGAGGATCTCGTTCAGCGCTTCGAGAACTTCGCCGACGCGCAGATCTTTGATCTCGTCGACGGAGCCGGTGAACTCCCGCCAGAAATCGCGCAAAACGTCTTTCCACACGAGCTGGCCGTCCGAGATCAAGTCGAGCTTGTCCTCGAGGTCGGCGGTGAAATCGTATTCTACGTAGCGTTTGAAGAAGCCTTCGAGGAACGCGATGACGAGCCGGCCCTTGTCTTCGGGAATGAGCCGCTTCTTGTCGACGCGAACGTACTCGCGTTCCTGTAGTACCGCGAGCGTCGAGGCGTAGGTCGAAGGCCGGCCGATGCCGAGCTCCTCCATCTTCTTGACGAGCGTTGCTTCCGAATAGCGCGGCGGAGGCTGCGTGAAGTGCTGCTCCGCCTCGATGGACCGATCCGTAACCTTGTCGCCTTTCGCGAGCGCGGGCAGACGCCGGCCGGTATCGTCCTCCTCGCCCGGCGCGTCGTCCTTGCCCTTGGCGGCATGGATGCGCTCGTCGCGGCCTTCCTCGTACACCTTGAGGAATCCTTCGAACTGAATGACCGAACCGGTGGCGCGGAGCGTATAGCTCTTGCCGTCGCGGCCCTTCACTTCGATATCGGCCGTGGTCTGCTCGACCTCGGCGGAGGCCATCTGGCTCGCAACCGCGCGCTTCCAGACGAGCTCGTAAAGACGGGCCTGGTCGCGCTCCAGATACTTCGCAACGTCCTGCGGCCGGCGCGAGACCTCCGTCGGGCGGATGGCCTCGTGCGCCTCCTGGGCGTTCTTGGCCTTCGTCTTGTATTCACGGATGAACGGGGCGACGTATTTCTGCGAGAACTCCCGTGCGATCAAACCGCGAATGGCACTGATCGCCTCGGGAACGATAGTGACGCCGTCGGTTCGCATATAGGTGATGAGACCGACCGTCTCGCCGCCGATGTCGACACCCTCATAGAGGCGCTGGGCGACCTGCATCGTGTGCTTCGCGGAGAAGCCGAGCTTGCGCGATGCGTCCATCTGCAGCGTCGAGGTGGCGAACGGCGCGTACGGGTTGCGCTTCACCGCCTTCTTGTCCACCGAAACGACGCGGAAGTCGCCGTTCTCGATTGCCGCCTTGATAGCGTTCGCCTCGGCGCCCGTCTTGATGTCGAGCTTCTTCAGCGTCTCGCCGTTGATGGCGCTGAGGCGTGCGGGGAATTGATCGCCCTTGTCCGTCGCCAGAACGGCGTCGATGGTCCAGTACTCGTCGGTCTTGAAGACCTCGATCTCCCGCTCTCGGTCGCACACGAGCCGCAGCGCAACCGATTGCACGCGGCCCGCCGACCGTGCGCCCGGCAGTTTGCGCCAGAGCACCGGCGAGAGCGTGAAGCCGACGAGATAGTCGAGCGCCCGGCGCGCGAGATAGGCCGAAACGAGCGGCGTATCGATCTTGCGCGGCTCCGCAAGGGCCGCAAGAATCGCCTGCTTTGTCACGGCGTTGAAGGCGACGCGCTCGATCTCGATGCCCTTTTTGAGCGCCTTCTTTTGTTCTAATATCTGCAGGATGTGCCAGGAGATGGCTTCACCCTCGCGATCGGGGTCGGTAGCGAGGATGAGCTTGTCGGCTTTTTTGACCGCGTCTGCGATTTCTTTGATGATTTTTTGGGACTTGGAATCGATGTCCCAGTGCATTGCGAAGTCTTTGTCGGGCTCGACCGAGCCGTTCTTCGCCGGCAGGTCGCGCACATGACCGAACGACGGGATGACCTTATAGCTGCTGCCTAGATATTTATTGATCGTCTTGGCTTTGGCAGCCGATTCTACGATGAGGACGTTCATCTAAGGACTTTCAAGTCTGGCGTGGCGCCGCGAGGAAATGAGAGATGAACCCGGCCGCGGGCCCGCAGATTCGGCATCCGGCGCTGTTGGGCGTCCGTTTCGGCCCGGGAAGATGGGAGAGGAATGTGGCGGTGTCAAACGTCGAGCCGCCGTGCACCGCATGTAGGTCTTGCTATCACAGATTGTGAATGTTATTGAGCTGCTATCTATGATTGTCGAAAAGGATGGGGCACGCGTGGGGATGGCTGGGCCAGAAAAGGCAAACGGAAACGAGATGAGCATAAAGGAACCGGCGCGAGGTTATGAAAGCCTCGACTACCTTTGTGGTCTGATTTCCGAGCTGAAAGACCTCGCCGATCGCGCAGGCCAGAAAACCCTCTCCGCGATTCTCACGGCAGCATTAACCGAAGCAAATATCCAGCGCAACGCCGCGCGCCACTCCTAAAGCACCGGTCTCACCCGGGGCGAGCCCGTCCCCTATATATCGTAGTGCGATGTGCAACTGGCGGCTGAGCCGCCCGGGCGCCGTCCACGCGGCCTAAAGATCTCCAGCCCCCAGCGAAACGAGCCCGCCGCCGTGCCGTTCGATCCGGCCGGCAAGTGCGAGTTCGAGCAGGGCGACCTGCACGCACCGGCTAGATAGTCCGGTGCTGCGCACAAGGCTGTCGATGTCGATGGGAGCAGGGCCTAGGGCAGAAAGCACGCGCCCTCGGTCATCGTCCGTGACGGTGGGCGGCAAGCCTGGTTGTGCGTCCGGAGTGTCGCTTTCCCCCGGTTCTTCGCGCAGACCCAGAGGTGGCTGATGGGTCAGAGGCGCGAGCGCGGCAAGCACATCGTCCGGCTCGGTGACGAGCGTCGCCCCCGATTTCAAAAGGCGGTTCGTCCCCTCCGCGCGCGGATCGAGCGGGTGCCCCGGCACGGCAAACACTTCGCGCCCCTGCTCGGCGGCGAGGCGCGCCGTGACGAGACTGCCGGAGCGGCGGGCAGCTTCGACCACGAGAACGCCGAGCGACAGCCCCGAAATGATTCGATTGCGGCGCGGAAACGATTGCGCCCGGGGCGTGAAGCCGAAAGGCATTTCGGCGACGAGGCACCCGCGTTCGCCGACAGTGCGCTGCAACTGGTCGTGCTCGGGCGGGTAGACGATGTCGAGCCCGCCGCCCAGCACCGCGACCGTACCCGTTTCGAGCGACGCCGCATGGGCGGCCGCATCGATACCCCGCGCAAGGCCGGAAACGATGACGAAGCCGCCACGGCCGATCGCAGCGGCAAAATGCTTGCCGAGCTTGATGCCGGCCGCCGAGCACGCCCGCGCGCCGACGATGGCGACGCAGTGGCGCTGCAGCAGCCCCGCATCGCCCTTCACGTAGATGACAGGTGGCGGCGCTTCGAGCGCTGCGAGAGCCACAGGATAATCGCGCTCGCCGACGATGAGCACCCGCGCGCCGAAATCGCGCGCGCGTTTCAGCTCGGCCTCCGCGTCGGAGCGCGGGCAGATGCGCACGTTCGCGCGATATCCGCCGCGGCGCGAAAGTTCCGGCAACTGTTCGAGCGCAGCCTCGGCGCTACCACAGTGGCGAAGCAGCTCGCGAAAGGTTACGGGACCGACATTCTCGGAGCGGGCGAGCCGCAGCGCGGCGAGGCGTTCGCTGCTGTCCATCGCGCGCTAGAGCTCGGCTGCCGCCGCAGGCATCGTCATGCCTTGGCACCGATCCGCGGTTCTTCACCCGCGGCGAGCCGGCGGATGTTTGCGCGGTGCTTGTAGATCAGCATCAGCGAAAGCGCGGCGGCGAGCACCCCCGTGGCGCTCTCACCGATCGCGAGAAGACCGACGGGCACGGCGAGCGCGGCAACGAGCGCGGATAGCGAGGAATAGCGGGTCAGAGCGGCGACGAGCAGCCAGACGACACAGAACCCGAGAGCTGCGCGCCAATCGATCCCGAGCAGCACACCGATGTAGGTGGCGACACCCTTCCCGCCGCGGAAGCCCAGCCAGACGGGGAAGATATGGCCCAGAAACGCCGCGAGACCCGCGAGCAGAGAAGCGAGAATGGCAACGCCGCCGAGCGCGCCGATCCAATGGCCGACCAGAACCGCCGCCGTGCCCTTCAGCGCATCGAGCACGAGGGTAAGCGCTGCAAGCCCCTTGTGGCCCGTGCGCAGCACGTTCGTTGCCCCGATATTGCCGGAGCCGATGCTGCGCACGTCGCCCAATCCAGCCGCGCGCGTCAGCAGCAGGCCGAACGGTATCGAGCCGAGGAGGTAGCCGGCCGCCACTGCAAGCAGCGTGTGCGGATTTAGAAATGCTTCCATGGGCGCGCGAAGGTCCTCCGTGGAAACCTGTTCTCCACGGCGGCGCAGCGTACTTGTTGGAGGTAGCGCCCGCAACCGGCGCGCGTGGCCGTGTCGGGCGCGAGGGTCCCGGGCGGTTGCGCTTCCGCAGGCCCGAACCGCCTTTTCGCTAGCGGGCGCGGTCGGGCAAAATGGCCGGTTCCGTACACGATAGAATGTCGGGCATGGATATCCCGCCCCGCCCGTCAGGCTACGGCGCGTACTGATAGACCGTTTCACCCGCCACGAGCGTGCGCAGCACACGGCCCTGCATCTTGCTCTCGTCGAACGGTGAGTTCTTCGAGCGCGAGCGCAGCATGTCTTTATTGACGACCCAGGGCTCGTCGGGATCGAAGAGGATGATGTCAGCCACGGCGCCCTTGGCAAGGCGGCCCGAATGCAGGCCCAGCAGCTTCGCCGGGTTGATGGTCATCGCGCGCAGAACGCTCATCAGCGGCAGCTCGCCGGAATGGTAGAGCCGCAGCGCCGCCGGCAGCAGCGTCTCGAGCCCCACGGCGCCATCGGTCGCCTCGGCGAACGGCCGGCGTTTGTCGTCGGCGTCCTGCGGATCATGGCTCGATACGATGATGTCGATGTCGCCCGCCGCAAGCCCGCGCACCATTGCAGCCCGATCATCGTCCGAGCGCAGGGGCGGCCGGATCTTGAAGAAGGTGCGATAGGGGCCGATGTCGTTCTCGTTGAGCGTCAGATGGTTGATCGAGACGCCGCACGTGACGGGCAGGTTGCGCGCCTTCGCGGCGCGGATCACATCGAGGCTTTCCGCGCTCGAGATCGTCGCGGCGTGATAGCGCCCGCGCGTCATCTCCACGAGACGCACGTCGCGCTCGAGCATGATCGTCTCCGACGCCTTGTGCGTCCCCGGCAGGCCGAGCCGCGCGGCGATCTCGCCGGAGTTCATCGCGCCGCTAGAGGCGAGATAAGGGTCTTCGGTATGGTGGACGATCAGCGCACCGAAGTCGCGCCCGTAGAGCAGCACGTTGCGCATCACGCGTGTGTTGGCAACTGACGTCTTGCCATTGGAGAAGGCGATGGCGCCGGCCCGCTTCAAAAGGCCGATCTCCGTCATTTCCTCGCCCTTGAGGCCCTTCGTCATCGCGGCCATGGTGTGGACGTGCACGATGGCGTTGTCCCGGGCGCGGCGCTGGATGAAGTCGACGAGCGCGACCTGATCGATGACGGGGTTCGTCTCCGGCATGACCACCATCGTGGTGACGCCACCTGCGGCCGCCGCATGGCTCGCCGTTTTCAGGGTCTCGCGGTGCTCGAAGCCCGGCTCCCCCGTGAAGACCTGCGCATCGATGAGGCCGGGAGCGAGAACGCGTCCCTTGCAGTCGATGACCGTGACGCCTTCCGGCGAATTGCGCCGCAGGTGCGGGCCGACATCCGCGATCAGCCCGTCGCGCACCACGAGCCCGCCCGGCTCGTCGCGGTTTGCGGCCGGATCGACGATGCGCGCGTTGATGAAAGCTGTTGCCGTCGCGGATTTGCTCTCGCGGGGCGGGCGTTTGGTCGTGCTGCTCGTTGCGTTCATCGCTTCGCCAGGTTGCGGGCCAGCGCCTCGAGCACCGCCATGCGCACGGCAACGCCCATCTCCACCTGCTCGCGGATGACGCTGGAGGAATGGTCGGCGACGGTCGAGGCGATCTCGACGCCGCGGTTCATCGGGCCTGGATGCATGACGATGGCATCCGGCTTCGCGCGGGCGAGCTTCTCGTGGTCGAGCCCGAAGAAGTGGAAGTATTCGCGCGTGGAAGGCACGTACGATCCCTCCATGCGCTCGCGCTGCAGGCGCAGCATCATGACGACGTCCGCGCCCTCGACCGCTTTCCACATATCGGTAAAGACCTCCGCGCCCATGCGCTCCGGCGCGGCGGGAAGCAGCGTCGAAGGCGCGGCGATGCGCACCCGCGCGCCGAGCGCGTTGAGCAGCATGATGTTGGAACGCGCCACGCGGCTGTGCAGGATATCGCCGCAGATCGCCACCGTGAGCCCCGCGATGCGCCCCTTGGCGCGGCGGATGGTGAGCGCGTCGAGCAGCGCCTGGGTGGGATGCTGGTGCGAGCCATCGCCGGCGTTGATCACCGAGCAGTCCACCTTCTGCGCCAGCAGTTCCACCGCGCCCGCCGAATGGTGCCGCACCACGATCATGTCGGGCTGCATGGCGTTCAGCGTCACGGCGGTATCGATGAGGGTTTCGCCCTTCTGCACCGAGGAGGTCGATACGTTCATATTCATGACGTCGGCGCCGAGGCGCTTGGCCGCCATCTCGAACGAGGCCTGGGTGCGGGTCGAGTTCTCGAAGAAGAGGTTGATCAGCATGCGCCCGCGCAGCACATCGCGGCGATTTCCAACCTGTCGGTTGGCATCCGCGTTGCTGTCGGCGAGGTCGAGGAGAAAATTGATCTCTTGAGCGCCGAGCCCCTCCACGGTGAGGAGGTGGCGGTGCGGAAAGTGAAGCGGCTCGACTTTGGCTACTGCATTGGTCATCAAAGGCGTTTGTATAGGGAGACTCAGGGACCTCGGCAACTGCGTTGAAGCGACGCTCGCAGATCAGCTGGGGAATACGTTAAGGGCTGGTAGCGACCGCGCCGCACCTCTCGCGCTAAACTGCAGAAATGGCTGCACCAACCGATACGCATCAAGTCCTCAACCAGACGCCTCCCTTCGAGGACGTCAACCTTTTCACGTCCGATGCAGCGCTGGGCGAGGCGATCGAGCGCGAAGGCGGCGGATATGCTGTCCGCGCGCTGGGCGCGTTCGGCCTGCTCGCAGGGAGTGCGGAGGGGCAGGAGCGCGCCCGCCTCGCCAATGAGCATAAGCCGCAGCTCGCCACCCACGACCGATTCGGCAACCGGCGCGACACCGTAACGTTCCATCCGGCCTATCACGCGCTGATGAGTGCGAGCTGTACCGAAGGCCTGCACAGCTCCGCTTGGAGCCATCTGGCGCAAAGGGGTGGTGTTCGCAGGCCGGGCGCCCATGTGGCGCGCGCCGGGGCTTTCTACATGGCCGCGCAGATGGAGGCGGGGCATTGCTGCCCCATTACGATGACGAGCGCGGCCGTGCCGGTGCTGCTGCAGCAACCCGAGATCGCCACCGAGTGGATCCCGAGGATTCTACCGTTCAGCTACGACCCGAGCTTTGCGCCGGTCGGCGCCAAGACCGCGATCACCCTCGGCATGGGGATGACGGAGAAGCAGGGCGGCACCGACGTGCGCGCGTCCACCACCGTTGCCGAGCCGGTGGATGGCGGCGGTCCGGGCGGCGAATATCGGCTCACGGGCCACAAGTGGTTCATGTCGGCGCCCATGTCGGACGCGTTCCTCGTGCTCGCGCAGGCGCCCGGCGGCCTCACGTGCTTTCTGTTGCCGCGCTTTCTGCCCGACGGCACGGTGAACGCCATCCACCTCCAGCGCCTGAAGGACAAGCTCGGCAACCGTTCCAATGCCTCGGCGGAGGTCGAGTTTCACGGCGCCTATGCCCGTGCCATCGGCGAAGAGGGGCGGGGCGTCGCGAATATTATCGAGATGGTCACGCACACGCGCTTAGATTGCGCCGTGTCATCCGCGGGCTTGATGCGCTCCGCCCTCGCCAACGCGATCCACCACGCCGAGCACCGCACGGTATTCCAGAAAAAGCTCGTCGATCAGCCGGTGATGCAGCAGGTGCTCGCCGATATGGCGCTCGACGTCGAAGCCGCCACCGCGCTTGCATTCCGCCTCGCGCGCGCCTTCGACCGGGCCCATGACCCGCGTGCCGCGGCATGGCGCCGCCTGATGACGCCGATAACGAAGTATTGGGTGTGCAAGCTCGCCCCGCCGCTGGTGGGCGAGGCGATGGAGTGCCTCGGCGGCAACGGCTACGTCGAGGAAGCCCCGCTCGCCCGGCTTTATCGCGAGGTGCCAGTCAACTCCATCTGGGAAGGCTCTGGCAACGTGATGGCGCTCGATGTCGCCCGCGTGCTGCAGCGCGAGCCGGCAGCGGTGCAGGTGGTAATGGACGAGCTTGCGGCGGGCGCCGCGGACGACCAGCACCTGCGCCGCGCCCATGCGCGCATCGAAGGCATGCTGCAGGAGCCGAAGCTTCTCGATGCGCGGGGCCGCACCCTGGTGGAAGGGTTCGCGGTGCTTGCCGCGGCGACGATCCTGCGTGCGCACGCGCCAGCCGCCGTTGCAGACGCCTTCATCGCCACGCGCATTTTCGGCGATCCCCGCCAGACCTACGGCCAGGGACTGGAGCACGCCAACGTGCGCGCGCTCATCGAGCGTGCCTCACCCAACCAAAGCTGACAGATGACGCCTGGCCGCTCGCGCGCCCTTGGATCTACGTGAAGAGCCAGGAGGAGACACCGCCGCGGCGCGCGAGCTCCGACATCTCCGCATTCAATTCGTCGAACACGGTCTGCGTCGCCGCTTCAGGCAGCCAAGGCGCGCCGCCGGTACGCTTGCGATAGGGCGCCATGAGCTGGCCCCATGCGTCGTTGTCGAACTGACGCTCCGGCGACGAGCGCGTGGGGAGCCGCCGCAATCCGCTCTGCGCCGCAAGCCAGGCATAAGCGGCTTGCCACACGTCGAGCGGCGCCGCGAGGTTGTGCCGCCCTTTGAGCTGCGTGATCGCGAGCATACCCGCTTCGCGCGCGTGCGGGCCGACCTCCAGTGTCGCCACATGCTGGCGCTCGCGCCGGATCGAGAACAGACGGCAGCGGTCGTTGGCGAGGCGCTCTGCGTACTGATCGGCGCAATTCTGCATCGCCCGCGCCTCGGCGAGAATTTCCGTGCGGTCGAGCAGCGGCACGAAGGTGTAGCCGCGCACCAGCCCGCCGGACAGCCAGGGATCGGTGATGGCGCCGGGGCCAAGTTGCAGCGTGAGACGCATGCGGTTGAGCCAGCTCTTCGCCGCGCAAAGGGCGGTATCGAACGCGATCTCCGGCCGCCATGGCACCACGATGAGGCTATGCGGGCGTGTTTGCGTTGCACGCGAATGCCAGGCGTATGCAGCAAGAACGCCGAACATCTTTTCCGGAATTCCTACCTCCGCGTAAATGGGCTGGTCGGCGAGCCAGAGCGCGAAATCTTCGTTGCAGGCGCGCGCACCGAAGGCGACCGACCGCAGCCACAGCGCGCAGTGGCTCGGCGAGGCGGGCATGCGCGTTGCGATGCGGCGGGTGAAATTTTCGCTGGACGGCACTGGGCCGACCGCGTCCTCGAACGCCTCGGGCGGCAGCCGGCGCAGCCACAGCGGCAGATCGAGCGTGCGTGCGACCGCGCGCAACGGAGCACCATCCTCGACGAGGGCAATCGCCGCATCGCGCGTTTCGGACGAACACTGGCGCGCCGCCAATGTGTACATCGCGCCGGGAAAAACGATGGCGAGATCGGCGAGGCGCGAGGAGGAGCGCATCAGCTTGCGAACTTCGCGCCGCGCGGGATAGGTGAAGCGCGCCGCATAACTCTCCCGCTCGTCCGACAGCGGAGACAGCGGCGCGCCGCTGGGGACTTCAATGCGCCGACCGAGGAGTTTCGTTGCGTGCGACATGTACTGATCCACCTCGCCATCTGGCAAAAGCCAAAGCGATGGCGTGATGGAAAAGTTGCAGGCCATTGCGGCGCGCGTTGGACGGGCAGCTTGTAATCGCTCCAAACACGCCGGTGATGTCGTGCAGAGTTAATGAAAGCCGAGCCGCCGTTTCAGCGCGCAAGCATGCGCATGCGGTCGAGAGCGCCCTGCAAGATGATCGTAGCTGCCAGCTTATCGATCACCTGCGCGCGCCGCCGCCGGCTGGTATCGGCTTCGAGCAGCGTGCGCTCGGCCGCGGCCGTCGACAGACGCTCGTCCCACAACAGGATCGGCAGGGGGCTCAGCGCGTTTACGTTACGCGCGAACGCCCGGGTGGCCTGCACCCGGGGGCCGGCCGTGCCGTCAAGGTTCGTCGGCAGGCCGAGCACGAACCCCCCGATGCGGTGCTCGGCCGCAAGGCGCAGGAGCTCGGCGGCGTCTTCCTTGAACTTTGTCCGTCGTATGACCGTGAGGGGAGACGCAATCGTGCGTGTGATGTCCGACAGGGCAAGTCCAAGGGTCTTGGTGCCCGCATCGATACCGATGAGCGGGGCCCGCATCTGAAGGCCCGCAGCGAAAGCCGCGATGTCCTCGGTGGTTGCCCCCGGCTCGCGCTTGACGGTCAGATTTTCCATAAGGGTCGCCTGCCCGTTGTTGCCGCACCCGGCTCCCTTATACTCCCCCGCCTGGGAATGCCAGTTTCGCCGTAATATGCGGGTTAGACCATGATCGCTTCCGACCCTATCAGTCCGAAGCGTGAATCATCGGTCTAATTAAATGACCATGATCGCTTCGGACCCTATCAGTCCGAAGCGTCGATCATCGGTCTAGTCAAAAGGCTGGAGCTGCATCGCGTTCGAAGAGAAGCGATCGTGCTCTAGCTGCCGCAAGGCGGTCCGTGGCGAGTTCGATAATGGCGGGGATGGACGTGCAGGAAAAGCAGATGTCGGCCGGTGACGGCATGGTGCCACCCGCGACACCCGGCGCGGCCCTTCCGCAGTCGCAGAGTGGCGCGAACACGCTGCTGCTCTTCGCCGCAACCACCTTCCTCTCCGCTTTTCTGCTGTTCGCGATCCAGCCCATTTTCGCGAAGATGGTGCTGCCAATTCTCGGCGGCTCCTCGTCGGTGTGGGCGGTGGCGCTGCTGTTCTTCCAGGCCGCACTGCTCGCCGGATACACTTACGCGCATCTGTTGACCCGCAACGTGCCGCCGGCCTTCACGGGCTTCGTGCATATCGCCGTCGCGCTGCTGGCGCTCACCGTGCTGCCAATCGGATTGCCGGAAGGCTGGCGTGAGCCGCCCGCGGGGGATCCTTACCTGTGGCAGCTCGGGCTGTTCACCGTAGCGGTGGGCCTGCCATTCTTCGCCGTCGCCGCCAACGCGCCGCTTCTCCAGGCTTGGTTTGCACGCTCGGGCCATCCGCATGCGAAAGACCCATACTTTCTTTATGGCGCCTCGAACCTCGGCAGCCTCATCGCCCTGCTGGGCTATCCGTTTCTTCTCGAGCCGGCGTTCGGTCTCACCGCGCTCAGCAGCTACTGGACTATTCTCTATTGCGTGCTGATCGCGGCCATCGCCGCCTGCTTCGTCCTGGTGCGCAGCCGGTCGGGGAGCGCCGCGGTTGCCGAGCAATTGGCCGCCGAGGATGCGGGCGCGCCGCCGACATGGCGCGAGCGCGCCGTATGGTGCGGCCTCGCGCTCGTGCCCGCGGCATTGCTCACCGCCTTTACCACGCACGTCTCCACCGACGTCGCCTCGGCACCACTGCTATGGGTGCTGCCGCTGGCGCTCTACCTGTCGACGTTCGTTCTCGCCTTCCAGACGCGCATCCCGCTGCCGATGTGGCTGCTGGCGCCATTGCAGTTCGCCGCCGTCATCTTCGCGCTTCTGGAGCTGTCGCAGACCAAGCACGATAATTGGACCCTCACGGCGAGCGCAGGCGTTGCTGCTTTCTTCTTGGCGGCATTGATGGCGCACCGCACGCTCTTCCTTGCCCGTCCGCGTGCCCGCTATCTCACCGAATTCTATCTCTGGATGTCGTTCGGCGGCGTTCTGGGCGGCCTCTTCGCCGCACTGCTTGCCCCGCGGATTTTCCCCGAGGTATTCGAATATCCGCTGCTCATCGCGCTCTCGCTCGCCTGCCGCCCCGGCATCTTCGGGCAGAATGTTTCGCTCCGCCGCGAAATGATCTGGATGCTGGGAATCCTCGCCGTCGGACTTCTCCTCATCCTGCGCGGCCCGCTTCTAGCCGCCAGCTATGGCTATACGTTCGGGGAATGGGGCATCACGCCGGTGATCGCGCTTGTGTTCGCGGTCGCAGCTGTCCTGTTCTGGGGGCGCGGTGCACGTCAGGTGACGGCCGTATTGCTGATGTTCGCCGTCATCGTCATGTTGCCGTCGTCGGTGAAGCGCGGGCAGGCGCAGCGCAGCTATTACGGCGTCTACCGTGTCAGCCTTTCCGAGGAGGGAGATTTCAACATCCTCACCCACGGCACGACGCTGCACGGCGCGCAGCGCATTCGCGATGCCAGGGGCAAGATCATCGCCGATGTGACGCCAGGCACGTACTACTACCCCGACAGCCCCATGGCCGCGGCGGTGAAGATCACCCAGGCGCATCTCGATTCCATCGGTGACACGGGCCGCTTCGGTGTCATCGGCCTCGGTGCCGGATCGCTTGCCTGTTACTCGCGCAAGCATGAGGAATGGCGCTTCTTCGAGATCGATCCGATCGTGGTCGACATCGCATCGAAATCGAACCACTTCACCTTCCTCGCCAACTGCCAGCCGAAGCTCGATGTCGTGATCGGCGATGCGCGGCTGACGCTCGCCAAGGAGGAAGACAACAGCTTCGATCTGCTCATCGTCGACGCCTTCACCTCCGATGCGGTGCCCGTGCACCTCATGACGGCGGAGGCGCTGCAACTCTACGCCCGCAAGCTCACCGACGGTGGCGTCGTGGTGCTGCACATCTCCAATCGCTACCTCGACCTCGACAGCGTGCTCGGCGCGACACTTCCCCTGGTTCCGGAGCTGAAGGGCCTGATCGTCTCCGATGACGAGGCGGACGGCACCTATGCGCAGAATTCCTCGACGATCGCCGTATTCGCAAAAGACCCGCTGGCCCTCGATCCCTACCGCGCGCTTCGCGGGGCACAGGATTTCCACGCCGGAGGCCTCTCGCCGTGGACAGACGATGCTTCGGACATTCTCGGGCCATTTTTGTCGCAATGGCGGCGGTCCTGACGTCAGGCGCATGTGCCGCTGAAGGCCAAGTTGCGCGTCTTCCCTCCCGGGGCTAAGAGTGCGGGCGATTTCTTCCGAGCGGCGTTCAACATAACGGCGAGGAGCCATGCGGGTCGACGAGACGACGGTCCGGCGCATCGCGCGCCTGGCGCGTATCAGGATTTCCGACGATGAGGCCAGGAGCCTCGAAGCGGAGCTGTCCGGCATCCTCAATTGGGTGGAGCAGCTCAACGCGGTCGATACGTCGACGGTCGAGCCGATGACCCGTGTCGTGCCGATCGAGCTCAAGAAGCGTCCCGACGTGATCAACGACGGCGAGATCGCCGACGACATCGTCAAGAACGCGCCGATGGTCGAAGACCATTATTTCGTGGTGCCGAAGGTGGTGGAGTAGTGCCGCTGTGACCGAACTGACCAAGCTCACCATCGCCGAGGCGCGCGACAAGCTCCGCAAGAAGGAAATTTCGGCGACCGAACTGACGCAGGCCTTCATCGACGCGATCGATGGCGCCAATCCGCTTCTCAACGCCTACGTGCTGCCGACGCCCGAGCTGGCGCTAGCGCAGGCGAAGGAGAGCGATAAGCGTCTGAAGTCGGGAGAGGTGCGCCCGCTCGAGGGCCTGCCGCTCGGCAACAAGGATCTGTTCTGCACCAAGGGCGTGCGCACGACCGCCTGCTCGAAGATCCTCGACGACTTCACGCCCACCTACGAATCGACCGTCGGCGCCAACCTGTGGAATGCCGGCGCGGTGATGTTGGGCAAGCTCAATTGCGACGAGTTCGCGATGGGCTCCTCGAACGAGACGAGCGCATTCGGTCCCGTGGTTTCGCCCTGGCGCCGCAAGGGCGCCGACGGCAAGCTGAAAAACGACAAGCTCGTGCCGGGCGGCTCCTCCGGCGGCTCGTCGGCTGCCGTCGCCGCCGACCTGTGCCTCGGCGCAACGGCCACCGACACCGGCGGCTCCATCCGCCAGCCCGCCGCGCTCACCGGCACCGTCGGCATCAAGCCGACCTACGGCCGCTGCTCGCGCTGGGGCATCGTCGCGTTCGCCTCCTCGCTCGATCAGGCCGGCCCGCTCGCCAAGACGGTGCGCGATGCGGCGATCATGCTCCGCTCGATGGCGAGCCACGACCCGAAGGATTCCACCTCCGTCGAGACACCCGTGCCCGACTATGAGGCGGCGCTGACGCAGGGCGTGAAGGGCCTGCGCGTGGGCGTGCCGAAGGAGTACCGCGTGGAGGGCATGTCGGCGGAGATCGACAAGCTCTGGCAGGAGGGCATCGCCTGGCTGAAGGCCGCGGGCGCCTCGATCCACGAGATCAGCCTGCCGCACACGAAATACGCCCTGCCGGCCTATTACATCGTGGCCCCCGCCGAAGCCTCGTCCAACCTTGCCCGCTATGACGGCGTTCGCTACGGCGTGCGCGTTCCCGGCAAGGATCTCGTCGAAACCTACGAGAACACGCGCGCCGAGGGCTTCGGCAAGGAAGTGCGCCGGCGCATTCTCATCGGCACCTACGTGCTCTCCGCCGGCTACTACGACGCCTATTACCTCAAGGCGCAGAAGGTGCGCACGCTCATCAAGCGCGACTTCGACGAGGCCTGGAAGTCCGTCGATCTGGTGCTGACGCCGACGACGCCCTCGCCCGCCTTCGGCTTCGGTGAGAAGTCCGGGGATCCGCTGGCGATGTATCTCGAGGACATCTTCACCGTCACCGTGAACATGGCGGGTCTCCCCGGCATCTCCGTCCCGGCGGGGCTGTCGGCCGAAGGCACGCCCCTCGGCCTGCAGCTCATCGGCAAGCCGTTCGACGAGGCGACGCTGTTCCGCGCCGCCCAGGCGATCGAGGACGCAGCCGGGCGCTTCACCGTGCCGGAGCGCTGGTGGACCGCGTGAACGGGCGATAGACAGCAAGGCGGAACAGAGACGGCGGCTCGTCCCAAGAAATCAGCGAAGACCTCGTTGTCTCCGGCTGTTTGAACCTTAAGGTCAGCCGCACGATTCCTTCTGCTGGAGCGTGCGGTGGGGTGGATACGCTGCCTGACCCTGGGATTTGCCATCGCACTGCTTGTTGGCTGCGGGGCGACGATCAACGAAGCAACGACCCTTGAAAGCCTTGCCAGCGCAGGCAAGGCGGGCGTCGTCATGCATGTCGATATGGGGACGTGCTTCAACACCCAGGTGTACATCGGGCGCCAGTCCGGTGACGTCTACAAGGCGGCTGCCGCTGCACGCTCGGGAAGCTTCCTGGATACCTCACCGATGATCCGCGCGGAGCTGGATCCGGGCGAGTATCACATTGTCAAATTGATCTGCACGATTGGCAATCACAGCACTGTCCTCGGCAAGGGGGCGTGGGGCTCTTACAAACAGAGCTTGGGCCGCTTCCAGGTCCGTGCCGGGGAGATTGTCAACATCGGCTCGCTGCACGTGGTGCCGGTCGGCGGCAAGGATGTCCATCTTGCCGTCAGCGACATTCCCGAGGCGGAGCTCCAGCAATTCAGCAAGGATTATCCCAACATCGTTGCGCGCATGCAGACGAGGCTTCTGGAAGTGCCCGTTCCGAAGTTGGCGGATGCGGAGATGATCCAATGGTGTAATCGCGTCACCGCCCTCAATGCAGCTTATCGCGCACATCCGCCAGCGGCGTGCCTCTCGCTGCAAAATGAGCAGGTCCGGCGGCTTGAAAAGGTCAATCCGGAACGGCCTGCCCTGTGGCAATAACCTTAGTCTGCGGTTGTTGGCCTGCCGTATGCTTGCGTGCTAAGCAGCGGTGCTGAACTTCTGGGAACTTCGCCGATGACCACCAAACGCCCGCGGGAATGCGCCGACATGAGTGAGGTGCGCGAGGAAATCGATCGCATCGACGCCGCGCTCGTCGACCTCATCGCGGAGCGGTTTGGCTTCGTCGACCGGGCCTGGCAGCTGAAGTCGAACCCGCAGGAGGCCTATGTGCCCTGGCGCATCCAGCAGGTGATCGACAAGGTCCGCGCCCACGCAACCAACAAAGGCCTGCCGCCGGAACTCACCGAGGCGCTGTGGCGACAGATGATCGGCTGGTTCGTGCAGTACGAGGAAGAAAAGCTGCGCCGTCAGATCGAAGGCAACGGCGGGCAGTGATGTCCGGCCCGATCTGGCCCGGGAGTTTCCATCGGCTCACGAGCATTCGGCATCGAGGCTCGGCGGCGCGCAGGGAGCGGACCAGAGCACGACACCATCTTGAACGATGGCGTTTTCAGCCCGTGTCAGTAGAGAAATTCTAATGGAAATCGTCGCGTTCGACCCGGCAACACTGATCAAGATCGCCCTGCTCAATCCCGTGGTGATCGCCGTTGCGTTCCTCATGGGCCGGCGCGCTGACCAGTGGCAGAAGGTCATCGTTGCCGCGTTTGCGGCCTCGCTATGCGGCTTCGCCGTCTATTGGCTCGCGGCCGCCGTTGGACTGCTGCCCATACATGCCCTGGGCGGAGAGGCTGCTCTCCTGCTGATGCAGTTCTTGATCGGGCTCGTGTGGGCCGGCCTCGGCTATTGGCTCGCACCGTCGCCGAAATAAACGCCGGCGTGAGGGCGCCGCGCGCCTCACGGTCTCGCTCCGCCACCTGTCGGACCCGGAACTGCCCGAAAAGGGCCACTTACCTGCGCCATCGCTAGTCCGAGCGGGGACGAAGCGAAACATTCGTCCAGGGGTGCTGCGTATGACGGAGTTGAGCCAGGACCGCCTGCGGTCCGCGCGGGGGTCTCTCGTAATCAATCGGGCCGTGACGATCATCGGTGCGCTGTCGCTCGATGGTCAGATTTGCATCGAGGGCTCGATCGATGGGGAAGTTCGCTGCACCGAGCTGACGATTTCCGAGCGCGGCGAAGTCGAAGGTCTCGTCGTCGCCGAGAAAGTCGTGGTCCTCGGCGAGTTCTCGGGCGCCATCTACGCGCGCGAATTGATCCTCGGCGCCGGCTGCAACGTCGAAGGCCAGATCTACCATCGCAAGCTCGTGCTCGAAGAGGGCTGCTATTTCGAGGGCAAGTCGCGCCGCCACGCCGACCCCCTGAAAATCGCGCCCGAGCCCTTGGAATCGGAGGAAGACGAAGCAACCCTGGCTTCTAACCCCGTTCCGCTTGCCCCCGGCGACGCCCTGCGATAACGAGGGCGCTTCCAAGGAGCATGCCCATGCAGGACACGGCGAAGGCCAGCAAGGCCAGGAATCTGATCGAAGGTGCCACGGGTGACTGGGAGGTCATCGTCGGCCTCGAGGTGCACGCGCAGGTCGCCTCGCAGTCCAAGCTGTTCTCCGGCGCGGCGACTTCTTTCGGCGCCGACCCGAACAGCCACGTGTCGCTGATCGATGCCGCAATGCCCGGTATGCTGCCGGTGATCAACGCCGAGTGCATTGCGCAGGCGGTGCGTACCGGCCTCGGCCTCAACGCCAAGATCAATCTCAGAAGCGTCTTCGATCGCAAGAACTACTTCTATCCCGATCTGCCGCAGGGCTACCAGATCAGCCAGTACAAGCAGCCGATCGTAGGCGAAGGCGAGATCGAGATCGACGTCGACGGCGAGACGATGATCGTCGGCATCGAGCGCCTGCACCTCGAGCAGGACGCCGGCAAATCCATCCACGATCAGCATCCCGATTATTCCTACGTCGATCTCAATCGCTCGGGCGTGGCGCTGATGGAGATCGTCTCGAAGCCCGACATGCGCTCCGCCAAGCAGGCGCAGGCGTACGTGACGAAGCTGCGCACCATTCTGCGCTACCTCGGCACGTCCGACGGCGACATGGAGAAGGGCAACCTGCGCGCGGACGTGAACGTCTCGGTGCGCAAGCCCGGCGACAAGCTCGGCACCCGCTGCGAGATCAAGAATGTCAACTCCATCCGCTTCATCGGCCAGGCGATCGAGACCGAGGCTCGCCGCCAGATCGACATCCTGGAGGCCGGCGGTTCCATCGATCAGGAGACGCGCCTGTTCGACCCGGGTAAGGGCGAGACCCGCTCCATGCGCTCCAAGGAAGAGGCGCACGACTATCGCTATTTCCCCGATCCCGATCTGCTCCCGCTCGAGCTGACCATGGATTTTGTCGGCGAGCTGGAAGCGAGCCTGCCCGAGCTGCCGGACGCCAAGAAGCAGCGCTTCATGCAGGAGTTCGGCCTGTCCGATTACGACGCCAATGTGCTCGTCGCCGAACGCGAAGCAGCCGACTATTTCGAGACGGTGGCCCAGGGGCGCGACGGCAAGGTCGCGGCGAACTGGGTCATCAACGAGCTGTTCGGCCGCCTCAACAAGGAAGGCAAGTCCATCACGGATTCGCCCGTCACGGCAGCGCAGCTCGGCGCCATCGTCGACCTCATCGGCGCGGGCACGATCTCCGGCAAGATCGCCAAGGATCTGTTCGAGATCGTATGGACCGAGGGCGGCGATCCGGCCGAGATCGTCGAAAAGCGTGGGCTGAAGCAGGTAACCGACACCGGCGCCATCGAGAAGGCCGTGGACGAGATCATCGCCGCCAACCCCGACAAGGTGGAGCAGGTGAAGGCGAAACCGAGCATGCTCGGCTGGTTCGTCGGCCAGGTGATGAAGTCCTCGGGTGGCAAGGCCAATCCGCAGGCGGTGAACGAGATCCTCAAGGCCAAGCTCGGGATCGAGTAGTTTCCCTCAGCGCCCGGCCGGATGTCGCGAGCGATCGTGTGGTGCAGCTCCTCGCCACACGCTCGCGGGATCTCGGGATGAATTACGGAAATCGTTACGGTGGTTCGCTAGCCTTTACCGCGTCAGCGGGCTGATCGCATAAGCAACCCGGACGAGCGGTTGCCACGCAGGCGGAAGCAAACCTGCGAGGCACCATGTCTGCGAATTCCGCTAAGACCGCACCAAATAAATCGAGCGCCGGCCAGATCGGCATGGCGGCCGCTGTCTCCGTCGGCATCGGTGGAATGGTGGGCGCCGGAATCTTCTCCATCCTCGGCGTCGTCGCACAGGCCGCTGGCAATGCGATGTGGATGGCTTTTGCCATCGGCGGCATCGTTGCGCTGCTCTCTACCTATTCCTATGCCAAGCTCGGATCGACATACCCCTCGGTGGGCGGAGCCGTGAGCTTCCTCGTCGTCGGCTACGGTGATGGCGTGTTCGTCGGTGGGCTCAATCTTTTCATGTGGGCGGGCTACATCATCTCGCTCGCGCTCTATGCAACTGCGTTCGGCAGCTACGCCGCAACCTTCATCACCGCGACGCCATCGCCGCTGCTGTTGAAGTCGCTGGCCGTCGGCTCCGTGCTGCTCGTCACTTTGGTCAACGCCTTCGGCGCAAAGGTGATGGGGCGCGGAGAGACGATCATCGTCGCCATCAAGCTGGCGATCCTCGTCATCTTTTCTGCGATCGGGCTCTATTTCGTAAAGCCGGCGAACCTTTCGCCGACGCTTTGGCCGGGAACGGAGTCGGTGCTGTTCGGAGCTGGCCTGCTTTTTATCGGCTATGAGGGCTTCGGACTCATCACCAATACCGCCGCCGACATGCGCGATCCCAAGAAGATGCTGCAGCGCGCGCTCTATACCGCGGTGATTTTGGTCATCGTGCTCTATCTTGCCGTGTCCATTACGGTGACGGGCAATCTGTCAAACGCCGAGATCGCACGCACCAAGGACTACGCACTGGCGGAAGCGGCAAAGCCTTTCCTCGGAGAAACGGGCTTTCACCTGATCGCCATCGCGGCACTGCTCTCCACCGCATCGGCGATCAACGCAACGCTCTTCGGTTCGGCCAACATCTGCTACATGATTGCCCGCGACGGAGAGCTTCCCCAGCGTCTTTCACAGATAGAATGGAAACGGGCGACGGGCGGGCTGCTGCTCACTGCCGCGCTCGTCATCGTCGTGATGCTGTGTTTCGATCTCGCGGGTATTGCCATGATGGGCAGTGCCGCCTTCCTTCTGCTCTATGCGGCAGTCAACGGCGGGCACCTGCGGATATTGAAGAAGACCGGCGCGAGCCCGCTGATCGTGTGGTTGTCGCTCCTCACGTGCCTTGCCATGTTCGCGATCCTCGCCGCCTATACCTATCAACGGCAGCCTGCGGCCTTGTCGGCGCTGGTGCTGATCGCGGCGGCGGCGTTCATCATCGAGAGCATTTACCGCGGCATGACGGGGCGGCGATTTAAACTGCCCTGAGCGCCGGCTTCCCTTGCGCCGTCTTTGGGGGGCGCTCCACGACGGCGCAGAGGCGTTGCTGCCGCTCGGCTCGCAGTGCCTGCGGCTCGGCGGTAAATCATGTTTATATAAAATTTAAGGTTTTCTGGATGCCGGCTGTAAACTCTGCAGTGTCTCGGCCCGATTTAACGGGCCTTCCCGTAGGCGGAATTGGGCGCAGCAAACATGCAGTTTGGTTTACAGACGGGACCGGAAGCCGAAGAGCCGGTCAGGTTCCTGGGCATTGATTTCGAAATCGCCGGCGCTGTTTTGCGCCCCCGCGAGGAAACCGAGCTTCTAGGTCGCGCCGCCCAGGAAATCCTGGACGACGTCGCCGCCGATCCGCGATGCATCGATATGTGCTGCGGCTCGGGCAATCTCGCCATTGCGCTTGCGAAGCACCGCGGCGATGCCCGCGTCTGGGCGAGTGATCTCACCGACGGCGCCGTCGCCACCGCGCGCCGCAATGTCGAGCGCCATCGGCTCTGCGGCCGTGTCACCATCCTGCAGGGCGACCTTTTTGCGCCGATGGCCGAAGCTGGCCTTGCGGGCACGGTGGATCTCATCGTGGCCAATCCGCCCTACATCTCCACCAGCCGTTTGCTGGAGGGCGACCGCGCCCACCTTCTGGAAAACGAGCCGCGCGAGGCCTTCGACGGTGGCCCCTACGGCATCGCTCTGCATATGCGGCTGATCAACGAGGCGCCCGCGTTCTTGAAAGCCGGTGGATGGCTCGGTTTTGAGTTCGGGCTCGGCCAGGACCGCCAGATCGCTGCGCTTCTGAAGCGCGCCCGGACGATGGGCGAGCCGATGTGGCGTACCGACGAGGCCGGCGAGAAGCGCGCGGTTTTCATCCGCAAGCTCTGAGGTCCCCGCACGCTGAGCGCTGCATTGCAGCCGGCACAAAAATGGTAACTCTCTCTTGGCATGCTGCGCCCGCAGCTCGAGGGGGAGTCCATGGCCAAAACCGCGGTTTTCATTCACGGCGCCTTTTGTGGCGGCTGGTGTTTCGCCGACATGATGCCTGTGATCGCGCAGCGCGGCTGGGCATGCCACGCGCCCGATCTGCCGTTCCATGCACCTGGGCCCGAGCGCACGCCGGATCCGCAGCTCGCCCGCCAGGGTATCGCCGATTACACCCGCGACATGGCGGCATTCGTGAAGCAATTTCCCGAGCCCCCGGTGATCTTCGGGCATTCGATGGGCGGCCTCATCGCCCAGCAGCTCGCCGCCCAGGGCCTCGCCCGCGCGCTCGTGCTGCTGGCCCCCGCCCCGCCGTGGGGCGTGCTCCCCTCGACGCCTGGAGAGATGGCGCTGGCCAAAGGTCTGATGCAGGCCTCCCCGTTCTGGGACAAGGCGCTGAACCCCTCGTTCGAGGTCGCGAAGGGCGACTCCCTCGCCAGCCTCGACGCCGATGGCCAGCGGCGTATTTTCGATATGTTCAGTCCGGAGTCCGGCCGCGCGCTCTTCGAGTTATTCTTCTGGATGTTCGATGCAGCCCGGGCGAATGCCGTCGAAACCCACAAGGTGACGTGCCCGGTGCTCGTCGTGGCCGGCGAGGAGGATAAGGTCATTTCATCCGCCACCTGCCGCACCATTTCCGGACTCTACGCCAATGCCACCTTCCGCGAGGAGAAGGGCCGCGGCCACTTCCTGATCATGGAGGAAGGCGCCGCCCAACTCGCCGCCGGTTGCGCCGGCTGGGTGGCCGACGTCACGCGTTGAAGCCAGCGTCGATAGGCGCTGGGCTATTTCCGCTCGGCATTGGCAGCTTGACCGGTGGCAGGCGCGGGACGCCGCGCTATGATCGGGTGCGGCCTATAGCTGCCGCAAAGCGAGGTCGTGCCTGCGTTCGCTGTCCGCCAATCTTCTGCTCGCTGCGGCGCTGCTACTGGCGGCCGTAGCGCTCCGCATCGCCGACCCCGAGCCGGTTGCACGCATGCGGCTGGCGGTTTTCGACACCTACCTCAACCTCGCGCCGCGTACGCCCGATAGCGCCTATCCGGTACGCATCGTCGATATCGACGATGCCTCGCTCGGCCGGCTTGGACAGTGGCCGTGGCCGCGGACCCAGATTGCGAGCATTGTCGATCGCCTCAAGGCGGCCGGTGCACGCACTGTCACCCTCGATCTCATCCTGGCCGAGCCCGACCGTCTTTCCCCCGCCGAGTTCGCCAAGCTCTTTGCACGCGAGCCCGCGCTCGCTCCGCTGGTCGCGGGCGTAGCCGATATGCCCTCGAACGATGCCCGCCTCGCAGAGGCGATAGCAGCAACGCCATCCGTGCTGGGTCTCGCAGGAGATACGTTCGGTGCGCAAACCCCGCCCGAGCCGCGCGCGCGTTTCGCGATCGCCGGCGATGATCCGCTGCAATTCGTGCCGCGCTTTTCCGGCTCAGTCCAAAATCTGCCGATGCTGACGGATGCCGCGAAGGGCCTCGGCGCGGTGAATTGGCTGCCGGAGCGCGACCAGGTGGTGCGCCGCGTGCCGCTCCTGATCTCCGTTGCGGACGTGCTCTATCCCTCGCTGCCGCTCGAGACGTTGCGTCTCGCGCTGGGCGAGACGACGGTTTTCGTACGCTCGTCCGGTGGTAGCGGCGTTACGGCCTTCGGCCAGCGCACGGGCATCGAGCACGTGCGTGTTGGCAGCACGGTGTTGCCGACCGACGCCGACGGCCAGCTCTGGCTGCGCTTCACGCGTCCCGATCCTCGGCGTTACATCTCCGCTCACCGTGTGCTCGACGGCAGCGTCGATGCAAAGGAGATCGCCGGCCGCGATATCCTTGTCGGCACCAGCGCCGTCGGTCTTCTCGATTTGCGCGCGACACCGCTCGATGCCGCCGTGCCGGGCGTGGAGGTGCACGCCCAGGCGCTGGAGCAGATGCTGAGCGGACACCATCTCACGCGTCCGGCGTTCGCGACGGGCCTCGAGCTGGTCGTCCTCCTCTTTGCCGGCGCCGCGCTCGCCTGGCTGATCGGGCGCATGGGCGCGGCGGGTGCTGCCGCAGTCGGCATCGCAGCGATCGCGCTGGTCTTTGCAGCCTCCTGGTTCGCCTATACCGAGCGCGGATACCTGCTGGATCCCGTCTATCCCTCGCTCGCGGTGCTGCTCGTCTACCTCGCGACCTCGCTCACCGGTTACATCGCGACCGAGCGCGAGCGCTCCCGTGTCCGCTCCGCCTTCAGCCACTACATAGCAGCGCCCCTCGTCGAGGAGCTCGCGCGCAACCACGACCGGCTGAAACTCGGCGGCGAAATACGCGAGGTGACGTTGCTGTTCGCCGACGTGCGCGGCTTCACGGGCATCGCCGAAGGGCTGTCGGCGGAGGAGCTGATCGCTTTTCTCAACCGGCTTTTCACGCCCCTTTCCGAGATTATTCTCGAAGAGCGCGGCACCATCGACAAATTCATCGGCGATGCCGTGATGGCCTTCTGGAATGCGCCGCTGACCGACCTCGCCCACGCGGCAAACGCGTGCCGCGCCGCGCTGCGCATGCAGGAGCAACTCGCGCAGATGAACCGGCTATGGGCGGCGGAGGCTGCGGCCGGGGGACGGCAAGCGCGAGGGGTCGCGCTCGGCATGGGTCTCAACACGGGCGAATGCTGCGTCGGCAACGTGGGTTCACCGCAGCGTTTCGATTATTCGATCCTAGGTGACGTCGTGAACATCGCTGCCCGTCTCGAGGGTGAGACAAAAGCCTATGGCGTGCCGATCATTGCCGGTGAAAGGACGCGGGTCTGCGCGGAGGGCTTCGCGTTTCTGGAGCTTGGCACGGTGAAGGTTCGGGGAAAGGAGCGCGTCGAGCGCATTTACGCGCTCGTCGGCGATGAAGCGACGGCGAATTCGGCGGAGTTCATCGCCCTTGCCGCTGCGCATGCGCGGCTTCTGTCCGCGCTCGAAGCCGATGACCGCAACACCGCAGCTGCAGCGATTGCCGAGTGCCGGCATGTTGGCGGTTCACGTTTCGCGGCACTCTATGATTCTTACGCCGCACGTTTTGACGCCGGTGCATCTGCGATCGATTCCCAGGCGTGACAGCAACCGGCGCGTCCTCCATAGGCGCGAGCCGTGCACGACATGGCGGCGCGAAAGCTCCCGGAGAGACAAGAGAGTTCCCGCTGGCGCAAATAGATGCGCGCAAACATTACAATTGCCAACGAAAGGACGGGCCGAGGTGTGAATTTTTACCCGCGCCTTCCGTTGAACTTACTCCAGTGCTGACTACATCACCGGAACAAACGGGGCGGCGCAGGAGGGGGAAACGCACGTATGACTATCCGCGACACCACCGCCGGCTACGGCTGGCCGACGCGCATCGTGCACTGGGCGATGGCGGTCGCCATCGTCGGCATGTACGTGCTCGGTCTTTGGATGGTCGATCTCGACTACTACAGCCCTTACTATCACTCCGCGCCCGACCTTCACCGCAGCATCGGCATGGTGCTGCTGCTCATTCTCCTCGCACGCCTGCTGTGGCGCCTCGCCAACGACAAGCCGAGCGACGACAATCTCTCCGCGGTCGAGCGCATCGCCGCGCGCATCGTGCACTGGGGTTTTTACCCGCTGCTCTTTGCGTTGATGGCGAGCGGATACTTGATGTCCACCGCTGACGGCCGCCCTATCGAAGTCTTCGACTGGTTCAGCGTTCCCGCGCTCACGCACGACAAGAGTCTGGAAAAGCCGGCCGGCGAGATCCACGAGACCCTGGCGCATCTGACGATCCTGCTTGTCATCGTGCATGCGCTCGCCGCGCTGAAGCATCAGTTCTACGACCGCAACGGCGTTCTCTCGCGCATGTGGTCGGGATCACCATCCAACGGACCCGAAGCATCTTGAGGAGTTATCGAATGAAGCTCACCCCTGTGTCCCTCGCTCTCATGGCAGCCGTGCTTTCGGCACCCGCCGCGCAGGCCGCCGAATATGTGATCGACACGGCCAAGGCTCACGCCTCGATCAACTTCCGCATCAAGCATTTGGGCTTCAGCTGGCTCACGGGGCGTTTCGATACTTTCAACGGCACGTTCTCGTTCGACGAGGCGAACCCTGCGGCGTCGAAGGTGAAAGTCGAAGTCGAAACCGCGAGCGTCAACTCCAACCACGCCGAACGCGACAAGCACCTTCGCGGCAAGGACTTCCTCGACAGCGATAGCTTCCCCAAGGCTGTCTTCGAGAGCACGTCCGTGAAGATGGACGGCGAAACCGCCAAGATCACCGGCAATCTGACGCTGCGCGGTGTCACGAAGGAAGTCACCATCGATGCGACGCGCGTCGGCGGCGGCCCCGATCCGTGGAAGCAGCACCGCGACGGCTTCACCGGAACGACGAGCCTCAGGCTCAAGGATTTCGGAATCGACTTCAACCTCGGTCCGGCGAGCGAGGTCGTCGAGCTTGGCCTCGAGGTCGAAGGTGTCCGGCAATAGGACAGCCGCCCGCGGGCCATCCATAGTTCGTTAACCGAGCTTCTGTTCCTTCCCGGTTTGGAGGGAACAATTCCCTTTCAGACAAAGGGATAGTAACGAGCCCGCCGCAACGTGCGCCCTCGCGCGCGATAGGCTCGGCCTGATCCTCGTTGGCTTGGCGCGCGCTATCGTTTGTGTGCCGCGAAGTCCGAGGAGCGAATGGTGGCAGGCGCGCCGTCGCGGAAGTCAGACGCTATTTCGGGCGCCCCCGAGGCATCTCGGGGGCGTAATGCGGCCGCGTGCCACCTCAAGAAAAACCTCGCGGAGCAGAATGCGCGCGGCGAGAAGGCTATCGCGCTGGTGCAGGCTGGCATCGCGATCTTCGTCGCCGCGCGGAACGTCCTCGGATTGCAGCACGGTATGCCTGGGCTTCACGGCTGGCTGGCCTTCGCGCTGGCTGTGCTGATCTCGAGTTCGGCGGTTCGCTGGTGGCTGGCCCGCAAGCCGGCGCTGCCCAACTTAGCGCTCGATCTCCTCACGATTGTCGATGTCGGCGCCGTTCTCATGGCGATCTGGAGCTATCGTGGCGGCGTGCTGACGACGCCGGTCTTTCTCCTGTTGTTGCTTCTCATCGGCGTGCGCGGGCTGCGTTTCCATCCGCGGCCCATTCTCGTCGCCGGCGCCGCGGTGGTCGTTGGATGGTGCCTGGTGGCGGGCTCGATTGCGTTCCATGATGGGCTGCTTTCCATCACGGGAAACGATCGCCACGATCTCGCATCTCTCGTTATTCGGCATGCGGACGAAATCCGGAAGCTGATCGCGATTGCCGCGCTCACCACCGTGCTCGCACTCGGCGTCTACGGAGCGCGGCGCATCATGGCACGCGCGGCACGCGCCGAATACGACGGAGCGCTTGAGGTGGCACGCCAGCACGCGCCGCAGTCGACATGCGCCGGCGAGCGGACAGAGGGTAGGCTGTCGGCGGCCACTGACCGGCGCGAATGCGACCTCCTCGCCCAGAACGACATGTTGACGATCGTGCTCAATAAGATGTCCCAGAAGCTCCTGGTCTGCAACAATCGCTACTTGGAAATGTACGGTCTTGCGGAGGAGATGGGGCGGCCGGGAACAGAGTTCCGCAGGATCATCGAAAGCCGCATCCAGTCGGGCGTCTTCGAGGGGGACGATCCGGTGGCGTACCTCGAGGAGCGTCTCGCCGCCGTGCGCGAACCCGTCCGCCACACACGGCTGCACGAGCTGAGCGATGGGCGCATCATCGCTATCACGCACGAACCCATGGAAGGTGGCGGCTGGGTCGCGACGCACGATGACGTGACGCAGCTGCGCCGCATCGAGGCACGCCTTTCCCATCTGGCACGCCACGACGCCCTTACGGACCTTCCCAACCGCGTGCAACTGCGCGAGTGCCTCGACGAATTGCTTCAGTCGCCCGACGATCGCAACATCGTCGTCATGGTGTTCGAGGTCGACCGTTTCAAGGAGATCAACGATACCTACGGTCCCTCGATCGGCGACGTATTATTGTTGGATGTCTCCCAGCGGCTTAGGCGCCGCTTCGATACGGTTGCGACGGTAGCCCGCATCGGCGGCGACGAATTTGCCGTGCTGCAGACGGTCGACGATGCCTCGGATGCCGATACCCTCGTGAAAAGCGTGCAGGCCGTGCTCGCCCCTTCGTTCGACATCGATGACCAGCCGCTGGCCGTGACGATCAGCGCGGGAGTCGCCGTAGGTCCGGCCGATGGCGAAACGCCCGACGAGCTGCTGAAAAACGCCGACTTGGCGCTCGGTCGCGCAAAGAGGGACGGCCCGGGTAACGTCCGTTTCTTCGAGCGCGAGCTCGACGAGCGCATGCGCGCGCGCAACAAGCTCGAGCAGGATATGCGCGTAGCGCTCCGCGAGGGTCAATTCGAGCTTCACTTCCAGCCGCAGCTCAATCTCATCCATAACGAGGTTGCGGGCTTTGAAGCGCTCTTGCGCTGGCGCCATCCCGAGCGCGGGTTCATCTCACCCAGCGAGTTCATCCCCATCGCCGAGGATAACGGCCTGATCGTGCAGCTCGGCGAATGGGCGCTACGAAACGCGTGCGAGGAAGCCGCAAAATGGCCGCGGCCGTTGCGCGTTGCCGTCAACCTTTCGGTTGCGCAGTTCCGGTCGGGACGCGTGCGCCAGCAGGTGATCGCGGCTCTCGGAGCGGCGAAGCTGTCGCCGAACCGGCTCGAGCTGGAGATTACAGAATCGGTCCTCATGCAGGAAGGCACAGAGGTTCCCGCCGTGCTCGGCCGGCTGCAGGATATCGGCATCGGCATTGCGCTCGATGACTTCGGCACGGGCTTTTCATCGCTCGGCTATCTGACGCGGATGCGCTTCGACAAAATCAAGATCGACAAGCACTTCGTAAGCAGCTTGCGCAAAAGCCCCAATAGTGCGTACGCCATCCTGCGCTCGGTGGTGGCACTTTCGAAAAGTCTGGGCATCAAGACCGTGGCGGAAGGGGTCGAGACCGGCGAACAGCTCGAGCTGGTGCGCGCGGAAGGCTGCACCGAGGCGCAGGGGTTTTATCTCGGGCGGCCCATGGCTGCCCACGAGGTCACGGCGTTTCTCGTCCGGCACAGCAGCAGAGCGCAGCACATCTCGTAGCTTGCAGACGCAGGCGCGACTCGGCGCGACGTCCTTCGGTCAGTTCCCGGTCGGCATGGGTAGCGGTGGCCACGGCCACGCTTCCTCATGTCCGCCTTCGATCTCGAAAAAGAAATCGATCCCGATGGGCGGCACGTCCGGATCCCCAACGGGGCGGTGCGGCGGCGGTTCGGGCTGCTCTGTCGGTAGCGCGCGGTGCATGGTCATCGCGGAGCCGGGGGTAGAAAATACGGGAACCAACAGGAGTGCGAACAGACCGGAACTTCTCATGCCACCTACTCCGCAGACGATGCAGCGCTAGGTACGACGGTGGCATTTAAGGAAGGATCGAACGCATATATAGCAGTTGAGATAATTGCCGGACGTGCGATAGACGGCCTTTGAGAGATTATGTGCGAGCGTCGGCAAAGGTGGAATGTGCGGCGTGCGATGCACCTGCATGGGGCGAGAAAACATGACGGAAGCGAACCGTTCGACTGTTGAAGCGCCGGATGCGGCGGCGCTGGAGATTTTCCAGAACCAGTGGGATGTCTATCGCAAGTTCTTGGACCACGATTACCTTTCGAACCGCGAGGCGTGTCGCGCTCTCAAAGCGTTTCTGGTCGACGATCTCGCGCGGCCATTCCATTTTCTCGACCTCGCCTGCGGTGACGCAAGCGGCATCCTCGCCACGCTCCGCGAGACCCCGGTGCTGAGCTATCGCGGCGTCGATCTGTCGGGGCCTGCGCTTCGCGTTGCGGAAGAGAACCTGTCGGCGCTCAGCGTCCCCGTGCACCTCGACGAGGCCGATTTCACGGCCGCGATGCGCGATCGTGCCGAACCGGCGGATGTCGTCTGGATCAGCCTGTCGCTGCATCACTTGGACAGCGATGCCAAGCTCGCCTTCATGCGCGAGGTCCGCGAAGGCATGCGCGATGACGGCGTCTTTCTTGTCTACGAGCCGACGCGACGCAACGGTGAGGATCGCGCGGGCTACCTCGAACGCATCGATGACGTGGGCCGGCGCGAGTGGACGGCGCTCAGCGCCGGCGAATACGCCCAAGCGATGCATCACATCCGCACGTGCGATCTGCAGGAGACCGTCTACGGCTGGGCCGAGCTTGGGCTCGAGGCCGGCTTTTCCTCGGCGGAGGAGCTCTACTGTTCACCGGACGACCTTTTCCGGCTGTTTCTCTATCGTCCCTAAGGCGAAGCGCCGCGCAGCACGCTCACTTCGGCCGCCGGGCGATGATCGCGACGCTTTCGACGATCTCCGGAAAGAGCCCGTCCGGACAGAGAGCGAGCATGCGTTCGCGGATTTCGGCTTCGTAGGCTGCACGCCCTGCAACGCCGAGCGCCGAAGGTGAGTTGGCCGAGAAGGACAGCGCCCGTGCGACGATCTCATCGATGTCCGGCGTGCGCACGTCGAACACCGATATCCGCTCCACGTCACTGAACGGGCTGCGCAGGAGAACGCTTTGATGCGTCTCGAACGCATTGCTCTTGCGCCAGTGATAGAAATCATCGAAACGCCCATGTCCGCGGCGGGCTTCCTCGAATGCCGTGTGCCAGCGAAATCCACCGAGGTCGTATACCTCGGTGTTGACGAGGGCGATGGCCCCGCCAGGTGCGATCAGCTTGTCGAGCGCCTGCAACGTCGCCTCGCGGTCCATCCAGTGGAAAGCGCGCGCAATGGTGACGAGATCGAACGGCGCGAGTGAAGTGTCGAGGTCGAACGAGGAGCCGACCCGCCAATCGATCGAAACACGGGCAGCGTCCGCTGCGCTACGGGCCGCTTCGATCATCGCCGGATCGGTATCGATGCCGATCACGGCGCTGGAATGGCGCGCCAGCAGCAGCGTCAGCGAACCGGGGCCGCAGCCGAGATCGAGCACGCGGGAGCGGACCCCGATGCGCGTCTCGCGCGCGAGCTTTTCCACGAGACGTTCGGAATAGGGCGGACGGCCATTGATGTAGTGCGGGATCGCGGAAGTGAAGCGATCGGGTACGAAGGGCGCGATGCGCGTCACGGCAAGACCTCGCGGATTGGAAGCAACGGCGCTTAGGTATGGCGCGGGATCCTGGCAGACAAGTGCGCGCCGCATCTAGACCATGATCGCTTCGGACCCTATCAGTCCGAAGCGTGAATCATCGGCCCGATCAAATGACCATGATCGCTTCGGGCCCTATCAGTCCGAAGCGTGAATCATCGGTCCGATCAAATGACCATGATCGCTTCGGGCCCTATCAGTCCGAAGCGTGAATCATCGGTCTGATCAAATGACCATGATCGCTTCGGACCCTACCAGTGCGAAGCGTCGATCATCGGTCTCATAAAAAACTAGAGCCGCATCGCGATTCAAAGAAAAGCGATCGGGCTCTAGCGCCTGCGATCAGTGCGCGCGACGTACACCGTTAGCCGGCCGATGCACGCCGCCCGCGGCCCTTTTCCGGTATCTCCTGCTCCGCCCGTGCCGCGGCCGCATCGCGCAAAAGCAGTGTCGCTTCCATTGCGGAAAGCCATGGGCTGAAGAAAGCGCCCTGCGCCTGCTCGCATCCGGCGGCGAGGAGGAACACAGCCTGCGCCTGCGTCTCGACCCCGTCGGCGATCGTTTCCGCGCCAAGCTCGCGCGCGATGTGCACGATCGCCCGCACGGCCCGGGCGCACGGACCTTCGCCCAGGGCGCCGGTGACGAGCGATGCGGGGATGCCGAGGCGCTGCACCGGCGCGCCGGCGATGTACCCGATCGACGAATAGCCCATGCCGAAATCGTTGATGGCTATGCGGAAGCCGCCCTCGCGAAGCGCATCCAGCGTCGATGGAAAGCGTTCGATGGCGCGCATGAGCACGGGCTCGTCGAAGACGAGCTCAATGCTCGAAGCGGGGATGTCATAGCGCTCCAGGAAGACGGCCAACTCACTGAAGAGCTCCGTCCCCGTCTTCAATTGGCCATTGTAGACACTGACGGAAAGCGCCTCCGGGGCAACGTCGTGCGCCCGCCACTGCTGCATCTGGCGGCACGCTTCGTCCATCATCCATGCGGCGAGCGCGGGGATGGTGCCTGTCCGCTCGGCGATCGGAAGAAAGACGGACGGTTTGATGATGCCGCGCGATGGGTGGTTCCATTGCACATGCGCTTTGAGTCCGACGACGCGGCCCGTGGCGATCTGTACCTGCGGCTCGTACAGCAGCTCCATCTCGCCACGTTCGATTGCCGTTTGCAGCTCCCGCGCCAAAAGCATGCGCGTGCGCATCTGGCTGTCGAGATCGGAATCGTGGAACCGGCTGCAATTGCGTCCGTCGTCTTTGGCGCGATAGAGCGCCAGATCGGCCTGCACCATCAGATCGGCAGGCGTCGTCCGCGCATCCGTCGCCTGTGCGATGCCGATGCTGGACGTCACCGATACGTTCTCATGGCCGATACGGCTCGGCCGCGCGATCGCCGTGCTGAGTTTCTCGGCCAGTATCAAGGCGTCGGTGGCCGTACGCACGTTCCGCTGCAGGACGGCAAACTCATCGCCGCCGAAGCGGGCCACAATGTCGTTCTGGCGCACGTTGCCGCGCAGGCGATTGGCGATGCTGACGATCAGCGCATCGCCCGCAGCATGGCCCAGCTCGTCGTTGACGTCCTTGAAGCCGTCGAGATCGAGGAACAGCACCGCGAAATCGATTTTGTCGCGTGTGCGGTTTTGAAAGGCGGCCTCGAGGGCCTCCATGAACGTGCGGCGATTGGCGAGCCCGGTAAGCGGGTCCTCGCGCGCGAGTGCCGCGATACGCGCGTTGGCTTCATCGAGCTGAAGGGCGAGACGCACATCGATCGTCAGGATCAGCATGGTCGCGCCAAGGAACAGCAGCGTCATTCCGGCGACGAGTATTCCCAGCCAGAATTGGTCGATCTCCATGGCCGGCGCCGTGCAGATCGTGCCGGGTGCGAAAGTGGCGGCGGCCATGCCGGTGTAGTGCATTGCGCAGATGCCCGCGCCCATGGCGAGCGCCGCGAGAAAGCGCTTCCACATGATGGAAGCGCTGGCGTCGTCGCGAAGCCGGAAGGCGAGTGAAAGGGCCAGCGCGGAAGCGGCGATGGCGATGGCCAGCGACGCGGCGACAAGCCATCCATTATAAGTGGGCGGCGGCGCGACGTTCATCGCCTCCATGCCCAGATAGTGCATCGATGCGATGCCAGCGCCCATGATGACCGCGCCGGCGGCCAGATTTGCCGTGCTCGGCACCGTACGCGCGACGAGGTGCAGCGCGAAACCTGACACGAGAATGGCGACGATGAGCGAGGCGAGCGTCGTCGAGAAATGGTAGGACATCGGGATCGGCAGCGCGTACGCCAGCATGCCGACGAAATGCATCGACCAGATGCCCGCCCCCAGGGCAACCGCGCCCCCGGCGAGCCAATAGGCACCGGCCCAGCCCCTGGTGGAGGAAATATGGGCAGCGAGCGCAAAGGCGACGTACGAGGCCGCTACGGCTACGACGAACGACAGACCTACGAGCGCGAGGGAATAGGTTCCTAGCATGTCCCGATGATTTGAAAGCCGGGGATTGCGGTTCTTAAAACGTATTAATCCAATGCGTGCCGATGCCCGCTGTCGGCAATGGCAGTCTTCGCACGGAACGATTTACGCGCCCTTATGCTGGTCGCATAAACGCCGCTCAATCCGTGGCAACAGGTGACATTCCGAAGACTATTTGTGGACCGGGCGCACCGCCGCGATGACGTTCGTTTGCACGATGCCTTCCACGGGTGAGATGTCCTGCAGGATGACGGCATTTGCCTTCTGCGCCGTGGGGCAGTCGAGCTGGGCAACGATCTTGTCGTCGGCGAGAGCCACGACGTTCGCAAAGCGGCACTCGCCGAGCTCGAGTGCCTTGAGGTTGCCGACGACGTCGCCGGCATTGGCCGCGCGCAAAAGTTCGATGAACAGGTAAACGTTGACCATGCCTCGGCTCCCTGACGCTTGGCGCGTGCCTATGCACGGCAAACGTGTGGGAGCCGAAACGGATCCGCGCAATGGTGCGCAGGAGTGTCGGGGGAGGGGGTGTCGGGACAGCCTAGCCCAGCGAAGGGTTGGACCTTGGAGAGACAACCCGGCCGGGCTTATGCCTCGGCGGCCTTGGCGCCGCGGCGCAGGCCGGCTTCCTTCTTCAGGCGCTTACGGCCGGCAGCCGTGTTGCCCTGGTTGCGGGTCGCCTTCACGCGCGGGATGGCGCGGCGGGCCTTTTTCTTGCGGGTCTCGACGTTACGGAGGCTGCGTGTGCTGCTCATGGGCCTTAACCGGAATTTGATGGGCGCCGGCAGCCGGATGGCCCCGTAGGCGCGGAGCGGCTCCTCTAGGTCATCTTCGCCTGCGACGCAAGGGCCGCAACCTCCGGTGACATAAAACTGAAACAAGACTCCCGTAGCGGGACCCGTCGGATTGCACGCCCGATTGCAGTGCGATGAGCAGGCAAAGGGCCGGACGGCCCACCAAGCACGGACGGAGACGCATGGCCTTGACCGAGGATGCCATTGCCGCGGAGGAAACATCCCTGCGGCGCGGACGCAACCGGCGACTGCGCCAGGCCGTGCATCGCCACCGGGCCAGCACCTGGCAGGGCATCCAGGAACGGCTCTTCACGCTCGCCTTCAGCGGCCTCGTCTATCCCCAGATATGGGAGGACCCGCTCGTCGACCTCGAGGCGCTGGACCTCAAGGAGGACGAGCACCTCGTCGCCATCGCCTCGGGTGGCTGCAACGTCCTGAGCTATCTGGCGAGCGTGCCCGTCAATGTCACGGCGGTGGACCTCAATCCGGCGCACGTGGCCCTCAACCGGCTGAAGCTCGCCGCCGTGCGGCACCTGCCCGACTATGCAGCCTTCCGGACATTCTTTGTCGAAGCGAACCACGACCAGAACGTCGAGGCGTATTTCGATTATCTGCGCGATAATCTCGATGCCGCCACGCGCAAATACTGGGAGGCCCGCGATCGCCGTGGCCGCCGCCGCATCGGCTACTTCGCATCGAACTTCTACCGCCACGGGCTCCTCGGCAACTTCATCGCCGCAGGCCATGTGCTGGCGCGCCTTCACGGCAAGAACCCGCGCCGGCTCCTTGCTGCCCAGACGCCCGAGCAGCAGCGTGCGCTGTTCGACAGCGAGTTGGCGCCGCTGTTCGCAAAACGTCACATCCGCTGGCTGCTGGACAAGCCCTCCGCGCTCTTCGGGCTCGGCATTCCGCCCTCGCAGTTCGAAGCCTTGAAGGGCAGCGAAGCGAGCATGGCGGACGTGCTGCGCGCGCGCCTCGAACGGCTCGCCTGCGGTTTCGACTTCAAGGAAAACTACTTCGCCTGGCAGGCGTTCGGACGCAGCTATGCCGCGAGCGATGATGCGCCCCTGCCGCCTTACCTGCAACGCAGGGCCTTCGAGAAGCTGCGCCGCCGCACCGGGTATATGAACGTGGTGCACGCGTCCTTCACCGAGCACCTGGCGAGCCGGCCCGCGGCCTCGCTCGATGCCTATGTGCTGCTCGATGCCCAGGACTGGATGACGGACGCACAGCTCGCGGCGCTGTGGAGCGAGATTGTGCGCACGTCGCGCCCCGGGGCCCGCGTCATCTTCCGCACGGCTGGCGAGGAGACGATCCTGCCAGGCCGTGTGCCGGACGCCATTCTCTCGCGCTTCAATTATGACGCCCCGCGCTGCCGCGAGTTGACCGGGCGCGACCGCTCTTCGATCTACGGCGGCTTCCATCTCTATACGCTCGGCGTGTGAGGATCGGAGCGTGGACCACTCTCCCGCCGCATCCGCCGCCGCGCACATGGACGCGATCTACCGCTACCAGCGGTACGTCTATGATGCGACGCGCAAATACTATCTTCTCGGGCGTGACCGCCTGATCGCGGAGCTGGCGCCGCCGCCCCAGGGGCGCGTGCTGGAGATTGCCTGCGGTACGGGGCGCAACCTCATCGCGGCGGCACGCCGTTATCCCGGCGCACACTTTTACGGCTTCGATATCTCCGCGGCGATGCTCGAAACGGCACGCGGATCGATTGCCCGCGCGGGACTAGCAACGCGGGTTACCATCGCCACGGGTGATGCAACCGATTTCTCCGGCGCGCAGCTTTTCGGCGTCGACAAGTTCGACCGTATTTTTATTTCCTACGCACTGTCGATGATTCCGCCGTGGCAAGAAGCGGTACGGAAGGCGCTCGATGCCTTAACGCCCGGCGGGCGGCTGCTGATCGTCGACTTCGGCGAGCAGGCCCGTTTGCCGCTCTGGTTCAAGCGCGCACTGCGAGGCTGGCTCTCGCGTTTCTCCGTGACGCCGCGTGATGGTCTCACCGCCGAGCTGGATCGCATCGCCGCGATGCCCGGATACCGCGTGCGCCGTGCCCAGCTCTACCGCGGCTATGCGGTCTATGCCGTGATCCTGAAGGATGCCGCGCGCTAGCGCAGGCTTCCGGCGGCCTCAGCCCGAGACAGCGCGCACGATCAGCGCCGGGATCAGAAGGACGCCCGCCCACAGCAGCGAGGATATGGCACTCGCCGCGGCGAACGGCCCGATCGGCATTTCTTCTGCGCCCGCCGCAATCGGCACCAGCGCTCGGCGCATCCCGAGCGCCTTGCTCGTGACGACGCTCCCGAGACCCTGCCGCCGCACGATCTCCCGCGCACCCGGCATGTCTCTTCCGCCGTTGTTGACGTACCACGCATCGGAGAAGTCGCCTTTGGAGCGCTGGCCTTCGCGGTAGAAGAAAAGATCGCCGCAGAATGCCCCCGCTGCGCCTGCGAGGAAGATCCACCAGAACGAGCCACCGGCATAAAGGTGTACTGCGCCGACGAATGCGAACAGCACCATCATCGGCACGACGAGCATCGGCAGCGCGATGGATCCCGCGAACGCGATCAGGAACATCGAAAGTGCGATAAGGGGCTCATAGTCGCGCATGAACGCGAAGATGGGCTCCTGGTAGGTGACGAACAGAACCGGCCACAGGATCACCCACACGGCCCAGATGAAGGCGCTCGCGACGTTCGCGATCTGGAAGGGCACCTGTGGCATCCCAAACATGCCGGCGACGACCGGAATGACGGCGCGCACCGGGCCGACGAAGTGGCCCAGGAACACGCTCCACAGGCCGTGCTCCTCGAAAAATTCTTGGCCCCGCGGGATCAGAGTGGGGTGGCTCGTGAATGGCCAGAAGTTTCCGATGCTGTCCTTGAAGTAGTGCCCCACCCAATAGGAAATCGAATATCCGGCTACCCCGCCGAGGCCCGCTGCGAGCACCGTGAGCAGCAGAATGGTGGAGCCGATGCCGCTCGCCGCGAGGAGAAATGCGAGCGCGGTGAGAATTGCCCAGCCCGGCCAGATGATCGACAGGAAGCAGAGCGACTCGCCGAAAGCCACGAAGAACGCGATGGGGATTGCCCAGCTCTCCCCTTGCCGAACGAAGGCGACGATCGTCTCGACGAGGCTGTCGGTCATTGAGCGGTTCTCACTAGCCGGGGCGGACGAAGGCCGAATTTTCGGCGCGGCAACTGGCGGCTCGTCGTGTTGCGGGTGAGGGAGATGTGGTCACGCCGCATGCCAACTCAACCCCGCCGGCAGCGGCGCTTCATCTCCGCGCCCAGCTCGCGCGAAACCTCGGTCGCCAGCATCATGCCGCGCGAGACCTGCGCGGGCGTCAGATTATTGGCGCTGCGCAGCACGCCCGGAGCCCGGTCGGCCTCGTTCTTGCCGTGGGCAAGCTCATCGCAGGTGAGGTCTTTCTTCTTGCTCTTGAGGGCGAAGAGGCGCACGCCCGATGCATAGGCCTCCGCCGGCGCATGGGCTTTCACCCAGCCGCGATCCTGATCGTCCACGAGGTACTTCAGCGTGCGCTGGCGCTTGGCGACGCAGTCGCTCGAATCATCGACGCACGTGAGCCCCGAGCCCGTTCCGGTGGTGACATTGGGACCGGTACAGCCGACAGGCGCGATGGGGGCAAATATTAATAGGAAAACCGGAAACCTCCGGCGTCGGTAGAGAGTCATTCTCGGTCCCTTGTCGGCGCGCGGTTAAAGCCCGTAGAAGGCCTCCATGGCCGCGTCAAGGCGAAAGGGCGGCCGCAGCTACGAAAGGCCCGCACATGGCGCACGCAATTCGCATCCGCTCCACCGGTGGACCGGAGGTTTTTTCCTGGGGGGCGGTTGAGGTCGGTACGCCGGGTCCGGGCGAGGTGCGTCTGCGCCAGGCGGCGGTGGGGCTGAACTACATCGACGTCTACCACCGCAGCGGGCTCTATCCGCTTGCGGGCTTCCCTGCCGTGATCGGCATGGAAGGGGCGGGGACGGTCGAAGCGATAGGCTCGGGCGTGACGGATCTCGCCGTCGGCGACCGGGTCGCCTATGCCGGCGTGCTCGGCGCCTACGCAGAGGAGCGGCTGATCGCGGCCGACCGCCTCGTCAAGCTGCCTGACGCTATCGATTTCGTCACCGCCGCCTCGGTGATGCTGCAGGGCATGACGGCGCGATACCTTCTGCGCGAAACTTACCGCGTCGGTCCTGAGACGGTGCTGCTCTTCCATGCCGCCGCGGGCGGCGTGGGGCTCATCGTGTGCCAGTGGGCGAAGGCGCTGGGCGCGACCATGATCGGCACGGTCGGCTCGCCGGAGAAAGCCGAGCTCGCGCGCGAGGCTGGATGCACCCACGTCATCGACTACCGGCGCGAGGACTATGTCGCGCGTGTGCGCGAGATCACCGGCGGCGCCGGCTGCGACGTGGTCTACGACGGCGTCGGCAAAGATACGTTTCCCTCGTCGCTCGACTGCCTGAAGCCGAAGGGACTGTGGGTGAGCTTCGGCAATGCTTCCGGACCGGTGCCGCCGTTCGACATGCAGATACTGTCCGCGAAAGGGTCTCTCTTCGCAACGCGGCCGACCTTGATGACCTACGTTGCCCGCCGCGACGATCTCGTCGCCAATGCCGCCGAGCTTTTCGACATGATCGGCAGCGGGGCGATCAAGGTCGGCGCGAGCCGAACCTACCCGCTGCGCGAAGCGGCGCAGGCGCATCGCGACCTTGAGGGACGCCGCACCACGGGCTCGGTCGTTTTCACGGTCTAGCCCGCACAAGTTTGGCTGCTGCGCGGTGCAGCCGCGAGCACGTGCGCTCTCCCGTCGGCAGATGCCGCGTGCTTCTCGAAGTATGGTTAGTCGTCGGTAACCATGACGGTGAAGGCGCGATTACCACCTGCGCAGAACCGAGCCGATTGCGCCGATTTGATGCGCATTCTCGACAACGCGTTCATTTATCGCGCCCAATCGATTTACCAGTTTTCATCGCCTCGATGACATCCTTCACCCATGGTTTCCCGAGCGGCGGTGTCCGCGATGGTGTGGTGTACGGGGCAAAAAGAAAATGGCACGGCTTGAGCTAGGATCAATCGGACTTGAGGAGAGCACGGATTACGGCTCAGCGCCGGATGCTCTCTTCCAACTCGGCCTTATGTATTGCGTAGGCCGGGATGTGGAACTCGATCTCGTAGAAGCGCACAAGTGGTTCAATCTGGCCGCCATGCGCGGCAACGAGGATGCGCGCCGCTATCGGTTCGAGATCTCGCGCGAGATGTCGAAGGTCGACATCGCCCGCGCCCAGCGTCGCGCCCGCGAGTGGATCGCCCGGCACTAGAGTGCTTCCGGAAAAGTGGGCACCGGTTTTCCGCTAAGAAGCACGACCAAACAAGAGTGCTTCCGGAAAAGTGGGCACCGGTTTTCCGACGGGAAGCCGTTCTGCGAGAACGGCGCCAGGTTGCATGCTGACGAGTCCGCCGCGGCGACCGCTGATGCACAACTGGAAGTGGCGGAAGCTTCGCCGCGTACAGCGCAGGTGCCGATGCGCCATCGGGCCGCCGCAGCACTGCGCTATGCCGTTGCTCAGCAGTTGCCGAATAGCGACGCTACGCAATCCCACGACTTCTTCATGGCCTTCCCCACCGCCTTGCCGGTGTCGTTGAAGGCTTTGCCCGTCTTGCTGGCGATCGTCTCGACGACGTTCTTTTTCTCTTCGGGCGGATTCTCTTCGGCTGGAGCGCCAGCCTCTTCGCCGGAAGGAAGCGGTGCAGCCCCGTGCATCTGATCCGTTGCGGGCAGTGGCGGTGGGCCATCGGGTGCCTGATGGGCCCCGGTTGGTCCCAAATCCTGTGCCTCTACGCCCCCGGCAACGTCCCCTGGACCGGCGAGCGAGAACATCACCGTGCGTGTCTCGCCGGGGCACGGTGTGGCCTGGCCCCGCGTGGCGCTGCAACTCGCGTGGCCCCCCGCCTTGGCGAGCTCGGTAATGCAGAGGAACTGGCCGCGTGAGGAGCGGGCGGCCGCCGTCGCCTCGCCGCCGATGAGGCAGCGATAGTTCGCCTCTGGACCGGAGCAACTGACGCAGAATTCCTGCGCCGCCGCGCCCGCGCCGAGGGTGAAAAGTGCACCCGGCACGAGGACGGCAAGCAACCGCACCCGCATGAGTCCACCCCTTTTTCTGGCCGGTCGTCTTGGCCCATTGTGTGATTTTCAGCGGTGGAACGATGGCGCTCGCAGCAAAGTGCGTCAAGACGTATCGCCGGAATATGAGGCGTTGCGGGCGCGGGGGCGGGGATAGCGGGGGCCGGCCTCAAGCACGGCTTGCAATCCCTTCACCCCGCCTCTATTAGGGCACGACTTGCGGAGACGTGGCCGAGTGGCTGAAGGCGGCGGTTTGCTAAACCGTTATACGCTTTTAAAGGCGTATCGAGGGTTCGAATCCCTCCGTCTCCGCCATGTCCATTCGGTAAATGCCTTTGTTGTGGTGTGTGGGGGATGGCCGACGTCTACCCATGCTTCTACCCATTCCGCGATCGATTTCACGCCAGCGCGCTGGGAAACAGCCTGACTTTCTTAGGCCGCTGCGCCTTTGGTTCTGGCGGTTCGGCCGGCTTGGCCGAATCCGCCATGACGATGAAGCCGGAGGCTCGGTATATGCTTCGGGGCCGTTGTGGATCGCCTTCAGGATTTCTGATGCGCGCCGGTATGAGAGAAAAAGCGGCGACGGCGAGGATGCGGCTGGACTGCTGTCCGCAGCTAAAGCGGCAGCCGACGCGATTGCTCCGCTGAGCATAGAACGTCGGGAGGTCTCAAGCATGAGCGTTTCCTCGGCCAAGGCCAGGATTCCCAGGGTAAGCGCCTCCTCGAACGCGTAGACGTATTTGCGGTCGAAGCACGAGTCGTCGGATGACGCCTCATTCCGCGCCCGCGCGAGCTCAAGGAGTTCCCCGCAGCGTCGAGGGTCGGCGGGCCTTGATGGCCTTGACGGCTCCGACCACTCGATCTTCGACCTTGTCCTGCAGGGCCTGCCGGCCTCCGTCTCCGTTCTCAGGGCCACCGTGCCGTAGGCTTCATCCCCGGCGGGGCACGCCTCGAGATACTCTCCGAAGTGCTGCGTCGGCGGCGTGGCTTACCGCATTCCGCGCTGGCTGAAGGATTTTACGTCGCGACCTGCGACGTGTCGCCTGATTATCCGCGGGAATACGGTTGCGAACTCGGCACGAAAGGGGTGTGGGATCGAGGTGACCGATCCGCGCAATCCCATCGGGGCAACGCAGATCTGTTCGATCTAAGCGCTTGAGATGCCCCACGATCCAATGGCGATTAGCACCGCCATCGCTCAGCAATGCGGCCAACTGAGTGCTCAGGTTGCTCCGCTGTCGGACCGATCAAGTCCGGCGTCCCCGCGAATGAGGAAGTTGGGCCGCGCGGGACGCATATGCTCTCGTCATCGCCGAGTATTTCTCGAGTGCTCCAACAGTACTCAAAAGGAATACGTGGAATATGAGGCAACAGCCGGAGATTTAGAGGAAACACATTATGAGATAGGAAAAAACTATCAGCTTCAGGGATTGATTTATCCCGCTTATTAGAGAGTATCTAAGGTGTCACCTTCGTCGGGAGGGTGTCTGCTTCCAGGAGGAGACGCTCGTGTTCTTGAAGCAATTTCAGTACCTGATTGCGGTTGCGGAAGAGGGGCACTTCGGGCGGGCAGCGGAGAGATGCCACGTCACGCAGCCGAGCCTTTCGACAGGGATCAAGCTACTTGAGCTGGAGCTTGGCGCGCCGATCTTCTTGCGAGGGCGCGGCAAGCGGTTCCGCGGCTTGACGCCGGAGGGTGAGAAGGTTGCGCGCTGGGCGCGGAGCGTGGTCGCGAACTGCGAAGCGATGCGTGACGAAATCGCCGCAATGTCGAATGATCTCCGTGGCCGCCTTCGCATCGGCGCAATGCCATCGATGTCGCCAATGCTGCCGTCTCTCCTTCGCAGTGTCCGAGAGCGTCACCCGGGCATCATCATCGACGTCCAGTTCATCGGAAATGATGCGATGCGACTTGGACTGAATGAATTCTCGCTGGACGTGGCCTTCACCTATATCGAAGCCTCAGACATGGGGCGGCGCAACACCCTGCCGGTCTACAGTGAGAAATTGAGCCTGCTGGTTCCTGACACGGAAGAATTCCGGCATCGCACCTCAATCAGTTGGGAGGAGGCGTCCCGGCTGCCGCTGGCAATGTTGCGATCGAAACTCCGTGAACGGATATTCGTCGACAAAATGTTCGCAAAAGTCGGATGCAGACCGGAGCCAAAGGTCGAATCGGAATCGATATTGCATCTGATGTTTCAAGTTCAGTATACCGAGTTGTGTACGGTCATCCCGTCGCATTTCACGAAAATGCCGGGTTTGCATGCGGGCACGCGTGCGCTCGACCTCGTGGATCCGGTGGCAAGTCAGGACATAGCGATATTTTGGGCCGAGGGCGAAACGGCCATGCCGATGGCAAAAGCGCTCGTGAAAATAATTCGCCAAATGAATAAGACGGGCGAGCTTGCCGCACAGCTGTCCTATGAAAATGAGAAGTGCCATAGAGTTCAAAAGAGCGATACGAAGCCGCGCGGGCGAGCGGTAGCAGCAGCGCGGAACCCAGAGAAGAGGCAAGGAAAGAAGCAGGGAAGCATCGCTGAAGAGCTATGTCAATCGGCCGAAAGGCTCACGCCGGGCTCCTCCGAAGAGATCCGCGATCACAATGTGCGCGTGGGTATGGCCGAGTCGATTTAGGCCGACTCCGACTGGGCGTATGCGGCCCGCGACATGAACAAAAAAACGGGCTATGCTGGAATGCGGCCCTTGAGATAAGTGCCGCATTCCAGCATTGCGACAGCCGAGATCTACTGAACTGCCTGCTTCCGCAGCTTGGAAACGGCTTCGAATATCTTATTTGCGACCTCTTGGCCGGCAATATCGGCAGGCGCGACACCTGATACCTTGATGATTTCAAAAACGTCGGGCCCGTTTGATGACCCACACCGTGCCACCCGGTAGTGAGGATCAACGACGCCCGTACGCAACGGGAAGAACCCGATACGGATTACTCCGTCGTTATCTGGCGTCGCAGTCGCACCGTTTGGCGGAATACTCACCTCGAGAGAAAAATCTCTCGTGCCTAGCGTAAGCGGCGGTGAGCAATCACGTTTGTTGTCAGGCTGCTGGCTAATATTTCTAAGCAGATTGGCCGCCGCGCTGAACCAATCGAGAATACTCTTTAGCTCGCCTTCGCGGAAGTCCGGAGAATATTCGATGCTGTCTCCCGCCATCGCATTCGGGATGTCGTAGGGAAGATCCTTTGAAAAGCGGCTGCGGTCCAGCCCTCGATGCAGCAACTCGACCAAGATCCAGGCCTCTACTTGGGCGGGCGAACGGCCCTCCATGTTAAGCTCATGCTTCGACGGCTTCCCATGCTCGAGAAACTGAAGGGTCAGCTCTGGTAGCCTCATCTCCATATTGAGACCATCGGCAAAATCGTCGGTTACAAACGCCTTTCGTTCGTCGTCCCATCGCAACGCAAAATCGGCGCCAGAATTGATGCTTCTGAAGCTCCGCACCATTCTGGCCAGCCATTGAACCGCATTGTGTGACTGTGAAAACGCATCGAGCAGCGAATCTGCAGGAGGCTCTGACTGAAATACAGTGTGGTTCGTCGACATCAGCATGTCTCCATTCTGGAAAGATGTAAGCGGGTATTTGTACGCGCTCTCCCGCATGGCCGGAATTGAATAATTTGATTTAGGGAATAGGCGTTTGCTATAAATAATTTGTCGTTCTCACGATGGAGGTCGCCGACCGCCAAGTGTGCCGGCGATGCGACAGCCGGAACCGCACGGCGTGTCGACCGCATTTTGCGGCCTGGCCGACGCCGGGCGCGTGGCACGCGGTGAAAACGGGGCTTATATAGGCAACGTGGTCGGTCCCCGAAAGGTAGATATTCGACGTTGTTTCCGAAATCTGCCGGCCCTCAACTTGATAGCAAGGCCGCGCATGCGGTGCCCATGCCGACGACTAATCGATTTGGCAAATCTAGATTTAGGTGCCAGCAATTGCATTGGCTTTGAAAAGCGCGAATGTTCTATCAGACGATAGCCAGTATCGATAGAACAGAAGAAAGCCTCAAATAGATAATGCCGCTCTTGGTTGCTAGTCGTTTGACTCGTTGCGGGCGCGCGCACCCAGCATCCCGTGCAGATTTTGGGCGCGCGCTTGGGAAAAGCATCGAGCTTACCTGCAAAGTCAATCAATTGGCGGGTGGGAAGCGCACCCGAGGGGCATTATGGAAGGTTCTATCTCGATCCGAGGGGCTCGCCCCGCGCAGACAGCGAGGCATCGCGATGTTGTCACCGGCATCGGTCTGGCGGCACTCGTTTCGGGCATCGCTGTCCTTCTTGCCCCAAACATGCCTAAGGCACTTCCGCTGCCGGCCATGGTCATCGCGCTCATTCTCGCGATCAGCCTGCATGGCTTCGCGCGCAACGCCACTTTTCAACCTGGCTTGGCGTTCTGTGCTAAGCCGCTGTTGAGATGGGCTGTAGCACTCCTGGGAATGAGAGTGGCGATCGGCGACATCATCAACCTAGGCGCGCCCATTGCAATTATGGTGATCGCATCGATGGCGGCGACGATAGTCGCTGGAGTGGGTTTAGCCAAACTTCTAAAGCAGAATGTATTCTTTGGGATGTTGGTCGGATCCGCTACGGCTGTTTGCGGCGCCTCCGCCGCGCTCGCAACATCGACCGTGTTGCCAAACTATAAGGGCAGGGACACGGACGTAGCGTTTGTGGTCGTCGGCGTAAATCTGCTCGCGACATTAGCCATGCTGGCCTATCCGCCCATCTGCATTTTTCTGGGCTTTGACGACAGGATCACAGGGATCATGCTCGGCGGCACGATTCACGATGTAGCCCAGGTCGTCGGAGCGGGATACGCCATATCCGATACAGCAGGAAACGCTGCAGCTATTGTGAAATTGTTCCGCGTCTTCTTGCTCCTGCCTGTCGTGTTGATGCTCGGTTTCTATGTAAGTCGATTGGTCGGAAAGCGCGAGGAGGCGCGCGTGGCGATGCCGACCTTCGCAATCATGTTCCTCGTTCTTTGCATCATCAACAGCATATGTTCATCGATTCCGGCCATCGCCGAGGGCTACCATGCGGTCAAATCCTTTGCGGTCGAGTTGAGCACGTGGGGGCTTCTGCTTGCTATCTCGGCGATTGGCCTCAATACATCGATGAAGGCCATGGCCAATCTGGGCTGGCGCCATATTGCAAATCTCGTGGGCACCACCCTCGTCATCGCCATGTTGATGACCCTAGGCCTGCTCTACAATATATAGTCCGGATTTGGGATCGACCATATTATCGCCGATAATGGGCTTTCCTGAGGACAACGCTTCGGTCGAAGAATACGGTGCAGAGCGATTCTGGGTGGCACCATTGGCGTCGAGCGTTGCGACGCAGCAAATTAACTGATTTGATCGGATTCACCCCGAGAATATCAGGCAACCTTCCCGTTCAACCGGTGTTTGGGCAATCCAATTAGGTGCAAAGCTTACACCGCTGCCGCGGTCTTCGCGCGACCATATTCTATACTAATATTTTCCTATTTCCATATGCGGATTTTACTTTCAATATTGGGGAAGCCAATTTCCCATCAGTTCGCATATTGCCTCAAGCAGCGAAACGAAAGCGCTGATAATTCGGCGTTTGCGGTGCGACTGTGCTGCAAAGTCTATTTCTAAATTTAGGATATTGATTTTACGGGAGGGTCGAGTTGAGCGGTAATAACGCTCTTACAAAACAGAAAATCTCGGGAGTAACACCATGCAGGGATCCTACGGGGGAGATGCGACCAGAACGGCGAAGCCGAACGAACAACTATACGACGCTGGTTCAGTGATAGAAGGGATAGCAGCAGAGCACACGCAAACGGCTGCGGGAAAGGTCATTCCGTTTAAACAGGCCTTCCTTGTAGCGTTGGCGGCGGGCCTCGGATATGGGTTCGATTCATACGCGGTCAATATCTTCGGAATGTTGAGTCCGTTGATGGTCGAGGAGCTCGATATCAGCGTAAAGGCCATTGGTGTTATCGGATCGCTGTTTCTCGTTGGTTACACGATTGGCACGATTTTCTTTGGCTATCTTGCCGATCGCGTCGGACGGCGAGCTTCCCTGAAATTCTCGATTGCCTTATATGGCACGACGACGGTGCTTGGAGGCATGGTGAGTAACCTGTATGCAATCACCGGACTGCGCTTTCTGACGGGCGTAGGTGGCGCGGGTGAATTGGCTGTCGGAGCGCCCTACACCGCAGAAATGTGGCCCCCCAAATATCGTGCCATCGGAACCGGCGGCATCATGTTTGCCCTCTATTCGGCCGGGTACGTGGTTGCGGCTGTGGCGGCGTTGGCGATCGTTCCGGAATATGGCTGGAGATGGGCGTTCATTTTCGCAGCAATTCCAGCTGCCCTGGTCTATTGGCTCAGAAGCTCGGTTGAAGATTCGCCGCGCTTCAAAGAGGCCCAGGATGAAATGGACCGCTTAGCTAAAGAAGGCATCGAGAATCGCCCCCGGGAAAGCATTTGGGCGATTCCTGGAGCCAAAAAGCGTATCATGATTGGCTGGCTGCTCTACACCGCAAATACTTGCGGGTATTGGGGCATCACGTTCTTCCTCACGACCTTCATGATTCAAAAATTCAACGTAACCATGGCGGAATCGATCTACTACGCCATGCTCTTCTATATCGCGCAGTTCTTTCTTTCCTTCGTCGGAACCGCACTTTCCGATTGGATCGGCCGCCGGCCCGCAGGTATTCTAGGGGCAGTCATCATGATGGCCTGTACTGTCCTGGCATCGACTGCGCCTGATCTGAATACCTTCCTCGTGTACGGCGGCCTGATGGTCGGCATGCTCGGTTGGCTTTGGGGAATTGGCGACACTTATCTAAGCGAGTTCTTCCGTACATCCCTTCGCGGTACCGGCTTTGGCATCATGGTTGGCGGCGGCCGGGCGGTTTCCATATTTGCCCCCTTCCTCGTCGGTTGGGGCATTGCGGAGTACGGTCCAACAGTTCCGTTCCTTGCGACTGCCGGATTGTGGATACTGACGATCATCGGATATCTGATCGGACCGGAGACGGCAGGCAAGGAGCTTGAAGAAGTCCAGCTATAAATAGAATTGCCGTTCACGAATAAATACGAGCGGCGCACTTCACGTGCGCCGCTCGTTTGCGTTCGGCTAGTCGTATGCATGTGCTTATTGGGAAACACCCCGTCGGCGACATCATCGCTCAATCGGCGGTTGCTCGCAGCTATTTAACAATTGAGTTTCCCCAATAGATCCACGTATTCCAACGTGCCAATGTTCATCGTAGCAAGGTCGGCGATATGCATTCGAGAATGAAGGGCGCCTAAACGACAATGTACGCTGAAGAATAAAAAGCCTCGCCGATCGAAGGCTTCGTGACAGGACTCGGCGAGTGAGTGCGCGCAGTCTCGTCTACTGAATTTCGGGGACGCGGAAGCACTCATCTTACGCAGAAAAAAGCAAGAAGTGAGAAATGAGAACACTAAGCGTATGCGCTATGAGCGTTGCTTTGCTTTCGGGTGTCGGTGCGTTTGGGGGGGCAGCGGCGGCGCCGGCAGATATAGGGGTGGATTGTTGCTCGGATCTCGAGGCGCGTATCGCTGAACTAGAAGCTATCACCGTAAAAGCCGGCAACTCCAAGGTGTCCGTCACGGTGTCGGGCATCGTCAACCAAGTCATCATGGCTTGGGACGATGGCAAGATGCACAACGTCTATATTCTGACCAACGAGGATTGGCAGGATCGCGTCCGCATCGTGGGGCAGGCAGAAATAGCGAAAGGTTGGACGGCGGGTTATGTGGCAGAAATCGGTGTAAGGGGTTCGCACGCCGACCGGGTCTCGCAATTCGATTCCGGGCGCTGCGTCATCTGCACGTCCGTTCGTCAGAGCGTCTGGTTTCTCGAGAATAAAGACGTCGGGAAAATTTGGCTAGGCCATACAGGTGACGCTGCGGACTGCATCACAGAAATCACTCTCTCGAATACTCTCTACTTCGCCTACACGAACGCCTGGGGAAATATATTCGGAGACAGCGGTAACGGGTTCTTCGTGCGGCGGAGCGATGGCGTACTTTCCGACCTTCGGTGGGGGCGCTTTGTTGCACAGGGTATTCAGCAGGGCATTCCGGGTGAGGGCCATAGGTACAATCTTGTGAAGTATGAAACCCCTACGGTGGGCGGCTTCACCGCGTCCGCGTCGTGGGCAACTGAAGACATTTGGAGCGTTGCGCTGCGTTACGCAGGCACGTGGTCTGGATTCAAGATAGCCGGCGGCGTCGCCTACACCGAGAACAATGACATTTCGACGTCACGGCAACGCGGCGTCGGAAAAACGGACGAAATTGGGCTTAGCGCCTCCGTGCTGCATGTGGACACCGGGCTCTTTGCTTCCGGTGCGTGGGGCTATCTGCATGATGCTGGGCTGAACGCACTCTATGGCCGGACGGTCAATGAGAATACCGAGTTCTTTACGGTTCAGCTGGGCATTGAAAAGAAATGGCTTTCGATCGGCAAGACGACAATTTTTGGCGAATATTTTGAGCTTGATCGCGGTGCCGGATTTGGGGTTGGGCCCGGTAACGTCGTAGTCCCTCTCGACGCTTCGAGTTTAGGGACGGGGCTCGATGAGGTTTCATCCTCCAGAATTGAGGGATGGAGCTTCGGTATCAATCAGAACATGGCAGAGTATGTCGATCTGTATCTCAATTATCGTTGGTTCGAGCTTGATATCGTAACAACCGATAATTCCGGCACAAATTCGGCGAAAGTCAAATCCGACCCGCTGCAAGCAATAATCGCTGGCGCTTCGGTGAGGTTCTGAGCGGCGTGTCGACGGTCTGTTCCTCCGAAGGGATACCAGAACGAGTGAGCGAATCCAGCGCCCTTCGAGATCAGAGGAAGGTCGCCATAGCCTGACTATTACCCAGAGCTTCTATGGCTTCCAAAGGTAGGATGACGACCAGAAGTTCCGTCGGGCCAACCGCTTCAGAATCTCAAGCGCGGGAATGCGCGCAGTTGATCGCTGCAGCGCGGATAGCGAAAGCAGACGAGCTCCTGGCGGTCGCGACCGGTAAGACAGGCGTTCTTGTGGCAAATCTCGTCGATTGACTACTCCGCTTGGCACCACCGAACTTGATGAACCGTGACGGTTGGGTGGCTTCGCGTTTCTCCACGCAGTGATTGCATCTATCGATTTAGCGATTAATTCTTTGCATTAGATCCCTTACCCATCGTCTTGATAATCTACCAAATAGTTAAGTTCACAATTCCGGACGTCGCCCTGAATTTGTTATACCGGCGGAACGTGGGCTCCGTGCTACTTTGGAGCCGATACGACCTTCCGTTAGTCACGCTAGAATCAAGAAGAGCGGGGAAACCTAGGGAAATGCTCGACAGGCGCCATATCATCAAACGAGCCGGCGGATTGGCGGTCGCTCTCGCAAGCGGACAGCTTAGCATAGGCAGAGCCGTTGCAGAGTCCGTGATCTTACCGTTTGACAATGGCGAGCGACCGCTCGCGACCTACCCGCAAAAGCGGCCGCTCATCGTACTTACCGAGCGTCCCCCGCAACTCGAAACGCCTTTCTCTGTCTTCGATGAGGGGGCTATTACGCCCAACGATGCTTTTTTTGTCCGCTATCATCTCGGAGGCATTCCGCTTGACATCGACATCGATACCTTTCGACTCGAAGTCGGGGGGAAAGTAAATACGCCATTGACGCTCTCGCTTCAGGATATCAAGGCGATGGCACCGACCGAGATCGTCGCGGTCAATCAGTGCTCCGGCAATAGCCGCGGTTTGGTCAATCCGCGCGTTGGAGGCGGACAGCTAGCCAACGGCGCAATGGGTAATGCCCGTTGGGTCGGTGTTTCGCTGAAATCCATTCTGGACAAGGCAGGTGTGCGGCCGGAGGCTAGGCAGGTCGTCTTCGAGGGGCTCGACACACCCGTGATGCCCCAAACTCCGGATTACGCGAAGGCCCTGGATATCGACCATGCTCGCGACGGCGAAACGATGCTCGCTTGGTCGATGAACGGGACTGATCTGCCGTGGCTGAATGGCTATCCGCTTCGGGTCGTCGTTCCTGGATATTACGGCACCTACTGGGTCAAGCACGTCAACAAGATTACAGTGATTGACGGGGTGCTCGAAAACTTCTGGATGAACCCAGCTTATCGCATACCAGACAATTCATGCGCATGTGTGGCACCTGGCACTAAGCCGGACAAAACCGTGCCGATCAACCGCTTCAACGTGCGCTCTTTCATTACGAATATCAGGGATGGCGCCACGGTTCGCGCAAGCACCGATACGCTCCTCCGCGGTATAGCCTTCGACGGCGGCAGCGGCATCAAAGAGGTGTCCATCTCCAGCGATGGTGGAAAGACCTGGAGCGGCACCGAGCTCGGCGAGAATCTTGGCCGGTATTCTTACCGCACCTGGCACACGAACGTGAAGCTACCGGCCGGCTCACATAACTTACTAGTGCGCGCGACCAGCCGCAGCGGGGAGGTGCAACCCATGGAACAGCGCTGGAACCCATCCGGCTACATGCGCAACGTCGTGGAGAGCGTCCGCGTTCACGCGGCGTAGGGGAGAGTGGGATGAAGGATATCAAGCTTGGAGTAGGGTCGCTCGCCGCCTTCGCGTTGGCCATTGCCGCGGGCACAGCCACCGTCGCAGGTAGCAAGGAGTACACGCTACCCGATGAAACTGCGGCACTCACGAAATCGGACGACGCAGGTTACGAAAAAGCAGAGGCCGTATGCATGGCTTGCCACTCCGTCGACTACATCACCACGCAACCGCCGGGGAAGGGGAAGGATTTTTGGAGCGCTACCGTCAACAAGATGATGCATATCTATGGTGCTCCGGTCGATGAAGCCGATGTCTCGGCCATCGTCGATTACCTCGCCAAAAATTACTGAGGCCGGCGTTTATTCCACACGCTGTCATCTGCACCAGTTCGACCTCGTCGAGCCAAGCCGTCGCCGGCGGCGTCTCTCACTCTTCGTGAGAGACGCTTTTTGACGCTCAGCTCGAAAACTTTTTTATATCGCGGCCGTTGGATTGAAGACGGCAAGATTACGCAAGACCTCTGTGGGAAAACGTTGACGTCGAGAGCTTCAATGCCAACCCCAGGGATAAGCAGCTGAGCGCAGACATCTCCTATCTGCTTATCGAAGCTCGATACATCACCGAGATCCGACGACTCTGATCGCTTCGAGACAAGCAAATGACTGTCCAGCAATCGATGACGCAGCAGAAGATATTTCTTCGCGCTCAGCCAGGCTGGCACGCTTGGTCAACTACAGCCAAAAAAGGAATGCCGTGTCTGCAGCGGAGCGCCAAGCCCGATCGGCTGACAGCATCGATGCGGGCACGGATTACTGCACAGGCGCAGCGTCAGTCGACACCTAGACCAAGATCGCTTCGGACCCAATCCGTCCGAAGCATGAAGCATCGCTCTATCGAAAGCCTGCAGCCGCGTCACAACTTGCAGAAAATCGACCGTGCCAGGTCAACCGAACTTGTCGTAGCGAATGGCTTGCGGCGACAGCTGTCCGTCGGAAATGAGAACACGCAGCGCTGCATCAACCATTGGAGGTGGACCAGCAAGATATGCAAGAGTGTTCTGGTGGTAGTGCCCCGCCATAGACGAGGCCATCGCGGCATGAACAAATCCGCTGGAAAGCCTGATTTGATCATAGTGGGGATGGAATGCAGTTGCTGGCGTCTCGCTTGAAAGCGCTAACGTAACGTTGAGGCTGCCTTGCGCGCTTCCCACGTACGCCGAGAGCTCCTCGAGATAGAATCCATCCTCCAAGGTCGGGACTCCGAAGAAAACGTGACCTCGATGGCTTGCAAAATAGTTCAATTGGGTTGCTCGCTCGAGGATGGACATCATGCCAGCGATGCCCGAACCACCTGCCGCGATAATCAAATCGCGGTGTTCGCCTGCATCAAACGTGGCGCGCCCTAGCGGCCCGAAAACGTCGACTTCTGTACCGTCGATCGATTCCGAAAAAAGCCAATTGCAAAACCCACCGCCCGGCTTGCGCTTGACAACAAATTCAATCCTGTCGGTCTCGTCGGCGTAGTTGACCATCGAGTATGCGCGCGCGCCGGCGACCGACGGCGTACCGATAAGCGCGAACTGGCCAGCCTCAAAGACCATTGGCGTCGACAGCTCGACGGCGAATTGCATGACGTCCCGCGTCAGTATGCGGCTATCGCATATCGTTCCGGTGAAGTTCTCGGGCGCGTCTTCAATGGAGCTATGCGCTATTTTGGCCGGTACACGCACGACGCAATCGGACGTTGCCTTCGCCTGGCACAGTAAGATGTCCCCCTTCTCCCGCTTGAGCTTTGCCAGCGCCGGGGACTCTTCCCAGCCGGTAACAACCTCGCCCGTCATCAGCCGGCCGCGACAGCTGCCGCAGGTGCCCGTCGCACACTCGTATGGCAGCGTCAGTCCCGATTTCAAACCCGCGTGCAGCAGGATTTCCCCATTTTCGCAGGGAAACTCGAAAGTCCCAGTCGGAGTTTGAACCGTGATGGCTACACGATCTTCCGATGCAGGAGCTTCTTCCGGCAGCAGGCGCTCAGCTTTTACCGAAGAAGTCATCGTCGAATTCATCCTCGCTCTCAAATTCATAAACGAGCTCTTCAACCATGTTTACGAAGAGAGCGCCGCTCTCTTGCCGTGTTTCATAAAACTTCAGCGGCTTCTCGGTTTCTCCAAGCATGTCGGCGGTGCGAAGATCCCACGCCCAAAGATGCTTCGAGCATGTCAAAACGCAATTCGCGACAATTCCCGATTCGGCGAGCGGCTCTTCCATGTGCGGGCAAACCGGCGGGGTTGCCCTAAATCCGTCGCCGTAGTTGGTGATGAGAACGTTCACCCCTCCGACGTCGAAGATCTTGACGGTATTCACCCCAACATCTCCGACGTCGCAAACCTTCTTCCACGTCATGACAGCGCCCTTCCGTATCTTAGAGTGGCCAGTGCGATCCTTTGTCGAGGCGGCGATTATCCAGTTTGAGCTCGCGCTTCAGGAAAACGGGCTTGCCGTTCTCTACGTTGAGCGTGTCGAAATATCTGCCAATCAAGAAAAGGCGGCTTTCGCCAGCGTCGATATGCGAGTTGGTGCCATCGAGCATATTCTGGAAAATAATCACCGAGCTCACGGCGGTCGCCGTCTTGCCGTCATCGGAGGGCGTCACCGAGTAAACCGTCGTATGGCGATGGAGTGGAGAATGGTCTGTGTTGTGCTTGGGGAGTAGATCGACGAGGTGATGCAGATCCTTCTTGCTCGCCGCAAGATAGGTCATGTCGTAATTGATTTCGGGGCTCCACGATGTGATCGAGTACTGGAAAGACTCATCGCAAAGTGACAGCCAGTCATTCCATTTCTGATCGTCGAGTAGCCTCGTAGCCGTATAAATTGTGTCGCGGACCGTTTCGCACGTAGCCACTGTCATCTCTCCAAAGATTAGGGTTTGGAGGAGGCGACAGCCGCTGCTGTCGCTCTCCCGCCTTTGATCGCCGATGTGATGTAAAGTTATTCTGCCGCGGTCGTGACCGCTGCGGGCGCCGAATATGGCTTATCGGGGCTGCTGGGCAATCTATTCAGCCACCGGCCCCATTCATCGTAGTAATGCCGCATGCCATTTTCGTCGTGGATCGTTTGATTTTCCTGACGGCCATGGAGCACGCGACGCGGCTCGGCTCCGGGTTGCATCGTATTGCCCTGGCCCTGAACGCCGATGAGGTCTTCGTGCAGGTTTCTTCCGAACGGACCCCAGATCGAATTGTGGTGGTTGATCCGCGTCATGCGGTCTTCCTTTGAATCACTCTTCAACCCGAGGCCGCGGAATTCGATCATCGTCTTGTTCGGGCCGAGCGGGGTAACGACGTCGCAGCGGAGCGCCGAACCTCGCAGGTTGAAGTTTATGCCCGGGAATAGGTCAATCATGTACCACTGGTTCGGGGGCAGGTGAGGGAACGATAGTGCCGCCCGGCTTTCGAAGCCTTCGTACTTGTCGTAGTTTACCTCGAAGGTGCCGACGACGACGTGCCCGTTGTCGAACGCCTCATTCTTGCGCGCGAAATAGGCGTCGTTAAAGCCCGTCACGCGGTTATGATAGTGCATGAAGTCGTGATAGAACTCGGCATTGGTGTCATGCCACAGCTTGTAGTTCGTATCGACGATCGCCTTGTGATAGTGGAACACTTCAAGCGGTTCGGCGTCGAGCGTCTTACGCAGACACTCGAACGGCTTGCCGGCCCAGGATTCGAGGTCCGCGGCTTTATCGTTCAGATTGACCCAGACGAATCCGCCGAACTTCACTTCGCAACGAAGGCGGCGCAAACCAACATCGTCCTTGCAGAGGCGATCCTGGTAACCTTCCTTTTCGCGGCTGACATAGACGCAGCCACCCTTCATGTCGAACTGCCAGCCGTGAAACATGCACGTCATGCGCTTGGGGTTGCCGGAAGGTTGCCCCTCGAGGAAGCTACCAGAAGGACGGCGTTCGATCATCATGCCGCGATGCGGGCATACGTTCAGGAATGCACGAACCTGATTGTCAGGACCACGGCAAATGATAATGGGCTCACGCGCAATCGATGTCGTACGGAAGTCGTAGGGCTTCGAAAGTTCCGACTCGTGGCAGACCGGAATCCATGTATTTTTGAAAATCTTCTCATTTTCTTCTTCGAAGATTTCCTGGTCGCTATAGCAGCGGCTATCGATCCACTCTCCCTGCTGCAGTGGGGGTTTTGCCGTCCACTGGTCATGAGTTCGTGCAGCCATTTCGATCCTCCTGATTATTTTAGTTGTGGCCGATATCGCCTTTCGGCGTGTTCAGACCAATCAATAGCAGGAGCATGACGAATTGTGGAGGTTTGGAACGATTAAAGTTCGTTATGCGTGTATAGACCGGGCCAATGATGCGGACTGCATCTATGTGTGAAAACAATTCTGCGCCCGCGTTTTCCGCCGCTTATGTTTCGCAGTCTTCAGCAGTTGCGCTTCCGGTCGATTATCGTTGTGTCAAAGGCAGTTGCACAGAAAGAGCAGTTCGATCTTTCTGCCTCGAGCGCCGTCGTGCCTCAGCGTTGATCCCGATGCCTCGGCGGGCCCCGGCGACGTAGCGCAAAGGATGGTGGCGAAGCTCGGGAAGCGGCTGGAGTTCCTTCAAAAAAAGGTCGAATGAACATAGGTACCGAGTCGCCTTGGCATGCGCTTGGAGAATGCGGGCAACGAGCTGTAGAAATTCGGATAATAAGGGGAGTTGCGGCACAGTTGAAAATATAGGGGTTATATATGGGAATTGATGGAACTAATGGTGTTGCGGGCTTGTGGAGCGCGCGTTTGCTGGGCTGAAAGCGATGTCTGCGCGCTGCGCGCCCCATGTAAGGGCTCGCACCTAGCTCGCGCGTGCAAATTGCGCTTGCAGCGCCTTATTTGCCGCTTAGAGGGAAGATCGAGCTACGTCAGCAACGATCGCGGCGCCAATCACGACCAGTAGGCAGGAGACGATGAGTTTCAGCACCTTGCCTGGAAGGTGATGAGCCGCAGAAGCACCAAGCCAGCAACCGCCAGATAGTCCGATTGCCAACGCGCCGCCGAGATAGAGGTCAAGGGTGCCCATCGTAAAGTTTGTTAGTGTTGCGACGACCGAGATGGGAAGCTGTATGACCTGACTCAGGCCGATTGCTCCGAGAAGCGGCTGCTGTTGCCACATCAGAATCGGAACAAGAAGTAGTGGCCCGCCGGTACCACTAAGCGTTGAGACGAAGCTGGTGAAGGCGCCTGCGGTCGCCAGTTGCCGAGACGACAGCGCCCGTGCTGATGCACCCTCGAGTATGCTGCTTCCAAAGATTGCCTGGAGCCCAGATAGCGCTGCCAGGACGCCTATCAAACATTTTAGGAGCAACGGGCTGACGCTCTGTATCATCAAGCTCCCAAGCAGGGCCGCGGGAGCTGCGGCTGCAACGAGAACTTTTGCGGGCCCCCAAGCGATGGATCCCTTCCTCGCATATTGAACTGTTCCGACAATTCCCGTGAAGACGAAGCCCATCAAGGCTGCGGCAATCGCGTACCGGATGTCGAGATCGATTAGGTACGCGAGTGCGGGCACAACGATCACGCCGCCGATTCCGGCACTTCCAATCAAAAACCCGGCGAGCAAGCCAATAACGATAATCGGTGTCACGGTACCCGCCCCGGCAATCTCAAGAATGACACAGCATAGACGATCTACGGCTGTTTCAGAATTGGATATCTCAATTTAAATGTTGGGAGCACCTTGGTGCCTAGCGCCAATACCTGGCGACTCGCTCAACGTCGGTCTCACCCCGCGTGCGGAAGCAGTGGAGTGCATGTACCAGCAAGAGCTGTGCTGCTCGAACGCGTAGAAATAATTGCATTCAATATGATTATAGGCAGCTCCTTGACGTGAGCGCCTAAGAAAGTGCGACGTCGCGACAGAATCCGGCCCGAAAAGAACCATCCGAATTAGGATCGTCCTATGGCCTGATCCGCAATTTCAAATATTTTTTGACCGCCATTGTCCATCAAAGTGGTGGCGTCCTCGCAGAGTGAGTCTGGTATCGGCCAGTGCTCAATGCCGCATCCCACAGGTGGTGAGCCGTCAGTCTGCGGTCAACGTCGCTAGCAATTGCCTAATTAGAGGAAACAAAATGCTGACTGGCAGTGTCCGACCAGTAATTGACATGCGAAGCCGTCCGGCTTTTTTGCATAAATTCTTTGGCTCGACGCCGTCCACGCCGGAATACGAGGTCGTGCGCTGGCTCAACAAGCGCGTCGGTAGCCGGGATGTCGATCACTTCGCACGTGCACGCGATGCGAAGGGGTTCGTGGCCGAGATGGATGCCGCGGGAATCACGTCCGCGGTGATGGTGGCTCGCAGCGTGCCCGGTGTGCGGGTCAGCAATGATGACCTTGCAGGAGTAGCGGCGACCGCCCCTGACCGGCTGTTCGCTGTCGCCTCTGTTGATCCCATCGAGCTCGGGGTCGCCAACGCTGTTGGTGAAGTGACGCGTGCGGTGAAGGTTCTTGGCCACAAAGGGGTCAACATCGACGCCGGGTTCTATGCGGAGCCCCTCAAGGCGCACGATGAACGCCTGATGCCCATTTATGAGAGCTGCCAGACGCTCGGTGTTCCGGCGTTTGTGATGTCAGGCCCGACGACGCCCGATCTCTCATTCAATGATCCGTTCGCAATTGACGTCGTTGCTAAAACGTTCCCGAAGCTTAAAATCGTGTGCTGCCATGGATTCTATCCGCGCGTTGCGGACATAATCACGGTCGCATTCCGCAATGAGAACGTTTTCGTGTCGCCGGATATGTATACCTTTGCGCCGGGCGGCCAGCTGTACGTGGAGGCGGCGAACGGCTTTATGAAGGAGCAGTTCTTGTTCGGCAGCTCCTATCCGTTCCGACCGATGAAGCAGGGCGTTGAAGATTTTCAGGCGCTCGGCCTCTCCGATGAAGCCTACGCGGCCGCGACGTATCAGAACGCCCAACGCATTTTCGGCGTCAAGGTAGATGCATAAGCGGGCAGTGCTGCAGGCTCGAGCACTCCAGGCAGATGGTCCAAGCGCGGGAAAATGCCACCGCGCTTGGAAGGCAACGGGCGTGTTCTGAGGATGTGCAACTCTGGGCGCACCATGCTGTTGGCGCGTTCGCTGTTCGAATTCAGCCCCGTCCGCGGCTCGCTAAAGAGCGATGCCACCTATCGACCACTAGAGGCGCGTGGCAACTAGAGAACAGCCGCCCAGGCCGCCGCTTGGGGCGCCGGCGCCTTCGGGAAGCAGCAGCGCCATCGGGTCGGCATAGATGCATCCCGCTTGTCCTCGTCCACAAGACCTGGACTAAGGCCAATATGGCCGCCGTGCGCGTCTTGCCCACGCACGTGCCCCCGAGCGGCCCGCGTAAGCGCCTTGCTGGGCAACGGCGAGCCAGTTGGTCATTCCTCGGTGTCCCGTCACGCGCGATGGATGCGTTCAGCTTGGCGGCCTGCTGAAGTCCACCGCGACCTCTGCTTCGACGATTCCACATAGTCTTTGGTTAGCCCGGGCGGGAAGCCCCCAAGCCTGGATGTCCCAATCTTGCAGGGAAGCAGGATCGGCCACCGTTCGGGCACCCTTCGAGCTTTGCCCCGATTCGTCGTGCAGTACGGCTCGCGGCTGTCGCGCACCGCCGCCCTTCCGCATCCACAGCACCTCGCTAGTTCCCTGACTGGCAATGGCAGAGCCGAGACCCAGTAGGGGCCGTTGTTGCATCGCCGAAGACGTTGCAACGCAGCAATTCCCAGCCTTTTTTCGCGGCGATGTGCAGTCGACTGAAGACGGCGCTTGCTTTCCTTTTGGGCTTGCTGTACCGGTCGATACACATAAAACGACCTATCGGTACATTTCGTTCTGGCGCGCCGGTAATCAAGAAATGCGGGGTTCTAAAATTTAAAATAGCAAGCCCGTAAAGGGGGGGAAATGACAACAACGACAACAATAGCACCTACAGTATCGCCGTTCAGGGTCAATGAAGCCGTAAAGGGCTTTCTCTGGATCTACGGCCTTTCAATCGTCTCCTGTTATCTCGTCAACCTATGGGTCATCAGCAATCCGATCGGCCCGTGGCAGGGTGAGGAGATCGCCAAATCGTTCTGGCTCGACAATGTGAGCTGGCAAATCTTCTCGGCTTGGTGGGCCTGCTTCTTCGTCGTTTGCGGCTTCTGGCCCTTCAACGGAATCAAGAACACCACGACGCGCGGTTTGCTTGTTGTTGCGGCGTCGTGGATTCTCGGCTGGTGGAGCGCGAAGCTCATCTTCCTCGTCGGCCCCGGCGTGGACGGTATCTTCCCGCTGGTGGGCACCACCTGGTTCCTGCTCGCCTTCTTCTGCTTCGCAGGCGGTGGCTTCCTGGCGGCTAAGCTGCCTCCCCGTAGGCAGTTCTTCCTCTATCTGGTCCTGTTCACCGGCCTCACTTACGTCATCACGCACTCGGCCGTGAAATGGGTGCCGGCATGGTGGTTTCCGTTCCTGCTCGTCGGATTGGGCACCGGTACGCTTTCCTACCTGACGCGCGGATTGCAGCAGCCGGGCCGGGCGGTCGTCATGATGGCGACGCTCTTCGCGGTAGCCGCACTGTGCTTCCAGATCTCCGCCGCCGCCGGGCTTTGGGAGTTCGACAAGTCGCCCATCTCGTCGTTCTGGTCGATGGGCCACTTCACCGACGACAGCTTCTGGCTGCTGTGTTTCTTCACGGCGACATCCATCAACTATGCGATGCCGATCATCACGCATAATTGGCCGTTCTCCATGATCCGGATGCCGTGGGGTGGGCTGCTCGCGTGCGCCTTCTACCTGGTGCTGGACGTTGTCGTCGCCAGCCTGCTCGTCAAGCTTGTCGGCCCCGTCTTCGGCAGCATGGAGGAGCTTCTGACCTACGCGTACATGGGTGTGAACTGGTCTCTCGTGATCCCGCTGGTGTTCGGCATCGGTCTCCAGGAGCCGTATCTCTGGGTCGGGCAAAAGACGCCCGGGGAGTGGGATGACGTAGCTTGAGTACCTCCTGCTCAAGCCACGCTGCGGGCGCCCGGTGCGGGTCAGGCAACGCGCCGGGCGCTTCCGCCCTCCCTACACATCGGCACCGCATCGCAAGGATGATGCAGGCCTGTTCATAGCCCGTGGAAAAAATGTGCAGGGCGGTGCTTTTTCGCACTATGCGTGTACCGAATGGTCAGTATAGCGTTTCCACAACAAAAAACCGACTGGATGGGGAACACTATGATTCGAATGGGTAAAGGCCGAACAGCGTTGCTTGCCAGCGCTTTGTCGTGTGCGTTTGTGCTGCCGGCCACCGCGGCCGACTTCAGCGGCAATTGCTGCGCCGATCTCGAGGAGCGCATCGCCGAGCTCGAAGAAACCGCCGCAAGAAAAGGCAATCGCAAGGTATCGCTGACGGTCTCCGGCTGGGTCGCCGAGCAGATCATGTACTGGGACGATGGCGTCGAATCGAACGTCTACGTCACCGGCCTCGGCACGGCCTTCGCGAGCAACTTCAATTTCGTCGGCAAGGCGCAGATCACGCAGGACGTATCTGCCGGTTTCGTTCTGCACATCGAAGCCATCACGAGCGATGTGTATACGACCAACCAGAATACGCCCCATGGCCCCGCGGCGCTGGTGGGCACGCCGAATGCCACGCAGGTTCTCTATTCCTACTGGTTCCTGAAGAGCGAGCGGCTCGGCAAGCTCAGCGTCGGATTGCAGTCGTCGGCTGACGACAATGCGATCGTGTCGCTCGACAGCTCGGGCACCCTCGCAGCCGCGTACTGGGTGGCCTACGACGTGTTCGGCTTCAACGTCCGCGGCAACTTCGCTGCAGGCGACTCGCTCACCTGGGGCAACGCCGTCTCCTGTCGCGGTTGGGGCGGTGGTCCCGGCGATTGCGATGGCTTGCCGCGCGAGAACGTGCGGTACGATTCTCCCGCGTTCGGCGGTTTCTCCATGTCCGCATCGTGGGGCGAGGACGACGCCTGGGCCGTCGCAGGCCGCTATGCCAATACGCTCGGAGACGTCAAGGTTGCCAGTATCGTGACCTACGGTGAAACCACCGACGAATCTCTTGGCGCTCCGCTGGGTGGAAAGCTCGAATACACCCAGGCCGGTCTTTATCTGCAGCACATGCCGTCCGGCTGGTTCGCACTCGGCGGTTGGGGACACCTCGACCAGACCGCCAATCCGCTGAACAACCCGGCGACGGACACCTACTACGCCAAGACCGGTGTGCGCCTCAATCTCACGTCGATCGGTGCCACCATTCCCTACGGTGAATACCTGCGCGGCACCAACGGCGCGAACGTCGTGAACGACGGCGGCACGCCGGCCGACGTTACCGACGATACGTCGAGGGTGATCGATGGCTCGTACGCCACCTTCTGGGGCGTCGGTGCTGTCCAGGAAATCGATGCCGCGGCGATGTCGATGTGGCTTCGCTATCGCGACCACGAGGTCCACGTTCCCGGTGTCGACACCAAGCCGATGCAGACCGTCGTATTCGGCGCATTCATAAACTTCTGAGCTACGCGCAACTAACTCCCAGACTTGACCCGAGAGCTATCTCTCGGGTCATCTTTTTTGCGGCATCGCAAAAAGGGATAATCGTTGGAGTTAATTCAGCAAAAGAGCAGTTGTGTAATTGCGATGTAAAGGAAACGCCGCTTGCATCCATCATAATTTGCGGCCATGATGGACCGATCGATACAATCGATCAGGCGACTAAATAGCGGCTATGGGGTTTATGGGGAACAGCTGAATGCGGACGATGGTGGTTATCAACGGCAGCCCGACAAAGCCTTCTCGCACGGGCGTTCTGCTCGACGCGGTTGCAAACGCTGTCGCCGCGCGAATGCAGTTCACCACTTATCAGATCACGCTGGCCGACGTGGGCCACGAATTCATGAGCGGTTTGACACGGCCCGACATCACATCCCGTGGCGAGGAGCTCCTGCGTATCACCGAGCGTGCCGACCTCCTCGTCGTTGGAACGCCCGTCTACCGTGCGACCTATACCGGTATCCTGAAACATTTCTTTGACCTTGTCGACCGCGATGCCATGCGTGAGCGCAAGGCTGTGCTGTGTGCAACGGGTGGCTCTGCGCTACATGGGTTGGTGATCGAGCATCAGCTGCGTCCCCTGATGAGCTTCTTCTCGATGCACACCATGACCACCGGGCTATTCGGCCAGAGCGAGGAAATCATGGACGGTCGCGTATCGAGTCCATCCCTCGCCACCCGCGTCGAGCGTGCCGCCGATGAGGTCGTTGCCGCGTTCACACCTGTTCGCGTGCCGGTCATCGAGGGCGTGCACCACTAGGCGGAAGCCCCATCCCGTCATCCCATAGCAGCCAGATCTGGATTGCATGCTCATGGTTAAACTAGGCCGCAAACAGCCGATGAAATTCGCCCACTGGATACCCAATGTCAGCGGCGGTTTGGTCGTGAGCAAGGTCCCGCAAAGAACGGATTGGGGGCTGGACTATAATGTCAAGCTGGTGCGGATCGCCGAGACCGCCGGCTTTGAATATGCGCTGACGCAAATCCGCTTCCTGGGCAACTATGGCGCCGAATACCAACACGACTCGCTGATCTTCTCGGCTGCATTGCTGGCGAACACGACGCGCATAAACATCATCAGCGGTATTCTCCCCGGCATATTCCATCCCGGCGTCGTCGCGAAGCACGGTGCCACCGCCGATCAGATATTCGACGGACGATGGTCGATCATGATCAACAGCGGCTGGTTCCGCAGGGAGTTCGATGCGCTCGGCGTGCCGTGGATCGAGCACGATGAACGCTACGTCCGCTCGACGGAGTTCGTCGACATTCTGCGCGGGGTGTGGACGGAGGACGGCTTCAACTACGACGGCAAATATTGGCAGATCAGCGATTACACGGTGAAGCCGAAGCCCCTGTCGTTGCCCGATCGCCCGACGCCTGAAATCTTTCAAGGCGGGACGTCGACCGCCGCGCAGCGCATGGCTGCCGCGGTGTGCGACTGGTACTTGATGAACGGCGACTCGCCCGAGGAGCATCAGCTTCAGATCAACAACGTTGCAAATCTCGCAACCGAGCGCGGCCGTCGCATCCGCTTCGGTGTCAATGCATTCGTCATTGCGCGCGAGACGGAAGCCGAAGCCCAGGCCGAGTATGAGCGCATCGTTGAGGGCGCGGATGTCGCCGCCGTTGAGAAGTTCAGGGAAGCGGTGCGGGAGGCCGGTCAGTCGACCAAGGACAAGGTCGGGATGTGGGTGAATTCCACGAGCCGGGATCTTGTCCAATATAACGACGGCTTCAGGACCAACCTCATCGGAACGCCCGAGCAGATCGCCGAGCGCATCTTCAACCTGCGCAAGATCGGGGTCGACCTCATTCTCTGTTGCTTCCTCCACTTCCACGAGGAAACGAAGTTCTTCGGCGATCGGGTCATTCCGCTGGTACGCGAGTTGGAGCGTGCCGACCCGATGGGCAAGTTCACGATCGTCTAGCGCGGAGCAACGGGGATCACAATTTCAGATGACTGATTGACGGACGACAAAGTGCAAGATGACAAGGGCGTACGCAGAAAGGCCCTGTCAGGCGAGGAAAGAAAGTCATGAACTTCATGGCCAAGCACCCAATCGCAGACGAAATCAGCTCGGCTGAGGAAATAATCGAGGAGGCGCGGGCAGGGCGCTGTTTCATTCTCGTTGACGACGAAAGCCGCGAGAATGAAGGCGATATTGTCATCCCTGCACAATTCGCCACCCGCGAGATCGTCAACTTCATGGCCCGCTACGCGCGGGGCCTCATCTGCTTGGCGTTGACGCCACAGCGCGTCGGGCATCTCAAGCTCAGCGCGATGGCGCAGAGTATCGATTCCGGCCTTCAAACGGCGTTTACGCTTTCCATCGAAGCGCGCAAGGGCGTGACCACCGGAATTTCGGCCGCCGATCGGGCGCGCACCATTGCCGTTGCGATCAACCCCGAGAGCAAGCCCGAGGACATCGTCACGCCCGGTCACATCTTTCCGCTGATCGCCCGCGAGGGCGGCGTCCTCGTGCGCGCCGGCCATACCGAAGCGGCGGTCGATGTCGCGCGGATTGCAGGTCTCAATCCCTCCGGCGTGATCTGCGAGGTGATGAACGAAGACGGCTCCATGGCTCGCCTGCCGGATCTTCTGCAGTTCGCACGCCAGCATCACATGAAGCTCGGCACGATCGCCGATCTCATCGCATACCGGCTCCGCAACGAGCGTCTCGTGAAACCGGTCGCGTGGTCTTGGATCCACCATCCGAGCTTCGGCGAATGGCGCATGGTGGTCTACCGCGACACCGTCGATGGCGGTGAGCACGTCGTCCTGATCAAGGGCGAGGTCGATGCGCGGATCGAAGACGCCGTGCCCGGTCCGGTGCTGGTCTGTCTGCACCGCTCCGATTTCGTCAGCGATGTATTGCTCGCCAGAGAGGGCGAAGGCCTGCACGACGCGATGTTCAAGATCCTGCGGCGCGGGCGCGGTGCGATCGTGCTGGTGAATGACAATCGCCCTGCCGCGCTGTCCCGGCGCGTGCAGAGCAGCAGCCCCCATTCCCGTCCGGATCCACAGTTTCGCGAATACGGAATCGGCGCGCAGATCCTCATGGATATCGGTGTGCGCGATATGATCATGCTCTCGAGACGCGAGCAGACGCTCGTCGGCATCGAGGGATATGGGCTCTCCGTTATCGGGCAAGAGACACTCAACTAACAAACAACAGGGCACACGGGGCGAACGGAAACTGCAATGAATTTCAATACATCTATCTCCAACGAAGCTCCGCTCTCGCAGGATAACGTCGATGCCGACGCGTTCCGTTCCGTCATGCGTCAGCTCGCAGGCGCTGTGACCGTCATCACGACCGAGGGCGGCGGTAAGCTGCACGGGTTTACGGCCACCGCCGTGTGCAGCGTGTGCGCGGACCCGCCGACGGTGCTCATTGCCGTCAACCAATCCGCCAGAACCCATCCGCACATCGACCAGAAGGACGCGTTCGCCATCAACGTGCTCTCCGAGGATCAAAAGAGCGTGGCGGAGCACTTCGCGACCAAGGGCGACAACCAATTCGCGACGGCTTCCTACAGGCTGAGCCCACGGGGCATCCCGCTCCTTGCCAACGCAGCCGCACATCTCGAGTGCGAGGTTTATAAGAAGATACCCATCGGCACGCACACGCTGTTCGTGGGCAGGGTGATCGGAACCGGCTTCGAGCGCCGCGCACCGCTCGTCTACTACAATGCGCGCTACGGCTTGATCGAGCAGCTCTGAGCGGTGCGGCAAATGACGATGACCGCGCTTGAGCCGGATATGAGCCAGGTTGCTGCCATCACGGCGGCCATGGCTTGGCAGTTCCGCGATTTGAAAACCGACGCGCGCCACCTCAAGGGCGGACACCTCGTCATCAGCAGCTTCGACGGCGTCCATCTCGGCCACCGCGCGCTCCTGAAACGGGCAGCGGAAAAGGCGGCCGATGGCGAGCCCGTCGTCGCCGTGCTGTTTGACGACGCATCCGAGGAAAGAGCGGCTCCTCCCGTTCACGACAAGGCCGAAAGGATTCGGCTGCTCCGTGCAGCAGGCGTCGAGGTGGTTGCTTTCGGCTTCAGTCAGTACGCAAGCTGGCTCGACACCCAGGCGCTGTGCGAGCTGGTGCGCGAGTTCGAGCCGAAATCGATCACGTTGAGCGCGAACTTCAGATTTGGGTTGGGAGGCTTCTGCAAGGCCGACCAGATCGCCTCGCGCGCCCAGCAGGAGAGCGTGCGGATCGAGATCGTGCCGCCGGTGCATGCCGGAGGTGATCGTGGCGTCGCTTCGGGTCAAAGGATTGCTGCCTGTCTCGCATCCGGCGACATCGAGACGGCCACGGCGCTGTTGGGAAGACACTGGTCCATTGCGGGTCCCGTCGTGCACGGACACAAACGCGGGCGCGAATTGGGATTCCCGACGGCGAACGTGCCGTTCGCCCACGAGGTGAACCTCGCCTACGGAATCTATGCGGTGCGCGTCCACCTCGATGGACAGGTGTTGAATGGCGTGGCGAGCTACGGCACCCGTCCGCAATTCGACAACGGCGCTCCGTTGCTCGAGGTTCACATCCTCGATTTCTCGAGAGTGATCTACGGCTCTATCATGCGCGTGGAGTTCGTCGCCTATCAGAGACCGGAAATGATCTTCGACGGCATCGACGCACTCGTTCGGCAGATGGAAATCGACCGCGCGACGGCCAGAGATGTGCTGGCGACGGTTTCCGATGGCATCGCCGCATAGATGGCCGGCGGTGTGCGAGTGAAGAGGGGTTCTGTAAGTCGGCCATTACATTAGGCCTGCGGCGTGGCGTTTGCAGCCGCGGGCCATTTCTTCTTTTCCTTTTTGATGCAGCGGTGCGCGCGGCCGCATTTCCCCATCGAAGCGCGAATTCATCAATCCGTCGACAGCAGATTCTTTTCCGCAAAACGCTTGCAATTATTTTTTGCTCGGCGTTATATGGATCGGTCGGTACAAAAGGTGCGGGCGCCTTGGCGAGCCTGCGTCGTGCGGAAGCCATCCCACCTGCACGGCGCGTGTCGCTGACCTACGCGACGACCCGCAGGCGCAATTGCCTTGAGCTGAATGGGACCGCTTTCGACGGGCGGGGCAGTCGGAAACAGGCTGCTCCAATGAATGAAAATAGAGGAAACGCGATGAAGAAAAGAATCGTCCTGAACGCCTTCGACATGACCTGCGTGAGCCATCAGTCCGCAGGCACGTGGCGTCACCCCTCCAGCCAGGCGTCGAAATACAACGATCTCGACTACTGGACGAACATGGCGATGGAGTTGGAGCGTGGCTGCTTCGACTGCCTGTTCATCGCGGACGTCGTTGGCGTCTATGACGTCTATCGCGGTTCGGCGGAAATGGCGCTGCGCGATGCCGACCAGGTGCCCGTCAACGATCCCTTCGGTGCGATTTCGGCGATGGCCGCTGTCACCAAGAACGTCAGCTTCGGCGTCACCGCCGCGCTGACCTTCGAGCAGCCCTATCTCTTGGCTCGCCGCCTATCTACCCTCGATCACCTCACCAAGGGCCGCATCGCCTGGAACGTCGTCTCGTCCTATCTCAACAGCGCCGCGCTCAACATCGGCATGGACAAGCAGCTCGCGCACGACGAGCGCTACGATATGGCCGACGAGTACATGGAGGTCATGTACAAGCTCTGGGAAGGCTCCTGGGAAGACAGCGCAGTGAAGCGCGACAAGGCCAGCGGCGTCTTCACGGATGGCAGCAAGGTCCATCCGATCAACCACCACGGCAAGTATTACAAGGTTCCCGGCTTCCACCTCTGCGAGCCCTCTCCGCAGCGCACGCCGGTGATCTTCCAGGCCGGTGCATCGGGCCGCGGCCGTCGCTTCGCGTCCCGTCACGCCGAGGGCATGTTCATCCTCACCACGAGCGTCGAGCAGGCGCGCGGCATTACGGATGACATCCGCAACCAGGCAGAAGCACAGGGCCGCGCCCGCGACTCGATCAAGATCTTCATGCTTCTGACCGTCATCACCGGCGACACCGACGAAGCTGCCGAGCGCAAGTATCAGGAGTATCTGTCATACGCCAACCCGGAGGGCATGCTGGCTCTCTACGGCGGCTGGACGGGCATCGACTTCTCGAAGCTCGATCCCAACGAGCCGCTGCAGGCGATGGCCAACGACAGCCTCCGTACGACGCTCGAGTCGCTCACCCACGGTGCCGACGCGAAGAAGTGGACGGTTCGCGACGTCATCCGCGAGCGCTGCATTGGCGGTCTCGGCCCCGTGCTGGTCGGTGGACCTAAGAAGGTCGCCGATGAGCTCGAGCGTTGGGTCGACGAAGGCGGTGTCGACGGCTTCAACCTCGCCTACGCCGTGACGCCGGGCTCGGTGACCGACTTCATCGATTACATCGTGCCGGAGCTGCGCAAGCGTGGCCGTGCGCAGGATCATTACAAGCCGGGCACCTTCCGCCGCAAGATGATCGGCACTGCCGATGGCATGGTGGAGAGCTCACATCCGGCTGCGGCCTACCGCGGAGCCTATGCGGGCAAGGAAAGCGTAGCGGATCGGACTCTCCCGTCGCCTTTCGCTGACGCGAAAATCTCCATCGCAGGCTAGCGGTAAAGGTCGTGTCGAGCGGAGCTTAGGGCTCCGCTCGACCGCACCCCGCACAGGTGCCGGCGCGCTCGAAGGATCGATGCCACGGTTCTCATCTGGCATCAGCGCCCGGTGCAATGCTCGAACCCTTCAATCAAAAGGATTTCATAGATGGCGAAGTGTGGTCTGTATGTCAGGCTCATCGCGAAAGAAGGCCAGGAAGATGCGCTGGAGAATTTCCTGAAAGGCGCGCTTCCCGCGGCGGAGCGCGAGTCTCAGACACCGGTTTGGTTCGCACTGAAGTTCGGCCCCGGCGACTTCGGAATCTTCGATGCCTTTGCCTCGGAAGAAGGCCGCCAGCTCCATCTGAACGGCGAGATCGCCGCAGCTCTCATGGCGCACGCAGATCAGCTGCTCAGCGCCGCCCCCAAGATCGAGCCGATCGAGGTTTTGGCGGCCAAGCTGCCGGGTTGAGCCGGTCAGCGGCCGAAGACGCAGAGAGGGGCTCGCCCTGCTTCGGCTGGCGGGCCCGTCTCGGCGGATCGTGGAAAGCATAGCGGGAGCGAGCCGTGTCGCAACGTCGTGAAACACCAGCGCGCGCTCAGGACGAAGTTGAAGAATGCCCCTGCAAAGAGGGCATGAAACCCGATGTCGACGTCGCGCGCCGTCGCCTGTTGCTGTCCGCCGCGGCCATCACCGCGATGCCGGGGCAACTCGCCGCCGCCACCCCGGCGAAGGCACCACCCGGCGCCGTCCTCTACGACGTGCCAGAGAATGCAACCAAGGTCATGGGGCGGCCCCTGCTCGAGGATGGCGGCTACGGCACGCGCTCGCAGTTCGAGACCGCGGTGCGCATGCGCGCCGATAATCCCAACGACATGACCTCCTGGTCGTTTACGCCCCTTGCCGACACGATCGGCAACCTGACGCCCTCGGGACTGCACTACGAACGGCACCATGGCGGCATCCCCGCGATCGATCCGGCCAGGCACTTTCTCTACGTGCATGGTCTCGTGGATGAGCCCAAGAAATTCTCCATTGCCGATATCAAGCGGCTACCCTCGATCACGCGGAAGTATTTCATCGAGTGCTCCGGCAACACCCTCGATGAGTGGTCGAAGCCAAAGGGCAAAAACGTCCAGGTCACGCATGGGCTGCTCAGCACGTCCGAATGGACGGGCGTGCCGTTCGCGACCTTCGCACGCCACGTCGGTCTCAAGGACAATGCTTCCTGGGTTCTCGGCGAAGGCGCTGACGCCGCCGTCATGACGCGCAGCATCCCGCTCGACAAAATGCTGTCGGACGGGCTGATCGCGTACGGGCAGAACGGAGAAGCGCTTCGTCCCGAGCAGGGCTATCCGCTGCGCCTGGTGCTCCCCGGCTACGAGGGGAACATGATGATCAAGTGGCTGCGCCGCTTGCAAGTCAGCGATCGTCCCTTCATGACGCGTGAAGAGACGGGCCGCTACACCGGCTTGATGCCCGATGGCCGCGCCCGCCAGTTCTACTACGCGATGGATGCAAAGTCGGTCATCACCTTCCCCTCGGGGGAGATGATGCTGCCGAAGCCGGGAAATTATCAGATCCGCGGCATTGCGTGGACGGGCCGCGGGCGCGTGCAAGCCGTCGACATCTCCCTGGATGGCGGCAAGAACTGGGTGCCGGCGCGGCTCGACGATGTGCCCGAGCCGATGTGCACGGTCCGGTTCAGCTATCCTTGGTATTGGGATGGCAAGCCCGCGATCCTGCAGAGCCGCTGCATCGAAGATTCCGGGTATGTGCAGCCCCCGCGCGCAGACCTCGTCGCCCTGCGTGGTGAGCACTTCGTCTATCACTACAACGCCATTCAGAGCTGGGCCGTTGCTGCGGATGGGAGCGTGACCAATGTGCACGTCTAGAACGCTCTCCGCGCTTTTCATCGCCGCGTTGCTCGGCTTCTCGGCGCAAGTGCAAGCCCGTGACGACGATATCGGCACGCCCGCCACCGAGGCGGAGGTGTCGGCGTTCTTTGCCATACCCCCCGATGGAGAAGGGCTGCCTCCGGGAAGCGGCAATGCTGCGCAAGGCTCGGCGATCTACGCCGAGAAGTGCGCCATGTGCCACGGTGAAAAGCTGGAGGGGATTCACGACACCGGGGCGCCGCCGCTGACGGGCGGAGCGAACTCGCTTGCGACCAAGCGCCCGCTGAAGACGATCCAGAGCTATTGGCCCTATGCCACGACGCTCTACGATTACATCTGGCGCTCGATGCCCTTCCATGAGCCGGGCTCGCTCACGGCAGACGAAGTCTACGCGCTTTCCGCTTACATCCTCTCGGTCGGGAAGATCATCGGCGAGGACGAGGTGATGAACGCGCAGTCCTTGCCGAAAGTGAAGATGCCCAACGCCAACGGCTTCTACGTGGATCCAGGCCCCGATCGGCTCATCTACCGTCCAGCGAAAGCCTCGCCGGCAAAGAAATGAATACTGCACAAACATGCGCGTCCGGAAAAACACCGGACGCTTCGGATGCGCCCGAGTTCCAGGTGGTGGAAACGGTGCTGCCGATAGAGTTCGGCGGATTTGAATTCCAGTTTCGCGCGCATGCGTTCCAGGGACGGCGTGAGGAAGAGCAGCTCCTCGTCCTCGTGCACCGCCGCGCGATCGCCAGCGGCGCCTTGCCCATCGTGCGCCTGCATTCGGGTTGCGTGACGGGCGATATCTTTCACTCACGCCGCTGCGACTGCTATCAGCAACTTCAGTCGTGTCTCGAGATCGTGCTCGCCTCTTCCTTCGGCGCCATCGTCTATCTGCCGTACCACGAAGGTCGAGGAATAGGTCTGTTCAAGAAAATGCAGACCTACGCCCTGCAGGAGCAGGGATTGGATACCGTCGACGCGAACATCGCGATCGGCGCGCCGGTGGACGCGCGGGACTACCGGCTGGCGGTGCAAGCTTTGATCCACCTCGGGATGAACGAGGTGAGACTGCTCTGCAACAACCCGGCGAAAGCGGAAGCCCTGACGTCGCTGGGCGTGCGCGTCGTCGAGCGGATCTCGATTACCGGCGTCCCGAACCCCCACAACGAGCGCTATCTGATGACGAAGCGCATGCGCATGGGGCATTCGATTTAGAGCGCTGATCGTAGTGAGCAGCCGCAGCCAGCGACGGTTACCGCCCGACCGCTGTGGCTCGGCATTGGCCGCCAGTCAAAGGGGGCAGCGATGCGTGCTTGCGCCCCTCAGATGGAATCCTTCGCCTCGGCAATCGACAAGGCCATCTTCGCGAAGATGTCGGCGATGTCGTTGGCCGATTGCTTGCCTCCCGGCTTGAGCCACAGGAAGCTGTAAAAGTACATTCCCAGAATGCCCTTTATCGCAACGCTCGGCAGCGGGCGGAAAATCCCCTTTTTCTCGCCCTCATGCAAAGTTTCGGACCAGATGTCCTGGTAGGCTTTATGCAGGTCGGAAACTATTCTATGGCGTTGGCCGGTCAGGCAGTCCGCCTCGCGGAAACAGACGGTCATTTCCGGAAGGTTTGTAAAAATGCACTGCATGAGTAAGCGGCTCAGCAGGTGAATGCGTTTGCGGGGATCGGGCTCGTTCTCGAGCGCCTGCCTGCCGCTTATCACCAGCTCCTCGATGTAGCGCACGACGATGCTGAACAGCAGCTCTTCCTTGCTGCTGATGTGGTAGTAGAGGGCGCCGCGCCCCAGGCCCACCGCATCACCGATTTCCGCAACGCCGACAGCACGATAGCCGCTGGAAGCGAACAGCTGAGCAGCGATCTTCTGGATGCGCTCGTACTGCTGCTCCGCCGCCGGCGTCGTCCGTCCACTTCTGCCGCTCTGCTCCAGCGCACCGGCCAACGTTGATTGTGGACTGGTCGATACATTATCGGTATATGTATCTCCGTCGTCCCGCTGAGCATCTTTTTGCGTCGATGTAACTTTGGTACGAGCCAAGGAGATCTCCCGAACTTTCGAGCGGCCCTGGTGGCGACGAACCGCGAAGCTAATAACAACACAGGTCTGCAAAAATGAAAATCGCCTTGGCTGCCACAAGCCAGGTTAAAATCGTCTCAGCCCGGGGAAACCACCATTTGCATTTTTCAGCCCGAAATAAAGCTTGCAGCCTGGAAGCTATGCTGCCGAATGCTCACGCATCGCCGCCTGCTTCTTCCAGCAAATCGCTTCGTGTGGATCACGCAACAGGCTCGAACAGTCACAGTGTCCAGCGTCTTTCCGGCAACGGCTGGCAGTCGTGCATGTCCGGACATGTTGCTGCTCGCCTAAGCTAACGGCTGGGGGACACTATGGTCAACGCTGTGATGCATGCGTGGGATGGTGTGCGAAACGGTAAGCCCGCGGTAGGTGCAGTGGCACGCAGAACGCGTCGCACCTCGGAACACGATATTCAGCGGTTCTCGGAAATGACGGGAGACTTCAACCCGTTACATTATGATCGTCAGCTAGCAGAGTCCTCCATCTTCGGCAAGATTATCGTCCAGGGCGGAGTAACCTCGGGCCTCCTCAACGCCATCGTGGCGGAGGATCTGCCGGGACCCGGAACGGTTTTTCTCGGCGTCAACTGGCGTTTTCTGAGCGCAGTCGGAGTCGACGAGGAGATCACGGCCGAGGTCGAGGTGATCTCGGTCAGGGACGACAAGCCGATCTGCGAGCTGAAAACACGCGTGCTGGATGCCCAGGGCAAGGAATGCCTGACGGGCACCGCCGTCGTCTACGTCGCCTCCCTCAATGCCCCCACATCATCCCCCGCTACGGCGAGCTCCGATTGATGCTCATGCGCACCGACGCAACCGCCTCCCATTCCCAGTGGCGGGTTCTGGCAATTCTCAGCGTTGCTATCGTTTTGTCGATGACGACGTGGTTTTCGGCCACGGCGATCATCACGGAATTGCGCCACGCGTGGGGAATAGACGGCGCCGCGGCCGCTTGGCTGACAAATGCCGTACAGATCGGCTTCGTCGTTGGCGCCCTGGGCTCCAGCCTGCTGAACATTCCCGATATCGTGCCGGCACGCTGGCTGATGGCGGTATCGGCAGCCCTCGCAGCCACGGTCAATCTGGCGCTTCTCGTCGTTCCTTCGGGCGAGGCGGCAATCGCTTGCCGCTTCATCACGGGCGTTGCCCTTGCCGGCATCTATCCGCCGGCGCTCAAGGTCATATCGACGTGGTTCGTCAAAGGGCGCGGTTTGGCATTGGGCATCGTGATCGCGGCACTCACGCTCGGCTCGGCATTTCCGCATCTTTTGCGGGCGATCACGTCAAACCTGAATTGGCAGATCGTCGTCGCGGCCACGTCGCTGATGACCCTGCTCGGCGCATTTCTGATGGGGCGTTACGCCCTCGAAGGGCCCCATCGCTATGCGCGGGCAACGTTCGATCCGCGGCAGATAGGCCGCGTGCTGCGCAATAGGCCCGTTATGCTGGCGAATATCGGATATTTCGGCCACATGTGGGAATTGTACGCGATGTGGGGATGGTTTCTGGCATTCGCCCAGGCGGCGCTGAACCATCAATCGATCGATATTTCCTACGCCTCGATCGTCACTTTCGTCGTCGTTGCCTCGGGCGCTTTGGGCTGTGTGCTGGGCGGCCTTCTCGCAGACAGCGTGGGGCGGACAATCACGACGGCCGGAATGATGCTCCTCTCGGGCACCTGCGCCCTCGTCATCGGCTTCACCTTCGACGCTCCGATCTGGGTCTTTATCCTCGTTTCGATCGTCTGGGGCATCACCGTGATCGGCGATTCCGCGCAGTTCTCCGCCATCGTGACGGAGGTGGGCGAGCCATCCAGCATCGGCACCGCGCTCGCATTTCAGCTGGGGATCGGCTTCGCCCTGACCGTTGTCGCGATCCGCATCATCCCCGAGCTGGCAGCGGCTTTGGGCGGCTGGCAGTGGACGTTCCTGATCCTTGCGCCTGGGCCCTTCATCGGCGTCGCCGCCATGCTGCTCCTGCGCAGAATGCCGGAGGCGACGCAGATCGCGCAGGGGCGGAGGTGATCGGCCGTACGCGCTGAGCCGCTTTTCCGAAAAGCCCGGCTACGCAAGCGCCGATCGATGAACGTGACGGCCGCCCGATCAGCCGCGACAGGCGGCTCCCGCCACGCCGCCCGATGACGGGAGCAAAGGCGCGCGCGACGTTCCGCACGTGCGATAGCTATGCGCGCCCGCCGCTATGCCAGTTAGCCGTGCCCGACATGGCGCGGCGCCACCCTCAATTCATCGATGAGCTTCTGCGTCTCGGCGGCGCGCGGTTTCGATAGCGGCGCGAGGATGCGATACATCACCGGCGTGAGGAACAGGGTGAAGATCGTCGCCAGCCCTAGGCCGCCGATGATGATCCAGCCGAGAGCAAGGCGCGCCTCCGCGCCTGCGCCGCTGGCCCAGATGAGCGGCAGCGCGCCGAGCACCGCCGCGGACATGGTCATCATAACCGGCCGCAAACGGGTGCTGCAGGCTTCGCGGATCGCCGCGTCGACGCTCGCGCCTTCATCGCGGCGGATGTTGGCAAACTCCACGATGAGGATGCCGTTCTTCGCCATGACGCCCACCAGCAGTACAAGGCCGATCTGGCTGTAGACGTTCAGTGTCCCGCCCGAAAACGCGATCGCGACCGCGGCGCAGGCGAGGCCGAACGGCACCGTGAGGATGATGACGAGCGCGCTCGTCACGCTCTCGAACTGAGCGGCGAGAACGAGGAACACCACGAGAAACGCGATGGCGAACACGATCGCCGTATTCTGCGTCGTCTCCGCCAGTGTCTTTGCTTCGCCGAGGAGGGTGATCGACATGTCGTTATCGAGCACCGTGGGCGCGATCTCCTGCATCTTTCGCACCGCATCGCCGAGCACCACCCCGTCGTTGAGGTTCGCCGTGATGCCGACGGCACGCTGGCGATCCTCGCGGCTGAGGGTCGGCGCGATGGCGACTTCCTTGATGCTCACCAGTGTCGACAGGGTGATGAAGTTGCCGTCCGCCGTCTTGACGAAGAGGTTCTGCAGGTCGGAAGGATCGTTGATCGGCCGCCCGCCGGCCTTCACCTGGATCTCCACGATGTCGTCCTCGATGAAGAGGTCCGCGGCCTTCTGGTAGTCGATCATCGTATTGATGAGGCTGGTGATGGTTTCGATGGGCACACCCAGCTTGGTTGCGGCCTCGCGGTTGATGCGCACCGAAAGCTGCGGCTGGGTGGTGTCGTAGTCGGTGCGCACGCTGCGGAACTCGGGCAGCGTTTGCAGCGTGTTGACCATCTTCAACGCTGTCGTCGAAAGCCTCTCGTAGCTCGGGCCGACGATGGCGAAGCGCAGTCCCTGGCCGCCGCCACGGATGCCGAGGCTATTGGCGCCCATCAGCGAAATCTGCAGGCCTGCGATATTGGCCATCTTCGATTGCAGCTCGGTCTGGATCTGCTGCTGCGTCCGCGTTCGATCGTGCCAGTCGGCGAGCGAGGCGATCACCATGGCACGATTGGCGCCGCCATTGCCGATGGAGCTCAAAACGTGCGTGACCTCGCCCGACTGCCGGTACGGTACCAGGATGTCCTCGACGCGGCTGACGAGCTTCGACATGTAGTCGAGATTGGCGCCCTGCTGCGCCTGCATGCGGATCAGGATGACGCCGCGGTCCTCGGTCGGCGTGATCTCCTGCTTCAGCGCAAGGAAGGTCGTGAACCCGAGCACGCCGAAGCCGAGGCAGGCGAGCACGACGAGCCAGCGCAGGCGCAGGGCAGCCTCGACGATGCCCATGTAGACGTTGCTGAGCGCCGTGCCGATGCGCCCCATGATCGAGTGGGGATTGTGTCCCTCTTCGCCGGTACCGAGCTTGGCCGCGAGCATGGGGCAGACGGTGAGGGCGACACCCGCAGAGATCGACACCGAGAAGGCGAGCACGAAGCCGAACTCGGAGAAGAGGCTGCCGACGATACCGGGCATGAACGAGACGGGGATGAACACGGCCGCGAGCGTCGCGGTCGTCG
>Ga0180220_1000248_pt1 | contig 78446 bp, 64 predicted proteins | sample eDN5th37CBELigBY_FD_151335 | JGI IMG/M metagenome (GOLD analysis project Ga0180220, IMG submission 151335) | Enriched backyard soil microbial communities from Emeryville, California, USA - eDNA 5th pass 37_C BE-Lig BY (version 2) (version 2) | ecosystem: Environmental > Terrestrial > Soil >...
AGGTGCTCGGCAACCTCCTCTCGAACGCGGTGAAGTACACCGACCATGGTCGCATCACGGTGCAGGTGGCGCGGGAGGGCGCGGCGGCGGCGGTGCGCGTCATCGATACGGGGCGTGGCATCGCGCCGGAGGAGCAGACGCAGGTCTTCGAGGAGTTTCGAAGGGCGACAAGCGCCGCCGGCGAGCGCGGATCGGGGATCGGCCTGGCGATCTCCCGCGCCATCGCCCGGGCGCTGGGCGGAGACATCACCCTGGAGAGCGAGGTCGGCGAGGGATCGACCTTCACGCTCTGGCTCCCGGCGGAGCTGACTTCTCGACACGCCGACGAAGACGCGGCCCATCCTTGAAGCGGGGCGGGCGGCGGTCGTGATAAGGACGGACCGATGAGCGTCCCCTCTCGCACGATGAACGACGGCCGCCGCATCCCCATGGTGGGCTTCGGCACCTGGAAGATCCACAACGACAAGGCCGCCTCCCTGGTGCGCGCCGCGATCGCCGCCGGATATCGCTGGATCGACACCGCCGCGATCTACGCGAACGAGCGCGGCGTGGGCGAAGGCATCGCCACCTGCGGCGTGCCCAGGGACGAGATCTTCGTGACAACGAAGCTGTGGAACGATCGCCAGGGGTACGACTCGGCCTTGAAGGCGTTCGACGAGAGCCTCCGGAGGCTCGGCCTCGACTCGGTGGACCTCTACCTGATCCACTGGCCGGCGCCGAAGACGAACAAGTTCGTGGAGTCGTGGAAGGCGCTGATCCGGATCCGCGACGAGGGCCGGGCACGATCGATCGGCGTGTCGAACTTTCACCGGCCGCACCTCGAGCGGATCATCGGGGAGACGGGCGTGGTCCCCGCGGTGAACCAGATCGAGCTGCACCCGTTCTTCCAGCAGCGAGAACTGCGCGCGTACCTCGACGAGAAGGAGATCGCGGTGGAGTCCTGGAGCCCGCTGGCGAAGGCCCGGCGCCTCGAGGATCCGACGCTGGTGTCGATCGCGAAGAAGCACGGCAAGACGCCCGCGCAGGTGGTGCTGCGCTGGCACCTCGACTCGGGCCTCATCGCGATCCCGAAGACGACCCACGAGGCGCGCATCCGCGAGAACCTCGCCATCTTCGACTTCCGCCTGGACGAGGACGACATGCGGGCGATCGCGGGGCTCGACGAGGGTCTGCGCACCGGCCTGAACCCCGACGAGCACGACTGACGGCGCTCGGCGTCAGCCCTGGAGGTGCGAGAGCCTGCGCTTCATCGTGTCGCGGAGATGACGCGACTTGCGCGCCCGAGGCCGATCTCCTCGACGCGATCGATCCAGGCCGGGGCGCGACTGCAGAGTTCGTCGAGGATGCCCTCCACCACCGACTGCCTGACGTCGAAGCGGGCGCCGAACGAGATGAAGGGGGAGCGGCGCAAGTCGTCGTCGCGTCCTTCGCTCTCAGCTCGCCGAGGAGAGCCCGGATCCGGCGGCGGGAAGCGACGCGCCGTCTGCCTGCCTCACCCGCAGCACCCCGAACGCCCACCAGATCGCGGCCGCGTAGACGATGGCGCCGCCCGCCGCGGCGGCGATCAGGCCGAGCCGCGGGAGCCCCTCGGGGAGGGCCCAGCCGAAGACGGGGAGCCCCGCGACGCCGAGGCCCGCCGCCATCACGGCGAGGCCCGCGTTGTGGAGCCAGGCGCCGGCGCGCAGCGGCGCGCCCAGCGACGCGAGGTGGGCGAGCATGAGACCCAGGCTGACCACGCCGACGAGGAGGACGTGCAGGTAGAGGATGGCGAGGTGGCGCGACTGCACCGCCAGGCCGGCGAGGCCGAAGCCGCCGGTGGCGGAGAGGATGGCCTCGAGGCCCAGCCAGAGCGCGAGCCATCGGAACGCGCCCCGCACGCCGGGGCGAGCCTGTGAAGAGGCCTTCCACAGCGCGGCTGCGCCGAGGGCGGCGGGCGCCAGGAGGACGATCGCGCCGATGCGCGCCACCAGGCCGAGCGCGCCCTGGTCGCCGCCGGCCACTCCCAGCGGAAAGGTGATCCAGGCGATGGGCGCCGCGAGGCGGAGCTGCCAGCGGAGGAGCCGCTCGTCGAGGCGCACGCCCAGCGCCCCGGCCGCCGAGATGAGCAGGCCGATCACCGAGAAGACGAAGAACCAGGCGAAGTTGTGGAGGAAGCCAAAGACCGCGAGCGACTTGGTGAAGGCCGAGCCGTCGAGCGCGATGAGCAGGGTGCGGATCACGGCCCCGGACGACGCCACCGCGAGGTAGACGGCGCCCGCGCGCAGGTACGCGAGATCGAGCCCCTCCTTGCCGCGGGCGTGCCTCCAGAAGGTGGCGATCGCCACGCCCCAGATCGGCAGGCTCAGCGCCGAGAGCGCGATGGAGGGCGCGGAGTAGCCGCCCTCGAGGAAGGAGACGAAGGTCGCGGCGGAGAGCAGCGCCACCGCGCCGAGGAGGCGCCTGGGCCAGCGCCCCGTGGCGCCCACCCGCTGGAAGGAGAGGGCGAGGATCCCCAGCGCGCACCACCCGAAGTACAGGGTGTGGGAGTGGGCGTGGAGCGCGTGCTGGAAGACGAAGCCCCCGAAGGGGAAGACGAAGAAGAAGCGCAGGACGAGCCCGACCGCCATGGCGAGGAGATAGAAGCCGATGGAGGCGCGGACGAAGGTGTGCATGGTCGCCTGCTCAGGCGCGATCGGTCGCGCCCCTCGGTTCTAAGGGATTCCGCGCCCGGTGCAACCCCAAGTCCGCCCACGATCTCCCGCGGGCCCGGCCGCAGGAACTCCCTTGAGAGCGACCCGCGATCGCCGGCGGTTGGGATGGAGCCCCGAACGAGCGGGGCGGGCCGCGCGTGCGGCCGGGCGACCATCTTGCACCGGAGGAGATCGACGCCTCGAGGATGGCGAATCGCGCGGGGGCGACCGGGCCCCGCCGCATCAGTCGCGCATGTAGTGGCAGGTGTAGCCGCCGGGGTGCTTCTCCAGATAGTCCTGGTGGTATTCCTCGGCCTTGGCGAAGGGACCAGCCTTCACGATCTCGGTGACGATCGGCGCCTTCCAGCGGGCCTGCACCTTCGCCTTCACCGCCTCCGCCACCTTCGCCTGCTCGTCGCTCGTGTAGAAGATCGCCGAGCGGTACTGCGTGCCCACGTCGTTGCCCTGCCGGTTCGGCGTGGTGGGATCGTGCATGCGGAAGAACCACTTCTCGAGCAGCTCCTCGTACGAGATCCGCGAAGGATCGAAGACGACCTTCACCGACTCGGCGTGGCCGGTCTCGCCGGTCGACACCTGGGCGTAGGTGGGATCGGCCGTGGTGCCGCCCGTGTAGCCCACCTCGGTCTCGAGCACCCCGGGGACCTTGCGTAGGATGTCCTCCATGCCCCAGAAGCAGCCGCCGGCGAGGATCGCCACCTCGAGGGAGGCCTGGCAGCCCGGGGCCTCGCCGGGCGGGGGCGCGGCGCATTCGTTGCTCGTGGAGGCAGGCGCCTCGCCCACACCCTCCTTCTCGAAGCGCTCCCGGTACGCGCCGTAGCCCTCCGCCTCGAGCCTGTCCAAGGGGATGAAGCGCAGGGAAGCCGAGTTCATGCAGTAGCGTCGCCCCGTGGGCGGCGGCCCGTCGTCGAAGAGGTGGCCGAGGTGGGAGCCCCCTGCGGCGGAGAGGACCTCGGTGCGGATCATGCCGTGGCTGGTGTCCATCTTCGTGCGTACCCGCCCGTCCTCGATCGGCCCGGTGAAGCTCGGCCATCCCGTGCCCGACTCGAACTTGTCGAGGGAGGAGAAGAGGGGCTCGCCGGTGACCACGTCGACGTAGATCCCGGGCTCGTGGTTGTCCCAGTAGGCGTTGCTGAAGGGTGGCTCCGTCGCGGCCCGCTGGGTCACCTCGTACTGCAGGGGCGTGAGCCGCTCGCGCAGCTCCTCGTCCGACGGCCTCGTGTACGTCTTCTTCGACATGGACCCTTCCTCTCCGTGCAGCACCGGCGCGCCGGCGCTCGCGGACGAGCAGCCGAGGGCGAAGGCGATCAGCAGCGCGGCGCCGGTGTGCGTCCTCATCGGACAAGACCTTAGCAGCCCTGCCATGAGGCGGAAGCGCCCGTTTGACAGACCGACGCCGGTGCGGGCAGCGTTCGTCCCAGGCACCCATCTCTCGAAAGGTCGCTCATGCGTCACTCCCTCCTCGCCGCCTCGGTGGCCTTGGCGCTCGGCGGCTGCGCCGACTCGGCGGATCCCGTCCGCATCCTCCGCTTCGAAGCAGCTCCCGCCAGCATCACGCTCGGCTCCTCGTCGACCCTCTCCTGGTCCACCTCCGGCGCCGAGAAGCTCCACCTGAAGGACGGCGACGGAAGGGAGATCCCCATCGGCGTCGAAGCGAGCGGCAAGGTGCAGGTGCACCCCACCGCGTCCACCACCTTCGTGCTGACCGCGATCGGCGCCGACGGCGACACGACCAGGGCCGAGGCGAAGGTCGAGGTGGTCCGCGGAAGGACCGCGATCGAGCGCTTCATCGCGTCGCCCGACGAGGTGGGGGTGGGCGGAACGTCCAGGCTGTGGTGGATCGTCCGCAACGCGGACTTCGTCGTCCTCACGGACGACGAGGGGGAGGAGATCGAGCTCGCCCCCTCGGGGACGGAGGCCGAGGTGTCTCCCACCCGCGACACCACCTACACGCTCACCGCGTTCGGGACCGAGGAGGTGCGCGCGCAGGTGACGGTGGCGATCGTGCCCCTGCCGTCGGTGAAGCTGTCGGCGGGCGCGGAGGTGACGGAGGCGGGGCGCCCGGTGGAGCTCTCCTGGACCAGCGAGAACGCCGACCGGCTCGAGCTGCGGCCAGCGGGCGGCGCCACCATCCGCCTGGAAGCCCCGGCCGGCACCATCGAGGTGAGCCCGCTGGTCAAGACGCGGTACGAGGTGGTGGCGATCGGCGCCTCGGGCGAGGCGAAGGCGTCGGTCGAGATCGACGTGAAGCCGCGGATCGACCTCTTCGAGGTGACGACCCCCGCCCCCACCCGCCCGGGACGCCAGGTGGATCTGAGGTGGGCCATCGTCGGCGCCACCTCCGCCTCGATCCTGGCCGACGGTTCGACGCGCTTCGACGTCGATCCCTCGGACCTCTCGGAGGGCGAGATCGCGCTGGCGGTGGGCTCGAGCGGCACCTTCGAACTCGTGGCCGTGGGCACCGGCGGCGAGTCCCGAGCCACGGCCCGGATCGGCCTGACCAACCTGCCGCTGATCGATCGCTTCGAGGGCCCTGCCGAGGTGACGGCGGCCGCGGATGCGCCCAGCCTGGTCACCTTGCGGTGGGAGGTCGACGGCGCCGACTCGGTCGAGCTGGCGGCGATCCCCGGCGGGGCGATCGCGATCGAGGCGGGCGCCGCCGAGGCGACCGTGGCGATCGAGACGACCACCCTCTTCACCCTCACCGCCCGCAACGACTTCGGGGCGACGATCGGCGACCACGAGGTGGTGGCGCTCCCCTTGCCGCGGGTGGGTGCCTTCTTCGCGAGGCCGACCCGGGTGGGGATGGGCCAGGAGGTCGAGCTCGTGTGGCACGGATCGGACGCCGTGGGGGTCGAGATCCACCGGGATGGTGTCCTCGCCCACACGGAAAGCGCGGTCGTGCCCTCGGACCCGCCGATGGTCTCGGGGAGCTGGAAGGACACCCTGCTCGCCGACGCCGCGTACGAGCTCCGGGTCTTCAACCACCTGGGCGACTACGACTCCCAGGCCCTCACCGTCACCGTCGGTGCGCCGATCATCGGCTCGTTCGAGACCCTCCTGCAGGCGACCATGCCGGGCGGCGCCGTCGAGTTCGCCTGGACCTCGGACGGCGGGACCACCCTCGTCGTCCTGGATTCCCAGGGCGAGGAGGTTTGCCGGATCACCGACGTCGACCGGATCGCCGACGGCGGCTGCGAGACCACGGCGGGGCTCGACCTCGGCGAGGCGATCTACACCCTGCGGGTGACGGACGAGAGCGGCGGGATCGACGAGCGGATCGCAACCGTGCAGGTGACCGATGGACCGATCGTCCGCTTCTTTCGATCGTCGGTCGCCGAGGCCACCGTGCAGGATCCGGTCCCGCTGGAGTGGGAGGTGCACCCGGGGATCTCGGGGGAGGCGCCGACGGTGGAGATCGCGGGGAGCCTCGCCAACCTGCAGAACCCGCTCACCGTCTCGGCGCAGGGCTCCACGGCCATGTTCCCGCTCGAGGCCGGTATGCACCGCTACACGCTGACGGCGACCGAGCCCGGCAGGATGCCGGGATCCGCCTTCGTCGACGTGCAGGTCCACGGGATCCCGGAGGTCGTGGTCGACGCCCTCCCCTCGATCGTCGACGCGGCCGCGCCCACTTCGACGCTGCAGTGGACGTCCGCGAACGCCGCGGAGCTTCGGGTCTACGACCTCTCGGTCGATCCGCCGGAGGAGATCTGGTCCACCAACGACGCCGACGAGATCGCCTCCGGTAGCCTGGAGGTGGAGCCGCAGGCGGTGCCCTCGGTCACGTATCGGGTCGAGGTCGCGAACCCGCTGGGTCGCCTCGCGAGCGACACGGCCACGGTCCTCGTGGAGCCCGCCCAGGCGGTTTCGCTCGGCGTGGCGCCGGAGCAGGTCCTCGAAGGCGAGGAGACGACGATCACCTGGGCGACCCTGCGCTCCACCGAGCGGGCGCTCTCCTTCGACGGCCTGCCCGGCCTGCCCGTCGCCAGGCCGTTCGTCGACGTGAGCGGCCTGCCCGGCGCCTCGCAGCTCGTCTTCGCCGGCGGCGGTGGGCACGGCAGGTGGGGCGAGATCGCGTTCCCTCCCGGCTTCACCTTCCCCTTCGCCGGCGCGTCTCACGCTGCGGCGCGGGTGACCACCAGCGGCTACGTGACCTTCGACCTGACGAGCACGGCCACCACCACCACGCCGGCGCAGCTCCCCGCGCCGTCCGCCGGGCACGTGAACCTCGCGCCGTTCTGGAGCGACCTCGACGGAACCACCGGCTCGATCTGGTGGGCGCCGATCGAGGAGGGTGGCCGGGACGCGCTCGTGATCCAGTGGAAGGGGATCGCCTTCTTCGCGGCGGTCGCCCAGCCCTCGAGCCTCGACTTCCAGGTGGTGCTCTTCGACGACGGGAGCTTCGACTACCGATACGGCGCCATGACCGCGGAGGGCGATCCCGCCTACGCCCGCGGCAGCCACGCGTCGATCGGGGTCCAGGGGGCCGGGCTGGGCGCCTCGCATTCGTTCCACGCCGAGGTCGCCGGCGGACTCCAGGGCCGCGCGTTCGGCTTCCCGCCGTTCCCCCTCGCCGAGTCCGGGAGCTGGACCGTCGTGCCCGCGGCCGGCGCCGACGTCGCCCTCACGGCGGCGAACGCCCACAGCGACGACCAGCGGCTCGCGACGCTGGCGGTGTGGCCGGCCGTGAAGATTCTCTCGGCGACCCTCGCCACCCCCGCGCCCGCGCCAGGGCAGCCCTTCATCATCGAGTGGGAGACGGAGAACGCCACCTCGGTCACCATCGAGGACGAGGACGGCACCTTGCGCTGCACGGCGGGGCTGCAGGAGCTCGACCAGGGGTTCTGCTCGATCACCGAGGCGACCTTCGGCGACAAGGTCTTCACGCTGGTCGCCGAGGGCGGGATCCAGAGCAACTCCGCCACCCGCACGATCGAGGTGCCGGTGTTCACGCCCCTCTCGATCGACACCTTCACCGCCGGGCCCGGGCTGGTGGAGATCGGGGAGGACGTGACGATCTCGTGGACCACCACCAACGCCGCGACGATGACCCTGAACGCGAACGGGGTGCCGGTCGATCTCACGGGTAGGTCGATGGCGGCGGACTCGCTGATCCTCCAGCCCCAGGTGCCGACGACCTACGAGCTGACCATCGGGTCGACCGAGGGTCGTAGCGCCACCGCCACCCGCGTCGTGTAGGTGCGCACCGCCTTCGCGAACTCGATCACAGCGACCGAGACCCAGCTCCTTCCTGGGCAGGAGACGACGATCGGGTGGAGCACGGCAGGGACCGATCAGGTGACGGTGACCGACGGCCCGCTGGCGCCGCCGGTCGAGGTGACGGAGTCGAGGCAGTTCATCGACCTCGAGATGCGCCCCACCGCGACCGAGCTCACGCCGCTCGTCCCCACCTCGCCGACGAGCAGCGAGCGCACGGGCTCCGTCCCGCTTCAGCTCCCGTTCGACTTCCCCTACTTTGGCGAGCTCCACGGCGAGCTGCGGGTGATCGTGAGCGGCTACCTCAGCTTCGACCCGAACCACGTCACGGGGACCACGGCGGCGGACTTCCCCTCGCCCACGAAGAAGGAGGCGCACATCGCCCCGTTCATGAGCCAGCTCACCCTCAAGCCCAGCGGCGCCACCGACCGGATCGGCAAGATCTTCTGGGAGCACATCGACACCGGCGTCGAGGACTTCGTGGTGATCCAGTGGTCGCACATGCAGTACTCGTCGTCGTCCCGGAACCCCAGCGACCTCAACTTCCAGGTGGTCCTTTCCCGCGACGGCTCCTTCGACATCCGCTACGGGCCGAACACGGGCGCGGCCGCGTCGACGGACGGCACGTACGCCTCCATCGGCTATCAGGATCCCACCGGGACCCAGGGGTACTCCTTCTCCGCGCGGACGGCGTTCCCCGGCGGCCTCGTCAGCCGCAGCTTCCACTTCGCCCCCCACTCCCCCGCCAGCGGGTCGATGACCGTGGCGCCCGACGAGTCGAAGACCTACTCGGTCTGCGTCACCGGCGCGGGCGGCTACTCCGAGTGCAAGTCGACGCGGGTCGTCGTGCTCCAGCCGGGAGACGTGTCCATCACCGAGGTGATGCCCGATCCGGTGGGCGGCGACGACGCCCGGTGGTTCGAGATCCGCAACCTCACCGCCGACACGCTGGACCTCGGCGGGCTGGTGGTCGAGTCGGCGGGCGGCGTTCCGTTCACGGCGGGCGCGCTCACCCTCCCGCCGGGCGGCTACGCGACCTTCGCGGAGACCTCGGCGGTGCAGGGCTTCACGCCGTCGGTGATCACCGGGCCGGACGTGGCGGTGGGCAGCGCGGGGGCGCTCACCCTGAAGATGCCCTATCCGGCGCCCGCCGGGCCGGGCGATCCCGCGCCGGCGCCGCTGACCCTCGCCGAGCTCGCCTGGAACGCTACCTTCCCCTACCAGCCGGGGCAGTCGATGTACCTGGACCCGTCCTTCCACTACCGCGGCACGACGGCGAACAACGACGCGACCCGGTGGTGCCCGGGCGACGCGGGGTACGACGGCTCCAACCTCGGCTCCCCCGGCGCCCACGGCGGCTCCTGCAAGTCGCAGCACTACGTGGTGGACTGGCACTCGACCCTGCCGTTCATCGACATCGAGCCCACGGGCCTCCTGCTCAACCAGATCGCGGCCAACGACGGCGTGGGGCAGATGCCCGGCGGCCTGGGCTTCACCATGCCGTTCTTCGGCGGCGCGGTCTCGGACCTGTGGGCGTCGGCCAGCGGCTTCGTCTCCTTCGGCCCGCTGGCGAGCGACTTTCCCACGGCGCGGTCGCTGGGCGGCGGAGGGGATCCCGCGGACGGCCTGGTGGCGGCGCAGTGGGAGAACTTCGAGATGCCCGCCCGCCTCAACGCCAAGTTCCTCTTCGAGCGGCGGACCGTCGGGGCGAAGCAGGTGACGATCCTGCAGTGGACCCGCTTCCAGCGCCGGCTCAAGCCCGACAACGCCACCTTCCAGGTGCAGCTCTGGAGCGACGGCGACATCGTCATCGCCAACCGGGAGTTCGTCGCCCTCGCGGGCAAAGGCGGCGCGAGCGCGACCATCGGGATCGAGGCCCCGCTCGGGACCGACGCGATCACCTACCTGCGCAACCAGGCGCTGCTGGATCCGGGGCAGGTGCTGCACTTCCGGAAGAAGTGACCTGCCGGGGCCGTCCCGCGCGAGGGGAGCCGCTCCCCGCGCGGGCGGCGGCGCCACGACCGTGCCGCGCGTGCAGTTACCGATGAGCCGCCGCTCCCCGCGCGGGCGGCGGCGCCCGGAGCGCCGCGCGCCCCGCTGCACGGCTCCCCCCCAATTTGCGCGGTAGCGCCTCGTTCGGCAGTTGCCATCGTTCGACCTGCGAGGTCGATCCGCGCGATGGGAGCGCGGCCCTTGGGGAGGCGTGGATGTCGAAGGCTCTGTTGCTCGCAGTGGGGATCGGGCTGCTGCTCCCGGCGGCTGCCTGGGCGAACCAGGACGACAATGACGACGATCGCTCTGGAAGCGCGATGAACAACGAGGATGGCTGGCGGAACCGCCGCTACACCGGGCCGGTCCTCGCGGTGGACGTGAACGCCGTCGTCCGGCTCCGCAACACGGCCAAGCACCACGTGCAGCCGGGCGTGGGCGGCCGGCTCGGCTACCAGATCTGGACCGGCGGGACCACGATGCTGACGCCCGAGGCGATGTTCGAGTGGAACCACTTCGAAGAGGACAACAACGCCATCCGCGTCCTGGGCGGCCTCCGCTATTCGGCGGGCGAGGTGGTCCGACCGAGCGTCTTCGGCCACGCCGGCTGGGGCCGGGTGACCTTCCCGGGCGACGACAGCGATCACGCCTTCGCCGTGGACGCCGGGGCCGCGCTGGACGTGTACATCGCCAACACGATCGCCGTCGGTGCCCAGGGCGCCTACAACCTGATCAACCTCGACGTGCCGGTGGACTTCCTCACCTTCGGCGCGCACCTGCAGTTCACCTTCTGACCACGATGCGCGCCTTGACCGCCGGAGGGGACGGGGCCTAAGGAGGGGGATGCGACTCCTCCTCGGCCTCGTCTCGGCGCTTCTGGTGTGGTCCTGTGCCCGCGCCGCCGACGGGCCCGAAACCGCCTGCGGCCCCTGCGGATCGGGCGAGGTCTGCGACCCGGCGGCAGGGCGCTGCCGGGAGGCGCTGCCCGATCGCTGCGGTCCTGGCACCTCCTGGCAGCCGGGGGTCGTCGCCTTCCGGGAGGCGACCTCCCGCTGGGGGCTCGACGCGCTCGGCGTCGAGGGCGTGCGGCTCTCGGTGGCCGACGTCGACGGCGACGGCTTCGCCGACCTCTTCGCGCGGCGCGCGGGATCCTCCGTCGACGACTTCTCCGAAGGGGGCGCACGGGCCCACTGGCTCCTCCGCAACGTCAACGGCGAGCGCTTCGAGGACGTGACGGAGCGGTCGGGGATCGTCGCGCCCCGCCACGGGGGGCCGCCCCGCAACGCCGAGGTCGCGGTCTTCGCCGATTTGGACGGCGACGGCCACGTGGACGCCTTCACCGGGACGTCGCGGACCAGCCCGCCCGGGCCCGAGGACGAGTCGTCCGAGATCCTGCTCAACGACGGCACGGGGCGTTTCGTCCTCGGTCCGGCGGACGCTGCGCCGCGCCGGGAGCGGTCCGTGGGAGCGATCGGCGGGGCCGCCTTCGTCGACGTGGACCGCGACGGCGTCGTGGACCTCTTCGTCGGGCACGGCGCCGTGCGCGGCGCGCCTCAGCAGGATCGCCTCTACCGCGGCCTGGACGACGGCCGGTTCGAGGAGATCACCGCCCTCGCCGGGCTGGAGACGGAGGGCTGGCGCGACGTGAAGGCGGTGGACGAGGCGCGGGGCCACAGCAACGCCTGGGGCGTCCTCGCCTGCGATCTGAACGACGACGGGCGCCCCGAGCTGCTGGTCTCGTCCTACGGGCGGGCGCCGAACCACCTCTGGCAGGCCAAAAGCGACGAGCCCTGGTACGAGAACCGCTCCATCGAGTCGGGATACGCCTTCGATCACCGGGAGGACTGGACCGACAACGAATCGGCCCGCTGCTTCTGCCTGCTCCACCCGGCCGCCGAGGACTGCGAGGGCGCCTCCGCCCCCGAGCACATCCGCTGCGACGGCGAGGCGGACGCCTTCCGCTGGAACCACGAGACGGACAGGAACCCCTACCGCCTCGGCGGCAACTCCGGGACCACGCTCTGCGCCGACGTGAACGGCGACGGGGCCATGGACCTTCTCACCACGGAGATCGTCCACTGGGACGTGGGGAGCTCGAGCGATCCCAGCGAGCTCCTCCTGAACCGCGGGGACGCGGACGTCGCCTTCGATCGGCCGGGGAACGAGCGCACCGGCCTGACGCGGGTCCGCGACGCGGTCGACTGGAACGACGGCGACATGACGGCGGCGACCTTCGACTTCGACAACGACGGTCGCCCCGACGTGTACATCGGCTCGAGCGACTACCCGGGCACCCGGGGCCACCTCTACCGGCAGCGGGAGGACGGCACGTTCGTGGAGCTGCCCCTCGACGAGGGGATCGATCACCGCTCGAGCCACGGGATCGCCGTCGCCGACTTCGATCGGGACGGAGATCTGGACGTGGCGGTGGGTCACTCCCGCACCCGCTGCGAGGGCGGCGATCACTGCTACGAAAAGGCCACGGTCCGCCTCTTCGAGAACGTGATCGGCCAGGACGGAAACTGGATCCAGCTCGCCCTGCGGGGAGGGCCCGGGACGAACCGCCTCGCCATCGGTGCGCGGATCGAGGTGCGGGCCGCGGGCCGCCTCCAGGTGCAGGAGATCGGCGGCGGCCACGGCCACTACGGCATCCAGCACGACCTGGTGGCCCACTTCGGCCTGGGCGCCGCCTGCGAGGCCGAGGTGACGATCCGCTGGCCCGACCGGGCGCTGACGACGCAGCGGTTCACCGTGCAGGCCGGCTACCGTTACCGGGTCGAGCAGGGCGGGCTCCCCGCCGCGATCCGATGAAAAAATCGGCCCCCTCGGGAGGGGGCCGGCGTCTTCGGGGGCCTGCAGACTCGTCGGATCGATCGCGCGCTTTACCGCGTGCGCCAGTCAGCGCCGGTCGATCGTGGTGTAGGTGCGCGGCGGCGAGCCGACGTAGATCTGGCTCGGCCGGAAGATGCGGTTGTTCTCGAGCTGCTCCATCCAGTGCGCCAGCCAGCCGGAGACGCGGGCGATGGCGAAGACCGGCGTGAACAGGTCGGTGGGGATGGCGAGTTTCTGGTAGACGAGGCCCGAGTAGAAGTCGACGTTGGGGTAGATCCCCTTGGCGCCGACCCGCTCGGCCATCACCGCCTCGAGCTTCACGGCGATGTCGTAGAGCGGCGTGGAGCCATAGCGGGCGAAGAGCTGCTCGGCGAGGCGCTGGAGGATCTTGGCGCGGGGATCCTTCACCTTGTACTCGCGGTGGCCGAAGCCGGGGATCTTCCGCTTGGCGGCCTGGGCCTTGTCGAGCCAGGGGACGACGTTCTCCACCGAGCCGATCTCGGTGAGCATGTCGAGGACGTTCTCGTTGGCGCCGCCGTGGAGCGGCCCCGAAAGCGTGCCCACCGCCGAGGCGACCACGGCGTAGGAGTCGGCGAGCGACGAGCCGGTGACGCGGGCCGAGAAGGTGGACGCGTTCATCGAGTGCTCGGCGTGAAGCACGAGGCAGGTGTCGAGGATCTTCGCGTGGAAGGGATCCGGCTCCTCCTCGTTGAGCATGTAGAGGAAGTTCGCCGCGTGAGTGAGCTTGTCGTTGGGGAGCACGTCCCGATCGCCGCGGCGCATCCGATGGAAGGCGGCGACGATGGTGGGGAGCTTGGCGATCAGCCGCACGCACGCGCCGTGGCGCTGGTCGGCGTCCATGACGTTGATGTGCGGGTAGAACATCCCCAGCGCCCCGACCGCGGCGGCGAGCGCGTCCATGGGGTGCCCGGTCTCGGGCAGGGTCTTCATCAGGTCGATGAGCTTGTACTTCAGCCGCCGGTGGTGGACGAGCTCGTGCGAGAAGTCCTGGAGCTGGTCCTTGGTGGGGAGCTGCCCGTAGAGGAGCATGTAGCTCGTCTCCTCGAAGGTGCTCTTCTCGGCGAGCTCCTCGATCGGGTAGCCGCGGTAAAAGAGGATCCCCTTCTGTCCGTCGATGTCGCAGACCTTCGACTCCGCGGCGGGAACGCCGGCGAGACCGGGGACGTAGGGGATGTGGGGCTCGGGGTTCGTCTCCATTCTCATCCTCCGGTGGGCCAGGAAGCCGATCCTGCCCGCCATGGGCCCCGCCTTGTATCACCCGCAGCCGCGGGGCGGAACGCAGAAACCTCGGGATCCATAAAGACCTGCGCCCGGGCGCGCCCTCGATTAGATTGCCCCTCCATGTCCGAACGAGCGTCCGTCGTCCGGATCGAGGGGCTGACCAAGCACTACGGCCCCCTGGTCGCCCTCGATTCCGTCAGCCTCGACATCCACGCCGGCGAGATCTTCGCGCTCCTGGGGCCCAACGGCGCCGGGAAGACCACGCTGATCGGCTGCGTCTCCGGCCTGGTGATCCCCACCGCGGGGGCGGCCACGGTCCTGGGCTGGGACACCCGCAGGGACTACCGCAGGACCCGTCGGGTGGTGGGGCTCGTGCCCCAGGAGATCAACTTCGACCCCTTCTTCACGGTGGAGGAGACCCTGCGGTTCCAGGCGGGCTACTTCGGGGTGAAGCTGGAGGAGGCGAAGCTCACCGAGATCCTGGAGGCCCTGGACCTCGGCCGCAAGCGCAAGGCCGGCACCCGGGAGCTCTCCGGCGGAATGAAGCGGCGCCTCCTCATCGGCAAGGCACTGGTCCACGACCCCAAGGTCCTCTTCCTCGACGAGCCCACCGCGGGCGTGGACGTGGAGCTGCGCCGGGACCTGTGGGCGTACGTGCGGCGGCTGCGGGAGCGGGGGACGACCATCGTCCTCACCACCCACTACCTCGAGGAGGCCCAGGAGCTGGCCGACCGGGTGGGCGTGATCGACAGGGGCAGGCTGCTCCTGGTCGAGGAGAAGCGCCGTCTCCTGGCGAGGCTGGGCCAGAAGACCCTGCGGCTCAGGCTGCGGGAGCCGATCGCGGCGTTGCCGGCGGGGCTGGCGGAGGCCGGCGCCGTGCTCGCCGAGGGCGGCCGGGTGGTCGAGATCACCCGGCCCGGAGAGGCCGAGCTGGGGTCGGAGCTGGCGTCGGCGCTGGGAGCGGGGCTCGCGGTGCGGGACGTCGACACCCTGCGCAGCGACCTGGAGGAGATCTACGTGCAGCTCCTCAAGAAGGGCGGGGCATGATCGGACTGGAGGCCCGCAGGGCAGGAGAAGCGGAGCGGGTGGAGCGACGCGGCTGGAGCGGATTTCGCGGACCCTGGACCCTCTTCGAGAAGGAGGTGCGCCGGTTCCTCCGCGTCCCCGGCCAGACCATCGTCTCGCCGGTGATCACCACCGTGCTCTACCTGGTGGTGTTCGGGTACGCGCTGGGCGGCAGGCTGCGGGAGGTGAACGGGATCCCCTACCTGTCGTTCATCGTGCCCGGGCTGGTGATGCTCGGGGTGATCTCCAACGCCTTCCTCAACACCTCGTCGTCCATGTTCATCATGAAGCTGCAGGAGACGGTGGTGGATCTTCTGGTCTCGCCCCTGCGCTATGGCGAGATCGTCGCGGCGATGGTCGGGGCGGCGTCGGTGCGCGCGCTCCTGGTCGGGCTGCTCACCTGGGCGGTGGCGATCGTCGCCCAGGGGGAGGTGCTGCTCGTCCACCTGGGCTACGCGATCGCCTTCCCCTTGCTCACCAGCGTCGGCCTCTCGGCCCTGGGGCTCTTCGTGGGGATCTGGGCGGAGAAGTTCGAGCACGTGAACCTGGTGCCGACCTTCGTGATCACGCCGCTGACCTTCCTCGGCGGCGTGTTCTACGACGTGGGCCAGCTCCCCGGCGTCTTCGCCACCCTCTCCCACTTCAACCCGGTGCTCTACCTGGTGGAGGGGTTCCGCTTCGGCCTCCTCGGCACGTCGGCGATCGAGCCGGCGTTCTCGCTGGCGGGCCTCGTCGTCTTCGACGTCGGGCTGGTGCTCCTCTGCATGGGGATCCTGCGCAGCGGCTGGAAGCTGCGGAGCTAGGGCCGGTACCCGATGGAGCGGCGGCCGCGCGCTCCCTCGTTCGGTATGCTCTGCCCCGGGTCTTTCCTCTCCTGCTCGCGGTGAGGACGGTTCCCCTCGTGCCCGGGTGCTGGGATCCCGGGCAGAAAGGCAGGGGGACGTGAAGAAGGACTTGCTCGACGGAGAGAAGGTCTTCCTCCGCCCGGTCGAACGAGAGGATCTGGCCGAGAGGGTCGCGTGGATCAACGACGAGGAGATCCACGATAACCTGAACTTCGACGTGCCGGTGTCGCTGGCCAAGACCGAGAAGTGGTTCGATAGGATCCAGACGGACGGATCCCGCCGCGACTTCTCCGTCTTCACCCGGGACGGTAGGTACATCGGGTTCAGCGGGCTCGTCGACATCGATCCCATCGCGAGGAAGGCGGAGATGTACGCCGCGATCGGGATCCGCGAGTACCGCAGGGGGGGCTACGGGACCGACGTGTATCGCCTCCTCACGAACTACGGGTTCGTCGAGCTCGGCCTGGAGCGGATCTATGGCTACCAGCTCATGCACAGCGCAGGATCGCAGCGGGTGGTCGAGAAGCTGGGGTGGACCCGCGAGGGCCTCCTCCGGCAGGACGTCTGGGCCCACGGGAGGCTGAACGATCGCTTCGTGGTCTCGATCCTTCGCGCCGAGTGGGAGGCGAACCCCGTCTACAGGATGAGCGATCCGGTCGGGGCGGCCGCGATCTGATCGCCCCCACCCTCCGGGGCGGGCGACCCCCACCGGCGGTCGATTCCCGGGAGCGGCCGACCGGCCGTCACTCGGCGAGGCCGCAGGCCCTGTCGCCGGCGGGGGTGCCGAGGGCGTGGCAGTCGCAGGAGTCCACCAGGCTCGCGCAGCGCTCCTGGGCCGAGGCGCCGGGATCCGTCTTCGACTCGCGCTGGGCCGCCCGCCGCTTGCAGGCCTCAACCTGGGCGCGGGTCGGCTCGCAGGCGCAGATCTTCTCGGCGAGCTCCTCGCAGTCGGAGGAGCAGGCGCCGGCGAGGAGCGCGGACGCGGCGAGGAGGGCGGCGGCGAGGAGTCGGGTCGGCATGCGCGGCCGATCCCTACCCGATCAGCGCGGCCATGTCAGCCGGGAGCGGCGCCTCCACCCGCAAGGTCCCGCCGCCCACCGGGTGGGGGAGGGTGATCGCCGCCGCGTGGAGGGCGTGGCTAGGGAGGACGAGCTCCGCCTTCGCCTCGTCCGCGAGCTCCCCTCGCGCGAAGTCGGCGAAGTAGCGGTCGCAGGGCCCGTAGATCTTGTCGCCCACGATGGGGTGGCCCACCGCGGCGAGGTGGGCCCGGATCTGGTGCTGCCGGCCGGTGCGTGGAAAGCAGCGCACCAAGGCCAGCTTCGGCCCCCGCCACGGCACCTCGCGGAGGAAGCGGCGGACCACCTCCACGTCCGTGCGGGACGGCTTCCCCTCGGCGCCGTGGACCACGCCCATCTTCACCCGCAGGGGATGGTCGAGGAGGCCCAGGGGGAGGTCGATCGCCTGGGCGTCGTCCGCCGGCCATCCGTGGACCAGCGCCAGGTACTCCTTGCGGATCGAGCCGGGCCGCTCGAAGAGCATCTTCAGCTTCCGGGTCACCTCCGGCCGCTTTCCGCAGACCAACAGGCCGCTCGTCTCGCGGTCGAGGCGGTGGGCGATGTCCCACTTCTCCCCGGGGGCCTGCCGCTCGCGCAGCACGGAGGTGAGGGTGTGGTGGTAGTAGCGGGCGCTCGGATGCACGGGCAGGCCGGCGGGCTTGTCCACCACCAAGAGGTGCTCGTCCTCGTAGGCCACCCCGTAGTCCCGCTCGCATTCGGGCTCCGGATCCCGCCGCCGCCGGAGCCGAAACGCCATCCCCGGCCACACCGGGGTGGAGGCCTTCAGGCGGCGCGGCCCGTCGTGCACCAGATCCTCGCGGATGATCCGCTGGATCCGGGTGCGGGAGAGCCGGCGGATCTTCTCGGCGAGGTAGAGGTCGAGGCGCCGACCGGCGTAGTTCGCCTCCACCAGGAAGGGGACCTCGTAGGCCTCGCCCTCCGCCGAGCTCTCCTCGCCAGTCCGTGCCGGGTCCGCGGTCATCGGCCCGGTTGTAACCAAAAAACGCGGCGGCGTCCCGAGGCGGCCGTGGCTATAAGGCAGAGGATGGAAGCGATCCCCTCCGCGTCCTGGCTCGCCAGGATCACCAGCTTCTCGCCGCCCAAGGGCATCGAGGATCCGCCGTCGTGGGAGGACGCCGTGGGCTTTCTGGCCCTCCACGGCCTCGCCCCGATCGCCGCCTACAACCTGCAGTACCTCATGCCCGACGCCGACGCGCCTGAGGGCGCCAAGGACATGCTCCTGGGCTACCTGCAGGGGATCGCCAACGACAACGTCTTCAAGCTGATGACGCTCAAGTCGCTGACGAAGGCCCTGGCCGAGGCGGGCGAGCCGGCGCCGATCGTCCTCATGGACGGCGCGTCCTTCGGCGACACCCTCTACACCCACATCGCCTTCCGCGCGGTGCCGGAGCTGCGCCTCCTGGTGCGTCCGCAGGACGTCGAGCGGATCGAGGTGGCGATGCGCGCCGAGCAGTTCGTGGAGATGGAGGCGGACGAGCCCGATCCGGACGCGCCGGCCAAGGTGCTCTTCAACGACCGCTTCTACGCCAAGCTGTTCGCGCCCTTCCTGCCGAACCCGAAGGAGGAGCCGGGGATCTTCGCCCGGGCGATCCCGGCGCGGGCCCTGGGGCCCGAGGTGTACCGGCCCTCGGCGGAGGACGCCCTCCTCCTCCACGTGCTCCCCATGGCGCGGCGGGGTTTCGCCGTGCCGCTGATCCAGTTCGTCGACCTGCGGGAGCTGGCGAAGGGCGACTCGCCGCTGGCCCGCGGCGCCGGCCCCGGCGCGCCGATCGACCGGGAGGTGCTACACGCCCGGGCGAAGGTCTTCGGGGTGGAAAAGCCGCTGTGGGCGGCCATGGAGCTGCTCGCCCACTTCCACCCGGAGGTGGCCGACCGCGCCCGGGCGCTCCAGCCCGACCTCGGCCGCGCCACCCGCGCGCTCCTCGACACGGGGGTGGTCGAGCCGGCGAAGGATCTGTCGCGGGATCGGCAGCTTCGCGGCATGGGCAAGCTGGTGCAGCTCCTGCTCTCGTAGCGATCAAACTCTTGCGCGCCGCAGGCGCAGCGAGTTCGCCACCACCGAGACCGAGCTCAGGCTCATGGCCGCGGCGGCGATCACGGGGCTGAGCAGGAGGCCGAACGCGGGGTACAGCACCCCGGCGGCGATCGGCACGCCGGCCGCGTTGTAGACGAAGGCGAAGAAGAGGTTCTGGCGGATGTTCCGCATGGTCTGCCGGCTGAGGCGGATGGCCCGCACGATCCCCCGCAGGTCGCCCTTCACCAGGGTGACGGGGGCGCTCTCCATCGCGACGTCGGTGCCGGTGCCCATCGCGATCCCCACCTGGGCCCGGGCGAGCGCGGGCGCGTCGTTGATCCCGTCGCCCGCCATGGCCACGAATGCGCCCTCCGCCTGGAGCCGCTCCACGGCCTCCACCTTCTGATCCGGGAGCACCTCGGCGATCACGTCGTCGATTCCGAGCTTTCGCGCGACCGCCAGGGCCGTGGTGCGGCCGTCGCCGGTGAGCATCACGACGCGCAGGCCCCGCGCGTGAAGCTGGCGGATGGCGTCGGCGCTCCCCTCCTTGATGGGATCGGCCACGCCGACGATCCCCGCCGGCCTCCCGTCCACCGCGACGAACATCACCGTCTGGCCGTCGGCCCGCAGCGGCTCGACCTCGCCTTCCAGCTCGTCCGTCTCGAGGCCGAGGTCCCGCATCATCGCCCGGTTGCCGGCGGCGACGGAGCGGCCGAAGGCCGTGCCCCGGACGCCCTTGCCGGTGACGCTCTCGAAGCCCTCGACCTCCCCGAGCCGGATCCCGCGCTCGCGGGCGCCTCGGACGATCGCCTCGGCCAGCGGGTGCTCGCTCGCGCGCTCCAGGCTGGCGACGAGGCTGAGGAGCTCGTCCTCGCCGACGCCCGCGGTCACGGCGACCGACGCGAGCCGGGGGCGGCCCTCGGTGAGGGTCCCGGTCTTGTCGACGACGAGGGTGGTCACCTCGCGCAGGTTCTCGATCGCCTCCGCGTCGCGGAAGAGCACCCCCATGGACGCGCCCCTCCCCGTCGCCATCATGATCGACATGGGGGTGGCCAGGCCCAGCGCGCAGGGACAGGCGATGATCAGCACCGCCACCGCGTTGACGAGGGCGTGGGCCATGCGGGGCTCGGGGCCGACCAGGGACCAGACCGCGAAGGTGCCGATCGCCACCAGGATCACGATGGGGACGAACCAGGCGGAGACCACGTCGGCGAGCCGCTGGATCGGCGCCCGGCTCCGCTGCGCCTCGGCGACCATCGCCACGATCCGGGCGAGGAGCGTGTCGGCGCCCACCTTCTCGGCGCGCATCACCAAGGACCCCTTGCCGTTGATGGTGGCCCCCACCACCCGGTCGCCGGCGGCCTTCGACACGGGGATCGGCTCCCCGGTGACCATCGACTCGTCGACGGTGCTGCTCCCCTCGAGCACGATCCCGTCGACGGGGATCTTCTCGCCGGGGCGGACGCGGAGCCGGTCGCCGACTTGGACGTGGGCGAGGGGGACGTCCTCGTCGCCCCCGTCGTCGCGCACGCGCCGCGCGGTCCTGGGCGCGAGGCCGAGGAGCGCGCGGATGGCGGATCCCGTCCGGCTGCGCGCGCGCAGCTCGAGAACCTGCCCCAGGAGGATCAGCGCCACGATCGCCGCTGCCGCCTCGAAGTACACGCCCACCTCGCCGGACTCGTCGCGGAAGGCCGACGGGAAGATCCCGGGGGCGATCGCGGCGATCGCGCTGTAGACGAAGCCGACCGAGACGCCGAGGCCGATGAGGGTGAACATGTTCAGGCTGCGGTGCCGCACCGAGGCGACGGCCCGCGCGTAGAACGGCCACGCCGACCAGGTGCAGACGGGGATCGCCAGGAGCAGCTCGAGGATCGTCCGGGTCCGCGGCGACAGGAGCGAGGAGATCGGCTCGCCCCCCGGGAGCATGTCGCCCATCGAGAGGAGGACGATCGGCACGGTGAAGGCGACCGAGACCCAAAACCTGCGGGTCATGTCCCGCAGCTCGGGGTTCTCCTCCTCCTCGCCGGCGACGACCGTCGGCTCGAGGGCCATGCCGCACTTCGGGCACGTCCCCGGGCCGTCCCGCACGACCTCCGGATGCATCGGGCAGGTCCACTCCACCTTCCCGCTCGGCGCGGCGGGCAGCCGGCGCTCGAGGGCCATGCCGCACTTCGGGCAGGAACCGGGTGCGCCGCTCGACACCTCGGGGTGCATGGGGCAGGTGTAGGCGCTCTCTCGGCGCGGTTCGGCGGCCCGGGGGTCCATGGAGCGCCTCCTCCCCTGGATTCTCCCCGGTCGCGCGCCTCGAGGCGACCTCGATCGACGGATCAGTGCTCCGGCGGCGCGGCGCCGTCGTCCGGAGGCGGGCCCCTGCGCCCCTCGCCCGGGAAGCGGAAGCCGCGGGCGCGCAGCGTGCCCAGCACGTCCCGGGAGCGGATCACGCCGGTGGCGTTGCCGAGGTCGTCGACGACGGGGAGCTCGCCCTCGCGCAGCACGCGATCGAAGGTCTGCGAGAGCTCGTCGGATCCCGGGAGCGGCTGCACGGCGATCATGTGGTCGGCGACCCGCTCGCGCATGCGGTCCTCGGGCGGGATGGTGAGGATGTCGATCTTGCGGACCACGCCCAGGGTCCGCGCGCCGTCCGCCACCACCGCCGACTCGGCCCCCGCGTCGCGCATGAGGATCCGCGCCGCCTCGAGGGACGCCCCGACCTGCACCTGGGGCACGGTGTTCTGCACCTCGCCGACGTGGGTGTGCCCGAGGGCCTGCTGCAGGTTGGCGTAGAGCTTCTCCTGCGACGCCCCCGACCAGACGAAGAAGGCGATGAGGATCATCCAGATCCCGCCGCCGAAGATCCCGAAGAGGGCGAAGGCGACCGCCATGGTCTTGCCCACGATGGAGGCGACGTTGGTGGCGCGCTGCTTGCCCAGCCGCCCGGCGAGGGCCGCCCGCAGGACGCGGCCCCCGTCCATTGGGAAGGCGGGCAGGAGGTTGAACACGCCGAGCACCAGGTTCAGGTACCCGAGGAGGAAGAGGTAGAAGGCCAGGTTCGGCGCGCCCATGGAGAGCCGGTAGCCGGCGCCGAAGAGAATGCCGAGGCCGATCGAGGTGAGGGGGCCCACCGCCGCCATGACGAGCTCGTCCCTCGGCCGGGTGGGCATGCGGGTGATCTGCGAGACGCCGCCCAGCGCCATGAGGACGATCGACTCGACCCGCCCGCCCCGCCGGATGGCGACGAGCGTGTGGGCGAGCTCGTGCAGGGTGATGGAGACGAGCAGGCCCAGGGAGGCCAGCAGGCCCCAGGTCCAGCCCGGCATGCCCAGGGCTTCGGGCGGGAGGCCCGCCGCCCGCGCCACCTGCTGCATCTGCACCGCCAAGGCCCAGGTGAGCACCGGGATCAGGAGCAGCACCGAGAAGTGCAGGCGGATGGGGACGCCCTTGACCTTCAGCACCGTGATTGCGCCGCGGTTGAACAGGGTCTCACCCCCTTCGCGAGCGGAGCGTCGCTTACGCCCCGTGGCCGATCCCGACCAACATGGGGCGGACCGCGGGGTGATGCAGGGGGCGTGCGCCCGCACCCGATGCCGGGGAGTCGGCCTCCTGCCGTCACGGCGCGCGCCGCGGGATCGCAAAGAGCCCGCGTGAAATCCCCCCGCATGCGGGCGGGCCGTGCGTGCGAGGGCCGGCTGCGGCCGAGGGCCGCCGACGCGCGCGCGCGGAGGGGCGGGCCGTGCGTGCGAGGGCCGGCTTCCCCGCGGGGGAGGGGGAACTCCCCCCGCGTCCGGAGGGCGAGCGCAGAGGCGCGGGTCAGCCGCCGAGGAGGTGCTGGATGATCTCCTGGATCATCTCCGGGCCCTGGAGCCAGAGGATGATCGCCACGCCCATCAGCGACTCGCCGGCGATGAGCCCCGACGCCACGGCGATGGTGTAGCGGTCGTTCGTCTCCGGCTTCTTCTTCATCAGGATCCAGGCGGCGATGGCGCCGAGGAACATGGAGATCGAGTTGAACGCGGGGATCACGCCCGCGATCCCCAGGCCCGTCGCGGAGGGGATCCACTTGCGGTACTTGGGGAAGAACTCCTCGCCCAGGGTGATGAGGATCCCGACGATGCCGCCGACGATCATCGCGGCCACCGCCCCGGGCGGCAGCGCGTTCAGGCCCTTGGCGAGCATCTCCGCCACGGCGGCCCACACCTTGGCGGCGGGGGCGGGGAGCTCGGCCGAGCCCAGCTTCTCCGGCTTGGCGACGATCGTGTAGACCGGCACGCAGAGCAGGGTCCCCGCGGCCACGCCGAAGAGCTGGGCGATGGTCTGCTTTCGCGGGCTGCCGCCCAGCATGTAGCCCGACTTGAGGTCGGTGAGCAGGTCGGCGGAGTGGGCGGCGGCGCCGGCGGTGATCGACGCCGTCATCAGGTTGGTGGTCATGTTGGACGGCGCCACCACGCCGTAGACGAGCTGGGTGATCTTGCCCAGGGCGCCGACCGGGGTGACGTCGGTCTCGCCGGTGGCGCGGGCCGCGACGATGGAGAGCATGAAGGTGGCGAGGACCGCCACGATCCCCATCCACCACGTGACCTCGAAGAGGTAGTGGCCCATCAGCACGCAGACGGCGCCCGAGAGCAGCGTGCCCCACAGGAACCACGAGCCGGGCACCTCCACGTGCGCGAGGGGGTCGTGGTGGGCGCGCTTGCCCCCGAAGACCGCGCCCAGGCTGCTGAAGGCGCGCAGGACGGTGCGCCAGCGCATCCCGAAGGCGAGGAGGCCGGAGGTGACCATCATGGCCGTGGCGGGCCACAGCACCCACGACACCAGGCCGCGGTAGCCGGGCTCCGCCACGCCCTGGTCGATGAGCACGGGGCCGATGATCCCGTAGTAGAGGATCGCGCCGACGAGCAGCGACACGCCCACCCGGATGCCCATGATGGCGCCGGCGGCCACCATGATCAGCGAGCCCTCGAAGCCGAGGGTGAGGCGCTCCTCGAGAGCCTTGCCCCTCTCCCCCGGGAAGAGGGGGATGCTGCCAGGGAAGGCGAACCGGCCCATGAACGGCGCGTCCCGCCACACCGCGAGCAGCGCGCCCGCGCCCGCGCCGGCGAAGAGCGCCTTCGCCTTCTGCATCGCCTCGGCGCCGGCTTCGTGCATGGAGCGCAGGGTCTCCGCCGTGGCGAGGCCGGTGGGGAAGGGCAGCTTGTCGATGTTGATGAGCTGCCGCTTGAGCGGCACCGCCATGAACACGCCCAGCACCGACACCGCGCCCAGCCAGAGCATCATCTCCCACCACAGCAGCACCCGGCCGGTGGTGAGGTAGAGGGCGGGGAAGGCGGAGACGAGGCCCGCCGACGCCATGTAGCCGGCGGCGCTCGCCGCGGACGACATGGTGTTGTTCTCGAGGATGGTGAAGTGGTTCTCGTGGTAGGCGGGGATCACGGCCTCGAGGGTCTTGAACACCGCGTAGGCGATGATGCAGGCGGTGATGGTGACGCCGAGCCCCCAGCCGGTCTTCAGGCCCACGTAGAGGTTGGAGATCGACATCACCGCGCCGATGGCCATCCCGCTGACGATCGATCGCACCGAGAGCTGCCGGACGTGGTCGCCCTGGTAGACCTCTTCGAGCCAGCGGCGCGCCTCCGCGTCCTCGGGGCTCTCGTGGTGGGGGGGAACGGGATGCGGCCTCTCCCGCTGCGAGGGGTCGTCGGGTCGGTTGTGGGCGGGATCGACGCTCATGCGTGCTCCTGGCCGGTCGCTCCCTGGGCGGAGCGCTCCTCGGGCGAAGGCGAAGAAACGAGGGGACGCAAGGTACCCTTCCCCGGACGGGGCAGGCAAGGGATGCATCCCGGGCGGGCGGGCCCGCGGCTGCCATCCTGGCCGGGTCGCCGCACCTTCCTCGCGAAGGGCGCGCGGGCGCTCGGGGGGAGCTCATGCGTGGGAAGACGATCATCCTCGCGCTGGCGCTGGCGGGGGCGGCCGCGTGCGAGGGTGGCACGGAGGAGACGACGACCACCCTGGAGACGCCCCCCTGGATGCTCACCATCGTGACCCCGGCCCACGGGGCGCAGGTGGACGATCGCATGGAGGTGGAGCTGGCACTCACCGGGCGGGGCGTGGCGCTCGACCTCCCCCGCGCCTTCCAGGTGGGCTACTTCCTGGACGACGCCCTGGTCCTCGCCTCGCCGGATCTGAAGGTGACCCTCGAGGTGCCCGTGGGGGCGCACGTGCTGCGGGTCGCCGGCGTGGACGAGGCCGGCGCGCCGACCTCCGCGGTGGCCGGCGATCGCATCCAGGTGATCCGGCTCGATTCGGGCCCGTAGGGGGCTTGGGTGGGATCCGCCCCGCGTCCCTATCCATGATCCCGATGGCCTACGCGCACGTGAACGGCATCTGGCTGCACTACCGCGAGCAGGGCGAGGGAGAGCCGCTCCTCCTGATCATGGGCTTCGGCACGCCCTGGCAGGGCTGGGAGCCCCAGATCGAGGACTTCTCCCGCGGTCATCGAGTGATCTGCTTCGACAACCGGGGCGTGGGCGCCAGCGACAAGCCGGTGGGGCGCTACACCGTGTCCCAGATGGTCGCGGACGCGAGCGGGCTCCTCGACCACCTGCGGATCGAGCGGGCCCACGTCGTGGGCGTGTCGATGGGGGGCATGGTCGCCATGGAGATGGCCGCCCGCCACCCGGAGCGCGTGGGCTCCCTGGTGCTCGCGGCGACCACCCCCGCGGCGGACGCCCGGATGCGGTGGACCATGGGCCGCGTCGCCGCGCGGATCGGCGCCGCAGCCTTCACCGCCGGGGGGACGCTGCAGGATCGCCTCGCGGCGGTGAAGGAGGAGCTCGTCCAGGTGTGGCTGCCGCTGATCTTCTCCGCGGCGCCGGGGGGCGAGGAGGAGGCGATCGTGCGGCGGCTCATGGACGCCGCCTTCGCGGAGGGCTTCCCCGCGGTGGGGACGGCGGGGCAGCTCGCGGCGTGCTTCGCCCACGACGCGCGGGAGCGGCTCCGGGCGATCGCGGCCCGCACCCTGGTGCTGGGAGGCACCGTCGACGCGGTCTTCGCGAAGGAGCGCTTCGTCGAGCTCGCCCGGGGGATCCCCGGCGCGTGCCTCGAGATCCTCGACGGCGCGCCCCACGCGATCAACCTCTCGCACCCCGTGGCGTTCAACGACGTGGTGCTGCGGTTCCTCGCCGGCGCCGGGGCGGGTCGGTCGCGCCTGGGTCGCGCCGCCTCTCCCGCGTGAGCGGGTGCTCAGGGGATCGTGCAGCGGAGCTGCACCGCGTCGGTCCACCAGCCCGTCTGCAGGTGGATGCCGGTGACGACCTTCCCTGCGCCTACGCAGGGATCGTAGGAGACCTCGTTCGGGGGAGAGAACGGCGCCGGATCGTGGAAGAACCACCCGAGCGGATCTTGGCAGATGGCGCCCGCGCCGTTCACGTACTCCTCGTGCACCCAGACCTGGCCCATGAGCTTGCCGTCGGGGCTCCGCCCGTCGCAGCGCAGATCCGTGGGCGCCGACGGCGCGTCCGGTGATCCGGTGCCGTAGAACCCCACCCGCGTCTCGGTCCCCGACGCGTCCTTGCAGATCAGCTTCGCGCCGTTGAGGTGGCCGGAGACGTACCGGACCTCGAGGCCGACCGCCCACGCCCCGGAGGGGCAGTAGAACCAGCCCTGATCGCTGCCGCCGGCCGTCGTCCCGCGCATCGGGAGCTCCATGCAGGTCAGCGCCCCGTCGTCGCCCGGGCACCGATCGTGGGAGTCGCACACGCCGTCGGCGTCGGAGTCGCCGCTGGCGGGATCCCCGACGCAGGCGCCGCAGCCCGCCCACTCGAAGCCGGGCCTGCAGCAGGTGAAGCCGTCGCCGGTCATGGGCGCGTCGCAGATGCAGATGAAGGAGCCGGGGAGGTTGGAGCAGGAGGCGTCCGGCGAGCAGCCGGCCGTGCCGTCCACGCACTCGTCGACGTCCACGCAGGTCGCGCCGTCGCCGGTCCAGCCTTCGTCGCAGACACACGCGGGGCCCGAGGCGCTGTTCGTGCAGCTCGCGTTGGGAGAGGCGCAGGTGAAGCCGGCGCAGAGGTCCTCGAGGCAGGTGCGGCCGTCGCCCTCGAAGCCCGGCCTGCACGCGCAGTCGAAGCCCCCCACGGTGTTGGAGCAGTCGGCGTCCGGCGAGCAGTCGTGTTCGCCGGTGGCGCACTCGTCGACGTCGGCGCAGGTCCGCCCGTCCCCGGTGAAGCCGGGGCGGCAGGTGCAGTCGTAGGAGCCCGGCTGGTTCTCGCAGATCGCGTGGGGATCGCAGATCGCCGTCTGCATCCGGCACTCGTCGACGTCCGCGCAGGTGCGCCCGTCGCCGGCCCAGCCCTCGTCGCAGTCGCAGGACCAGGTCCCGGGCTCGTTGATGCAGGTGGCCTCCGGCGCGCAGTCGTGGATCCCGAGGGTGCACTCGTCCACGTCGACGCAGGCCGCGCCGTCGTCCTCGAAGCCGGGGGGACACTCGCAGGTGTACGAGCCCTCGGTGTTCACGCAGATGGAGTCGGCCCGGCAGTCGGCCTCGCCGGTGACGCACTCGTTCACGTCGCGGCAGGATCTCCCGCTCGGCTCGTAGCCCTGCGGGCAGTCGCAGCGGTAGCCGCCGGGCTCGTTCACGCAGATGGTCGGCGCCTCGCACGTCGCGCTCCCGTCCGCGCACTCGTCCACGTCGACGCAGGCGCCGCCCTCGAGGACGAAGCCGTTGTTGCAACTGCAGGTGAAGGATCCCCTCAGGTTCAGGCAGCGGGCGTTGGGGCCGCACGGATCGCCCTCGCACTCGTCGACGTCGGCGCAGGTACGGCCGTCGCCCTCGAAGCCTTCACGGCAGGTGCAGACGAAGCCGCCCTCGGTGTTGGCGCAGTCGGCGTCGGCGGCGCAGGGGGAGCGGGCGGCGGCGCACTCGTCCACGTCGGTGCAGGCGATCCCGTCTCCCTCCCAGCCGTCGTCGCAGACGCAGGCGCCCGACACGCAGCTCGCGTGGTCCCCGCAGGGACCGCAGCCTTCCGCGTCGCCGCCGGGATCGTCCCCGCCGCACGACGCCGAGAAGAGAAACGAGACGACTGCCAGGACGCTGCCGAGCCGAGCCCTCGTGTTCATCGCTGCTTCCCCGTCGATGTATTCGAGATCGAGGTGGGGAATCATCCCACGACCGGCCGGGCGATCGCAACCGGGGGGCGGCAGCGCTTGAAACGCGATCCGACTTTCGGCCAAGGTGCGCGCCGTGACCCTCCTGCGCGCCCATTCGATCGGCCTCTCCTTCGGCAGCCGCACCCTCTTCGACGGCCTGGAGTTCACCATCGAGGAGGGCGAGCGGGTGGGCCTCGTCGGGGTCAACGGCTCGGGGAAGTCCACCCTGATGAAGATCCTGGCGGGCGTGCTCCCCCCCGATCGGGGCCTGCTGCAGGTGCAGCGAGGCGCACAGGTGGTGTACCTGCCCCAGGAGCCGACCTTCCCCGACGGCGCGACGGTGGCGTCCGAGCTGTCGGTGGCGAGGCCCGCGCTGCGGGAGGCGATCGACGAGCACCGCGCCCTCTCCGCGCGGATCGCGGTGGCGCCGCCGGCCGAGCAGGAGCGGCTCCTCGCCGAGCTGGGGCGGGTCGCGGATCGGATCGAGCGGCTGGGGGGATGGGACAGCGAGTTCGAGGCGAGGCGCCTGTTGGACAAGCTCGGGGTCCGGGAGTGGGAGCGGCCGGTGGCGGAGCTCTCCGGCGGCCTGCGCAAGCGGGTGGCCATCGCCCGCGCCCTACTCTCCCGGCCCGACGCGCTCCTGCTGGACGAGCCCACCAACCACCTGGACGCCGACACGGTGGACTGGCTCGAGGACGCGCTGGACGAGCTGCCGGGGGCGCTGCTCCTGGTCACCCACGACCGCTACTTCCTCGACGGCCTGGTCGATCGGATCGTCGAGGTGGAGCCGGGCAACGGGCTGGTCTCGTACCCGGGGAACTACCAGGCGTACCTCGAGCAGAAGATGGTGGCCCTGGAGCAGGCGGAGCTCGCGCAGCACAAGCGGGAGCGCTGGATCGCCCAGGAGGTGGCGTGGCTGCGCAAGGGGGTGGAGGCGCGGCGCACCAAGAGCAAGGCGCGGATCGAGCGGGCGCGGAAGCTGATGGCGGAGAAGGGCTTCGTGCGGCCGAAGGTGGCGGCCCTGGAGATGGCGTCCGCCCCCAGGCTGGGCGGGAAGGTGATCGAGGCGGAGGGGATCGCCAAGCGCTTCGGCGACCGCACCGTCTTCCGCGACGTGGACTTCCTCCTGCAGGCGGGCGAGCGGGTCGGGATCGTGGGGCCCAACGGCGTGGGGAAGACCACCTTCCTGCGCACCATCCTGGGGGAGCTCGAGCCGGACGAGGGCGCGGTCGAGATCGGCAGGAACACGAAGATCGCCTACTACGATCAGCAGCGGGCCTCGCTCGATCCCGAGCAGACCGTGTACGAGGCGGCGTGGGGAGAGGACCACGTCCTGGTGGGCGGCAGGCGCCTCCACCTGCGCGAATACCTCGAGGAGCTGCTCTTCCCGGTGCCGATGCAGCGCATGCAGGTGAAGGCGCTCTCGGGGGGCGAGCGCAACCGCCTCCTCCTCGCGCGCCTCTTCCTCGAGGGCGCCAACGTCCTGGTGCTCGACGAGCCCACCAACGACCTGGACATCGTCACCCTCAACGTGCTCGAGCGGCTCCTGCTCTCCTTCGAGGGCAGCGTGCTGTTGGTGACCCACGACCGCTACTTCCTCGACAAGGTGGCCACCGCGATCCTCGCCTTCGGCGGCGACGGGAGGGTGACCCGCTACGAGGGGAACTACGAGACCTACCGGACCCTCGAGCGCCAGGCCCGGGAGGCGTGCGCCCCCTCGCCGGAGGTGAGGGAGGAGAAGGCCGCTCCCGCCCCTGCACCCGCTCCGCCGCCTCGTCGGCGCCGGCTCGGCTACCTGGAGAAGCGGGAGCTCGAGGGGATGGAGGAGGCCATCGAGCGCACCGAGCGCGACAAGGCGGCCACCGAGGCCGAGCTGCAGCGGCCGGAGGTGTTCAGCGATCCGGTCCGGGCGGCGGCGCTCCACGACGAGCTCGAGCGGCAGACCGCGCTGGTGGATCGGCTCTACGCGAGGTGGCAGGAGCTGCAGGATCTGGCGGACTGAGGGAGGGCTCAGGCGATCTTCAGCTCGACGCCCTCGCGGGCGCCGAAGACGATCAGCTCCGGCGCGAACCGCTTGGCGCGGGCGGCGCACGCCTCGATCTTCGCGTCCACGTCCGCGTCGGACTGCATGGGATCGTGGTGGGTGATCGCGAGCTGCTTCACGCCGGCCGCCACCGCCAGATCTACGGTGGTGGTGGCGCGGGGATGCCCCCAGCCGATCTTCGACGCGTACTCCTCCTCGCCGTACTGCCCGTCGGCGACGAGGAGGTCCGCGCCCCGCACGAAGTCCACCAGATCGTCGGGCAGGCGCCGCGGGGCGTCCGGATCGCGCAGGCTCGCCTCGCGATCCTCGAGGAGCTCGTCCAGCTCGTTGTCGGTGGCGTACACCACCTTGCGCCCCTGGTACTCGAAGGAGAACGCGAAGCTGCCGCCGGGGTGGTGCTGGGGGAGCGCCCGGACCGAGACGCCGCCGATGGGCTCGTCGGAGAGATCCTCCGCGACGATCCGCGCCGAGAGATCGCCGAAGTCGACCGGGAAGTAGTCCGAGCGCATCTGGCCGCTCACCAGCCGGAAGAGGCGGCGATCCCCGGGAGGGGTCCCGTAGATGTGGAAGGTGTTCTCGGGGCGGTAGGCGGGCGTGAAGAAGGGGAAGCCCTGGATGTGATCCCAGTGCGGATGCGAGAAGAGCATGTGCCCCACGATCGGCCGGCCCTCGTGGCGTCGGATGAGGTCGATCCCCAGCTCGCGCAGGCCGGTCCCGCCGTCGCAGATGAAGAGGGCGCCCTCGCTGCGGATCTCCACGCAGGCGGTGTTGCCGCCGTAGCGCTGGGTCGACGGGCCGGGCGTGGGGATGGAGCCCCGGGTCCCCCAGAATTTCACGAAGAGCGCCACGGATTCAGACTCCGGCGAAGTAGAGGAGGATCACGTCGCCGAGCTGGAGCTGATCGCCCTCGCGCAGGACGGCCGAGTGGATGCGGATGCCGTTGAGGTAGACGCCGTTCCTGCTGTCCATGTCGACGCAGCCGAAGTCGGAGCCGTTGCGGGTCAGGCAGAGGTGGGTGCGGGAGAGCTGCGGCGACGCGATCGCGATGTCGCCCTCCCTGCCGATGACGATGCGATCCTCCTGGAGCTCGATCCGCCGGGGGGCGCCCGGTCCGCCGATCTGCTCGAGGACGTGGGGACGAGGCCTCCGGGAGGGGCCGGTCACGAGGGGGATCCCGATGCTGGTCCGCTCGCGCTGGGGAGGGCCGTCACGCATTCGAAGGAGCCTATCCTCGCCGGGCCCGCCCGTCCAAAGGAAGGCTGCGGATCATCGGGGCCGGCCGCCGATCCGGAAGGCGAGGTCCAGGGCCAGCGACCGCTCGTCGAGGCGCTCGCGCACCTCGGCGTCGAGGATGAGGATCGACGCCCGCTCCGACGGCAGCACCTCGCGGACGTCGGCGGGGAGGCGGGCGAAGACCGCACGCATCGACTCCGTGTCCCGCGCCGCCGCCAGGCCCGCCGCCAGGATCGCGATGAGAAGCAGGTTCGAGGCCGGGCCGCCCTGCGGGTGGAGGCGATGGGCGCTGCGGAACCGGAGGAGGCGCCGCACCGCCGCCTGCTGGGAGGGGCGGAGCTGGCCGAGCTCGCCGAAGAGGGCGCGCACCGAGCGCTCCTCGACGGCGACGTGGTTGAGGAGCCGGGACTGCTCCGCGAGGATCCAGTGGGCCTCGTCGAGGGGATCCGAACGGATCGCGGGGAGCCTCGCCAGCTCGGCGCCGGCGGCCCTGGCCAGGACGCGGGTGGCGAAGCCGGCGCGGCGCCACGGTCCACTCGTTGAGCCGAAGATGGCGCGGACGGACCAGGCGTCGTGGAGGAGCTGATCGCGCTGCCCGTCGAGCAGCTCCTCCAGCACGCCGAGCGGCGCGAGCTGCGAAAGCGAGGGGCGCCCTGACCCGGCCGGGCCCTCGGCCGGCCGGCGGGATTCGTCCGGAGGGAACATGGGGCCGCTTGGTAGCACACCCCTCGCGGTTGCGGTAGATCAGTCCCCCCGCGTCACGGCGCGCCTTTGGAGAGATGGAAGCATGAGCGACACCTCCGCCAGGGATCGTGCGACGATCGCCGAGCTGATCGGCGAGGGACGCCTCGACCAGGCCGCCTTCCGCGCCCGCAGCCTGGCGGGCTCCGGCGCCGCCGACGCCTCCCTCGCCGCCGACGTGGACGCGACCGGGTGGCTGGCGGCGGCGGTCCTGCCCCGCGATCGTCCGGCGCCGTGGCGGGACGCCTTCGTGGAGGCGAGCGATCGGTTCCCGGGGACCTCGGCGGAGGTGGGCCTCGCCCTGCGTCGCTTCCTGGCCCGCGGCCTCGCACGCGCGGCCCACCTGGCGGGGCTGCCCGGCCACCTCGTGGACGACGAGCCCGCCGGCGGCTACCTCCTGCGCGCCTCCCTCCCGGAGGAGGCGGCGGCGTCGCTGTACGCGACGATCGCGCGGATCCCCTCCTCGGGGCGCGCGGCGCTGCTCCTCGGCAACGCCCTCTTCCGGCTCGAGCGGGTCGAGGAGGCGCGGGACGCCTACCGCAGGGCCTTCCGGGTGGCGCCCCTCGGTCTCGACCTCGGCGCGGTGGAGGACGCGGAGGTGCGGGCCCTCGAGCCCATCGCCAAGGAGCTGCACCTCGAGGGCGACCCCCGGGCGTGGCTCCCCGCGATCGGCCTGCTCGAGGACGTGCTGCCGTTCTCCGCGCTGGATCCCGTGCCCGGCGGCGGGTTCGGGCCCGCGACCCGCGCGTACGATCTGCTCATCGCGCACAAGGGCGCCCGCAGCCACGGGGAGCGCATGGCGATCCGCCGCGATCTGCGAGAGCTGGCCCCGGAGCTCTTCGACGCGCTCCTGATCTCGCGCAAGCTCGACGCGAGCCCGATGCCCACCGGCACCGCGTGATCAGCCGGCCTCGATCCGGACGATCTCGTCCTTCGTGGCGGGGCAGGTCCCCCTGCCGTCGCAGTTGCTCGTGGTGACGTAGAGCTCGTCGTCGGGGCCGACGATCACCTCGCGGAGCCTGCCCAGGCCCCTCGGGGGATCGCCGCGGAAGTAGACCTCGTGGGACTGCACCCGATCGCCGTCGAGGACGAAGCGGTGGAGGTGGCGTGAGCCGAGGGTCCCCATGAGGACGCTCCCCCTCCACGCCCGGATGCCGCCGCTCCGGTAGACGCCGACGCCCCCCGGCGGCACCGCCTGCGCCCAGCTCATCATCGGCGCCACCATCCCTTCGGCGGTCTCGCAGCCGAAGATGGTCGGCCAGCCCAGGTCGTCGCCCTTGCGCGCGGCGTTCAGCTCGTCGTGCCCCCGCCTGCCGAACTCGCCGCTCGGGCCGTGATCCGCGACGAGGAGGGTGGATCCGTCGAGCCAGTCGAAACCCTGGGTGTTGCGCAGGCCCGACAGCCACACCGGGCTCCCGGGGAACGGGTTGTCCGCCGGGATCTCGCCGTCCGGCGTCAACCGGAGCACCTTGCCGTTCGGCGACGAGCGATCCCGGGAGCGCTGCGGCTCGCCGGCGTCGCCGGTGCCGACGTAGAGCATCCCGTCGGGGCCGAAGCGGAGGCGGCCGCCGTCGTGGAAGGTGTGGCCGGCGACGTCGTCGAGGATCACCCGATCGACGGTGGCGCTGCGGGCATCCTCGGTGAGGCGGTAGCGCACCACCCGGTTCGCCTTGCCCTCGTCCTTCTCATACGTCTGGTAGATGTAGAACCAGCGGTTCTTCGCGAACTGCGGATGGAGCGCCAGACCCAGCAGACCGCCCTCGCCCGCCCGCCGCGGTGAGGAGACCGTCATCACCGGCGCCGGCTGGAGCGCCCCGTCCTTCACCAGGCGCAGCCGACCGGGCCGCTCGGTGACGAGCATGTCGCCGCCGGGGAGGAAGGCGATCGCCCAGGGGACCTCGAGGCCGGAGACGACGCGCACCGCCTTCACCGGGACCGCGCCGTCCGGACCGTAGTCCTTATCGACCAGCACGCAGCCGGGGTGGGTGTCCCGGCCCCCTTCCGAGGCCTGTGAAGCTCGGGCACCCGATCGGCAACTTGTCAGGGCGAGCACAAGCGCGAGGGCGAGGGGAATGGTCTTCGCCGATTCGAGAAGCAAGCGGGACTCTCGGATGGAGGCGGCTCCTGGGGACGGGTACGGTGGGCGGTATCTTCGCCTGCGGAGCCACCGGTTGCAAAGCCCCGGGAGGGGGCCGGCCCTGGCCTTCGCGATCGCCGCCGCGTCGGCGGCGTGTTCGCCCACCTACTTCGACGAGGACGAGGTGCGGGCGGGCGTGATGGTGGACTGGGGCCCGCAGCGGGATCGGGAGGGCCTCGAGGAGCTCCTGGTGAACTGCCAGAAATCGGTGAATATGGCGTTCACTCCGGGAGCCGCGGTCAAGTTCGTCGAGGATCCCAACGCCCACTGCGGCATCCCCGCCGCGACGCCGGTGGCGGGCTGCTGGATCCCGCAGCACGACCTGGTGGTGCTGACGCCCTCGCCGACCCTGCGGGAGACGGCTCTCTGCCACGAGCTGCTCCATCGCCAGCTCTTCGCGCGGGACCGGGATCCGGATCGCAGGCACCACCTGCAGGAGTGGTCGCTGCTCTCCGCCTTCCTGCGCTCCCTCGACGAAGCGCCGTGATTGTGTCGCGTGGCAGACAGCCGACGCGATCGCTCATCTTGTGTGCCGGATTCGTGCGCCGTAGGCAGGGGCTGCACATTCCGTGCAGAAGTGGGGTTATCGACATGGCTATGTATCGTTTCAACGAGTGTCTCGTTTGGCGGGACGGCAACGCCTTCCGCGTGAGGTGCCCTGCCGATCCGGGGGTGACGCTTTCCGTTCGGGTGGGAGACAAGCTGGAGTCCGGCGCGTTCGGGGAAGGAGCCAGCCTCTTCGGGGTGGTGGAGGGGGAGAGCGGGGAGCCCGGCGGGAACCCCTTCGAGGACAACAAGAACGACCGGGACTACACCACCTACATCGAGTTCCTGTTCCTGGGGCAGTGCGCGGCGATGGAGGTGAAGGAGGAGGGGCGGACCTGGCTCGTCGTCGAGTCGCTCGGCCGGGTCCACGTCTACGGATCGACGGAGGCGCTTCCGGTCTCCCCGACGACCTTCGGCCTCGCCGACTGGGTCCAGGTGATGGCGGATACGTTCCCCGATCCGATGCCGCACTCGCCGACGATGCGCCCGCAGCCGTGAGGGTGCGGGTGAGGCTCGTTCCTGCCCGCCCGGGAAGGGAGGAAGGGTAGACTGGTGGGAGGTCCGGGGACCGCACCCCGGACCTCCCACTCCCTACGGAAGACCGCCTTGCCTCGCCGCTACCCCGCCGCTCGCCTCCCGACCACGGCCGCCCTGCTCCTCTGCTGCTGGGCGTGCTCCGAGCCTGCCTCCCCGCAGGCGCTCCTCCACGCCCAGGCGGGGGACCACCGCTGGCACGAGGGACGATCGCACTTCGACGAGACCTTCCGGCCCTTCGACCCCGAGCGGGTCGAGGGCCCCCGGGATTGGGGCCGGCTGGAGGGCCAGCTCTTCCTGGCGGAGGAGCGGGGCGCTCCCGACGCCGCCTTCGCGAAGGCGCACTTCCTGCTCTGGCGCAACCAGCCCGGCGATGTCGACCGGGCGAAGGCCCGCCTCGCCAGGCTCCCCCAGGACGAGAGGACGTGGAACGAGCTGGCGCTCGCCGAGCTCTCCGCCGGCAATCCCCTCGCCGCGCTGGACGCCGCCTCCCGGGCTGTGGCCCTCTCGCCGTCGGATCTGCCCTCCCTCTTCAACCGCGCGCTCGCCCTCGAGCGGCTCGGCTTCCTCCACGGCGCCGACGAGGCCTGGGCCACCTACGTGGAGCGGGATCCGTCCAGCGGGTGGGGGCTCGAGGCCGCCCGGCGGCTGGAGAGGCTGCGCGCGGAGGCCCCGGAGCGGCGTTCCTTCGAGGACGAGCGCCGGCGCTTCGTCGAGGCGCTGCGCGCCACCCGCAGCGCCGCCGAGCTCGAGGCGCTCCTGGAGAGGCCGGCGACGGGACGACTCCTCGACGCGCTGGCGGCGGCGGGCGATCGGATCCTGGCCTCGGAGATCGAGGTGCGGCGCGGGTTCTCTCCGGAGGATTGGGCCGGGAGCGCCAGGCGCTCCCGGCAGGTGCAGGAGCAGATCGACGCGGCGATGTCGGGCGGGCCCTCCGAGGCGGTCCTCCGGGTCCTCGAGCGGTCGCCGGCGCCCTCCGTCTCGGTGCAGGCGCTGCGGATCCGCGCGTTCGACGCCTTCCTGCGCAGGCCCCCGCAGGAGGCCCTCGCCCTCCTCGACGAGGTGATCGCCCGCTGCGAGGTCCTGGGATGCCCGGTGGAGCGCGCCCTCGCGTTCAGCGATCGCGGCTCGCTCCTCTTGCAGGGTGGGGACTTCCGGCGGGCGGAGGCCGCGTTCCGCGTCGCCCTCGAGGGGATCCCCGACGGCTTTCACCATCGGCGCGCCGAGCTGCTCGGAAAGCAGGCGACCGTTGCAGTGGAGCTCCTCCAGCACCGCCGCGCCATCGAGCTGGGCCTCGAGGCGGCGAAGGCGCTCGGCCCCACCGGCGACCGCGGCTTCCTCGCCGCCGTCTTCTCCAACCTCGGCGGCTCCGCGGCGGCCCTCGGCCTCGAGCGGGCGGCCCTCGCGTGCTTCTTGGAGGGAAGGCACCTCGCGAAGATGGCCGGCCGCCTCTCCTCCGAGCTCTTCGCCATGGCCGGCGCTGCGAGGACCCTGTCGGATCTCGGCGAGGCCGACGCGGCCTTCGCCCTGATCGACGAGGCGATCTCGATCGCCACGTCGAAGGAGCAGACGAACGCCCTCGTGGCGCTGCTGGCCTCGTCGGCGCGCCTCCACGTCGCGAACGGGCGGACCGAGGACGCGAAGCGGATCGCGATGCAGGCCGCGGAGCTCGCCTCGGTGATGAAGCAGCCGCAGCGTCGGGAGGTCGCGCTCTCCATCGCCGGGACGGCCTTCGCCGCCGACGGGGAGTTCGAGGAGGCGAGGCACCTCTTCGCCGGCGCCATCTCGCTGAACGAGGAGTCCCTCGTCACGATCGGCAGCCCGATCGAGCGGGCGCTGCGCCTCGCCGAAGGCGCCGAGATCCGGGCCCGCCAGGCGAGGCTCTCGGCCGAGGACGGGGACGCGGCGGCGGCGTGGGAGCTCCTGGGCGGCGCCCCCTTGCGCCCGCTCGAGGAGGACGAGTGCTTCGTCGCGTTCGCGGCGCTCGACGGCTCGCTCCTCGCCTGGACCGCGACCTCCTCCGGCACCCGATTCGACGACGCGGCCCTGCCGCTCGCGGGCGAGCCGGTCACCGTCTTCTCCGATCGCCGCTGTCCCCGGAGCGCGCGCCGGATCACCGTGCTCGAGAGCGAGGTCACCCTCGCCGGCGTCGGCAACGTCGGCGCCCGCCTGGGCAGCGCGGGGGCGAAGGTGGTGGTGGCGCGGCGGTCCGACGCGCCTTGGCCGAGCCGGCGGCTGCAGGGGGCGGGGCTGGCGGTCCACAGCCCGAGGCCGATCCTCACCGAGCAGATCCTGCCGCTGCTCCCGGGCGCGCCCAAGGAGGCGAGGATGGTGCTGGAGGCCTGGCCCGGATCGATGGAGCTGTCGGGGACCCGGGCGACGCCCGAAGAGGTGGCGGCGGTGGCGGCGCGGTTCGAGCTGCTGCACTTCGGCGTTCACGCGGAGGCGCGCACCGACGCGGGGGCGTCGTCCCATCTGGTGCTCGCCGGCGAGGGCGGGTTCCTGCAGGTCGTCGATGTGCTCCGGCTGCCCCTGCAGGAGAGGCGGCCGGTGGTGGTCCTCTCCGCCTGCCGAAGCGGGGGCGAGACCGTCGAGAAGGAGAAGGACGGCGCCGGGCTGCCGTGGGCCTTCCTCGAGGCGGGGGCGGAGATGGTGATCGCCTACCAGGACAACCTGGACGATCGGGCCGCGGTGGACTTCGCCGGCGCCTTCTACCCCCTGGTCGCCGAGGGCGTCGACGTGGCGGAGGCCTTCGAGCGGGCCCTCGCGGCGGTCCGCGCGGCCTGGCCCCCCGAGATCGCCGCGTCTTTCGCCCTCTACATCTAGCTAGAAGGTGTACTCCGCGTTCACGTCGAGCACGCTGATCGACTGCCGGTAGGTGCCCGCGGAGCTGGGCTGGGTCGAGGGGGGCTGGTAGCGCTCGCCCGGCCGGAAGGACTGGCTGTCCTCCACCGAGACCGTGCGCTCGGCGTAGATCACCTGGGTGAAGGTGGCGGCCAGGGCGACGTTCTCCAGGAGCTCGTACCGGGCGCCCACGGAGATGGTGGCCTTGCCCATGTCGTATAACGAAGGGTCCAGCGTCCTGTCGGGGATCGCGTTGAAGTCGTAGCCCCCGCCCAGGACGAGCTGCAGCGGCTCCGACGGCCACCACGACGCGCCGGCGCGGATGCCGAAGGCGTCCTTCCACTGGCGCTCGATGTTCTGGATCACGTCGCCCGACGCTTCGGACCCGTCCTCCTCGATGGGGCAGGAGGCCCCCGGCACGTCCATCATCACGCACTGCCGGCGCAGGAAGCTCCAGCGGACCAGCTCGCCGAAGAGGCGCAGCTCCCACTGCGGATCGAGGCGCCAGCGGGCGCCGGCGCGCCAGACGTCGGGCAGGCCCTGGGAGACCCGCACCTCGTCGACCGAGACGTTGCCGCCCAGCGCGGTGGTGAGCTCGCCCGTCATGATCGAATCGCCGAAGCCCGGGCGGCTCTGGTACGACAGGCCCAGGTAGAAGCCGTCCATGGCCTCCCAGATCACGCCGGCGCCCACGCCGACGTCCCACCCCGACACCTCGAGGAGGCTGCGGCCCTCCTTCACCGAGCCGTCCGGCTCGACCAGATCGTCGGTGCCGTCGGCGTTGCGCGCGCGCACCGTGTCGAGGACGTTGTTGATGGCGCTCACCGACAGGCCGAACGAGAGGCGGGGCTCCTCGAGGCGGTAGGCCGCCGCGGCGGTGATGTAGAGGGACTGGATCTTCCCGTCCTCCGTCCACCAGCGCTGGGGGCCGTCGACCGCCCCGGGGTACTTGGCGGCGAGCTCGCCCGAGTCGAACGTCCGGTTCTTTCCCCACACGGCGGTGCCGCCGAGCGGCACGTAGAAGCCGAGGCCCACGCCCAGGTTGGGGACGCCGAGATCCGAGATCACCGCCGCGAAGGGAGAGGCGATGAAGTTGGTGAGCTGGCCCTCGCCGGAGTTGGCGGCGATGCCGTCCGCCGGCGTGCCCGACTCGCCCGTGGGCGGCTCGACGTTGTCGATCGCGGCGGCGGGGCGATCGTAGCTGGCGTGCCGCAGGGCGAAGGTGCCGTCGAGGTAGATGCGCGTGCCCTTGCCGAGGGCCAGCCCGGCGGGGTTGTAGTAGATCGCCGTGGGGTTCTCGGTGGTGGGATGTCCGAGCTCGCCCCCGAAGCGGGCCGCCATGAACCCGCTGGCGGCGGCGGGGCCGGCCGCGCCGACGAGGGTCGTGCCGAGAATCGCTGCGATGACCTTCCTCACGGACGCTCCTGATGCGGGGGGCCCACGTTTGACACCGAACGGGCGGCGTGGGCACACTCTTGGTTCAACCCGTGCAAATTGTTGGAGTGATTAACCCATGTTCACGACGCCTCTGTCAAAGCGATCGCTCGGGACCCTGCTCGCCGCCGGCGCTCTCGCCTTCCTCGCGGCCTGCCCCGATCCCCAGGGACGCTTCGACGAGTTCGTGGACCGCAACCGCCAGGGGACCGGCGGCCCCGGGGGCGCAGGGGGCAGCCCCGGCGGCGAGGTCGCCGACCTCACCGGCCGGTTCCTCCTGGTGCTCTCGGCGAACCTGAGCCGATCGAAGCCGCTCTACTTCGACACCACGGTGACCATGGAGCTGGGACCGGGGGACACCTGCCCCGAGGGCGCCTGCAAGCTGGACATGCGCATCCAGCCGCTCAAGAACCCCAAGCTCACCTCGGCAACCTGCCCCGCGGACTTCGAGCCGGTCGGAGACGTGATCGTCGTGGAGGACGTGGAGGTGAACGAGGGCGGCACCTTCCGTGCTGCGTTCAAGGACGCGGGCGTGCCCGGCTGCGCCAACCCGATCTCCGGCCGCGACATCTTCGCGCCCCTCTTGATCCTCGACTCCGTCACCCGCAGCGCCGACCTCTTCTGCGGCATGGTGGAGGCGACGAACGTCCAGCCCGGCAACCTGAACCTCGCGACCTCGACCTTCGCCGCGCAGCGGCTGGAGGCCGGGGAGGAGCCGGGAGACCTGGAGAGCCCGCTCTTCGCCTGCCCCGCGTCGGGGGCCGGCGGCGCGGGTGGTTCGGGCGGCGCCGGTGGCGCTGGCGGTGCGGGTGGCGCCGGTGGTGATGGCGGTGTCGGCGGCTCGGGCGGCGCCGGAGGTACGGGCGGTACCGGCGGTTCGGGCGGCGCCGGCTGACGCCGAGACGCAGCCGACCCGGCTCCGGCGCGCTTTCCGTGACGACGCGGCGGCCGTGCGTCCCGCGCCCTACTTGCGCGTGGCCTTGCGGCCGGCGGTGGGAGGCTTCTCCGCCGTCACCTTGGCGGGGGCCGAGGCCTTCTTCGCCGCGACGGCGCCCGCCTTCGGAGCGGCGCTCCTCTTCGCGGCGGCCGTTTTCTTCGTCCCGGCGGGGCTCTTCCTGGCAGCGGTCGCGCCCTTCTTCGCCGTGGCCGACGCCTTCTTCACGGCGCTGCGCCGCACCGCCTTCTTCTTCCCCGCGGGCGCCGCGTCGAGGGCCGCCACGGCCTGCGCCACGTCGAGCTTCTCGGGATCGAACGATCCCTCCTTGCCCACGGTGGCCGTCTTGTCGCCGTGCTTCACGTAGTAGCCGAACTTCCCCGAGAAGAGCAGGATCGGCTGCGAGTCGGCCGGATGCGTCCCCACCGTGCGCAGCGGCTCCGCCTGCCCGCGCCCCCGGCCCTTCGGCATCGCCAGGAGCTCCAGGGCGCGGTCCAGGTCCACGGTGAGGACGTCGTCGTCCTTCTTGAGGGAGCGGAAGTCTCCGTCGTGCACGACGTAGGGCCCGAAGCGCCCCAGGCCGGCCCGGACTTCCTTGCCGGTGGCCGGGTGGGTTCCCAGGAGCCGGGGAAGCTCGAGGATCCGCAGCGCGAGCTCGAGATCCACGTCCTGGAGCTGGACGCCGGGCGGCAGGCTCGCGCGCTTGGGCTTCACGTCGTCGGTGGCGTCGCCGAGCTGCACGTAGGGGCCGTAGGTGCCGGTCTTCAGGTAGACCGGCTTGCCCGTCTTGGGATCGACGCCGATGCCTTGCTCCCGGCGCTCGTACTGCTCGAGGATCTCCTGCACGGTCTTTGGGGAGAGATCGCCGGGGGCGACGTCGTCGGGGATGGACGCCTTGCGCGCCTCGCCTCCGGGCTGCTCCACCTCGAGGTAGGGGCCGAACTTGCCGACGTGGATCTCCACGCCGGGCAGCTCCGCGGGCAGCTTCACCAGCTTCGCGTCCTTGGGATCGATCCGCCGGGACTGCTCGTCGATGCGGGTCTTGAGGCCCCGCTCGCCCAGGTAGAACTGCCGCAGGTAGGGCTTGGGCTCGAGCTCTCCTTCCGCGATCGCGTCGAGGGACTTCTCCATCTGGCTGGTGAAGTTCAGGTCCACCAGATCGGGGAAGTGGTGCTCGAGCAGGTCGGTGACCACGAAGGCGGTGAAGGTGGGCACGAGCTGGTTGCCCTGCTTCACCACGTAGCCGCGGTCGATGATCGTCCCCACCACGGTGGCGAAGGTCGAGGGCCTGCCGATGCCCTCCTTCTCCATGAGCTGGATCAGCGAGGCCTCGGTGTAGCGCGGCGGCGGCTTGGTCTCGTGCCCCTCCGCCTCGAGCTTTCGCAGGTCGAGGACGTCGCCCTTCCGCAGCGCGGGCAGGAGCCGCTCCCGCTCCTCGAGCGCCGCCTGGGCGTCGTCGGATCCCTCCACGTAGGCGCGCAGGAAGCCGGGGAAGACGATGCGCAGCCCGCTCGCCGCGAAGGTGGCGTCGCCCGCCTCGATCCGCACCGCGATCTGGGTCTGCCTGGCGTCGGCCATCTGGGTGGCGAGGGTCCGCATCCAGATGAGCTCGTAGAGGTCGTGGTCGCGGCCGGTGAGCCCGGTGTCGCGGGGCGCGGTGAAGTCCGCCGAGGGGCGAATGGCCTCGTGGGCCTCTTGCGCGCCCTTGGTGCTGGTCTTGTACTGGCGCACGCCGGGGGCGAGGAACTCGGCGCCGAACCGCTCCTCGACGCAGCGCCGGGCCGCGCGGAGCGCCTCCTCGGAGAGGTGTACCGAGTCGGTTCGCATGTAGGTGATGAGGCCGCGCTCGTAGAGCGACTGGGCGACCCGCATGGTCTCCTGCGCGCTCATCCCCAGCTTCCGGTTCGCCTCCTGCTGCATCGTCGAGGTGATGAGCGGCGGGGGAGGCCGGCGGGTCACCGGCTTCTCCTCCACCGACCTCACCACGAAGGGGACGGACGCCAGCCGCTCGCGCAGCTCCCGGGCCTTCGCCTCGTCGAGGTGCAGGACCTTCTCGCTCGCCTCCTTCAGCGCGCCGGTCGCCTCGTCGAAGTCCTTGCCGGTGGCCACCCGGGCCCCGCCCACCTGGATCAGCCTGGCGTCGAAGGCCTCCCCCTTGGCGACCGTGGCGAGCAGATCCCAGAAGCTCGCCTTGCGAAAGCGCATCCGCTCCCGCTCGCGCCGCACGATCACGTCCACGGCCACGGACTGCACCCGCCCCGCGGAGAGGCCGAAGGCGATCTTCGACCAGAGGAGGGGCGAGAGGCCGTAGCCCACCAGGCGGTCGAGGATGCGCCGGGTCTCCTGGGCGCGGACGAGCCGGTCGTCGAGATCGCGGGGGTTCTGCAGCGCCCGCTGGATCGCGTCGCGGGTGATCTCGTGGAAGACGAGTCGCTCGTAGGGGATCTTCGGCTTGAGCAGCTCGAGCAGGTGCCAGCTGATCGACTCGCCCTCGCGATCCTCGTCGGTGGCGAGGAGGAGGTGGTCGGCCTCCTTCAGCTTGTCCTTGAGCTCCCGGACGACCTTCGTCTTCTTTTTCGGGACGACGTAGAGGGGCTCGAAGCCGTTGTCGACGTTCACCCCGATCCGGGCCCAGGGCTCCTTCTTCACCTTCTCCGGGATCTCGGCGGCGCTCGTGGGCAGATCGCGCACGTGGCCCATGCAGGCCTCGACCTGGTAGCCCGGGGGAAGGAATCTGCGGATCGTCCTCGCCTTGGTCGGCGACTCGACGATCACCAGCGTCCGGCTCTTTCCGTTGCGCGACATCGCCTCTCCACCCCTCTTCGCCCGGGCCCGAGCGGCCGCCTCGGGCCTCGGGTCCGGAAGACCGCAACAATCACATTCGGGCCCCGGGAGGCAAGCCGGTCAGGCCGCGGGCGCGCCCTCCTGCGAGGTGCCCATCGCCCGCTGCAGAGGTCGGTTCAGCACGAAGATCGCGACGCCGGCGGCCACGCCCATGGCCGTGAGGATGAGGAAGAACATCTCCTTCGGGACCACGGAGTAGAGGGTGCCGATGAGGCCGGAGAGGTAGTTCCCCAGGAAGCTGGAGAGGAACCACATGCCCATCATCATCGAGACGATCCGGGCGGGCGCCACCTTCGTCACCAGCGACAGGCCCACCGGCGACAGGTAGAGCTCGCCGATGGTGAGGAGGAGGGTGCAGACCACCGGCCACAGCAGGCTGCCCTTGCCGTCGCCGATCACCTTGGCGCCGATCACCATCACGATGAAGGAGAGGCCGAGGATCACGCAGCCGATCGCCATCTTGGTGACGCTGGTCGGCTCCTTCTTGCGCCGGGCCTGCCACGCCCAGAAGGCGATCACCGCGGGTGTGAGGGTGAAGATGAAGAAGGGGTTGAACGACTGGAACCACGGGCTGGGGATCTGCCAGCCGAAGATCGTGGGCCACTCGGTCTGCTTGTCGGCCCAGAGCTGCATGGTGTTGCCCTGCTGCTCGTAGACCGCCCAGAAGACGACGTTGAGCATGCAGAGGATCATCAGCGCCCCGACCCTGTGCCACTCCTGGCGGGTGAGGGGCTGGTGCACCTCGGCCGAGGTCGACTTCATCACGTTGTCCTCGGCGAGGAAGCGCTGGCCGGCGAGGTAGATGATCACGCCCAGGACCATGCCGACGCCGGCGGCGCCGAAGCCCCAGTGCCAGCCCATGGTGAAGGCGAGGGTGCCGCAGACGATGTTGGAGAAGAAGGCGCCGACGTTGATGCCCACGTAGAAGATCGAGAAGGCCCGGTCGCGGCGGGGATCGCCGGGGGCGTAGAGGTTCCCGACCTGGGTGGAGATGTTCGGCTTGAAGGCGCCGTTGCCCAGGATGAGGAAGAAGAGGGCCAGGTAGAAGAGCGTCTCGAAGGCCATGAGGAAGTGCCCGATGGCCATGAGGACGCCGCCCAGCACCACCGTCTTGCGCTGCCCGAGGATCTTGTCCGCGAGCATGCCGCCGAAGAACGGGGTGAGGTACACGAAGCCGGTATAGAGGCCGTAGATCTGCGACGAGAACTGCTGGACGTTCATCTCGCCGAAGACGGCGCTCAGCGCCCCGTGGATCGTCGAGTAGCCGAGCACCGAGGCGGCGTTCCCGCTGATGAAGAGGTGGTCCGTCATGTAGAGGACCAGCAGGCCGCGCATGCCGTAGTACGAGAACCGCTCCCACATTTCGGTGAGGAAGAGCACCGACAGGCCGACGGGGTGGCCGAAGAGGGTGCGCCCACCGGCGGGGGGGACGAAGGTGGCATCCGAGGTTCCGACGGCGGTGGCGGGCATGCTCATGGATTCTCCAGGCGCTTTGGAGGGCGCGCTCCCAGTTCGGGGGTGATGGCGTTGGGCCGGGACTAGACCATACGGGCAGCGGCCCTGCCAAGGCTCAGGCGCAAGGCGGGCGGTTTCCCCCGCCGCGCGGAGGAACCGCGGGAAGGGGGCGCGATCCTCCCGGCGCGGTGCTCTCGGCCCCTCCCGGCGCGGCCGAACGGGCGTAGGATCGCCCGCGGAAGCGTCCCCTCCGGCCGGCCTATCTTTGGGTTCGGGGGGTGCCCCGACATTCTCGCCGTCGTCCTGATCATCGCCGGGCTGGTCTTGATCCACGGCTTCTTCGCCGGCGCCGAGGTCGCGCTGGAGGCCGTGCCCAGAAGCCGCGTGCGGGAGCTCGCCGAGGACCGCCGGGCAGGGGCCCGCTCCCTGGAGATGCTGGGGCACCAGCGGGAGCGGGTCGTCGCGGTCGCCCGGTCGGTGACGATGGCCTCCTCCATCGCGGCGGGGGTGGTGGGCGGCGCGCTCCTCGCCCGCGCCCTCGCGCCTCGGGTCGGGGTGGCGCCCGCCGTCCTCCTCGGCGTCGCGGCGATCTCCCTCGTGATGCTGGTGGCCGGCGAGCTGGTGCCCCTCGCGCTCGCGCTGCGGCGGAGTGAGCGGTGGGCGCTCGCCTCGGCGGGGATCTTCGCCGCCGCGCTGCCCCTCTTCCGGCCCGTCCTCGGGCTGTCGCGGGGGGTGGCGAAGGCCATCGGCGCCCTCTTCGGCGGCGGCGAGGGCGACCGGGTGCGCACCGCGGTCGAGGCGCTCCAGGAGGAGCTGGAGGAGGCGGCCGAGGAGGGGACGATCGACCCGGGGGCGGGGCACATCGCGCTGCGCGCCATCGACTTCGGCGAGCTCACCGCGGCGGAGGTGATGGTCCCGCGGAACCGGGTGGAGGCGATCCCCCGCGACATCGACCTGGCCCGGCTGCGCGAGGCCCTGATCGAGCACGGACACTCCCGCATGCCCGTGTACGCCGGAACCATAGACGAGATCGTGGGCTACCTCTCGATCAAGGACGTGCTCCCGCAGGTCTGGGACGACAAGGACTTCGACATGGAGGCGCTGATCCGCCCCGCCTTCTTCGTCCCCGAAACCATGCGGGCGATCCGGCTGCTGCGCCTGATGCAGCGGCGCCGCGTCTCCCTCGCCATCGTGGTGGAGGAGTCCGGGGGCCTGGCGGGGATCGCGACGATCGAGGATCTGGTGGAGGAGCTGGTGGGGGAGATCTACTCCGAGGAGGAGGCGGGGATCCCCGAGGCGATCCACGTGAAGCCCGATCGCACCGCGATGGTGCTGGGGATCGCCCAGGTGCGGGACGTGAACCGCGAGCTGGAGCTGGATCTCCCCGAAGGGGACGGGTGGTCGACCGTGGCGGGCCTCTGCCTCGAGCTGGCCGGCCGCATCCCGCGGAAGGGCGAGCGGCTGCTCGCCCCCGGCGGGGTGGAGTTGGAGGTGGCGGAGGCCTCCGCGAAACGGGTGCGGGCCGTCCGCATCCACCTCCCCACCGAGGCGGGCGCCTGACGCTGGCCGGTCCTCCGGCCTCATGTTAAGGGATCGGAGGAGCATGGCCGGGCACTTCGAGGACCAGGAGCAGGGGGTCGTCACCCGCCCCAAGGCGGACCGCAAGGCCGCGAAGCCGCCGATGTGGAAGGTGCTGCTCCACAACGACGACTACACGACCCGGGACTTCGTGGTGTGGATCCTCCAGGGGATCTTCCATCGGAGTGAGGCGGACGCGATCGCGATCATGATGCACGTCCACCAGAACGGCGTCGGTCTGGCGGGGGTCTACACCCACGACGTGGCGGAGACGAAGGTCGAGCAGGTGAGGGCGCTGGCGAAGAAGAACGAGTTCCCGCTGTTGTGCACGATGGAGCCAGAATAGAGATGTCCAAGTCCCCCCAGCTCACCGCCGATCTCCAGCAGACCCTCGAGCGCGCCATCGAGGCGGCCCGGCTGCGCCGCAACGAGCACGCCGGTACCGAGCACCTGCTCCTCGGGCTGCTCGACGATCCGCTGGCCAGGCAGGCGATCGTCGCCTGCGGAGGCGAGCCGGCGGAGCTGCGCGACGAGCTGGTCGCGTTCCTCGCGGATCGCTTCGAGTCGCTCCCCGAGGCGGTGGAGCCGACGCCGACCCTCGGCTTCGCCCGCGTGATCCAGCGGGCCGCGGTGCACGCCCTCTCGTCAGAGGCCGAGGCGGTGGACGGCGGCACGGTGCTGGCCTCGCTCATGCGCGAGGAGCAGAGCCACGCGGTCTACCTGCTGCGCAAGCAGGGGATCGAGCGCCTGGAGGTGCTGGAGTTCCTCTCCCACGGGCTCGGCGACGAGCTGGACGAGGAGGACGACGGCGACGCCGACGAGGACGAGGAGGGCGACGATGAGCTGGGCGCCTCCCGCCCGGCGAAGGATCCCCTCGCCGCCTACACCGTCGATCTGGTGGCCAAGGCGGCGGAGGGGCGGATCGATCCCCTGGTGGGCCGCGAGGCGGAGCTCGACCGCGCGATCCAGGTCCTCTGCCGGCGCCGCAAGAACAACCCCCTCTTCGTGGGCGAGCCGGGGGTGGGGAAGACCGCCCTCGCCGAGGGGCTGGCGCTTCGCATCCACGATGGCCGGGTCCCCGACGTGATGAAGAACGCCCGCATCCACGCCCTCGACCTGGGATCGCTGCTCGCCGGCACCCGCTACCGCGGCGACTTCGAGCAGCGGATGAAGGCGGTGATCAAGGCGCTCTCGAAGCTGGAGCACCCCATCCTCTTCATCGACGAGCTGCACACGGTGGTGGGGGCGGGATCCACCACCGGCGGGAGCATGGATGCCTCGAACCTGCTCAAGCCGGCGCTCGCGTCCGGCGAGCTGCGCTGCATCGGGTCCACGACCTTCGAGGAGCACAAGGCGTCCCTCGATCGGGACAGGGCGCTGGCGCGCCGCTTCCAGAAGATCGACGTCGACGAGCCCACGGTGGAGGAGACGATCCGGATCCTCGAGGGCCTGCGGTCACGCTACGAGGAGCACCACGGCGTCCGCTACACCGACGAGGCGATCGCGTCGGCGGCCCAGCTCGCCGCCAAGCACCTCACCGATCGGCACCTGCCGGACAAGGCGATCGACGTGCTCGACGAGGCGGGCGCCGCCGAGAAGCTGCTGCCGCCCGAGAAGCGGCGGGGCGAGGTGGGCGTGGCCGAGGTGGAGGCGGTGATCGCCCGGATGGCGAAGGTGCCGCCCCGCAGCGTGTCGGCCGACGATCGCAGCGCCCTGGCCCGGATGGAGCCCGAGCTGAAGAGCGTCATCTTCGGCCAGGACGCGGCCATCGAGTCGGTGACCGCGGCGATCAAGCTGGCGCGCTCGGGCTTGCGCGCCGGCGACAAGCCCATCGGCTCGTTCCTCTTCGCGGGGCCCACCGGCGTGGGCAAGACCGAGCTCGCCAAGCAGCTCGCCAGGGTCCTCGGCGTCGAGTTCCTCCGCTTCGACATGTCCGAGTACATGGAGAAGCACGCCGTCTCGCGCCTCATCGGCGCGCCGCCGGGCTACGTAGGCTTCGACCAGGGCGGGCTCCTCACCGACGCCGTTCGCAAGACCCCCTACGCGGTGGTGGTCCTCGACGAGCTGGAGAAGGCGCACCCCGACGTCTTCAACATCCTCCTCCAGGTGATGGATCACGCCACCCTCACCGACAACTCCGGCCGCAAGGCGGACTTCCGGAACGTGATTCTGATCCTCACCACCAACGTCGGCGCCCGCGAGCTCTCCGGGAGGCGGCTGGGCTTCGGCGGCGGCACGCCGATCGGCGTGGCCACCGGCGCCCTGGAGAAGGCGTTCAGCCCGGAGTTCCGCAACCGCCTCGACGCGATGATCCAGTTCTCGCAGCTCGGCCGCCCCGAGATCCTGCGGGTGGTGGACAAGAACGTGAACGAGCTGCGGGCGCTCCTCGCCGAGAAGGACGTCACCCTCGAGCTCTCCGACGAGGCCCGCGAGTGGCTCGCCGAGCACGGCTACGATCCGGCGTTCGGCGCGAGGCCGATGGCGCGCCTGGTGGAGCAGAGCCTGAAGAAGCCCCTCGCCGAGGCGATCCTCTTCGGCGCGCTCTCGGGCGGCGGCGAGGCCACCGCGGTGGTCGAGGGCGAGAAGCTCGCCCTCCGCTACGGCTGACGCGAGCCACGCGTCTAGCCCGGAGGACGTCAGGGTCGCGAGGCGGGCCTCGGTGCAGACGACGAACGGCGCGCCCTCGCCGGCCAGGAAGCGGCCGTTCCCCCCGGGCGGGATCGGACGCCACCTGGAGGGTGCCGGCGGGAAGGGTCGCCTCGCCGATCCTCTCCCTGCCCTGGAGATCCCAGAGGACCAGCGACTCGGTGCGACTTTGCGGGAGGTGTGGTCAGGACGCGGGTTCCGTCGGGGGAGAGGGCGAGGTCGGTCACGCCCTCCTGGAGCGCTTCGCCGCTGCCCTCGGCATCGGCGATGCGGAGCGTGTCGACAGATAGGGGAGCTCGCCACAGAGGCCGATCCCGGCGATGAGCGCGTCGTGGGCGAGGAGGGTGGGCGCTTCGCGCGGCGTGGCCTGGAGGCAGCGGCTGCGCGCGTCGGTCTTCCCGGCCTCGTGGGACGGACGTTCGGACCGCTCGGGCTCCAGGGGAATGGACTCACCCGAGCCACCGCAGCCGAGGAGGACGCACGCCGTGGCGGCGGCGAAGAAGGATCCCAGACGAGGCATGGCCGACTCCCTTGCAAGAGGGGAACGCACACCCTGTGCCACTCTACGTCCCTTCGGCCCGGGAAGTCGAATGCCCCACGAGAGGGGGAAGGTCACCCCAGGTAGCGGAAGACGCACTCCGCCACGCAGGCGGGCTTGGCCTCGCCCTGGATCTCGATGGTGTTCTGGAAGACGACCTCGAGGCCGCCCTTCACCTCGTTCACCGCCTGGACCATGGGGACCAGCCGGTAGGAGGCGCCCTCCTTGAGCGGCGCCGGGAAGCGGACCTTGTTGAGGCCGTAGTTGAGCACCGCCTGGAAGCCCTGGACGTCCACGACCTCGAAGAAGAGGCCGGCGATCCGGGAGACCGTGTAGTAGCCGTGGGCGATGGGCGCACCGAAGGGGGACTCGCGGCGGGCGCGCTCCCGATCCACGTGGATCCACTGGTGGTCGCCGGTGGCGTCGGCGAAGGCGACGATCTCCTCGAAGGTGAGTTGGTGCCAGGGGCCGGCGGGGAGGGGCTTGCCCACGAGGGCCTCGAGTCCGGCGCGTCCTTCGATCTTCGTCTTCTCCATGGTCGTCTCCTTATTGCGAAGGCCCTCCATCTATCCAAAGTGGGCGGCGCCTGTCTCGGACATTGGGGTGGCCTTCGCAGGCCGCGAGCGTCACCGAACCCGCGCCGGCGCCCAGGCGCCGTGGAAGGTGAACGGCAGGTGATGATCGAACCAGGCCCGGGCGATCGGGCCCTTCTCCAGGGCGTCGGCCTCGAGGATCGCCAGGTGGCGCGCGCTCCTCGACGCGGCGCTGGAGCAGGTGCGGGAGGAGGGGGCGGCGGCGCTGTCGCTGCGCGAAGTGGCCCGGCGGGCGGGCGTCACCCACGCGGCGCCCTACCGGCACTTCGCCAGCAAGGAGGCCCTCGTCGCCGCGGTGGCGGAGGAAGGCTTCCGAACGCTGCGCGAGACGCTGCTCGAGGCGATGGACCCTTCCGCCGGACCGGGCGAGAACCTCGGGCGGATCGGCGTCGCCTACGTCGAGTTCGCCGTGGCCCACCCCAGCCCCTTCCGGGTGATGTACGGCGCCGGCCAGGGCGACGCCGCCGCGTTCCCCGCGATGATCGAGGCGGGCAGGGGCGCGTTCGAGGTGCTGATGGGCACGGTGGAGGCAGGGGTGTGCGCCGGCGATCTGCGGGAGGAGCCGATCCCCTCGCTCTCGTTGGCGGCCTGGTCGATCGGGCACGGGCTCGCCTCGCTCCTCGTGGAGGGCAAGCTGGGGCCCGACGCCGGGCGTCCGGAGGAGCTGGCGCGGTTGGTCACCGGGCTGCTGCTGCACGGCCTCGCCCCCGCCGAGAAGGATCGATCCCGGGCGAGGCCGAAGGCCGCCCCTACCTCCAGGGCCGGGAGATCACGCAGGCGTTGATGCCGCCGATGCCCATGGAGAGCTTGCCGGCAGCGCCCTCCGCCTCGCTGCCGTCGTCGAGGACGAAGCGCCCGTGCAGCTTGCCGATGGAGGGGTTGAGCTCCTCCGCCCCGAGCGGCGTGGGAAAGAGCGTGCCCCGCTGGTAGCCGAGGTACTGCGCGGTGAGCTCCCACCCGCCGCCGGCGGACATGCCGTGGCCGAAGGTGCCCTTGCGCGCGGTGACCATCACGGTCTCCGGCAGCACCTCGCGCATGGTCTCCACCTCCAGGAAGTCGCCCGGGGTGGCGGTGGCGTGGAGATCCCAGGTGCCCAACTGGTCGGGGCTGACGCCGGCCTGCTCCAGGGCGCTGCGCATGGAGGCGATGGGCCCCTCCCGCGACGGGGTGATGATGTGATCGGCGTCGGCGGAGACGCCCACCGCGACGGGCTCCATCCCCAGGGGGCGGAAGCCCTTGGCGGTCATGTACTCGTGGTCGCCCACGATCCACACCACCGCGCCGCCGGCCACGTGGGTGCCGCGCATGCCGGTGAGAGGCTTGGACACGTTGCCGTCCGCCGACAGCACCCGGGCGTTGAAGAAGCCGCCCACCGAGAGGGGGTGGGGCGCGGGATCGGTCATGCCGATCACCACCGCCTTGGCGCTGCCGGCGTCGATGGACTGCATGGCGAGGCGCAGGGCGTAGCCGAAGGAGGAGCAGGCCGCCACCGGCGCGAACGTCATGCCGGTGATCCGGCCCAGCATCGAGATCTGCGAGGCCGGCGTGTTGTGGATGTTCCAGAGGACGTTGGCCGAGACCTGGTTCCAGGGAGGCTCCGGGGCGTTCCACTTCTTCTGGAGGCGCGCGGCGCGCACCTTCTTCTCCTTGATCACCGCGAGCTTGGCCGCCTCGACCTCTCCCTCGACGGAGAGCGACTCGATCTCCCGTAGCTCCGCGAGGTAGGACGCCAGCTCGGCGGAGCGGCTGGCCCAGTAGCGCCAGTAGCGCTCCTCGGCGACGTCGCGATCCTCCTCCGCCGCGGCCTCCGGCTTCGGCGGCGCGTCGGGATCGACGGACGGATCGGCGAGCCAGGCGGCGAGGGCCGCGTTGCGCTCCGGGTTCGCCCAGAAGCGATCCCAGCGGCGCTGGGCGCGGTGGAGGCGCACGCTCTCGGCGTCGATCGTGGGCAGGTCGCCGAGGCCGGTGCCCACGTAGACGTGGGCCTCGAGGCCGAGCTCCTGGAGCACCGCCTCGAGGCCGGGGTTCTGGCGGAGCGCCTGGATGAACGCGCCCATCGCGTACTGCGTGGGCTGGCCCATCTTCTTCTCGAGCTGGCCGAACCGGGTGGGCGGGAAGCGCTCGTCGATCCAGCCCTTGTAGTCGGCGAAGTGGAACTCCGGGTTGCCTACGAGGAAGTTGCTGGGGCCGAAGCCCTCGAAGGGAGAGAGCCAGCTCTCCGAGGACGCGAGGTTGCGCTCGAAGGCGTCGATGTCCGGCGACTTGGGGGCGACGACGCCCCACCCGTAGATCCCGACTCTGCGCACTTGCCTGCTCCTGTGGTCGATGCCCGGGCGCCCGGGGGCGCGCATTATCATGCAATCGTGCCTCGATTGCACCCACTCGAAGGGACCAACGCGGCGGACCCGCGCCTTCGTTCCGGATTCGGGATGGCCCTGGCGGTCCCCGGCGGTTAGGTTCGGCGTCGTGTCGTCCACACTCCCCGTCGTCGTCGTCACCGGCTTCCTCGGCTCCGGGAAGACCACCCTCCTGCGGCACCTCCTCGCCCGGCGCAGCTCCCTGCGGATCGGCCTCGTGCAGAACGAGCTGGGCCAGGCGGGGATCGACACCGGCTCGCCGGACACCCGCTCGATGATCGAGCTCACCGAGGGCTGCGTCTGCTGCCTGCGAAACCCCGACCTCGTCCAGGCGATGGAGGAGCTGCACGCCCGAGGGGATCTCGACCGGGTGATCCTGGAGACCACGGGCCTCGCCGATCCGCTGCCGCTGACGTGGACGCTCTCGAAGCCCGAGCTCGCCGACAAGATCCGCCTCGACTCGGTGGTGACCGTGGTGGACCCGATCAACTTCGCCGCCGCCGCGGGCGAGGAGTGGGAGGCGCAGGTTCGCTGCGCGGACGTGGTGGTGATCTCCAAGCTGGATCTGGCCAGCCCCACCCAGAAGGCGGAGGCGGTGGAGGCCGTCCGCAGGCTGAACCCGGCGGCGAGGATCCTCGAGGGGGGGCCCGACCTCCCCGAGGGAATCCTCCTCGACACCGAGGGCGCCTCCCCTTCGCGGGACGCGCCCCGGCCGCACGAGGGCCGGCACTCGGACTTCCAGGTGATCTCGTTCGCGCACGGCGGCGCCCACGACCTCACCGCGCTCGAGGACGTGCTGGAGGGGATGCCGCCGGAGGTCTTCCGCGCCAAGGGGATCGCGCGGATCGACGACGGGCGCTGGGTCGCCTTCCACGTGGTGGGCGAGCGACTCCAGATCGAGCTCGACGCCCCGGCGCCCGCGCACGGCGAGAGCCGCTTCGCCTTCTTTGGCCGGGGTCTCACCCGGGGATCCGTGGACGCGCTCCTCGCGCCGACGATGAGCGGGCGGAGGGTGGTGGAGGCCTGAGCGGTCGCGGCCGGCCCGTCCTCGACGCGCCGCCGCGGATTGGGGAGGACCGCGCCGGATGGCGTGCGGGCCGGCGTCCGATCCGCGCACGGGCCCGCGTCGGATCAGCGCGTGGGCCGGCGCCGGATGGCGCGTGGCGCGCGCCGGATCAGCGGGTGGGCCGGCGTCGGGCGGCGGGCTTGCGGACCGTGGCCCGGCGCGAGGTGGTGGACGCGCGCCGGACGGCGGTCCTGCCGGCGGTCGCCTTGCGGGCAGGCGACTTCCTCGCGGTCGAGACCTTGGAGGCCGTCTTCTTCTTGCCGACGGCGGTCTTGGGGGCGGTGCCGGCGCGGGAGGTGGCCTTCGTCACGGGCTTGCGGGCCGTGGACCTCCGAGCGGTGGTGGTCGCGCGCGCGGTGGTCTTCGACGTGGTCGTTCTCGCGGTGGTCTTTCGGGTGGTGCTCGCTCGGGTGGCGGACCTCGAAGCGGGCCTGCGCGCCGTGGACTTCCGCGTCGGGGTCGCGCGCGCGGCGGACTTTGACGCCGCCCTTCGCCCCGTGGTCTTCCGCGCGGTGCTCGCGCGGACGGCGGGCCTGGCCGCGGTCTTTCGCGTCGTGGCCTTCCGTGCGGCGCTCGCCCGGGCGGTGGACTTTCGCGTCGTCGTGGTCTTCCGCGCTGTCGTCCTGGCCGCGGTCTTTCTCGCCGTGGCGGTCTTCCCCGCCTTGGACGTCGCCGCGGCCTTGCGCCGGGTGGTCTTCCGGGACGTGCCGGCGCGGGCGGCGGTCTTCGCCGCCGGCTTGCGCGTGCTCGAGGCGCTCTTTCGCGTCGCGGTCTTGCCGGCGGTGGTCTTGCGCGTCGCCGGCCGGGCCGCGGGCTTTCGGGTCGCCGCGGTCTTGCGGCGGGTGGTCGCACGCCGGGCCGCGGTGGGCACCACGTGGAGGACGCTCGGGGGGACCGGGGCTTCGGCCTCCTCCACCGCCGCCGCCTCCTCCCGCTCGGGCGCGGCGGGTGCCGCCTCGGCGCCGTCCGGCACCTCCACGTCCACGGCGGCGAGCGCGCCGAAGTGGGCGCGCATCGGCGCGAGGTAGTACGACTCCCAGCCCGCCTCGAACGATCCCCGCAGCTCGGCGGGGACGTTGGCGTGGACGATGGTGAGGAGCGTGCCGCCCGGGATCTCGTCGAAGGTGACCTCGAGGGTGGAGCTCTCGGCGCTCTCCGGGAAGTCCTTGGTGCGCCAGCTCTGGACGATGCGCCGGCCCTCGTCGAGCCAGAGGGTCTCACCCGTGGCGAAGCCGTTCGCCACGTCGAAGCGGCCGCCCACGACCGGATCGATCGTGACGGGCGACCCCGTCATGGCGGAGTGCTCGTCGCCGTTCAGCCACGCGTCGTAGAGCCACTTCGGATTCACGGGAAACTGCGCCGACAACCGGATCGATTCCGTAGCCATCGTCTGTTCCTCTCTGCGAGACTTCCGTCTCTGGCGAAAGCTCGAGGCGTGCGCGCACGAGGTCGCGCCTGGTGGAGACATCGGCCTCATGGCCGCTCGGGGGTGCCGCGACCGAAGAGCCTAGCGCGGTCGACCCGGCGGATTCCACACGCCATTCGATTTGGGAGGGCGGCCCGCCGGCGCGAGTGTTAGGAAGGGACCCGTGTCGACCGCTTCCCCCCACGTCGCCGTCGTCCTCATGAACCTGGGAGGCCCCGGCTCACTGGATGAGGTCGAGCCGTTCCTCTACAATATCTTCGTGGATCCGGAGATCATCCGGCTGCCCCTCGGCTTCCTCTGGCAGAAGGCGTTCGCCAGGCGGATCTCCCGGAAGCGGGCGCCGGAGAGCCGGGCCATCTACGCGCGGATCGGCGGGCGGTCGCCGCTCCTCGAGCAGACCCGGGCGCAGGGGGCCGCCCTCGAGGCGGCGCTGGGCCCGGGCTACCGCACCTACGTGGCGATGCGCGCCTGGAAGCCGGACACCGAGGAGGCCGTCGACCGGCTGCTGGCGGCGGGAGCGACGGAGGTGGTGGCGCTGCCCCTCTACCCCCAGCGCTCCTTCACCACCTCCGGCTCGTCGATGAAGGAGCTGCGCCGGGTGCTCCGGAAGAAGGCGCCGGGGTTGAAGCTGTCGGAGGTGTGCTGCTTCCCGACGGATCCGGGCTTCCTCGACGTGTGGGCGGACGCGATCCGCGAGAAGCTCGAGGCGATCCCCGAGGGCCGGCGCGAGCGGGCCCACGTGCTCTTCAGCGCCCACGGGCTCCCCCGGGAGACCATCGATCGCGGCGATCCCTACCTCGCCCAGGTGCAGGCGACGGTGCGCGGGGTGATGGAGCGGCTCCCGCCGGGCCTCGCCCACGGCCTCGCGTTCCAGAGCCGGGCCACCCGGGTGAAGTGGCTCGAGCCGGCCACCGAGCACGCGCTGCACGACCTCGCCAAGGCCGGGGTGAAGGACGTGATCGTGGTGCCGATCGCCTTCGTCACCGAGCACGTGGAGACGCTCTACGAGCTCGACGAGCTTTTGCGCGAGCCCGCGGTGGCGGCCGGGATCGAGGGCTACCACCGGGTGCCGACGCCCGGGACCGCCGCCGGCCTCATCGACCGGCTCGCCGCGCGGATCCGGCAGGCGCAGGCGTCGCCGGAGGGCTGGGTCTGCGGGGGGACCGCCGGCGGGCGCTGCCCCCAGGGGAGGCGCTGAGCCTGCGCGGCGCACGCTTCGGCGGGCAGCGCAGGACGAACGGAAGGCCGGCTAGCCGCGGATCTCCTGGAACCGCCGCTCCGCGTAGTCCCAGTTGATCACGTCGAAGAACTTGTCGACGTAGGACGCGCGGTCGTTCTTGTACCGCAGGTAGTACGCGTGCTCCCAGACGTCGCAGCACAGGAGCGGCTGCATCCCCTGGAAGCCCATGTTCTGGTGATCCTCCGGCGTGACGACGAGGAGCCGATCGCCGAGGGGCTCGTAGGCCAGCACGCCCCAGGCGCTCGCCTCCGCCACCTTGGTCGCCGCGGCGAACTGCTTGCGGAAGGCGTCGACGCTCCCGAAGCTCGCCACGATCGCGGCCTTCAGCGCGCCCTTGGGCTCGCCGCCGCCGTTCGGGCTCATCGAGTTCCAGTAGAGCGAGTGCAGGACGTGACCGCTCCCGTTGAACGCCAGGGAGCGCTGCAGGGCCTTCACCTGGGCGAAGTCGCCCTTCTTCCGCGCCTCGTCGAGGCCGGCCAGGGCGGCGTTGAGCCCCTTCACGTAGCCGGCGTGGTGCTTGTCGTGGTGGATCTCGAGGATCTCGGCGCTGAGGTAGCCGTCGAGGGCGTTCTTGGGGTACGGCAGCGGCGGCAGCACGTACTCGCGGGGCTTCATGGGGCTGCTCGCGGGGGCGGGGGCCGGCGCCGGCGCCTGGCTCTTCCTGGAGGTGCCGGATCCGGCGGGGGGAGGGGACTGCACCGCCGCGCCGGCCTTCGCCGCGGCGGCGACGAGCGGCGCGCCGATCGCCGCGCCCGCCATGAGGCCCAGCGCCCTGCGGCGATCGATGCCCTCCTCGTGCTCCAGCTCCCGGTCGGTGTCGCTCATCACTGGCTCCTTCGCGAAATGGGGTTTCGCGCGAGCGTAACGAGCGGGCGCCACCGTCGCAAACGGATCGTCGCCGCGCGCGCGGAAGAAGGTGGATCCTGGGCGCGGTCTCCTCGAGGACGATCGGATCGTCATCGCGCGCGTGGAAGAAGGATCCGAAAACGAAGGAGCGCGGTCACCCGCCTCTCCGAGTCGCGCCCTGCGGGGGAGGGGAGGTCCCGCGCGCCGGCAGCCACCGTCAGGGCGCCTGGATCAGCCCCCGGGATCGCAGCATCCACCCGATCATCTTGTAGAGGAGCCGGGCGCCGACGTTGCCGTCCCACTCGCCGCCGTCGCTGCCGGGGGCGACCTCGCAGAGATCGAGGCCGACGATCGTCCGGTCGCTGCGGGCCACGCCCGCCACCAGCGCGCAGGCCTGCTGGAAGGAGAGCCCGCCCGGGACCGGCGTGCCGGTGTTGGGGCAGAGGGTGGGATCGAGGCCGTCGATGTCGAAGGAGAGGTACACCTTCTCCGGGAGGTCGGCGACGATCCGATCCACCTGCTCGCGCCACGTGGCGCCGGCGAACCGCTCCTCGCAGAGCACCTGATCGAAGTGGGTCACCACCCGGCCGCCGCTGGCGCGGCCGTACTCGAACTCCGCCCTGCCCAGATCGCGGACCCCCACCTGCACGAGCCTGGCGACCTCCGGGATGCGCTCCATCACGTTGTAGAAGATGGACGCGTGGCTCCAGGTGAAGCCCTCGAAGGCCTCCCGCAGGTCCGCGTGGGCGTCCAGGTGCAGGATCCCCATGCCGGGGAACCTCTCGGCGTAGGCGCGGATCGCGCCGAAGGGCACCGCATGGTCGCCGCCGACGACGCAGGGGATCCTACCGTCGTCCAGGAGCGCCCGCACCCTCTCGTACACCCAGTCGTTGACCTGGGCGCAGCGCTCGTTCACCCGGTCGAGCATGCCGAGGAGGAGGGGATCGTCGCCGGCCCCGCCCGCGGCGATGATCGGCGCGGCGTCCAGCTTGGCCTCGTCGTTCCAGGTGCGGACCTCGGCCGACTCGTCGAGCATGGCGATCCCCGGCTCGTAGGGCCTGCCCACCTCGGCGTCGAAGAGGTCGATCTGGGCCGAGGCCTCCCGGATCGCCGCGGGGCCGTCGGCAGCGCCGCCGCCGTACGAGGTCGTCGCCTCGAAGGGGACGGGCACGAGGATCACCTTCGCCTCCTCCGGGGTGAAGGGGAGGCCGAAGACGCCGGAGCCCGGGGCGGCGGCGGCGTCGGGATCGAAGCGGGTCATGGCCGGTGCACTCCTGGTCGGCGATGGAGCCGCGCATCCTACGCAGGAAGGTGCCCTCGTCAACGGCGCCGGCCGCGCCGCGCCCTCAGTCGGCTGCGGGCCCGGGGACCCGGCGCTCCAGCTTCCGCCCCGCCTGCCACACCGCGACGATCCGGCCGACGGCCGAGATGTCCCGGAGGGGATCGCCGTCCAGGAGGATCACGTCGGCATAGGCGCCGATGCCGATCATGCCGAACGGCGATCGCGGGGCGATGAGCCGCACCGGGTACGAGGTCGCCATCTTCAGAACCTCTGCCGGCGGGAGGCCCAGCTCCACGAGCGCCTGCAACTCCTGGTGCAGCGACGCGCCGTGGATCACGCCGGGGAGGCCGGCCCCGGTGCCCGCGAGGAGCGGGATCCCGTTCCGATGGAGCGCGACGAGGTTCGCCCGCAGGGCGGCGTCGTAGGTGGAGGCGAGCTCGCGGGTGTCGGCGGACACGGTGTTCTCGACGTCTGCGCCCTCGTCGGGCGGGACGATCTCCCGCTCGAGGTCGCTATGGACCGCGGCGCCCGACATGCGCTCGCCCATCGCCGCCCAGATCCGCGCGGTCGTCACCACCGGCGCGCCGGACATGGCGATGGCGTCCATCTGCTCCGGCGTGAAGGTGCCCATCCACGGCGTGTGCAGGAGCAGGCTCGCCCCTGCCTCCGCCGCCTCCGCGGCGTCCTGGGGGCCGCGCGCGTCCACGAAGACGGAGCGCTCGTACATGCGGGCCTCGGCGACCACCGCCTCCAGGGCCTTGCGCGACAGCCCGGGGCCCCCTCCGAACTCCACCTTCACGAAGTCCGAGCGCAGGGACTCCAGGTCGCGGCGCGCCGCGCGGGCCGCGTCACGAGGGGTGTCGGTGTTCTTCACGACCTTGGTGCGAAGCCACCGCTCGAACGGACCCGGGCGGGAGGCCTCCTTCCCCGCGATGGGGTGGGTGGAGCGGAAGATGCGGGGGCCCGCGACCCACCCCTTGGCGATCTCCCGCTGCAGCGCCTCGACGTCGGCGTCGTGGCCGACGGCCACCGCGGTGGTGATCCCGCTGTAGATCAGCGCCTCCGCCTGGAGCCGCGGCTCCACGATCGCGCCGGCCCAGGGAGGCACGTCCTCGAAGGTGCCCAGCCGCACGTTCATGTCCACGAGGCCCGGGATCAGGGTGCGGCCCTCGCCGTCCACCACCTCCGCGCCCGCAGGCGCCTCGAGGCGCCCGGGGTGCGAGACCTTGGCGATCCGGCCGCCGGAGAGGAGAACGTCCACCGGCTGGGTGAGCTCGTCCTCGAGGCCGGTGAAGACGCGCACGTTCGTGATCAGCGTCGGGGGCGCCTCGTGGTGGGTGTCCGGCGGCGTCACCAGCACCGGCCGGTGGGCGGCGGCGCAGGCGGCGAGGGCGAGGGGCAGCGCGAGGAGGAGGCGGTGCGGCGCACGGAGCGGCATGGGGGGATGATAGACACAACGCACCCGTCGCATGGGGGCCTGCTCGGGGTGCGGCCGGCCGATCAGAGGCGCGCCAGCAGGAGGGTGCAGGGGATGCCGCCGTTGCGCAGGGGCAGCCGCTCGGGATCGGGGAGCTCCAGGCGGGCGCCGAGCGCCCGATCCGCCACGAGGACGGCGCAGATCCATCCGGAGAAGCCCTCCCGAAGCCTCCGCCCGAGGGTGCGGTAAAGCGCGGCGAGGTCGCCGGCGCCGCCCACCCGCTTGCCGTAGGGCGGGTTGGCGACGAGGACGCCCGGCGCGCCGTCGGGAGGCGCGAGCTCCGCGACGTCGCGGCGGACGAGGGAGATCGACGAGACGACCCCGGCCCGGGTGGCGTTGCGCCGGGCCACGCCCAGGGCGCCCGCGTTCCGATCGCTCCCCAGGATCGGGCAGGGGGGCGCGCTCCGCTCCGCGGCGCGCAGCTCGGCGCGCACCCGCTCCCCGAGGTCCGCGGGGAAGGAGGGCCAGGACTCGCACGCGAAGGGCCGCGCCGCCCCCGGCGCCCGGCGCATCGCCACGAGGGCCCCCTCGATCAGGAAGGTCCCGCTCCCGCACATGGGATCCAGGAGCGGCACGCTCCCGTCGTAGCCGGCGAGGCGGAGGATCCCGGCGGCGAGGTTCTCCCGCAGCGGCGCGGCGCCGGTCTCCTGCCGGTAGCCACGCTGGTGCAGGTGCGCCCCGCTGGAGTCCACGGCGAGCGCGATCCCGCCCCCGTGGATCCGCGCCCGGATCGTCGCGGACGCCGCGTCGGCGGGCCGCGCGGAGGGCACCTGCCGCAGGATCGCCTCGCGCAAGGGGCGCTCGAAGCGGGAGGGCTCCCGGCCCCCGCCCGCCACCTCGACCGCGAAGGTCCCGCCGGGGGCGACGAACCCGGACCAGTCCACCGCCCGCGCGATCCGCTCGGCGTCCCTCGCCTCGCCCTCGCCCACCCGCAGGAGCACCCTCGACGCCACCCGCAGCGTGAGGTTGGCGCGCAGGATCGCGGCGTCGTCGCCCCTGCACGCGACGCCCCCCGGCACGATCCGGACGTCGGCGAGGCCGAGGGCGCGCGCCTCGTCGGCGCAGGGGACCTCGAGCCCCGGGGGCGCGGCGAGGAAGAGCGATCGCATGGCGCGGCGACGCTACCCCCGCAGGGTTCGCCTCGCCACCGAGATCGAGAAGGCGCCGTCGTCCGGGGTGTGCCAGCTCTCCATGTGGAGCTGCGCGGAGGCGTAGAGCCGCTCCACCGATCGCCGCGTGAACTTGCGGCTGATCTCGGTGAGGACCGTCTCGCCCTCCTCGAAGGGAACGTCGAGGTCGAGGCCGTCGATCCGCACCCGGTGGGCGGTCGTGGCGCGCAGATGCATCTCGATCCGGTTGCGGTCCTCGTCGAAGAACGCCAGGTGCTCGAAGCGCTCCAGCCGGAATTGGCCCCCCAGCTCCCGGTTGATCACCCGCAGGACGTTCTTGTTGAACTCCGCGGTGAGGCCCTGCGCGTCGTTGTAGGCGGCGTTCAGCCGGGCGGTGTCCTTGACGAGATCGGCGCCGAGGAGCAGGCGATCGTCGGGGCCCATGATGGACGCGATCCGCCTGAGGAAGGCGCGCGCCTCGTCCTCGTCGAAGTTCCCGATGGTCCCGCCCAGGAAGACGAAGAGGCGGCGGCGGAAGGAGGGGATCCGATCCAGGTGGTGATCGAAGTCGCCGACCACGCCGTGGATCGGCAGCCAGGGGCACTCCGATCGCAGCCGCAGCGCCGACGCCCGGAGCATCTCCTCGCTCACGTCGAAGGGCACGTAGGTGCAGCGGGATCCCCGGCGCCTCGCGGCCTCGAGCAGGCAGCGGGTCTTCCGCGCCGCGCCGCTTCCCAACTCCACCAGCGCCACCTGCTCCGAACGCCCGGCGGGGAGCGCGTCGGCGACGAGGCGATCCGCGTGGGCCTCGAGGAGCGCGCGCTCGGTGCGCGTGGGGTAGTACTCCGGCGTCTCGCAGATCCGATCGAAGAGGCGCGAGCCCCGCTCGTCGTAGAAGTGCTTGGGCGGGAGGGACTTGGGGCGGCGGCGCAGCCCTTCGCGCACGTCCGCCGCGAGGGTCGAGCCGGAGCCCGGGCGAACGTGGACGTCGACCGCCAGGGCGGGCTCCGCGGTGGGGTTGGTCATGCGCATGAGGGCTCCCCGCTCGGGTGCCGGTGCGGATCAGGATGCACCCGCATTCAACCTGGATACACCGATCCCTCCCGAGGATCCTCCTCATCTTCTCCTCCCCGACCTTCACGCCACCCCCGGGAGCGGGCTATCGTGGTGTCGTGTGCAGACTCCTCGGCTGGCTGGGCGCCCCGCGATCCCTGGGATCCCTCGTCTCGGATCCACCGCACTCCCTGGTGCGGCAGAGCTACCGCCCGCTGGAGACGAAGAGCGCCACGGTCAACGCGGACGGCTGGGGGGCGGGGTTCTTCGTCGCCGGCGATCCGGAGCCCTGCCTCTACCGGAGCACGCTCCCCATCTGGGCCGACGTGAACCTCCCCCACCTGGGAAGGGCCGTCCGCTCGGGGTGCATGGTGGCGGCGGTGCGCAGCGCGACCGAGCCGACGAGCCTCTCCCAGGCGAACACCCAGCCCTTCGCCACGGGGCGGATCGCGTTCCTGCACAACGGCTTCATCGGCGACTTCCGACGGAAGGTGCAGCGCAAGCTCCGCGCGGCGCTCTCCGACGCTCGGTACGCGCAGGTGGAGGGGACGAGCGACTCGGAGCACCTCTTCGCCCTCGTCGCCGACCGGCTCGACCGGAGGCGGGGCGAGGGGACCGAAGGCGGCGACGCCCTCCTGGACGCAGCGGCCGGCGCGATCGGCGACGTGCGATCGTGGGCGTCGCATGCCTGCTTCTCGGTCGTGCTCGCCGACGGGGACTCCATGGTGGCGCTGCGGACCGCCTTCGGATGTGATCCTCCCTCGCTCTACGTGTCGCAGGATCCCGACGGGATCACGATCGCCTCGGAGCGCCTGGACGATCGGCCCGGTTGGCGCGGCGTGCCGCCGGATCGCGCCGTCGTGGCGGCGCGGGGGCGATCCCTGCGCGAGGTGTCGGTCCCTTGAGCTTCGCTGCCGATCCGGATCCCGTGGACCTCGCTGCCGGCCTCGAGGAGGCCCGCCGCTCCACCGGGCGCCTCTTGGCCGGTCTCACGGAGGAGGACGCGCGGCGGCAGCTCCATGAGGCGTTCTCGCCGCTGGCGTGGCATGCCGGCCACGTCGCCTGGCAGGAGGAGGTCTGGGTGCTGCGGCGGGCCTTCGGGCGGCCGCCGATCGATCCGCGGCTCGACGGGATCTTCGACACCTTCTCCAGCCCCAAGGGCAGCCGCCACCGGCGGGTCCCGGCGCTGCCGGAGATCCACGCCTACCGCGATCGGGTGCGAGAGCATACCCTCGCCGCCCTCGAGCGCCTGGACGAGGCGAAGGAGCCCTCCCTCCTGGAGGGCGGGTGGTGCTTTCGCTTCGTCACCAACCACGAGCGGCAGCACGCCGAGACGATGGCGGTGATCCGCCTCCTGGACGGCCTGGCCATCGACGGCCTGCCCCCTCCGAGAAGCGCGCCGCCGGCGGAGGGCGGGATGCTCGCGATCCCGGGGGGCCGCGTCGTGCTGGGCGCGGACGACGATCCGGACGGCTGGGACAACGAGCGGCGCGCCCACGAGGTGGAGGTGCCCGCCTTTCGCATCGGCCGCACGCCGGTGACCAACGGCGAATGGCTCGCGTTCATGGAGGCGGGGGGCTACGCCGACGATCGCTTGTGGAGCCCCGAGGGGATCGGGTGGCGCCGCGGGATCCGGGCCGCCGCGCCTCTACACTGGAGCCGGGGACCGGGCGGGTGGACGCGCCGGACCCTCGCGGGACCGAGGCCGGTGGAGCCCGGGCATCCGGTGGCCCACGTGTCCTGGTTCGAAGCGCAGGCCTTCGCCCGGTGGGCGGGGGCGCGGCTGCCCCGCGAGGACGAGTGGGAGCGGGCGGCGTCGTGGGACGACGCCGCCGGGGCGAAGCGCCGCTGGCCGTGGGGGGACGATCCCGGCGGGGCGGCGGAGGCCGCCCTGGGGCTGGAGGCCTGCGACACCGCGCCCTGCGGCGGACCGGCGGCGCCCTGCGGCGGCCTCGACTTCGCCGGCAACGTGTGGGAGTGGACGGCGGATCCGTTCCGGCCGTATCCGGGTTTCACGCCGGGGCCCTATCGCGGGTACAGCGAGCCCTGGTTCGGCGATGCCCACCGGGTGCTGCGGGGCGGCTGCCACCTCACCCATCCGGCCATCGCCCGCGCCGCGTTCCGCAACTGGTTCGAGCCGGAGACGAGGGCGTTCCCCACGGGCCTGCGCCTCGCCGCCGATCCGGCCTGATCCTCCGCCGGGAGCGGGCGATCGTACGGTCGCGAGAGACGAGAACGGCCGCGCACCACCTCGAAGGTGGCGGCGGCCGCTCGGTTCGCGCGTGAGGCCTGCGGGGCTCAGGTGCGCGGCGCGTCGGTCTTCTTGCCGGCCTCCTTCCAGCCGACGACGCCCACGTGCAGCACGTTCACGTCGCGGAAGCCCGCGTCGATGGCCCGCTCGGCGGCGGTGGGGGCGGCGGTGCACCGGGTGTTGGCGCAGTAGAACACCAGCTTGGCGTCCTTGTCCTTCGGCAGCACCGAGAGGTCGTACTGGCTCGACGAGGACAGCAGCACGGCACCGGGGATCACGCCGTGCGCGCCGCGGACCTTCTCGTTGTTCACGTCGAAGATCGTCACCTCGCCCTCGCCGAGGGCGGCGAGCTGCTCGACCGTGATCTCCTTCCACTTCCTGGCCTGCGCCTCCTTGCCCTTCCGGCAGGCGCACTCGCCCTTTTCGCCCTTCTCGCCCGCGGCCTTGGCCGCCTTGGCGTGGGGGCACTCTCCCGACGTGCACTTCTCGCAGGCCGCGCCGGCCTCGCCCTTGGCATGGCCCGGGCAGGCGAGGGCGATGGAGGGGACGGAGAGGGCGACGGCGGCGAACAGCGAGAGAAGGATCTTGGACACGGAGTACCTCCGGAGTGGATCGTGAAAACGCCCCACCCTTAGCGTGGAGAGGGGCTGGCGGGCAAGAGAACGGCCGCCTCGCCGGCGCATTCCCGGCCGGGAGGCGGGCTCATCGGTAGGGGCGGACCACGGTCCCCTTGCGCCCCGCGTCGCGCAGCTCGACGCCCTCGGCGTGCATGCGGCTCGCCTCCGGAAGGATCAGCCACCCCACCGGCCGCGACCTGCGCGCGCGCCGGCCGACGATCTCCGCGACCTTCCGGAAGGTCCGCTCCACGACCGGGGTCTTCTGCACCCGGCGCTGCACGTCCCCCGACACCTGGAGCTCGGCCCAGAGCCGGCCGCTGCGCAGGGCCCCGTCCTCGTCGCGGAGGGAGCGCTCGAAGAAGATCACCGGCGAGACCACCTCGAGGATCATCAGCTTCCCCTTGTTGGGCCCGCGCTTGATCCGATCGACGGTGATGGCGCCCGCCTCCGGGATCCCCAGGTAGTACTCGCTCTCGTCGAGGCTGCCGGCGAGGGACTCGTCCACCCGCGGCGCCTTCCAGTCCGCCGGTACCACCCGCGGGTAGAGCTCCAGCCCCAGCGGCGCCACCTCCCGCAAGAACGCCCGCTCGTCCTCGGGCCCCATGAAAAATCGAACCACGTCGGCCATCGACGCTCCGGAGATAAGGTGGGATCGCCCGGCGGGCGGATCGTCAGTAGACGTTGTAGCGCTTGCGCAGCGCCTCGTGCTCCGCCGCGTTGCGCGAGGGGCGGAGCACGCGATCGGCGTCGTGCAGGTAGTACCAGTAGGGGCTGGACTTGGGTCGCATCGCGGCGAGGAGCGACTCGATGGTCGGCGCGCCGATGGGGCCGGGCGGCAGGCCCGCGCGGGTCCGGGTATTCCACGGATCCGACGGGTCGCGGAGCTTGGCGAGGAACGCCCTGCGATCGTTCCACTCGGCGAGGAGGTAGCGGCTGGTGGCGTCGACGCCCAGCGGCTGCCTCGCGTCGATCCGCTTCCAGAGGATCCCGGCGACGAGATCCCGCTGCGCGGGGACGGGCTCCTCCCGCTCGAGGAGCGACGCCATGATCACGATCTCGTGCAGGGAGCGGCCGCTCGCCTCCAGCTCGGCGCGGTGGGGTCGCCAGAGCCGCGCGGCGAAGGTGTCGAGCTGCCGCTGCACCAGCTCGTCCACGTCGAAGCGATCGGGGACCACCGAGTAGGTCTCGGGGTAGAGGTATCCCTCCAGGGTCCCCGACGGGAGCGGGAACTCCGCGCGGAACCTCGAGGGATCGCTGGCGGCCTCGACGTACGCGCCGGGGCGGATCCACCCCTCCTTCGCGAGGGCGGCGTCGGTGTCCCGCAGGCGCCAGCCCTCGATCATCACGAAGGGGACGTCGTCGGGGAGGGGCGCGCCCTCCAGGGCGGTGGCGATCTCCGCCAGCTCCATCGCGGGCGAGAGCGCGTGCCTCCCGGCCTTCACGGCGAGGCCGCCGCGGCGCCACAGGTGGTAGCGCCACGCGATCCGATCCTCGACAAGGCCCTCGCGCTCCAGGAGTCCGAAGATCGATCGGCCCGTGGCCCCCCTGGGCACCGTGATCTCGATCGACGCGTCGTCGTCCGGGCGCAGGGGCGTGTGCACGGCCCGCTCCAGCCAGACGTAGGCCCCGGCCCCTGCCACGATGGCGAGGAGGCAGGAGACCGCGAGGAGCTTCTTGATCATGTCCCAAACCCTTGCGCCGCCCACGTCGCCGATCGGGCCGGGGCACCCGCCGCTCCAATCTGTCGCCTGCCCGACCGGCGGCGCAGCCTACCAAATCGGGCGGCCTGTCCGCCCCCGTCGTGCATAGCTTCCCGTTTCGGCCGCAGAGAACGGCCGGGGGTGCGCATGCTCGCCAGCCTCTTTCTGCTGCTCGCCGCCCTCCCCGCCACGGACGCGGGGATCTCCCCGGAGCAGGCGGGAGCGGAGGAGCTCGCGGAGCGGACCCGGGGCGTGCAGGTGATGATCGCCGTAGACGCCAACGCGGTGATCGGCCTCAGCGACGAGAATGACGCCACCACGGGCTTCAGCGTCGACCCGAGGGTGGGGTTGCAGATCGACCTCGGCGCGGGCCTGCTCCTCACTCCGGAGGTCATGGGGAGCTTCGCGCGCTTCGGCAAGGCCGAGCGGATCTCCCTCGACTCACCGCCGGACCACACCGCGTTCCGCGCGCTGGGTGGGCTCCGCCTCGCCTGGGCCGGGGACTTCCAGCCCGCAGTCTTCGCCCACGGCGGCCTGGGCCGGCGCGACCCGGGTCGGGGCCACGAGCTGGGGGCCTCCTTCGACGCCGGCGCCGCGCTGGAATACGCGGGCCTCGGGGTCCTTCGCGTCGGGATCCAGGCGTCGTGGAACGCGATCGCCCTCTCCCCGCTCTTCGACTGGGTCGGGATCGGGATCCACGGCGGCCTCGTCTTCTGACGGAAGATTCGGGAGGCGGCGATTTCGCGCCCCGCCCGGCGGTGGTAGCGTCTTCCCTCACGTGGGACTGTCTCGACGAGCGGTGATCCGATACGGGCTGGGAGGTGCAGTCGCCCTGGCGGCGGGGGGCGTGGGCCTCTCGCTGCAGCAGACCCACCTCCGCAGGCCCTCCCGCCCCTTGCGCGCCCTGGACGAGCGGACCTTCTCGATCCTCGCCGCCGTCGCCGATCGGGTGGCGCCGGCCGAAGGGGCGTTCCCGGCGGCGTCCGAGCTCCAGGTCGCGGAGAAGGTCGACGAGCTCCTCGCCGGCGTCCACCCGTCGGTGGTGGAGGAGATCAAGCAGGTCCTCCACCTCCTGGAGAACGGCGTCGCCGGTCTCCTCCTCGACGGCAGGCCGCGGCCCTTCACCGCCCTGGAGCCGCAGGCGCAGGACGAGGCCCTGCAGGCCTGGAGGCGCAGCCGCCTGGGCCTGCGGCGCACCGCCTACCGGGCGATCCGCGGCCTCTGCGCCGCGGCGTACTACGCGTCGCCGGAGATCCAGCCCGCGGTCGGCTACCCGGGGCCGCCGGACTTCGGCAACCTCGCGGAAGACGCGCGATGAAGGGGGCGATCGCCGACGCAGCCGCGCTCCGGTCGGACGAGTCCGTCCGCTGCGACGTCTGCATCGTCGGATCCGGCGCCGGGGGCGCCGTCCTGGCAGCGGGCCTGGTCGAGCGCGGGCTCTCCGTGGTCATGCTCGAGGAGGGCGGCCACCACACCAAGAGCGAGTTCGATCTCCAGGAGGCCCACGCCTACCCGATGCTCTACCAGGAGCGGGGGATGCGGACGACGGCGGACCTCGCCATCACCATCCTCCAGGGGCGCAGCGTCGGGGGCTCCACCACCGTCAACTGGACCACGTGCTTCCGGACCCCGGACTCGATCTTCGACCACTGGCGCCGGGTCCACGGGGTGGAGGGGATCGACGCCTCGACGCTGGCACCGCACTTCGAGGCGGTGGAGGAGCGGCTGTCGATCCACGAGTGGCCGCTGGAGCTCGCCAACGCCAACAACCGCGTCCTCCTCGACGGCTGCCGGGCGCTCGGCTGGGAGGTGGCGCCGCTGCGGCGGAACGTGCGCGGCTGCGCCAACAGCGGCTACTGCGGCATGGGCTGCCCGGTGGACGGCAAGCAGGCCATGCACGTCACCTACATCCCCGACGCCCTCGAGGACGGGCTTTCACTGTGTGTGAATGCGCGGGCGGAGCGGATCGAGGTCTCCGGATCGAAGGCCGTCGCCGTCCACGCCAGCGCCCTCGATCCGGCCACCGATCGCCCGACCGGGCGCCGGCTGGTGGTGCGGCCCAAGGTGCTGGTCTCGAGCGCCGGCGCCATCAACGGGCCGGCGCTCTTCCTGCGCTCGGGCCTGGACGTCAACGGCAGGGTGGGGCGGCGGACCTTCTTCCACCCGGTGGTGGTGATGGCGGCCTTCTTCGATCACCCGGTGAGCGCCTTCTACGGCGCGCCGCAGGCGGTGGGCTCCCATCACTTCGCCGATCGAGGCGAGGGGAGGATCGGCTTCTTCCTGGAGACGCCTCCCGTGCACCCCATGCTCGCCGCGACGGCCTTCGGCGGCTTCGGCAAGGATCAGCACGACTTCCTCGCCAGGCTCCCCCGGATGGGCGCGATCATCTCCCTCGCCATCGACGGGCTCCTCCCGGGCGACGAGGGGGGCACGGTCTCCCTGCGCCGCGACGGGCGGGTGCGGGTCGACTACCCGATCTCCGACGCCCTGGCCGAGTCCTTCCGCGCCTCGTGCCTGGCGATGGCGCGGATCCAGCTCGCGGCGGGATCCCGCGAGGTCCATTCCCTCCATACGGATCCTGTGATCCTGCGATCGGAGGCGGACCTGCCCCGGCTCGAGGCCGCGCCCTACGGGGCCTTGCGCCACTCCATCTTCACCGCCCACCAGATGGGCGGGTGCGCCATGGGCGCCGATCCGGAGCGGAGCGTCGTCGACCCCGGCCTGCGCCACCACCGCTTCCGGAACCTCTTCGTCGTGGACGGATCGGTGTTCCCCACTTCGCTCGGCGTGAACCCCAGCGAGACGATCTACGCCCTGGCCCACTGGGCGCGGGATCGGGTGGCGGCGGCGGTCTGATCACCAGGCGAGGACGATCTTCCCGAAGGTCTCGTTGCGCTCCAGCCTCCCGTGCGCCTCCTCGATCCGCTCCATCGGCAGCACGGCGTCGATCACCGGCCGAAGCAGGCCGGCGGTGAAGAGGTGGTTCACCTCCTTCGCGAAGCGCTGGGCGAGGTGCGCCTTCTCCTCGAGGGGGCGGCTGCGCAGGACCGTGCCCACGAGGGAGGCGCGCCGCTGCAGGAGGAGGCCGAGGGGCAGGTTCGCGCTCGCGCCGCCCAGCAGCCCCACGACCACGACCCGGCCCTTCGTCGCGAGCGCGGCGAGGTTCTCGGCGGCGTAGGCGGCGCCCACCAGATCGAGGATCAGATCGACGCCGCCGCAGCGCTCCCGCACCCGCTCGGCGAAGCGCCCGTCGGCGGGCACGATCGCGTCCTCCCGCTCCAGGCCGAAGCGGGCTGCGCGCTGCAGCTTGTCGGCGGAGCGGGAGGTCCCCAGGACTCGGCAGCCGGCGTGGCGGGCGAGCTGCAGCGCCGCGGTGCCCACCCCGCTGCCCACGGCGTGGATCAGCACGACGTCGAACGAGCGCAGGCCGCCCTGGACGAAGAGGGCGTCGTACGCGGTGAAGAAGACCTCCGGGATCGCCGCCGCCTCCTCCAGGCCGAGGCCTTCCGGCGCGGGGATCGTCTCGCGCTCGTGGACCACGAGGTGCGTCGCCATCGCGCCCCCGCCCACGATGCCCATCACCCGATCGCCCGGGCGGTGCGAGAGCACGCCTTCGCCCACCGCCTCCACCGTCCCCGCGTACTCGAGGCCCGGCACGTCGGCGGGCGCGCCCGGCGGCGCCGGGTAGAGCCCCTTGCGCTGCAGCACGTCGGCGCGGTTCAGGCCGGCGGCGGCGACCGCGACGAGGATCTCGCCAGGGCCCGGATCGCGCACGAAGATCTCCGCGATGCGCAGGTGAGAGGGATCGACGATCTGGACGGCGCGGGCGGTTCGCATGGCGGCCATCCTACCGCTGGGCGGGGAGGGCCGCGGCGTCGTCGGGCGAGGTCCGTCTCGCCGCGATCCGGCGATCGTCCGCGGCGAGGGGCGGAGGGCCGGCGGCCGCGTGCCCCGCCCGGGTCAGTGCACCCAGGCGCCCGGCGGCGCCGCGCTCGGCATCCGGGTGGCGAGCCGGCGGCGCCGCACCTCGGCGAGGGTCTGGCGATCCACGTCGGGCGGCTTCCGCTTCACGTCCGCCGGACCGTGGGGGAGCTTGGGGCGGAGGCGGGAGATCAGGTGGTAGATCCAGTCGCCGAGCTGGTGGAGCCCCGGCACCCGGTAGAGGGTCCGGAAGACCGGCGCGCCGAAGGGGAGGAGCGCGTCGAAGCAGGCGGCGATGGCACCGCCCTCGGACCACATCCGGCCGTTCGGCTCCAGCACGTGGGCCGAGGTCTTCACCTGCTTCAGCGACATCCCCAGCGCGTCCCGCAGCTCCTCCGACTGCAGCGGCTGGCAGCAGATCCCGTCGCGCCAGTCGAGCCGCCCGAGCCATCGCGCCACGCTCGAGCAGAAGCCGCACTCCGCGTCGTAGATCACGAGGAGCTGATCGCGCTGGAGCATCGGGGCTCTCCCCTCCTTCACCCTTCACCGCCCGGAGGCCGTCTCGGGCGAGGGTCCCTCCGCCGCGAGAGCGGCGTGTCTCCTTGCGAATCTATGGCCGGCGCCGCCGCGATCCAGCCCGGACCACGCGGTCCCCGACGACGGCCACGCCCTCCGCCCGCAGGAGCCGCGCCTGCTCGGCCGCCACCGCCTGCGCCAGGGTGCGATCCGATCGGATCACCCGCCACCAGGGGAGGCCCTTCGACCTGCCGAGGGCGCGCGCCACCGCTCGCGACGCCCGCGGCGCGCCGGCCCGCTTCGCGACGTCGCCGTAGGAGAGGACCTCGCCGCGGGGGATCGCCCGGACCACCTCGGCCACCGCGGCCTCGAAGGAGGGCGAGGTCCCCCGGGCGCCGCCGGGCCTGGTCCCGCCGGCGCTCATCGGGGTGCGGGCCCGTAGGAGAGCAGGTTCACCGCAAGCGGCCCGTTGAAGAGCCGGTGCCGCCGCCGCACCGGATGGCCGAAGGCCCGCTCGAAGTGCGGAGAGCCCGAGAGCACCACCAGCCGATCCTCGTGCGCCAGGGGCGCGTATGCCTCCCCGAAGCCGCGGTACAGGCCCTCGAGCTGCAGCCGCTTGCCGCCCAGACGCTCGCCGTAGGGCGGGTTCACGAAGATCTGACAGGGCCTCGGCAGGGGCTCGAGCTCGCGGGCGTCCCGCTGCTGGAGGACGATCGACGACGCGACGCCCGCCCGGTGGATGTTGCGCTCCGCGACCTCGAGGGGATCGGCGAAGCGATCCCGGGCGAGGATCGGTGCGGGGGCCTTGGGGAGCGCCGCCGCCTTCGCCTCCTCCTGCAGGCGGCGGAAGGCGGCGGCCTCCTCGTCGCCGTAGGCGGGCCAGCGCATGAAGCCGAAGTGCCTCCCCCTGCCGGGCGCGATGTTCCGGGCGACGAGCGCCGCCTCGATCGCCAGCGTCCCCGAGCCGCACATCGGATCGAGGAACGGAAGGGTCGGATCGTATCCACCCAGGGAGAGGACCGCCGCCGCGAGCGTCTCTCGCAGCGGCGCCTCCTTCGCCTCCACCCTCCAGCCGCGCACGTGCAGCGGCTCGCCGGCGAGGTCCAGCGAGACGTTCGCCACGTCCCTGGCCAGGTGCACGAAGACGAGCACGTCCGGCCGGCGGGGATCCACGGCGGGCCTGTCGCCCAGCTTCTCGCGGAGGCGATCGACGATCGCGTCCTTCGCCTTCAGCGCCGCGAAGTGCGAGTGGGTGAGCTCGGAGTCGCGCAGGGTCACGCGCACCGCGAAGGTGCGGCGCAGCGACAGGTGATCCTCCCAGGGAAGCGATCGCATGGCCTCGTAGAAGCCGTCGGTCCCCTTTGCCTCCCGCTCGCCGAGGGAGAGGAGGATGCGCATGGCCACCCGGGACCAGAGGCAGGCGCGCATGCCGTCGACGAGGGTGCCCTCGAAGTGGACGCCGCCGCGGTCGGCGCGGACCTTGGGGAGGCGCAGCGCGCGCAGCTCGTCCCTCAGCGCGCCCTCGGTGCCCTTGGCGGCGGTGGCGAAGAAGCGATGCATGCGGCGCATACTGCCCCATCCCGGAGGCCGCGGGGGCCGGAAGCGGACACCCGGCCCACGGGAGGCTTGTCGGCGACCGGGCCCGGACGATATGGCTTGGGGCGAGGCCGACGCTCACGGTGGAGGAACCCCATGCTCGGACACATCCTGGTCGCCATCGATGGATCGGAGGGCGCTCGCCGCGCCGCCCGCTTCGCGCGGGAGCTCGCCGGCAAGCTCGACGCCCGCCTCACCGTGCTCGTGGTCCTCGAGCCGATCCCCATGATCAACGTGGGCTTCGCCGACGTCTACGGTCTCGCCAGGCGCCAGCCCACCGAGGAGGAGCTGCAGCACCTGCAGCGGGCCCTCGACGAGGCCGCCGGCGACCACCCGGCCGATCGGGTGGAGAAGGTGATCGAATACGGGAACGCCGCCGAGACCATCGTCGCGCAGGCGGAGGCGCGGGGGGTGGACCTCATCGTCGTGGGCGCCCGGGGCATGGGCGCCGTCGGCCGCTTCCTGGTCGGCTCCGTCAGCGACCGCGTGATCCACCTCGCCAAGTGCAGCGTCACCGTCGTGCACTGATCGCGGCATCCGCTTCTCGCGGCGGGCCTCGAATCACCGCCGCCGTCTCGTACCGACCCTGCCTTCCCGCAGTCCTCGATCCGCCGCCGACGGAGGAGCAGTGGCGGCGGATCGCCCGCGAGACCCTCGTCCTCGAGGCGGAGGGCGAGGTGGTCGCGGTGGGGTGGGCGCGCAACCTCGGGGCCTGGGCGCACGTCTGCCAGGTGATCGTCGATCCGGCGTGGCGGGGCCAGGGCGTCGGCAGGCGCCTCATGGAGGCGCTCGCCCGGCACCTTCGCGGCGCCGGATGCACCCACTGGTACCTGAACGTGAAGCGCGACGACGTCCCGGCGCTGCGCCTGTACGCGTCCGCCGGCCTGGGCGCCCCCGAGGAGACCGCCGCGCTGAAGGTCCCGTGGTCCGTCGTCCCGGCGCTGCCGGCCACCGCCGCGGCCCCGCCCGCGCTGGCGCCCGCCGAGGAGGACCGCGCGCTGGAGGCCCGCTTCGGGCTCGTCCCGGGGACCATCGGGGCCGCCCGCGACCGCGGCTCGCTCCCGATCCGGCTCGGCTGGCCGGCGTCCGCGCTCGCCCTCTTCGACCCGGCGTTCCCGGGCGCGAGCTGCTTCCGCGTGGAGCGGCCCGACCTGGCGAGGCCGCTGCTCGAGGCGATCCGCCCCCACGCCCCCCGGTCCGTGCCGCACGTGACGATCGTGGCCGAGGATCCCGGGGTCGCCGGCCGCCTCGTCGGCGCCGGCGCCGAGGTGCGCATGGAGCTCTACCGCCTCGCGGGGGCGATCCCGCCGGCGGGAAAGATGTTTGGCAGTGAAACATTTGTGTGAGACCGTTGCACTCCGTGCGATCGGCGACATAGGCTGGACCCACCCGATCCGATCGAGGAGGCATCCGATGGGTCTTCGCGCCACGCCGCTCGTATTCGCATTCGTCCTCGCGCTCGCCACCGGGTGCGGGCCGTCACCGGACGAGGCGCCGGGCGGCTCGGGGGGCCAGGGAGCGACCGGCGGGATCGGCGGCACCGGCGGGACGGCGGGCGCCGGGGGGAGCGGGGGCGTCGGCGGGGAGGCGGGCTCGGGCGGCGGCGGATCGGGGGGCTCCGGAGGCGTCGCCGGCGAGGGCGGAAGCGGCGGCGGGGGAGACGGCGGCACGGGCGGCACGGGCGGGATCGAGACGAGCTGCGACGACGGGGAGCAGAACGGCGACGAGACCGACGTCGACTGCGGCGGGAGCTGCGGACCCTGCGGCGACTTCGAGGCGTGCGTCGCGCCGGCCGACTGCCGGAGCGGCGTGTGCGAGGACGGCCGCTGCACGCCGCCGACCTGCTTCGACGAGGTGACGAACGGCGACGAGACCGACGTCGACTGCGGCGGGACCTGCCTTCCCTGCGCCGACGGCCTGGCCTGCAGCGCCGGAACGGATTGCAGCAGCGGCGTGTGCACCGACGGGACCTGCGCCGTTCCCACCTGCGGAGACGGCGTCCACAACGGGAGCGAGACCGACGTGGACTGCGGCGGCCTCTGCGCGCCCTGCGCCGACCTGCACGCTTGTGCCGTGCCCTCCGACTGCGAGAGCGGGGTCTGCGCGGTCGAACTCTGTCAGCCGCCCACCTGCCACGACGGCGTCCGGAACGGCACCGAGACGGATCTCGACTGCGGCGGCGTCTGCTCGGGATGCGGCGCGGAGAAGGCGTGCGTCGTCGGGACCGACTGCCTGAGCCTCACCTGCGACGAGGGGCTGTGCACCGAGGCGACCTGCGACGACGGGATCGCCAACCAGGGCGAGCCCGAGATCGACTGCGGCGGGCCGTGCGAGCCGTGCGACACGGGCTCGGTCTGCTTCGTGAACGCGGACTGCGTGGAGGGCTACTGCGACGGCGGCATCTGCGCGGCGGCGGCCTGCGACGACGGGGTGTCGAACGGGACGGAGACCGACGTCGACTGCGGGGGCCCGGTCTGCGCCGCGCGCTGCGCGGAGGGCGACGCCTGCGTCGACCACACGGACTGCGCCACCATGAGCTGTCAGGTGGGCTTCTGCGGCCAGCCGACCTGCTTCGACGGCGTGATGAACGGCTCGGAGACGGGCCCGGATTGCGGCGGTCCCTGCGGGCCCTGCGCGGACGGGCTGGGCTGCCTCGTCGCCGCCGACTGCTGGAGCCAGGTGTGCACGGGCCATGTCTGCCAGGTGCCCACCTGCGGCGACGGGGTGGTGAACACGCCGGACGAGGAGTGCGACGACGGGCCCGTCCCCGGCCCGACCTGCGACGCCTCGTGCATGCGCATCGGTCCCTCCGGGATCGAGGTGCTGCTCATTCCGGAGTCCTCCAACGACTCGGTGGGCATGTACGATCCGTTCGACGGGACCTACCTCGGCGACTTCCTCCCCCCCGGGTTCCCCGGCTCGACCCTGCCGATGAACGCGGTCCAGGTGCCGACCGGCGAGATCTTCATCACGGATCAGAGCGCGAACCGCGTGTTCCGCTTCCAGAACGACGCGACCTCGCTGCCGGACTTCATCCCGCCTGGTCAGATCTCGAACATCCGCGGCCTGGACTTCTACGAGGACGAGGTGGTGGTCGCGACGGACAATGGGATCACCCGGTGGGATTGGAGCGGGAACCGGATCCTCCCGGACTACACCCAGGGTGGCAACCCCTGGGACGTCTACTTCCTCCCCGACGGGACGGCGCTCGCCGCCACCAACGACTCCATCCGGCACTACACGGACTTCGCCGCCGGCACCTACACCCAGCTCTTCACCGTCGGCTTCCCCTACCAGATCTCTCCGAGCCCGAGCGGGACCTTCGTCGCCATCTCGTTCGGCTCCGGCAGGACGATCCAGGTGTTCGACATCGGCAGCCCCCCCGTCTCCGTCCCCGGGATCACCGTGGGCAACGGCCGCGGGATCAACAGCCTGGACAACGGCAACTTCATCCTCTCCGACGGGAACAACCTGTACTCGGTCGACCCGGCGACGGGCTCCAAGGTCACGCTCCGCTCCGGGGTCACCTTCCGCATGATCGAGCGGGCGTTCGTCGATCCGTCCATCGTCCCCTGAGCGCGCCCGCGGGCGGTCTCCTCGCCCTCGTCGGGGGTGCCTCGGTCGCCAGGCGACGGGGCCGCGACGGCGGCGTCCGTGTCGGGGTGGCGGGCTCTTGACTCACTGAACGAATGTTCCTATCGATCGCGGCGGAGGTTCTCTCTTCGCCGTGGCCCATCCCGCTCCCGCACTCGGCAGGCTCCTGGAGGATCTGCGGCGCACCCGGCTGCTGGTGACCCCCCAGGAGCTCGCGCACCGCCTGCCCACCGCCCTGCCCACCGGCCTCCCGCCGCTGGACCGGCTCCTGGGGGGAGGGCTGCCGGAAGGGCGGGTGGTGGAGCTGGGGCAGGCCAGGGGGGCGCACGCCTCGGCCCTCGCGCTGCGGATGCTGGCGCAGACCACCTCCGAGGGGCGCACGGCGGCGTGGGTGGATCGGACGGATGCCTTCGATCCCCGCGGGGCGGCGGAGGCGGGGGCGGATCTCGAGCGCCTGCTCTGGTGCCGGCCGTCCTCCGCGAAGGACGCGATCCGGGCGGCGGACGTGCTCCTCTCGTCGGGGGCGTTCTCGCTGGTGGTGCTCGATCTGGCCCGGCCGCCGGGGGGCAAGGCGCCGCGCCGGGGCCCCGGGCCCCGGGCCGAGGCCGTGGGCGGAGCGGGATCGCGCTCCCCCCGGGCCGCCGCGCCCGGCGCGGACGTGCGCTACGAGCCCTACGCCACCGGCCCCCGGAGGCCCCGCGAGCGCAGGCGCGAGGCGGAGATCTCCCAGGGCGCCTGGCTGCGGCTGGCCCGCGACGCGGAGGCCGCCCGGACGAGCCTCGTCGTGCTGGGCAGCGAGGTGGCCGCCGGCGTGGCGGCGGTGACCCTGCGGGTGGCGCGCTGCAGGGCGCGCTTCGCCGGCCGCGGCCCCGGGCGCACCTTCGAGGGGATCGAGCTCGTCGTCGCCTTGGAGCGCAACCGGCTGGGGTTGCCGCCGGGCGAGGCCTCGCTCTCGTTTCGCGCGCCGCCGCACTTTCCCGGCCCCGTCCGCGAGCCCGCGCCGGGCGAGGCGCGCACCGCCGCCCGGGTGCCCGGGATCGATCGAGGGTGGGACTGGCCCGAGGTCTCCTCGGACGGCCCCGGCACGTCGGCGGAAGCGCCGCGCGCCTCCGCCGCCGCCGCGGGAGCGCGTGGCGTCCTGGCGGTGGCCCGCGTCGGGAAGGCGCCCGGGAGATCCCGTTGAGCCGCATGGGCTGCCTCCACGTGCCGGACCTGCCGCTGCAGGCGCTCTTGCGGGCGGAGCCGACCCTCGCCGGGGTGCCGCTCGCGGTGGCGGTGGGCGAGGGCGCGCGGGCCCGCGTGCAGTGCGTGTCGGTGCAGGCCCGCACCCACGCGGTGCGGCCCGGGCTGTCCGTGGGTGACGCGCTGGCGCTCTGCCCGCAGCTCGCGGTGCAGTGGGTGCCGCCGGAGCTCGTCGAGGCCGCCAGGGGGGCGGTGCTGGACGCCGCCGCGAGCGTCTCGCCCAAGGTGGAGGAGCTGCGACCGGGCGTGGCCCTCGTCGACGCCCGCGGCCTGGAGGGGCTGCACGGCGGCGATCGGGGCGTGGCCGCCGCGCTCGTCGCGGCGGCGGTGCGGCTGGGGCTGGACGGCAGGGCCTCGGTGGCGTCGGGCAAGACCATCGCGGCCATCGCTGCCGTGCGCGGCAGCGGCCTGGAGGTGATCGCCGAGGGACGCGAGCGAGCCTTCCTCGCGCCCCTCTCGCTTCACGTGTTGGGGGCCAGCACCCGGATCGCCGAGACGCTCGCCCGCTGGGGCATCGGCACCGCCGGCGAGCTGGCGGCGCTCCCCGCCGACGGCATCGGCGCCCGCCTCGGCGAGGAGGGGGTGCGGCTCCACGCGCTGGCCTGCGGCGAGGACGGCGAGCCGCTCTCGCCGCGGCCGCCCCCGGAGACCTTCGAGGAGGGCGCCGACTTCGACTACGACCTGGCGGCTCTCGAGGGGCTGCTCTTCGTGCTCCGCCCCGCCCTCGAGCGGCTGGTGGATCGCCTGGACTGCCACGCGATGGCGTGCGGCGGCCTCGCCCTGCGGCTCCTCCTCGATCCCCACGGAGAGGCGATCCTGCCGGTGGAGCTGGCGGCGCCCACCCGGGACGTGCCGTCGCTCCTCGCCCTCTGCCGCTCCGTGCTCGAGCGCCGTCCGCCCGGCGCCGCGGTGCGAGGCGTGCGGGTGGTCGCGAGGGCGGCGGC
>Ga0180220_1000250_pt1 | contig 76657 bp, 71 predicted proteins | sample eDN5th37CBELigBY_FD_151335 | JGI IMG/M metagenome (GOLD analysis project Ga0180220, IMG submission 151335) | Enriched backyard soil microbial communities from Emeryville, California, USA - eDNA 5th pass 37_C BE-Lig BY (version 2) (version 2) | ecosystem: Environmental > Terrestrial > Soil >...
CAAAGCAGTCCCAACGGGACGGCTACCGACGAATTGCGCCCTCCTTGACAAAACGGCCCTCATATAAATCCCGCTCGACCAGCAACTGCCCGATCTTCGCATGCAGCTTGTCTACCTCGGCCTCGCTCGCTGCCCTGGCCGCTTCACCTGCACCGGAAAATGTGCCCGTCATCCCCGCGATGGCCTGCCGCTTCCACGACGCAATCATCGTGTGGTGAACGCCATGCTTTGCGGCCAGCTCCGCCAGCGTCAGATCGCCCCGGATCGCTTCCAGTGCCACCTTCGCCTTGAAATCCGCGCTGTAGCGCTTCCTCGTCGTCTTCATTCCCGTACCATTCCTTCAGGTCGGGAATAGCTTAACACCCTGTCCGGAAAACCGGCACCACCTCAGGGCAGAGGCTCAGCGTCGATATTAGGACCGGATTACGCGAGAGGCAGTTTACGAGGAATTTCACTTCTCCCCCAGTTTCGGCGCAGCGGCCTGTCACGTTTCGCGCTTATCTTTGATTTAACATTCTTTTTTAGTGATGATCCCTCGGCGCGTTCTTGGTTATATTCCCGATACGCCCCTCAATTTTCTGCCCCGACTTGATCATTGGCCTGAATGTCCTCCAGCACGTCACGGCCAGTAGCGGCGCCGGATTTCCTGCTTGTAGAGTTTTCCCGTGTCATGGCGCGGCAGCGCGCGGTCGAAATCGACCGACCGCGGACATTTGACGTGGCTGAGGCGGGCTCGGCAATACTCAAGGAGACGCGCCTCAAGTTCGGACCCGGCTTCCTCCCATGAGCGGGGCTGGACGACCGCCTTCACTTCCTCCCCCATTTCAGGGTGCGGAACGCCGACGACCGCCACATCTGCGACCGATGGATGCAGGATCAGCAGATTTTCGATCTCCTGCGGATAGATGTTCACTCCGCCCGAGATGATCATGAAACTCATGCGGTCGGTAAGGTAGAGATATCCCTCCGCATCGACATGCCCGATGTCACCGAGGGTGCTCCAACCGGGATGCGCGGGATGACGGGCTTCGCGTGTCTTGGCGGGGTCGTTGAGATACTGGAAATCCCAGCCACCCTCGAAATAGATGAGGCCGTCGGTGCCGGCCGGCACCTCTTTGCCCTCCTCGTCGCAGATGTGCAGCGTTCCCCAATCGGCACGCCCGACCGACCCGGGGCGCTCGAGCCACTCCTCCGGCGTGATGAAGGTCGACCCATTGCCTTCCGATCCGCCATAATATTCATAGATGATAGGACCGAGCCATTCGATCATCCGGCGCTTGATCTCGACCGGGCAAGGCGCCGCGGCATGGACGATCTTTTGAAGCGAGGACAAATCGTAACGCGAACGCGCATCCTCTGGCAGCGCGAGCATCCGCACAAACATCGTCGGAACCATCTGCATGAAGGTTACGCCGTAGCGTTCCACAAGGCGCAGGACGGTCTCGGCGTCGAAGCGCTCCATGACGACAAGGCTCGCCCCCAGACGGTGCGCCGCCATGCCATATACAAGCGGTGCAGTGTGATAGAGCGGTGCTGGCGAAAGCATCACGCTTCCTTCGCCGACCCCGTAGCGCCCCGATATTCGGTCGGCCAGCATATGCGGTGCGTCGGCTGGCTCGCCGCTCAGCGGCAGCCGGATTCCCTTCGGCCGGCCCGTCGTTCCGGAGGAATAAACGAGGTGATATCCCGCCGTTTCGTCGCCGATCGGTTCAGCGGACTGGCTCTCGGCCGCAAGCGACCATGAACGTGCGCCCTCAAGCGCTGAGCCGATGTCGAAAATTGTCTCGACATGGGGCGCGCGCTCAGCCCGTTCGCGCAAGAGCGTCGCAGCGGCAGGGACCTCGGCATGGGTGATGAGGAGGCGCGAGCCGCTATCGGCCAGGATATAGGCGGCCTCTTCAGCCGTGAGCTGCGTCGAGATCGGGCAAATATAGAGCCCCGCGCGCTGCGCTGCCCAGTAAAGGATATAATATTCGGGACAATTCTTGAGCCAGATCGCAATCGTGTCTCCCGTCGCCATCCCAAGCGAGCGGAAGAGGTGGGCGCCGCGGTTCGCTGCCGCTTCGAGTGACGCGTAGCTCGTCGCACTGCCGTTGGCTGCCATGATAATGGCCGCGCGATCGGGCGCGGTTCGCGCGAAATGGCGTGGATACATGCCTCTCCCCTTTTTCTGTGCCGAGTTGTATAACTACGTTTACTTTCTATGTCGATTGACATAATGGCTCTCCCATGCCGAGACGACGGCACGCCCAACAGGCAATGGGAAAGGATCGAAAGACAATGGACCTTAAACCGGGTTCTCGCTGGAAAAGTGCCGTGTGCGATGCGCAGCTAGTCGTCGTGCGCCCCCCAAAGGTCGCCGGCGAGCTTCAATGCGGCGGAGTTCCCGTTCTCCCCATCGACGATGGCGCAGTCCCGACGGGTGACGTCAGCCCCGATTTCTCCGACGGCGTGGCGATCGGCAAGCGCTATGTCGACGAAGAGACGGGGCTTGAGGTTCTTGGCGCAAAGGCAGGAAAGGGATCGCTCGCGTTCAATGGCATCGCGATGACGGTGAAGGGCGCCAAGCCGCTTCCAGCCTCGGACTGATCTGAACCATGCGCACGCCGCTTTTGCTCGACATTGCAGCAGACGCCTGCCCAGAGCGTCACGCCCTCGGAGCCGGGAAGCAAGTCCAGGATTTTGGAACCTATCGCGCCCGCGCGAGCCGCGTCGCAGCTTGGCTTTCGTCCAAAGGGATGCCCAACACCGCCTTTTTGGGCATGAACGGCGACGCCCTGCCCGTCCTGCTCTTTGCAAGCGGCATGGCCGGAACGGCTTTCGTGCCGCTCAACTACCGTCTGGCCGACGCCGATCTCAACAGGCTCGTCGCCCGCAGTGCCCCCGCGGTGCTGATCGCGGACGACGACATGTTGCCGCGCATCGACCCCGTCGAGGGTGTTGCGCTGGTCGCGCGCAGCGCGTTCGAGGAGGAATTTCTGCGCGGCGCTGCCCCCGAACCGGCTGAACTTACCGAGACCGATAACGATATCGCCGTCCTGCTTTTCACCAGCGGCACGACAGGCGAACCAAAGGCCGCGGTTCTGCGTCACGCCAATTTGACTTCCTACGTGATGTCGACCGTGGAGTTCCTCGGGGCGAGCGAAGACGAAGCGGCGCTGATCAGCGTTCCAGCCTATCATATCGCAGGTATTTCGGCGATCCTCACCGCAGCCTATGGCGGGCGCCGGATCGTCTATCTGCCTGCCTTTACCGCCGAGGACTGGGTGAGAGTGGCCGCGGCGGAAAAAATCACCCATGCCATGGTGGTGCCGACCATGCTCGGGCGGATTCTCGATGTGATGGAGAAGACGGGCGAGACGCTGCCGGCGCTTCGCGCCTTGTCCTATGGTGGCGGAAAGATGCCTGAACCTGTGATCGCGCGCGCGCTCGCGCGGCTGCCACATGTCGATTTCGTCAATGCTTACGGCCTCACCGAAACCAGCTCGACCATCGCACTGCTCGGTGCCGAGGATCACAGGGCCGCTTTTGCATCATCCGACCCCGCCGTCAGGCGGCGTATCGCGTCAGTAGGACGGCCGCTGCCCAGCGTCGAACTTGAAATTCGCCGCGAGGACGGGTCGCCCTGCGCTGTCGGTGAACATGGCGAAATCTATGTGCGCGGCGAGCAGGTATCGGGCGAGTATCTGCACAAGAAGGCGATTGGCGACGACGGCTGGTTCGCAACCAATGACGCGGGCTGGCTCGACGGAGGCGGCTACCTGTTCGTTGAGGGACGCCTCGACGATGTCATCGTGCGCGGCGGTGAGAATATCTCGCCGGGCGAGATCGAGGATGTGCTGCGGACGTTCGACGATATCGCCGATTGCGCAGTGCTCGGCGTTCCTTGCTCGCAATGGGGCGAAAAGGTCATTGCGGTCATTGTGTCGCGATCAGGATCGCCCGACACCGACAAAATGGCATCGGTCATCCGCGAACGGCTCCGGTCGACCAAGACGCCGGAACAATGGTTCGTCCGCGACGAGCTGCCTTATAACGAAACCGGAAAGCTGCTCCGCCGCGTCCTCAAGGCCGAACTGGCGAAAGAGGTCTGCGCCGGATAGGAAGGCGCGATGACTGCCGCCGACCATCTCGACGCCGACCGCCTTTCCGCCCCAGGCGGCGAGCCGGTCCTGGTTGTGGAGGCAGCCTCGTGGACGCGACCCGCCGTGCCGATCCAGGCGGCGGTGATCGGCATCGATCGCGGCGGCGCCCTTCCCGAGGTTTCCATCGACGACTTCGATCTGCTTCTGACGGCCGCAGCCAATCCGCCGCGGCCATGGGTTTGCGCCGGTCACCTTGCGGTCGAGGCCGCCGCGGACGTGCTCGCCGATGCGGTGCGCGCCACTCCCCTCGCCGCCACGATCGCCGCTCAGCTCTTGCGGCTGACCGAGCGCCTGTCGCTCGACGACGCTCTGATCGCAGAATCCCTCGCTTACTCCGCCCTGCTTGGTGGAGACGAGTTTAGGCGCTGGAGGCAAAGCGCCTCCCCATCGGGCGAGACGCCGCCGCCTGATGAGCCCGTTGCCGCCGATCGGCGGGACGATCATCTGACGCTGACCCTCAATGATCCTGCCACCCGCAACGCGATGACTGCAAGGATGCGCGACGCACTTTATGAAGCGCTCGCCAATGCCCTCGATGATCCAACCCAGCCAAGTGTCACCTTGCAGGGCAGCGGGCGCTGCTTCTCGACCGGCGGCGCACTCTTCGAGTTCGGACGCGCGAGCGACCTTGCAGGAGCGCATGCGGTGCGGGTGCTGCATAGCTGCGCGCGGGCACTCGACGCCCTTCGCGAACGGGCACGCGTCCGCCTCCATGGCGCCTGCATCGGTTCGGGATTGGAAGTTGCTGCAGCCGCCCACAGGCGTATCGCTGCGCCCGGCGCCTGGTTTCAGCTTCCTGAGCTCTCGATGGGACTCGTTCCAGGCGCGGGAGGCACCGCAACCGTGCCGCGCGCTATCGGGCGGCATCGCACCTTTTGGATGCTGCTTTCAGGTCAGCGCTTAGGCACCCGGGTCGCTCACCAATGGGGTCTTGTGCATGAAATCGAGGCGCGAGCGTGACGGTGCTGCTCGAAGCCGTGGCTGCGGCGGGTGATCGGTTGGTCGAGGCTTCGCGCGGAAAGATCGATTTTGACGTCCCGCGCGCCTTGTCGCGCAGCGAGGACCTCAGCCTTGGCAAGCCCGGGCTATGGTCCCCGAACCGGAACAGCCGGCTGATCGCATGCCGCGATGGGTGGATCGCAGTCTCGCTCGCGCGGGACGATGACCGCGATCTCGTTCCGGCGTGGACCGGTGCTTCGTTTGATACCCACCCGTGGGACGCCGTGATCGCCGCCGCGACCCGCCGCAGCGCGGAAGAGATGGCCGCTGCCGCCATCGCCCTTCATCTTCCCGTCGCTGTCGTCGGAGAGACGCGTCACCTGCCGCAGGCACAGCTATCGCTCGGCGGCGGCGGAGGGAACAAGGTCATCGATCTTTCGGCGCTGTGGGCCGGCCCCTATTGCGCCGGGCTGCTCGCCGAAGCGGGATTTGACGTCGTGAAGATCGAAAGCCCTGCCCGTCCCGACCCCACAGCTCGCCATACGCCCGCACTCGATGCGCGGATCAACGGCGCGAAGCGGCGGGTGACGATGGCGCTCGAAAATCCGAGGCTGATGTCGGCGGTCAGCCGGGCACGTGTGCTGGTAACGAGCGCGCGGCCACACGCATTGGCGCATTTGGGCCTTGATGAAGCGACCGTGTTCGCGCGCAACCCGGGCCTCCTTTGGATTGCGGTCACCGCGCATGGCTGGCGCGGGCCAGCCGCGATGCGCGTCGGATTTGGCGATGATTGCGCAGCCGCCGGCGGACTGGTCGAATGGCGCGGCGCCGAGCCTTCCTTCATGGGCGATGCGCTCGCCGACCCGCTGACGGGAATGACCGCGGCGATTCTTGCGCTCGAGGCGCTGGCCGAGGACCGCTGCGGATTGCTCGACGTGCCGCTTGCCGGATCCGCCGCCCGCTTTGCAGAGGCGATCGCATGAGCGCAGCGTTCGACCTCGTCATCCGCAACGCCCGGGACGCTGAAGGCCGCCCGCTCGCGGTCGCGGTGCGCGGCGGACGGATCGCGGCGCTGGGAACAATCGAGGCCGCCGCCGGACCCGAGTTCGACGCGCGCGGCCGAACCGTCGGACCGGGTTTTCACGATCACCATATGCATCTCCTGGCGACCGCGGCGCGGCTTGAGTCGGTCGATCTATCAGGCCTCCTCCACGCCGACGCGATCATTGCAAAGCTGCGTGCCCAGCCGAGACAGAAAGGCAAATGGGTACGCGCAGTCGGCTATGATGAGCGCTCGGCAGGACTGCCCGATCGCAGGCTTCTCGATGCGTGGCTGCCCGACCGGCCGCTGCGCCTGCAGGATCGCACCGGCCGCTACTGGATCCTGAACAGCCCCGGGCTCGAAGAGCTTGGCGATGTCCCTTTTCCTGCGTGCGTCGAACTTGGGCCCGACGGTCAGCCGAACGGGCGAATCCGGCGCGGCGATGCCTGGCTTCGCGAGCGAATCGGTGGAGCGCTGCCCTCGCTCGCACGCCTCGGCGAGCGGCTCGCCCAAACGGGGATCACCGCAGTCACCGACGCGGGCGCGTCCAACGGCGCCGAGGACGCCCTGCTTCTCGCAGGCTCCGTGCCGCAGCGCCTCACGATCATGGGGAGAGAAGCGCTTGCGCCGGGCGACGCCTACACCCTCGGGCCGGTCAAACTCCTCCTCGATGAAGATGATTTGCCGCCGATTGCCGCCGTCGCCTCGAGGATTACCGCAGCCCGCCAGCTCGGTCGCGCGGTCGCAGCGCATTGCGTCACCCTGGGCGAGCTTCTCTTCTATCTTGAAGCGCTGGCAATCGCGGGAGGCGCGCGCGCGGGCGACCGTATCGAGCATGGTGGAATGATTGCCGAAAGCCTTATCCCCGACATTGCCGCGGCGGGGCTGATCGTCGTCACGCAGCCGAACTTCATTCACGACCGCGGCGACCGCTACCGGGAGCAGCTCCCCGCCTATGAGCTTGACGACCTGTACCGGCTCGGATCCCTGCTGCGCGGTGGCGCTGAGGTCCGCGGAGGATCGGACGCCCCCTATGGCGATCTTGATCCCTGGGTGGCCCTGCGGGCCGCGACGAACCGCCTGACCCGTGGCGGGCACCCGATCGGACCGAGCGAAGCGATCGGCCGCCAGGCCGCGCTCGCGCTCTATCAGGGGGCACCGCTTGCCGTGGGATCGGCCGCCGACCTCATCCTCTACGACTGGCCGGAGGCTCCCGACGCGCTCGGGACGGTCGATCTCACGTTGATCGGCGGTCGGATCGTCTGGCAGGCCTAGTCGCGCACGAGCAGCATTGCTCCCGCAAGCGGGCCTCCCGACGTCGACGTCGCGCAGACCTGCGGGGTGCCCGCCACCTGCCGCTCGCCGGCCCGGCCCCAGAGCTGCGTGCAGGCCTCGTGTACCGCGCCATAGGCATGGAGCCGTCCCGCCGACAAGGCGCCGCCACCGGTATTGACGGGAAGTTCGCCGTCGAGCGCTATCCGCTTTCCTCCCTCGATGAAGTCTTTTGCGCCATAGCGCTCGCAAAAGCCGAAATTCTCGAGCCAGTTGATCGTATGAAAACTGAAACCATCGTAGAGCTGCGCGATATCGACGTCGGCAGGTTTGAGGTCGGTTCGGCCCCACATCATTTCAGCGACCTTCGGCTGCGCCTGCGTGTCGAGTTCGGCGAGCTGCGTCCAGCTGTTGCGGTACTGCATCGACGAGCCGATCGCCTCAATGCGGATCGGCGGATTCCTGAGCGAGCGCGCAACATCCATCCGCGACACGATAATCGCCGCCGCACCATCGATTGGCACGTCGCAGTCGTAGAGTCGCAACGGTGTCGCGATCAGCGGCGAGGCGAGATAATCATCGATAGTGATCGGTGCCTTGTAGATCGCATTGGGGTTGAGGGCGGCGTTGCGGCGCTGGTTGACGGCGATCTGTCCCACCTGTTCAGCCTTTATACCGCTCTTGTGGACATAAAGGTTGAAGTAGAGCGCCTGCTGGAGCGCCGCTGCGTAGGTATAATAGGGCGCGTACCAGGCGAAGGGTCCGGCCTGCCGCTGGCCCTCGCGTAGCAGCGAATTGGCGTAAGCGGTCTTGCGCGCGGTCGCTTCATACATGGTACGGAAGATCAGCACATTGCGGCATAGCCCAGCCGCGATTGCGCCTACCGCGTTGAAAACCGCGCCATATTGCCCCGGTGCCTCACCCCCGCCGCTGTACCAGCCAAGCTCGAGCCGCAGAGCATCCTGGAGAGCAGCGCAGCCAACTGGCGAAAAGCCCGAGCCGTCGGCGCGCTCGCCTGGCCATGTCGCGAGCCCGTCGATGTCGGCGCGGGTGAGGCCGGCATCGGCAATCGCCTCGAGCGCTGCATCGACGGTGAGCGCGAGCGCAGACTTGGTAGCTCCTCGCGACACCTCGGACATGCCGACCCCGGTGATCGCGGTATTCTTCTCAGCAAAGCCGCTCATGCGCGCACCGGGCGAAAGAGGGGCACAAAGATGTCCTCTGCCTGCACAAATTCGACCTCGACCTCCATGCCGAACGCGACGGAGTCTGGCGGGCAGCCGATGATATTGCAGGCGAGGCGAACATCGTCCTGTTCCTCAATGGCAACGAGCGCGAGAACATAGGGCACCGCAAGGCCCGGCACCCAGGCCTTGTGATTGACCGTAAAGGTCACGACCCTGCCGCGGCCCGAAACGGCTTGCGGGGCAACATCGCGGCTTTCGCATCGGGGACAAAAGGGAAGCGGCGGATGAACAAAATACTTGCAGGACCCGCAGCGATAGATCGCGAGCTTTCCCTCGCTCCCCCATGTCCAATAGGCTTCATTGTCCCGGTCGATTACCGGCAGTGTCCGCGCGGCCATATGCCTCTCCCACTTATGTAACTACGTCATAATCCAAGAGTTGACACATCGTCAATTTTTAGGATGATGTGTGCAACGAGAATGACATGAGAGGAGAGTCGCCATGCAGATGGACGACATGATCATTATCAGCGTCGACGATCACGCGATTGAGCCGCCCGAGGCGTTCATCCGCCACTATCCCGAAGGCAAGAAAGACCGCGCACCGCGTATCGTGCGGGAGAATGGCAAGGACATCTGGCTCTGGAACGGGCAGCGTTTCCCAACGATCGGCCTCAACGCGGTCGTTGGCCGTCCGCGCAGTGAATATGGCATGGAGCCCAGTGCCTTCGATCAGCTCCGTCCAGGAACCTATGATCCCAAGCTGCGCGTCGACGACATGAACGCAAATGGCGTCCTCGCTTCACTCAACTTTCCCACTATGCCAAGCTTCGCCGGGGGAACATTTGTCGGAATGGCGCAAAAGGACCCCGACGAGGCCTTGCTCGCTTGCCGGGCCTGGAACGACTGGCATGTGCAGGAGTGGTGTGCAGCAGCGCCAGGCCGCTTCATTCCCATGTGCCTCATTCCGATGTGGAACATGGACGACACGCTCGCCGAACTGAAGCGGATGAGCGATCTCGGCGTCCATGCCGTGAGCTTCTCCGACAATCCGGCGAATATCGGCCTGCCGAGCATCCACAATGAATATTGGGAACCCTTCTGGAAAGCCTGCAGCGACTACAAGATGGTGATCAACTGCCATATCGGCACTGGCGCCCGCGCGATGCACCCCTCGAGCGAGAGCCCGATCGATGCGTGGATCACCGCCATGCCGATCTCGATCGCCAATTCGGCTGCCGACTGGACCTTTGCCACCTTCTGGCAGAGGTATCCGGATCTGCGCATGGCCTTGTCCGAAGGCGGAATCGGATGGATACCCTATTTTCTCGAGCGGGCCGACTTCACGCACGAGCATCACCACGAGTGGACCTTCACCGACTTCAAGGGTGAGCGCCCATCAGATCTCTTCAAGCGCCATATCATCTGCTGCTTCATCGACGACCAGTTCGGTGTGAAAAATCTTGAATATATGAACGAGGACATGGTCGCCTATGAATGCGACTATCCGCACTCGGATACGGTGTGGCCCAATGTGCCTGAATATCTCTGGGCGTCGGTCAATGGGCTTCAAAAGGAGACGATCGACAAGATCACCCACCTCAATGTCATGCGTGAATATTGCTTTGACGCCTTTACGCTGAACGGCGGACGCGAAAATTGCACGGTCGGGCATCTGCGCGAACTTGGCAAAGACGTCGATGTCAGCCCCCGGCACAATCTGGGGGGGCTCAAGGCCGACAGCATGGATGCCGTTGGAAAGGCCCGCCGCCCGGTCACTTCGGGCGACATCGAACGCATGTTCGCGTCGGCCTGAGGCATGACAAGTCTTGCTGAACGGTGCCCGGTCGCCCGGGCGGGGGCCGATGCCCCGCCGGTCCCCGCGCATGTGCCGCCCGAGCTGGTGCTCGACACGCGATTTGCCGCGGGCATTGTCCCCAACGATCTGATCGAACCCTATCGCCCCGTCGATGTGGTGCGAGGAGACAGGTTTCCGCGCATCCATTACTATCCCTGGCCGATCAGCGGAAACCGCCACGGCGCATGGGTCGTCACGCGCTATGAGGACATTCGCCGCGTCTACGAGGACAACGATCTCTTCTCGACCGAAGGGGTGGCGCAGTTCCAGCTGCTGGCGGGAGAAACATTCCCCTCGATCCCGCTCGGCATCGACCCACCCGACCATGGCAAGTACCGCAAGTTTCTCAATCCATGGTTCACGCCCGTCGCGATGAACGAGCGCGAGCCGCGCATCCGCGAAATCATCGGCAGCATGATCGACCAGTTCGCGACCAGGGGCGAAGTCGACATCGCCTATGATTTCGGGCGCGTTTTTCCGGTCCGCGTCTTCCTCGATCTCATGGGCTTCCCCTTCACCATGTTCGAGCAATTCCTCGACTGGGAGTGGAACATCCTTCACGAGGAGGATCTGGAAAAGAAGGCCAACGCGCTGCGCGGCGTGCTTGCCTATTTGCGTGGTTTTATCGCTGAGAAGCAAGCGGCTCCCGACGATGCGCTCGGCAGCTATATTGCGAATGGTTCAGTCGACGGCCGCAAGCTCACCGATGATGAAATTATCGGAATGACCTGGTTCTTGTGGCTCGGCGGCCTCGACACCGTTGCATCGACAGTCAGCCAAATGTTTCGCCGCCTTGCGATGCACCCCGAGCTTCAGGCAGAGATCCGCACCAACAAGGGCCTCATCAACTCGGCGGTCGAGGAGTTCCTGCGCACCCAGCCGCTCGTCAATTCGGGCCGGAAGGTGAAACGCGACTTCGAGTGGCACGGCGTCGAAATCAAGGCGGGTGACTGGGTCACCGTGTTCAACACCTCGGGCAATTTCGACGAGCAGCAGTTCGAATGCCCGCACCAATTCAACCCGGCGCGCAAGAACAACCGCCACTTCACCCTTGCCGGCGGCGTGCACATCTGCCTCGGCGCGCATCTCGCGCGGCGCGAATTGCGCGTTCTGCTCGACGAATGGTTCGACCGCATCCCCCAGCCTTTCCGTGTCAAGCAAGGCGCCGACACGACCGTTGTTCCCAGCCTGCTCTCGATCCGCAACCTGCCGATCGTCTGGGACACCGGGGCCGCTTCTTGAGGACTATCCTATGGCATATTTGAAATATGACGACGCCATCTATGTCGGCGGCGAATGGCAGAAGACCGACCAGCGCGAGGCCGTGATCAACCCCGCAGACGAAAGCCTCCTCATCGAAGCTCCTGTCGGCAGCTCTGCCCAGGTAGAGGCTGCGATCGGGGCAGCGCGCACCGCGTTTGACAAGGGAGACTGGCCGCAACTTCCGGTGGCCGAGCGTCAGGCCGTGCTCACCCGCTTCCTCAACGCAGTTGAAGGCCGCAAGACCGAAATCGTCGACATGATCGTGGCCGAGGCGGGCGCGACGCGCATGCTTGCCGACTTCCTCCAATATGGCATTCCGATGAAACATGCGCGGCGCACGGTCGAGCTTGCTGCGCGCGCACCGGTGACCTCGCTGCCGGTCGAACTGACCCCCAACGCGCAGGGCCGCACGACGCTCGGCACGGGGGTCGTAAGCCGCGAGCCCGTCGGGGTCGTCGCGGCAATATCCCCTTATAATTTCCCGTTTTTCCTTAACATCGGCAAGGTCATCCCCGCCCTCGCGGTCGGTTGTACCGTCGTGCTGAAGCCATCCCCCTACACACCAATGCAGGCCTTGATCCTTGGCGAGATCGCCGATGAGGTCGGCCTGCCCAAAGGGGTGCTGAGCATCGTCACTGGGGATGTGGATACCGGAAAGCTGCTGACTACCGACCCGCGCGTCGACCTCGTTCACTTTACCGGATCGGACAAGGTGGGATCGATGATCCAGGCGCAGGCGGCGCCAACACTGAAACGCATCGTGATGGAGCTTGGAGGCAAGTCGGCGCTCATCGTTCGCGCCGATGCCGATATCGGCAAGGCCGCCGCAGCGGGGATCATGGGTTTCACGACGCACAGCGGCCAGGGCTGCGCTCTCACCACGCGCCATATCGTCCACAACAGCATCCGCCCGCAGTTCGTCGAAGCGATGAAGGCGATGCTCGGACATCTCAAGATCGGCAATCCTGCTGATCCCAGTGTCAACTACGGCCCGCTGATCCGAGAAGTCGCGCGCAAGCGGACCGAGGATTATGTCGCGATCGCCCAGGACGAAGGCGCAACCCTCGTTGCGGGCGGCAAACGGCCGGAGGGCCTCGACAAGGGCTATTATTACGAGCCGACGCTCTTCGACAATGTGAAGAACGAAAGCCGCATCGCGCAGGAAGAAGTGTTCGGTCCGATTGGCGTGGTGATCGGGTTCGAGGACGATGCCGAAGCGATCGAAATGGCAAACGCCAGCGAATTCGGCCTCTCGGGCGCAATCTATTCAGCCGACGCGGGGGAGGCCTATCGCATGGCCCTCAAGATCCGCACAGGCGGCGTGTCGATCAACGGCGGCGCCGGGACGATGCAGTCCGACGCGCCTTTCGGCGGCATCAAGCGATCAGGCTACGGCCGCGAATATGGCGAGGATGGCCTCAATGAATTCACCTATCAAAAGGTGATCAGTTTCCACGCCGAATAGGACTGACAGGGAGAGACGGCGATGACAAAGGTCATGGAGGGCATTCGCGTCCTCGAAGTAGCACAGTTCACCTTCGTGCCCGCCGCGGGCGGCGTGATGACCGACTGGGGCGCCGACGTGATCAAGATCGAGCATCCGGTGCGCGGCGACGCGCAGCGCGGCATCCAGATGCTGCAGCGGCTTGCGGTCAATCCGCAGCGCTCCTCGCTCATGCAGCACCCGAACCGCGGCAAGCGCAGCGTCGGGATCGATATCTCCACCGAGGAAGGCCGCGAGCTGCTCTACGAGATCGCGAAGACCGCCGATGTGTTCCTCACGAACTACCTCCCCTCGGCAAGGCAGAAGCTCATGATCGACGTTGAACATATCCGCGCCGCCAACCCGAACATCATCTATGTGCGCGGCAGCGCCTTTGGCGACAAGGGCCCCGAACGTGACAAGGGCGGCTTCGACAGCACCGCCTATTGGGCGCGCGGCGGATCAGCGGTGCTCGTGACCCCGAAGGCGCTCGAGGGACCGCTCACCCAGCCGGGCCCGGCCTATGGCGACACGATCGGCGGGATGAATATAGCCGGCGGCATCGCAGCAGCGCTGTTCCACCGCGAGCGCACCGGCGAGGCCACCGAGGTCGACGTGTCCCTCCTGTCGTCCGGCGTCTGGGCGACCGCCTGTTCGATCGATGTGGCGATGGAACTGGGCACCGACCCCTTTGAAAACCTCATGCCGGGAAGCGGCCAGGCGGTTGGGACAAATCCCTTCATGGGCGTCTTCAGGACCTCCGATGGCAAGTTCATCAACCTGACCGTGCTCTCGCCAGGCCCCTATATCGAAGATGTGTTCAGCCATCTCGGCATTCCCGAGGCCGCGAAGGACGAACGCTTTTCGACCGCCGAGGCGATCATGGCGAATGCAGCGGAAGCCTATCCGCTTGTCAAACAGGCGATCGCATCGAAACCCTTCGATTACTGGACGCAGCATCTCAAGACGATGAAGGGACAATGGGCTGCCTATCAGTCGGTTCATGACGTTGCGAGCGACGAACAAGTGCTGGCGAACGATCTGATCTTCGAAGTCGAGAGCGCCGATGGCGGCCCGCCGATCCGGCTGGTGGCGAACCCGGTTCAGTTCAATCACGAAGGCGTCGAGAACACCCGCGCACCCGAAGCCTCCGAGCATACCGAACTTGTCCTGATGGAACTCGGCCTCGATTGGGACCGCATTGAGGAATTGAAGAACAAGAAGGCGATCGCCTGAAGGAAATAGACGCATGAGCACCCCTCCCCTTCGCGTCGGCATCATCAGCGCCGCGTGGGGCGCAAGAGCGCATCTTCCTGCTTGGCGAAGCCTTGAAGGGGTGGAGGTGACGGCGATCTGCACGTCGCGGCCCGAGACGGCAGCGAGGGCAGCCGAGGATTTCAAGGTCGCGCGCGCCTTTCACGATTTTCGCGCGTTGGCGAGGGATCCCGATATCGACATCGTCGATTGCGGAACGCGTCCGCCGCTGCGCTACGCGATGGTGATGGCAGCGCTCGCATCGGGCAAGCATGTCTATAATGGTATTCCCTTCGCGAAGGATATGGCCGACGCTGAAGCGATGACCGATGCCTGGCAGCAAACGGGCACGATCGCCCTCGTCGACGCTTTCATGCAGGCGGTCCCCGCGATGGTCCAGATGAAGGCAATGATCGACGCGGGCTGGGTCGGCGAGGTCTTTGGAGCCGAAGCCGCGTTCGAGGCGCCGCTTTTCAGCGCGGCGCAGACCAATGTCCCGGGCTATGTCTGGTTCGCTGATCCGTCGAATGGTGCGAGCGCCGCGCGCAATCTTGGAAGCCATTTGCTGCACCTGCTCGTGCATTTCTTCGGCCCCGTCGCGTCCCTCGCCGCCGACCAGTCGCTCGCACTCAAGGCATGGCCGCTCGGCGATGGGACAGTTCATCCAGAAGTCCCCGACCGGGCGTCATTGCTCCTGCGACATGCGTCCGGAATCCCCACGCGTCTGGAAGCTAACTGGTGCAAGATCGGCGGTGATGGCTTTCGCTTCTCGGCCTGGGGATCGAAAGGACGGCTTGAAGCGCGCGCGCCGGTCTTCCCGATGGCACACGATACCCAGTTGTTCGGCACAAAGGATGCAGGGCTCGGCGGCATCGCCCTCGATGGCATCCCGATCGAACCGGAATTTCTGGCCGTTCCGGGGTGCCGCGCGGTCGCCGACCGCCCCGAAACGGGGCTGCTGGCTCTTGCTTCGATTTTTGCCCGAATGCGCGATGCGATCAACGGCAAGGCGGTCGCCGCGCCCGATTTTGCGCAGGCACTCCACGTTCACGGCGCGGTCGAGGCGGCCGTCGTGGCAGCCGAAGAGCGCCGCTGGGTCGATATCGCGGCCCCGGGCGAGCGGGCTCGCTCGCGCTGAGCCAGTCCGTGCACCGCCCAATCTTTCACTGACGAAAAGACGAACGGTCCACCGTCGGGGGCAACACGAGGAGGGTTGTCGGGCTTTCCGGCTTATCCGCGACGAAGCAGCATTGAGCCTGCAATAAAGCCACCCCCCATCCCGCACGCACCGACCCGCGCGCCCTCGATCTGACGAGCGCCGGCATCGCCCCAGAGCTGCGTGCAGACCTCGTGCAACAGACCAAAGCCATGGAGGCGACCGCCCGACAATTGGCCGCCCCCGGTATTGACCGGAAAGCGCCCGCCGGGCCCAATGTTTCCCTCTGCAATGAAATCCTTGGCCTCGCCATGACCGCAAAACCCCATCGCCTCGAGCCACAGCGGCACGAAAATGCTGAAGCCGTCGTAGAGCCCGAGCACGTCAACATCGGACGGCTTGAAGTCGGTGCGCGACCACATATGGGCGGCGCTGTCGTGCGCGCCCATCGTGGTGAGGTCCGCGCGCTGATCCCATGTCTCCTGCGACCCGAGTGCCGACCCCATCGCCTCGATGGTCAGCGGCGGCCTGGCACAGTCCTTCGCGGCATCGGCCGCCGAGACGATCACCACGCAGGCGCCGTCGATCGGCACGTCGCAATCGAAGAGGCCGAGCGGCGATGAGATCATGCGCGCGCCAAGATAATCCTCCATCGTGAGCGGCGACGTCATGATGGCCGTGGGATTGTCTTGCGCAAAAGCGCGCTGACCAGTGGCGACAAGGCCGAGATGCTCGCGCGTCATGCCGAACTCGTGGAAATAGCGCATCGCCATCCAACCCGCCCAGTTCGACGCCGACATGGCGTTGGCTGGCACGAGATAACTGTACCAGCCGCCGAGCCGCGCCCGCCCTGCGCCCGGAATACTGGCGCGGCGCGTTGCGGTCTGCGAACTGCTTTCGGTGAGCGCGCGGAAACAGAGAATATGGCGAGCCTGGCCCGTCGCAGCCGCCATTGCGGCCACCTGAATCGGGCCCATTTGCGACGGACCATCGGGGACCGCGCTGTGCCAACGCGTCTTGAGCCCCAGCGCGTTGCGGACTTCACCGGTTCCCAGCGGCGACATGCCAGGCGAATTGTCTGCCTTGCCCGGATAGGTCGAGATCCCATCGATATCGTCGCTGGTGAGCCCTGCACATTCGAGCGCCCGGCGCGCAGCTTCGGCGAGATGGAGGATTGCAGGACGGTTCGTCTTTCGTCCGATGTCGGACATGCCGACACCCGTGATCGCCGCTGCGAGGCTCATTGGTCAGGCTCCCACCGGGGGAACCAGACATCGTCGCTGTTGACGAACGAAACCTTCATTTCCTGACCGATGGCGACCTCCTCCGGATCGGTGTTGACCACTTCTGCTGTAACCCGGACGCCGGGCGCACCATCGACATCGACGACCGCGAGCGCAAAGGGTACGGGCATGTCGGGCATCCATTGCTGGTAGTTGACCGTATAGCTGTACACCGTGCCCGTTCCGGCCACCGGCTTGAATGCAATGCTTTGCGACCAGCATGCCGGGCAGATGAGTTGCGGCGGGTGGATCGCCTTCTCGCAGTCGCTGCAGAAGGCGATCATCAGCTTGCCCTCGGCGCCGCCGGTCCAGAAAGCGGTATTTTCGGGCGTAAGTTCGGGAAGCGGTCTCATATCCTCTCAATCATATCTGGAGCGTCGCGCCGCCGCTGACGCGGAGCGTTTCGCCGGTCACAAAACTGGATGAAGGCGACACCAGCCACAGCATGGCCCCCACAATGTCCCTCACCTCGCCCTCGCGCTCGAGTATCTGCATTTTCTTTACATGGTCGACCAAAGGCTGCGGCAATTCGGCGCGGATCGTGTCGGTCAAAATCAGGCCGGGCGCGATCGCGTTGACGCGGATGCCGTCGGGCGCAAGCTCATGGGCAAAGGAGACGGTGAGGCCGCGCACCGCAAGCTTGGTGACGCCATAGGCCTTTTGTGAGCCATAGGCGGCCATTGAAGCAATGTTGACGATTGAGGCCCCATCACGCCCCGCCATATGGGGCCGCGCCGCGAGCGTGCAGTGGATGACGCCCCAGACATTGACGTCGAACATCCGGCGCGTGCGCTCGGTCCCAAGCTTGCCGATGAATTCATTCGCCTCGGCCGAATGAATGCCGGCGTTATTGATCAATATGTCGATGCCGCCGTGGCGGGCCGCGACGTCGTCCATGGCCCTTGTCACCGCATCCTCGACCGCGACATCGGCATGAAAGGGTGCCGCCCTTGCCCCGATCTTTTCGGCAGCACCGCGCACGGCGCTTTCGTCGATGTCGAGGAGAGCGACCCGCGCTCCCCGCTCGGCGAGCGCCTCGCCGAACGCCCTGCCAAAGCCGCGCCCACCGCCCGTCACCACCGCGAGTTTGCCGGAGAGATCGAGCGATTCCATATCAGCCTCCCCTGCCCGCAAACCCGTCGCCTGGCGTCGAGGCGATCCTCTTGGGCAAAGCCAGAGCCGTGAGCACCGCGAGCGAGCAAACTCCTGCTATCGTCGCGACTGCAAGATCGTAGGCGAAGGCTGAGGGATAAATCTCGGCGCCGCGGCGAACGACGTCGACGGCGAGCAGCGTCGTCACCATTTGGGCCCCGATACCCATGAACAGGCCGCGAATGACCGAGACCAGCCCCGAAATCTCGCTGATCCGTTCAGGCGGTGAGGCCTGCGCAATGATCGTCGGCGCGACCGAGAAGAGCATTGTCGTGCCGAAGCTGATGATGATGAGCTGTGCAACGATTTTCGGAAAGCTGTCGATATCGACGATGAACCAGATCAGCCAACCCGCGACGGTCAGAATTCCGCCTGCCACCATCGCAAAGCGCCCGCCGCCGCGGGCAGCGAGCCAGCCGCCCAGCGGCCCAGCGAAAACCGAACTGACATTCGAGGGCAGCTTCGCGAGGCCCGCAAGCGTCGCACTGAAGCCAAGGCCGGCAACTGTCCACAGCGGCGCCTGCATGACGAGCGAGAAGAAGACGGTGATCTGAAGCGCGCTCATCGCAACCAGCGCAGTGACAGCGCTGCCAATGGCGATGGTGCGATCCGAAAAACTGCGCACCGCGATCAGCGGATTGGGGCTCGCAAGACTTGCGCGCCACCACCAGACGACCAGCAGCGCGCCGGCGCCAAACGATGCCAGCGCCCACGGGCTCGTCCATCCCCAGCTTTTGCCCACCGAGAAATAGGCAAGAAGGAGGATTACACCCGGCGCGAAGGCGAGACCGGATACCCAATCGACCGGCTCGCTCGGGGGATGACGCGGCGAGCGGGGAATCAGGATCCGGATCGCAAGGGCCGAGACGGCGCAGAGCCCTGCACTTGCGAAAAAGACGCCGTGCCAGCTGAAGCGATCGACGATCATGCCGCCGAGCACCAGGCCGGCGGCAGTGCCCACCGAAGCGCCCGATATCATAAGGCCAATCGCCATCGGAGCGCGCTCTTTGCCCGCGGTCTCGTGAATGAGCCCGATACAAAGCGGCAAGATAGCGCCCGTTACGCCCTGCATCAGCCGGCCGGCGAGGAGGATGGCAAAATTGCTCGAAACCGCACTGATCATCGAGCCGGCGGCGCCGATCAGCAGCACCACGACGAGCACCTGCCGCCGCCCGAATAGATCGCCGAGCCGGCCGATGATCGCAGCGACCGCCGCGCCGACAATAAGATAGCCCGTAATCAGCCATCCAACCATCGCGGGATCGCCGAAATCCTCGATAAGCCTTTTAAGTGCAGCAAGAACCATCGCGGTTTCGAACGACCCGGTGACCTCGGCGGTCCACAGCGCGCCGATGACGAACGGGAGGTTGCGGCGCGCGAGCACCTAGGTCGCAACCGATTTGGCGCCCTCGGGCATGCCAACCTGCGCAGCGCGAACTTCGATGAGGTCGACACCGATGTCGGGCGGCAGATCCATGACCGAAATCAGCGCCTTTGCCATCGATTCCGGCGTTGCGCCCTCGCCCGTCATGGCCGCATGGCCCGTCTCCACGATCTTCTTGTAAAAGGCGGAGATGGTTTCCTCAGACCAGCTCTTGCCACCCGAGCCGCCCTTGACAGAACCCGACCGCAGCACGGTGAAGCGAATATCCTCGCTTCGCAGTTCATCGCGAAGGCCGTGGCAGAGCGTTTCCACCGCAGCCTTGGTCGCCGCGTAAAGCGCAAGCATCGGGAAGGGCATGTTTACCGACTCGCTGCTGATTGCGACGACCTGTCCCTTGGTAGCGCGCAGATGCGGAATGGCGGCCCGAACCAGCCAGCAAACGCCAAGGACGTTGATTTCGACATGGCTGCGGATGATGTCGTCGCTCCCCGCTTCGAAGGCGAAGGGGTGGAAAATGGCTGCGTTGGCGATCACGGCGTCGATGCGCCCGAAATGCTCCGCCGTTTGCGCGATCGCGGCGTTCACGGCCTCCGATGAGGCCACGTCGCATGCAATTGGCAAGACGGCATTGCCGAACTCGGCGGCGAGGCTGTCGAGCTCGTCCGATGGCCGCGCGAGGCAGGCGACCCGCGCTCCTGCCCTGGTAAGGGCTGCGACGAAATGGCGGCCCATTCCTTTGGAAGCGCCTGTCACGACAGCGACCCTACCCGTCAGCCTCTCCATCCCCAACTCCTATTGTCCCTGATCAACGCGGGCCGTTTTTGACGATACGTCAACTTTTTGCCATGCCGCAACCCTGCTGCTAAGGTGGCAGCAAGATTTCGGGCGAGGAACAGATATTTGACGCAGCAACAGGTCATCAGCGAGGCGCCGCGTGTCGCTGAAGGACATAGGCGCAAGCTCGGCGCTAAGGGCCAGCGGACGCGCCAGCAACTGATCGACGCAACGGTCGCCCTGCTCGAGACGCACGGTCTGCGTGACGTATCGGTTGTTGACGTTGCGCGCGCTGCGCAAACCTCGCCGGCCACCTTCTACGTTTACTTCAAGGGCGTTCCGGAGGTTGTCCTTGCCGCGCTCGAAAATGCCGATCTGACCTCGCCCGAACTTGAGACCATCGTCAATCGTGATTGGCTGGCGCCGGGCGCCGCAGCGGCGGCCCTCGCCTTCGTCGAATGCTATACCGCGCTTTGGAATCGGCACCGCACGATCTACATCGTGCGCAACCTTGCCGCCGAAGAGGGGGACACGCGCTTCTATCATGCCCGGATGACGCAGGCGAAGCCGATGATGGACGCGCTCAGCCGGCAAGTCGAGCGCGCGCAAGCGGCAGGTCGTGTTCCAGAGCATCTTTCGCCGCGCTCCTGCGCCGGCACCTTGCTGATGATGCTCGAACGCCTCTCCGCCATCGGCCCGATGAGCTATCATAGCGACGGCGTCGGCTTCGCGGATCTGAAAGCGGCGGCGGCGCACAATATCGTCATGATGCTGGGCGCGCGCGACTGACGCATCACGCTGCCGCTTCGGCGATCATCTTCTGAAGGTCGAGCACGCCCGTCGCGAGGCCGCCTGCAAGACCTGCGTCGACGGGCAGGCAAACGCCGCTGATGAAGCTCGCCGCATCGCTGTTGAGCAGGATCAGCGGAAGCGCCTGTTCGGCAGCCGTCGAATAGCGCCCCTTGGCCTTGGCAAAGGCGCCAAGCACCGCGTCGCCTGCGACCTTGCGGAACTCGCCGAGCATCGGCGTGTCGATCGGGCTCGGCATCGTGCAGTTGATACGGATATCGCGTGAAATGAGATCAGGCGCCCGAACCTGCGTCCACGTATTGATCGCTTCCTTTGCAAGGCTATAGGGGTCTCCCACCTCCTTGGCCCGGTCGAGATACCATTGGCGCGCTTCGGCAAAATCCTCGATCGCGATGAATTCCCGAAGCAGCGGCTGGCGCGTCAGCCATTTCATGCCGCCGAGCGAGGAGACCGAGACGATCGCAGCGCCGGAATTGAGGTGCGGGATCCAGCCCTCGGTCCACGCGCGAATACCGAGAAAATTGACCGTCACGACATCTTCGCCCGGAAAGGTCTGCGGCAAGCCCGAAACATTGAAGACCGCGTCGACCTTGCCCCCGATCTTGGCGATACCCGCTAGAATGGCGTCAGGGTTCTTGAGGTCGACCTCGGTGAAGCTTGCAAGCTTCACCGGCGACGGCTTGATGTCGGCTCCGTGCACTTCGGCGCCAAGCTCGACGAGCGTACGAGCGCAGGCCTCGCCGGTGCCGGAAAAACAGCCCATGACGACGACGCGCTTGTCCTTGTAGCCCAGAATATCCTTCGGCATATCCCTCAACCCTTCCTGAATTATTGCAGCGGTGCGAATTTCGTCCGGGCAAGGCCGCCCATCGCATCGGCCATCAGCGCCGCCTCGCGCGTCACATGCGCATGGCAGAGGATGATCGCCGCCTCGGCGCTGATCGTACCAGCCGCCGCGGCCTCGCAGTAAGCGGCCCATGCTGCCTGGTAATTATCGAAGGTCCGACCCAGCACGGCCTCGATCTCAGCCTTTTCAGCGTGCTGGAAGCCCGGCTCGAAACGCTCGATCGCGCGCCACCATTTTATGAGACGGGCCATGCCTTTTGCCTTCACGGACGCCTGCTGATCGGCCATTCGCGGGACGATCACGTCGCGTATATCGTCGAGCGCGATGGCAAAGCTGCGATCGCGCGCGCCGAGCGGGGCATCGGGCAGCGCAACGGGCGGCAGTGTAATTCCTGCCGCTTCCGCCAGCGCCTCTGAGAGCACGCGGCGATGGATCGTCGAATAGACCATGTTCATGCCGAGGTTGGGCGGCGGCGGCGCGGCGGGATCATCGAGACGCGAGCGACGTGCAAAGCCTGTCTGGAACAGCACGCGCCAATAGCGCAGGCGGGCGAGATCAACGCGGTGCCCGCCAGCAGCTTCATAGGCGGAAAAGGCTTGCGGAAGCGGGACGAAGTCCTGGAACAGCATGCGGATCGCAAGCATCGCAAGATCCGCCATGGGGTCGCCATAATGAACGAGCTCCCAGTCGAGCATAGCGGTCACCCGTTCCTCGTCGAACAGGAAATTGCCCGGCCCTGCATCGCCATGGACGATGACCGGAGGAGGCAAATTTGCGGGAATATTCGCCTCAAGCCAATTCAGCGACAAATGGATGAGCGGATCCCAGCTTCTTTCGCTGTTCCCCCGCCGGAGCGCGGCGATGCGCCGCTCGATGAACAAACGCGAAGGTTCGACCGGGCCCATGCCCTCGACCGGGGTCGCTGCCACCTCGATGCGGTGGAGCGCAGCAAGCTGCGCCATGAAATCGGCGGCGAGCCGATCGCGCTGCGCGGGGTCGGTGATGGCGCCGAAGCGATCCCTTCCCGAAACGAGGCCGCAGACCAGCGCCCGCTGGTCGGGAACCGAAGCAAAAAAGGGAGCAACACGCACGCCCGCGTCGGCAAGCGGGCCCGAGAGCGCACGAAGGATACTGGCCTCGCGTAGAAAGGCCGCGTCGTCGCCTGCCCCCGCCTTGTGCACATCATAATTCATATAGGCGCTGGCGGTCCGCCCGCCAGGCCAGGCAAGATCGAGTTCGGCGCCCTCGCGCGAAGCACCGCCGCCGCCGCGGGGCCGAACCTCCGTGATCGTCGCGCCGCTCGCGGCTTCCACGGCCGCTCCGAGTCCCAAGGGCAGAAGGTCGAGCGCACTCATGCGATGATCTTCGCTTCGCGAAAGGCGGCGATCTCGGCATCGGAATAGCCGATTTCGCGCAGGATTTCGTCGCTATGCTCGCCAACAGCCGGGCAGCAGCGCTTGAAGACCAATGGTGTATCTCCGAAGTTCCAAAAGGCGCCCGGCTGTTCGACCATGCCGTAGAGCGGCTGCGGCAGAACCGAGACCAGATTGAGATCGCGGTTCTTCGGATCGTCGAAGAAGCGATGCATCGCGTCCTCGTAATTGACTGCATCGACAGGAACTCCTGCAGCTTCGAGCGACGCGAGCAGGTCGGGCGCCTTGCGGGCCTTGGCACCCCTCTCGAAATCCTCGCCGAGCAGATCTCGCAATGCCGCCCGCTGATCCGCCTTATGCGCCGCGACCGCGACCCACGCGCCGTCGGCGCATTCGTAGATGCGGTGATAAGGCGAAAAGCCCGTCTGGTCGCTGGTGAGATGATAGGTGTCGGTGAGCTCGCCATCAGGGCCGATAAGCCGCTCGCCCTGGGTGAAGGCGGCGAGACCGAGGAGCGAAGTCTGGGTGGTGTAGCCCCGGCCTGTGGTGCGCCGGGCATAGAGCGAGGCCATCAATTCAACGAGGCAGCTCTGCGCGGTTGCAACGTCCATTGTTCCTGGACGATTGAAGACCGGGCGATTGCCTCCACCCGCATTCTCGAACTCCCAGCCGGCAATCGCGTTGAAGATCGAGTCGTAACCCGGCCAATTGCCGCGCTGGCCGCGCTGGCCATAGGCGCTGGCATAGTTGAACGCGACATCGGGCTTGGCAGCGCGGATGGCCTCTTCACTGAGGCCCAGTTTGGCAGCGCCCTTGAAGCGCATATTGTGATGAACGATTTCCGCCCATTGGATCAGCCGTTCGAGAATTGGCCGCGCTTCCGGCCTTGTGAGGTCGATCGCGAGGCTCCGCTTCGAACGCGCCGCCGCCTGATAATAGCGATGCATGAACCGGATGCGGTCGCCCGTCAGCGCCTCGACCTTGACGACGTCGGCGCCCATGTCGCCCATCATGGAAGGCCCCATCGGCCCCGCGAGAAACATGCCGAGATCGAGAACGCGGACGCCTTCGAGCACTTCCGACGGCGGGTGTGCCTTCTCGGGCGCAGGCCTTGCCGGCCATCCTGTGTCACCGCCTTCGCCGAGACGGGGTGCAGGACGGCCCTGCGGCAAGTCGGCATCGCTGTGGAAAGGCGTGTTCGGTTGGCGCGTCTTGCCGAACTCGGGATCGTCGACTTCGATGACATAGCCGTTCGCCTCGACGTCCTCGTGCCGGAGCACTTCGCCCATCGGAAAAGCCGGTTCAGCGGCGATGTCGGCGGCGCGAAGATCGGCGAGCCAGCTGGCCAGCGGCCTGCGCCTGAAGGCTTCGGCCTGGCCTTCCTCGGTTTCAAGATCGATGTCGGCTTCGGCCAGGACCTCCCACATCGTCGGCATGGTCGCATAATCGAACTGGCGGGTCGGATCCATGATCTGCAACCAGTCGCCGTCGGCGCACTGGAACAATTGCTGCGCGATCGCGCGCGGCTTATCGGGCGGATAGGTCACCGGATTGGGCATCGGCCCTTCGCTGTTGCGCGCCCAGACGAGCGGAAGCGTGGCGAGGAAACCCTGGAAGATCGAGGTATGGGCAGGGCCGCCGCGCCCGCTCTGAAGGCGCATCACGAGGCGGGCGAGCAACCCCGCCGCGGCAAGATGCGCGGCCGACCAGCTGCCCTGACGGTAGCGATAGACGATCGGCCCGCCTCGGTGCCCGTCATTCTCGTACATGGCCCCCACGCGCGCGGCGACGAGCAGCTCGTCGTCGCTGCGCTCGACATCGGGGTGGTTTGCGGGCGAGCCGGTGATCGCGGTGACGACGAGATGCGGGTGACGTGCGGCAAGGTTCGCATCGTCGAGGCCAAGCGCCCTGGCGCGCGACGGCGTGAACTGGTGGAGCAAGGCGTCGGCTCCGGCGAGACGCTCCTCCAGCAAGGCGAGCCCTTCGGGCGTATCGAGATCGAGGACGAGGCTTCGTTTGCCCCGGTTCCAGTTCGCAAAAGGCGCGGTACCGCGCGCAGGATCGCCCCCCGGCCGCTCGATCTTCAACATGTCGGCGCCGAGTTCGGAGAGCATCAGCCCCGCCACCTGGACCGCCATGCCCTCTCCTATTTCGACGATGCGAAGGTCGCCGAGCATCGTTCAGGCCTTGAAGTTGGGGAGGACCCAGCCATCCTGGATCGGGGTCCAGTCGACACTCACCTTCATCCCGATATGAACATCTTCGGCATTGCACCCCGAAAGATTGGCATTGAGCCGGGTGCCTGGCGCGCCGTCGATGTCGACCACGACGGGGACATAGACATAGTCCTCACCATTCTTCGGGTTCTTGTTGCAGATCGCGAAGCTGAAGACCGTCCCCGTGCCGGGAAGCGTCGGCCAGTTCTTGGCGCGGCTTCCGCATTCGGGGCACACCGCGGTGGGCGGCATACGGAAATGGCCGCAATCGCCGCACTGGCAGGCCGTGAGCCGATGCTCTTTCGCCGCTTGCCAGAAGGGCTCGGTGTCAGGGTTGGTTGTAATCCGGATCTGGTCGCCGGGAAGCGCACGGGCGGGGCCATAGGTCATGTCGATCAGTCCTTGCGCAGGATGAGGCTGGAGACGGGCAGTGAGGCCGGGCCGCCCGATACGAGGGCGAATTCTGCGTCCCTGACCTGGTTGATTGCGGTGCCTCGGACCTGCTCGACGCCTTCGACGATATGCGTCATGCCGATGATATAGGCTTCGTTGAGGTTCCCGCCGTGGGTGTTCACCGGAATGCCGCCGCCCACCCCCTTGCCGGTCGCCGGATCGTAGCGCAGCTTGCCCGAGAGCACATAATCATTGCCCTCGCCCTTCTCGCAGAATCCGTAATCCTCCAGCTGCATGAGTACCATCGGGCTGAAATGATCGTAGAGCAAGGCGACGTCCATGTCCTTCGCCGAGAGCCCCGATTGGGCCCAGATCCGGTCGGCGGTGAACTTGTGGCCCGAACTTGCAAAATGCGGATCGGGCATTCCCATCCAGGCAAAGGCCCTTCCCCATTCACGCTGGCCGCCATGCGCCACAGCGTGCACCACCGCGGGCTTGTGGCGGCAATCCTTCGCGCGGTCCATCGTCGTCGTGATCACCGCGACCGCCCCATCGGTTTCGAGGCAGAAGTCGAGGCGCCGCAGGGGGTCGGCAAGCATCACCGAAGCATCATATTGCTCCTTGGTGAGAGGCTCCTTGCGGACGGCCTTGGGCCGATTGTGCGTATTGGCGCGCGTCGCCATGACGACTTCGCCAAAGGCGTCCTGGGTCGTGCCATAAAGATGCATGTGACGCCGCGCGAGCACCGACATCAAATGACCGGGGCCGACGAGCCCCGAAGGCTGGAGGAAGCTGTTCTCAGGGCTCGGCGCCGCCGCCCCGAAGACGACGCCAAGGCGGTGCTGCGGCAGCTGCTGGAGCGCCATCAGCGTGACCGAGTAGGTGCAATCCTCGTTCATGAGCCCCGCCGTCGCAAGTCCGATCGCGCCGGGGCAGCCGCCGCCGCCGCTGGTCAGCGTCGCCGACCAGCTGATGTGGGGCATTCCAAGTGTTTCCATGAGACTCGCGGTATCGAACTTGTCGAGATATCCCGCACCGGCGGTTGAATAATAGGAGAAGCCATCGATCTGCTTGTGGCTGATCCCGGCGTCGGCGCAGGCGTTCATGATCGCCTCCGCAGCCATGTCGTTGATCGTGCGCGGCCAGCTTTTGCCGCGCACGTAATAGTCAGTCGCCCCGATACCGACGATCGCGCATTTGTCCTGATTGACCCAGGCCATTCGCATCTTCTCCTGATTCCCAGTTATCTAACTAGGTTGAATATGATGCTGGCGCGTGCTTGTCCAGCCGTCAAGCAAAATGGAGTTTGCGATATTTGCCGCGGAAATAGAGCAATGGGTCACGGCGCGGTTCGAATATCGCCTTGAGCACGCGCCCGACGAGAATGAAATGGTCGCCGCCATCGTGCACCGCATCGCGAGCACATTCAAAGCTCGACAAGGATCCAGTGAGAACCGGCGTGCCATATTCGCCCACCTCCCACGGGGTGAGACCAAAGCGATCCTCTCCCTTGCCTGCAAAGCGGTTCGAGGTCGGCTGCTGGCCAATCTGAAGCACATTGACAGCAAAACGTTCAGCATCGCGCAGGAAGGGCGCGCTCCCCGCGCTATTGGCGATGCAGACGAGCAGCAAGGGAGGATCGAGGGAGACCGACGTGAAGCTGTTCGCGGTCAGCCCGACCGGGCTGCCGTCGGGGCACATTGCGGTCACAACGGTCACACCCGTGGCAAAGCAGCCGAGCGCATCGCGAAAGGTGCGCGCATCGCTGCCCGCCCGATATTCAGGCGAACCGCGCGGCGCGCGCCGCTCGAGGAAATCAATAAGATAGCCGCTGAGCGCATCGGTGCGGTCGTCGGTCACGACAAGCGCGCTATTTTCAACCTCCACCAGCTCGCCATCGGGGAGCTGATCGACAAAGGCGGCGGCGTCGGCCCTCGTGACCAGTTCACTGATCGCGCCGCGCACATAGAGCGTTGGCAGCGCGATCTTTGAGGCCGCACCGTCGAGCCTATCGGCCATCGCCGAGGTGTCGAGCGTGTCGAAGAGGCGCACGTCCCACTGCGCCTGTCCCGGTGCGAGCGTCGCCGCTTCGCGCAAACGCTCGCCGATCCGCCGAGCCAGCGCCGGGTCGACGCTGACAGGTGAATCGACGAGGACGAGCCCCGACGCAAGAACCGCCGCATCCTGCTCAAGCGCTGCGCTGGCGACCCAGCCGCCCAAGGTCGATGCGACGACGACGGGACGGGTTCCCATTTGCGCGAGCACGGCGCGCAGATCCTCCACCAGCGCTTCGAAATCATAGCGCCCGTCCTCGGGCCATTCGCTGCCGCCATGCCCGCGCAGATCAAGGCTGATTACCCGCCTGCCCGCTTGCTCGAGTGCGTCGGCAACGCCCGACCAGACAGCGCGCGTCTGCCCCGCACCGTGAAGCAGGAGGACCGCCGGATCATTTTCCGAACCGATGATCTCAGCCTCCAGCCGGACGCCCGCAAAACCCCGATATTCGACGATAGTCATTGCCGATCCTTATTTGCCGCATCGCCAAGACGCAGCCACTCATCAAACTGGTCGGAACGCCGCCGCATCATCAACCTGGCGATGTCAGGGTCGCCATCGATAATCGCGTTGCACAGGTTGCGCTGCATTTCGCGCGCGCGCTGGCACCGTTCGGGATCGGCGTAAAGGTCGCCGCCCTTTTCGTCGAGGCCAAAGCTGTATCCGATTTCGAGGATGAGTTCGACGACCGGATTGCCGCTCATCTGCGAAATCAGCCGCGCCATTTCCACCTCCCCCGCGATGAGGTCGCGCGGCGTGGCGCGCGCGTCGATCGTCGCGGCGAAGGCGCGCAAGCGCTCGGCATCCTCCGCGCTGCGCCGCCGCGCGGCGGCGGTCGCCGCCTCTTCGGACACCGGACGGGTGACCTGAATGACATGGCCGAGGTTCGCGCCCTTGAGACGCAGGTAGCGCGCAAGCGACTGGATCGCGTCGCGCGCATCGGGACGTTCGGCATAATAGCCGCCCTTGATGCCGCGGCGGATGCTGATGAGCCGGTCCCCTTCGACGAGTTTAGCCGCCTGGCGGAGCGTCGGACGGCTGACCGACAGTCGCTGGAGGAGCTCATCCTCCGCGCCGAGATGATCGCCAGGCTCGGCGGCGAGACTGAGGCGCGCAAGCTCGCGAGCCGTGCGGCTGGCGAGCGTTTCAGAGCTTCTTGGCTTCACGGCTCCCCCTCAATCAGATATCTATTTACGAGCAGACAATGGTACATACTGATAGATTCACGTGTTGACTCGTATAACTAGGTATCTTTTAATGAGTCAAACAGGCCTGCGAGTCGAGAGGAGATTTTTCGATGAAACCCTTCGTGTTCAGCGCCGACAGCCATATCATGGAGCCGTCGGAAATTTTTCTCGACGGCCTGCCGGCGTCGCTGAAGGACCACGCGATCCACGCGCGGATGGAGGGCGAGTATCTCGTCACGGGAACCAGGGACAAGGTCATCTATCGCCTGCGTGTCGGGCAGCACCGCGAAAAGCAGCTCGGCGACGCCCAGCGAAAGGGCATCCGCGAGATACCGGGGCGCCTTGAGGACATGGAACTGGAAGGCATCGACGCGGAAATCTGTTTCCCCTCGCTTGGCCTGTGGCTCTACTGCCTCGACAATGCCGAAGCCGAGGCCGCATCGGCGCGTCTTTACAACGACTGGAACGACAGCTTCCTTGGCGGACATCCCAATCGCTTCGTTCGCTGCGGCATGCTGCCCGTCCTCGACTTTTCGAACACGCTTGCCGAGCTCGACTATCTCGCTTCAAAGGGCTTCACGGCCGCGATGCTGCCGGCAACCACCCCTGCGACGCTTCCCAAGTATAACAGTGATGCGTGGGATCCGATCTTCGCCAAGGCGGCGGCGCTCGGGATCGTGTTCGTGATGCATACCGGCACCGGCCTTGAAAGCGTGATCGTCGAACGCGGCCCTGGCGCCGGGATCATCAACTATACAAACCAGATGAACGATGCGCAGCACAGCGTCATGTATCTGGTGGCGGGCGGCGTGCTCGACCGCAACCCGGGTGCGAAAGTCGCCTTCATCGAAAGCGGCGCAAGCTGGCTCGTTGCGCTCGCCGAACGGATGGACGAAGTCTCGGTCGCGCATGCCAACTTCGTTTTCCCGAAGCTTACTCGCTCGCCGAGCCAGATCGTCGACGATCAGGTTTGGGCGAGTTTCCAGCATGACCGCGCGTGCATCGCGGCCGCCGCGGCAGGGCTGCCGGGGGCGAAAAACGTGATGTGGGGCTCCGACTATCCGCACGCAGAGGGAACCTTTCCGATCAGCCGCCGCATCGTGGACGAACTGTTCCTTGGATTGGATGTCAGCGAAGAGGTTCGGCGCGACATATTGGGGCTGAATGCGGCAAGGCTCTTCGGCATCGAACCTGAAGTCGCAACAAGCGCAAAAGTCGCGGCCTGACGAGCCCCCAATCCAAGGAGGGGGCCGCCCCCTTTGCGCCCTTGCGTTTGGCTCCCCAAAAGGTCCGCCGCACTGCGGCGGGACCTCTTGCCCGATCAGTCCTCGATCGGACGGGCCGTCCGCCCCGCCATGATGGCCGCGATACCGCCCACGAGCAGGCAGCAGGAGAGGGTCGCCAGCGCGGGCTGCAAGGATAAGTCGCCGTAGGCGGGCGTAAAGGCCTTGCTGAGGTAGCCCGCAATCGTCCCCCCGAGCCCGACTCCGGCGAGGCCGATGAACATGTTGATTGTCGCCGACATCATCGCGCGCATCGCGACCGGCACCTGCGCAAAGCAGAGCGCGATGATCGGTCCAAGATGAAGCGTCATCATGAATTTGACGACGACGAAACAGGCAAGCGCGACATAGGCGTTCCCAACGAGCGCAAAGCCGATACCGAAGGGGAAGGAGATGAGGAGCCCGATCCCGGCAAACCAGCCGTTGAAGCCAGGCTTCGCCTGGCCGTAGCGGTCACTCACCCAGCCCGCGACGAGGTTACCGATGACAAGTCCCGCCGCCATCGCACCGCCCAGCCAGAACCCGGTCTCGGTCTTGTCCATTCCGTGCACGCGCTGAAAGAATGACGCGCCCCAGAGGATGAACGCGAAACCGGTGACAGGGACCATGCAGAGAAGGAGCCCGGCCCAGCGCAGCGACGGGTTCGACGCCATGGTTCGTAACACTTCGCCAACTCCGCTCTGCGCTATCGGTCTCGGTTCGACGCCCCCGCGCCGTCGCGGCTCGGCCGCCAGCAGATAGACAAGCAATCCGACCGCGACCCCTGGCAGCCCGACGATCAGGAAGACCGCGCGCCAGCCATACCATTGCGAGAGCCACCCCGCGAGCGCCAGCCCCCCTGAGAGGCCCACGGCGTTCGCGGCGAGCATGACCGAGATGACCGTCGTGCGGCGATCCTTTGGAAAAATGTCGGTGAGGAGCGATAGGCCCGCCGGCCCTGCCCCTGCCTCTGCCGCGGCGAGACCCACGCGCGCCAGCAGCATCTGCCAGAAACTGTGAGCAAATGCTGACAAGGCCGTTGCGGCGCTCCAGATCGACACGCAGACGGCGATCACGAGCCGTCGGTCGCCCCGATCAGCGTAGCGCGCTATCGGAAAGGCCGCGAGGGCGTAAAAGGCTGCAAAGGCGATGCCGGTAAGGAGCCCGAGCTGACCGTCGTCGAGCCCCAGTTCTTTCTTGATATCGTCCTGGAAGAGCGTGAAGACCTGCCGATCGACATAGCTCAGGATCGCGACAAGGACGAGCAGGCCCAGCGTTAATCCGCGGCGGCTGGCGACTTGCGATGACATGGGCTTCCTTTCGAGGGGGACGAGAGAGGGTTATCGCGGCAAAAAAAGAGGGGCACGGCCGAAGCCGCCCCCCCCTAAAATGCTCTTACAAAGAGCGCCCTGTGGCCTTTAGAAGCGGACAGTGCCTGTGACGCCGAAGGTGCGAGGTTCATTTCGCGTCGACGAGACATAGCCCACCGGCGCCACCAGCAGATTGGCCGTGAAGGTGCGGTCGTTCGTGATATTGCGCACAAAGACCGCCAGCTCATAAGCATCGTCCGCGAAGCTGATCGACGCGCGGGCGCCGAACAGGTCCTGCGCATCGCGGGTCAGCACTTTATAGAGCTGCGCATTCTGCGTGTTGACTGCCCCGGGAACGGCGGTCGACCCCGGCGGGACCTGCGCCGCGTTCTGCGCGAAGAAATAAGAGCCCGACGCGCTGTCGCTGAAATGGCTATAGTCCGCATGCAGCTTCAGGCGGACGCCCCCGAAGTCGCGGTCATAGTCGAGCGCTGCGCCCCACTGCCAGGGCACGACCGCGTCGAACCGTTCAAAGCTCCGGTCGCCCGACAAGTCCGAATAACGGATATATTTGGGATCGACATGCGCGAGGAACCCGCTGAAGCGAAGCCCCTCTGCCAGTGAGATCACCGTATCCGCCTCAAAACCGCGGAAACGCGCCTTGCCCGCATTGCCCAAAACGGTTGCCGAGGCGCCCTGGTTCGAGCCGGGCTGCGCTATGAGCGTGCTCCGCTGGATGTCATTGACGTCGGTCTGGTAGGCCGCAATGTTCAGACGCACCCGCCGGTCGAGAAACTCACCCTTGAAGCCGACTTCGTGCGAATAGGCGATTTCGGGCTTGAACGGAATGAGGAATGCTGCCGATGGCGCGCGCAAATTCTGCCCGCCCGAGCGGAAGCCCTTGCCGGTCTTGATATAGAAGAGCAGGTCATCGGTCGGCTTATATTCGAGCCCCGCAGTATAGGACCATCCTGAGAAGGAATCGCGGCGCTTAACCGCGCACTGCGGCATCGCGACAAGCTCGGGCCCAACGATCGGCGGCGCCGCAAACAGCGAACAGGTCGTGGTGCTCGTGACCGTGTTGAAATTATTGTTGAGGCTCGTAATTCCCTTGTCATCGACCGAATAGCGCAGACCGCCCGTGAACGACAGCTTGTCGTTGAAATGGAAGGTCGCCTGACCGTAGCCACCCATGCTGTCATTGTCGATGCTGGCATAGAAATGCGAGGTTGTCGGGTTAATCGCCGGCGCCACGATCGAGATCGACTGGTCGAACCCATTTTCGTGGAAGGCAAAGAAGCCCGCGGCGTAATCGAGGCGGTTGTCGAAGCCGCTCCCGGTGATCTGAAATTCACCCGATAGCTGTTCGACCGACTGCTGGCTTTCGGTAAAATGGATCGGGAATGGCGAGCCATCGAGGTCGACCCCGGCATAGGCGTCGATCTTGCGGTATCCGGTAATCAGTTGGACCTGGCCGAAATCGGTATCGAGAATGCCGGTGAAGCCATAGGTCTGCGTCTTGGCATAGGCATAGGGGACCTCGTTGTTCGAGGCGAGCCTCGGATTGGCCGCGAGGTTGGCGATGATGGGGTCGAGGATCGCCTGCCCCGCCGCCCCCGCGGTCGCGGGCGGCGAACCATTGATCAATCCGACGAACAGTGACCCGGTATTCGCGAGATTATAGGTCGAATTGCTGGCGGTGAACGGCGCCAGCGCCATCCGCATCTGGCGCGCGGGACCCGCCTCGTCCATCTCGAAATATTCGCCCGAAAAGCGCAGCGTCAGATTGTCGGTGGGCTTGATGTCGAGCTTGGCGCGGCCGTTCCACCGGTCGCGGTCGTCGAGCTTCACGCCGTTCGGCACCCCCGAATAGGGCGGCTTGGCGACCACCGGATTGGTAGCGCCCACTGCAGAGACAGCCCCTGCGGGCACGACGTTACGGGTGTAGCCGTCGCGCCGCGAGCGCTGCAAGGCAAGCCTCAGCCCGACCTTGTTCTCGATGATCGGCACGTTCAGAACGCCGGTTGCCTGAAACTCGTTGAACCGCCCGTAGGTCAGCGAAAGGCTGCCCCCGAAATCATTGAGGTCGGGGTTGTTCGAGTTGATCAGGAGGGCGCCGCCCGTCGTGTTCCGCCCAAACAATGTTCCCTGCGGGCCTTTCAGGATCTGCGCCGATTCCACATCGAGGAAGTCGCCATTGAGGCCGTAGGAGCGCGCCCAATAGACGCCATCGACATAGGTGCCGACCGACGGGTCGAGCGTGATCAGCGTATCCGACTGGACCTGGCCGCGCAGCGTCAGGATCAGCGCGCTGTGGGTGTTCGACCCTTGGCGGATCGAGAAGCCGGGTGTGAAATTGGCGATATCCTGCACACGCTGGACGTTACGGTCGATCAGCTCGTCACCCGAGAGGGCCGTCACTGCGACCGGTACGTCCTGAAGATTCTCGGCGACTTTTCGGGCTGTGACGACAATTTCCTGAAGACCGCGGCTGTCGGTTGCCTCGTCCGGCGCTGCCTGGGCAAGCGCCGGAGACGAGGCCAAACCTATTGCCGCTAGCGACACCGTGGTAAACATCCGGGCTAAAACGCGATTTTTATTCAAAATCATGGTCTTCATCCTCCCCTAATGCTCCCTCGGAGCGCTATTTTAAGTGATCAGAATTTGAAACTTGCCGTCACTCCGTAGCTGCGCGGTTCGTTGTACGACGTACCGACGTAGATGTTGCTTAACAGAAGCGTGTATTGCTGTTCCTGGTCGCCCGTCAGGTTCTTGCCCCACAGCGCCAGCTCGAAGTTGCGTTCTGGCCCAAAAGCGACCGCGACGCGGGCATTGAGAATGCCCAAGGACCCCGAATTTGCGACCGCCGCGACCTGGGCTGCCTGATCGGGAGTCAGCCCAAGACCGCCGATATCGGTCGAGGCGAACAGTTCAGGCGGAATATCGATCTGCGGCATCTTGCCCTGCCAGGCGTAGATCACGTTCGCATCGACCCCGACGCTCCCCAGATCCTTCTTGTAGGAGGCGCCGAGCGAATATTGCTTTTTCACAATACCAATGAAGCGATAGTCGGTCTTGTCGACGGGTACGATGACCTGGCTTCCGAAATCGCCCGAAACGCCCGCCCCTTCGTAGCGCGTATATTTGGGATCGGTGAGCGCGCCCGAGGCGAAAAGGGTGAACCCGTCAGCGACTTCGATCGACGCATCGGCTTCGACGCCCCAGGTCTCGGTATCGGCGTTCTCGATCACCGTCTGGCTAAGACCATTGGGGGCAAGGACAGGTGTACGCTGCGCGCCCTTCACCTTGTTGTGATATCCCGCGATGTTGAAGGTTCCGCGGCCATTCAGGAAGCTCGTCTTGATCCCGACTTCCTGCTCATAGACGATCTCGGGCTGCGAGGGGATCGAGTCCGCGAGCGTCAGCGTGCGAAGCTGGAGCGCGCCGGAGCGATAGCCCTTGCTGTGCTTGGCGTAGACCATGACATCGTCGGTGAGATCGTAATCGATTCCCGCGGTATAAGAGAGGTTGGTGAACGACGCCTGGCTACGGCGCAAACAGGGCACCGGGGTCTCCACGGGGCTGCAGAAAACGAAGACATCGCCGTTGTTCGGCGTGTTGCCTGACTGGGTGGTCAGACGCCGGTCGTCGATCGAATAACGGAGGCCGCCGGTAATGCTAAGCGCATCGGTGAGCTCATAGTTGAGCTGGGCGTACATGCCATAGCTGTCATTATCGAGCGTGCCGCTGAAATTCGACCAGTCGGTCGCTCCGACAAATTCAGGCGGAACCAAGGGATTGGTTGCTGCGAGCGTTGCGCCGAACAGGTTCGAGCGCGACTGGTCGAAGCCCGTTTCGCGGAAATAGGTAATCCCCGCCGCATAGTTCAGCCTGTCTTCGAACGCGGTGCCGGTCAGCTGCAACTCGCTCGAATATTGCTTCAAATCCTGCGTGCCCGCTGTGAAGTGTCCCACAACGCTCGACCCGTCGAGGTCGATCAGGTTGTCACTTTGAATACCGCGATAACCGTTGATCCAGCGCACCTGGCCGAAGCTGGTGTCGAGGATGAATTTGGCCATGTAGGTCTGGGTCTTGGTGTTGTTGAACGCGCCGCGCGGATCGGCGCCAGCCACCGCCGACGGCGGCGTGAGTGCGGCGAGGTTCGCGTTATCGCCAAATGCGGCGCGCTCGCTCGCAGCCAGCCCATCCAGGATCGGCTTGAACGGACCGAAAGCCGCCGGTGCACTGAAGAAGAGATTGTGCCGGATCGGCCCGTCGATCTTGGTATCATACCATTCACCCGAGAGGATCACCTCGAGATTGTCGACCGGACGAAAGCCTAGCTTGACCCGGCCGTTGATCGTTTCGCGCCCTTCATATTTGGCGCCAGTATTGATGTCGGTCTTGTAGCCGTCGCGCTTTTGATAATAGAGCGCGCCGCGGACCGCGACGCTGTCGGAGAGGCCAAGGTTGATCACCGCCTGCCCGGTCCGTTCATCAAAGCGGCCGTAGGTGGCGCTGATCCTCCCTGAATATTCATTGTAACGCGGATCCGCGGTCTTGATCAGAACGGCACCGGCTGACGTATTGCGGCCAAACAAAGTGCCTTGCGGGCCTTTGAGCACCTGAACATTCTCGATATCGACGAGTTCGGTGTTGAGGCCGTAAGCCCGCGCGATATACATTTCATCGATATAGGTGCCGACCGAAGGCTCGAGCGTCGCAATATTGTCGTTTTGCACCTGTCCGCGCATGGCCAGCGTCAGAGCGGTCGGATTGTTGCCTGAACCGCGGATATTGAATCCGGGGGTAAAGGTCGCGATTTCATCAACCTTCTTGATCCCTTGCGCTTCGAGCTTGTCGCCGCTGAAGGCAGTGATCGCGATGGGCGTTTCCTGAATATTGGCATCCTGCTTGGTCACGCCGATCACGACGATTTCATCGCCGACTCTCGCAGCTTCATCACTGGCCTGTGCGAAGGCGGGGGTCGCCATAAGGGCCATCGCCGTCAGCGATACGCCGGCCAGAATACGTCCAGAATCAAAGTTACGGTTGAAAAACAACGCCTACATCCTCCCTTAGCGGCTCCTGGATGGTCCGCTTTCCCACTTATATAACTAAGTCTAACAAGACATACAAGTCAAATGCGCTGACGGGCCGGCTTTCGGCACGCGCGGCCGCGCCGCTATTCCCTCGGCAAACGGGCCGCGAGGACAGGGACGTCTGCCAGGGCGCGCAGCACGTCATTGAGGTGGGTGCAACCCGCTGTTCCGGCGAGGGTGTCCAGCACCGCCTGCCGAAACTCGGCAACATTCTTGCCCACCATGCGCGTCGCCTTGATTGACGCGCCGGGGCACTCGCGAAACGGCAGGATCAGCGGCAGCGCCTGCAAGGAAAGCAGCCTGCCGCTCGCCTCATCGATCTCGGCATAGACCCGATATTCATGGATCGCGGTGCGCGTTCCTGCAGGATTGGGACCGCTGTCCTGGAAGCCGGCGTCCACCTTGAGCACCCCTTCGGCGCGCCAGACATCGATCCGGCGCGCGCGGCGCGCGAGCGGACGGCCAACTTGATCGGGCATCTGGTGCCAGCCCATCGCGTCTTCAGGGTGGATGAGCGGACCAACCTCGGTCGCCGACTGGTCGCTATGGTCAACGTCGCCGTCGGCGGTGAGCGAACTTCCCCCTTCGGTAAAGCCGGTGCAGATATTGACCATCCGCCCCTTGTTCCCCGCGCCAGACTTCGCGCGATTGTTTGCCATTCGCGCATGCCAGTCGTCGGTCCAGCGCGACCAGATCCAGCCTGCGACAAGGCTCGCACCTGCAAAATCGTCGAGAATCTGAAATAGCGGCGTACCGCGCAGATCACCCAGCACATCGGCGAGCGCGGTCCGGCTTGCTCCGCCCGCGCGCACGCCGACCATCTCGCCCGACCGCGGGTGACCGGGCGAGGTATCAATCGCAAGTATCTCGCGCTGCGGCGAAGCCGTGATTGTGTAAGCCCCGCTCGCCAATTCGACCGCGCCACCATCGAAGGACGTCAGGAGATCGCGCCCACGCCCCGTCATGATCCAAGGTTCGCCGAAGCCATGAGGCCAATCGGAATCGATCGAAGTCGTCCGCCGGATCGATCCCGGACGACGAAGCGGGGCAAAACCCGCCGACTGGCGGGCAAAGGGAAATTGCTGGGGTGCGCTCAAGTCTTGGTCCAGTCCGAATTATTTGGGGGGCATGCGGATCGCGCCATCGAGGCGCAGATTCTGCCCGTTGAAATAGGTGTTGCGCGCGAGTTCGAGCACAAGCGAGCCAAACTCCTCGGGCTTGCCGAGGCGCTTCGGAAAGGGGACTGAGGCTGCAAGCCCTTCAAAAATAGCCGGCGCCTTGTCCTTTACCGCGAGCATCGGGGGCGTTGCAAAAATGCCCGGCATGATCGAATTGACGCGGATGCCAAGATCCATCAGGTCGCGCGCCATCGGCAGAACGAGACCGTTCACGCCAGCCTTGAGCGAGCCATAGCCGACCTGCCCGATCTGCGCATCCTGCGCCGCCGCCGACGCGGTGAGCACGATCGACCCGCGCTCCCCGTCCTCATTGAGCGGTTCAGCGTTCGCCATGCCGAGCGCTGAGAGCGAGGCGACGCGGTAACTCGCGATCAGGATGCCTTCCGCCGAGAACGCATAATCCTCAGTCGAATAGCGCACATAGCCCCCCGACGCCTTGTCGAAACGGATGGTCTTGCTGTTTTTCGAGATCTGCGCGCAGTGAACGAGGATGCGCTCCTGCCCTTGCGCCGCGCGCGCGGCGTCGAAACCTGCGACAACGCTTTCCTCGCTCGTGATGTCGACCTTGCAGAAAACCCCGCCGATCGCGTCGGCCACTGCCTTGCCGCCCTCTTCGTTGACGTCGAAAATCGCGACTTTCACGCCCTCGCTTGCCAAAGCCTCAGCGCTGGCCCGGCCAAGGCCCGAGGCACCTCCCGTCACCACCGCTGCAATGTCGCTTCCCAACTTCATATCCAGATCCTTCGCTTACTTAGCATTATTGCAATACTTCCAGATTGCCACCATCGACCACCAGCACCTGTCCGGTGATGAAGCCCGCACGGGCTGAACAGAGAAAGGCCGCCGCCGCTGCCATATCGTCGGGCGTTCCCATGCGAGGGATAGGCCACTGGCTCACGCGCTCTGCGATATGCTCGTCATAGGTCTGACCCTGCGCCTCGGCGATTTTCGTGAACACGTCCCTGAATTGCGGCGTCGCGATCGCCCCGGTACCCAATGTGTTGACCGTGATCCCCATTGGCCCAAGCTCGGCCGAAATCGTCTTCGACAATGCGAGCGCGCCGACCCGGTAGGTGTTCTGCGCCGCCCGCGCGAGCTTGCGGTGCGGGGCCTTTACCGAGTTGGTACCGATTGTCAGAATGCGGCCCCAGCCCGCATCGCGCATGTGCGGAACGACCGCCTGCACAGCCCAGCGGAAGGCCATGACATTATTGTTGTTCGCGGCAGCGAATGTGTCGTCATCGACGTCGAGGAAGCTGCCCTTGGGACCTGAATCGACGTTGAAGATCAGGATATCGGGCGGTGCGAAGGCGTCCGCCGCGGCTCTGACGGCCTTGGCGATCCCCTCCTTGGTCGTACAGTCAGCCGCGACTCCTATCACCTTGCCGCCCAGAGCGGCAACTTCGGCCACGGCCGTCTCGATGGTCGACTGGGTGCGCGCCGCGATGACGGTGCAGCATCCCTCGCGCGCAAATTCGTGCGCACAGCCAAGCCCAATGCCCCTCGAGCCGCCAAAGACGAGCGCGACCTTGCCTGCGATCCCAAGGTCCATCAGAGCGCCTTTCCGTGCTGGAGCTTCAGACGCTCCTGCAGGATATCGTTCCGCCCCGGCGATATGGCGATCGTCGAGCCACCATCCATCTTGATCGTCGTGCCGGTAATATAGTCCGAGCGGGCCGACGCGAGAAACAGGCAGGCATGCGCGATATCCTCGGGCGTGCCGGCGCGTCCCACGGGAACGCTCGCGCCATAGGCGGCGAGCCCTTCCTCCCCAAGCACCGCTCTCGCCCGGTCGCTCGCGACCAGGCCGGGATTGATCGCATTGACAGTGATCCGCTCGCGCACCACGTCGCCCGCCGCCGCCCGGATGAACGCATCGAGCGCCGCCTTTGCCATGCCATAGGCGGTCATGTTGGGGACGACATTGAAGGTGCCGTTGACCGACCCGATAGCGATAAAGCGCCCGCCATCGCCTGCCCTTGCAAGAGGCGCCCGCGCTGCATCAAGGAGCCACCAGGCGGCCTTCGCGATGCTTGCAAACCCCGCTTCGAGCCGCTCGTCGTCAACCTGTCCGAGCCCGCCGTGCGGGATGTCTGCCGCGGCATGGATGACGATATCAACGCCGCCAAAGGCCTCTTCAGTTGCCGCAACCAGCGCGCGGCAATCGGCGTGCCGGGAGATATCGGCGCCGTGACACAGAGCGATACCGCCAGCCTTCTCGATTTCGGCTTTCACCTCCTCGGCGTAAGAGAGGGTGCGCGCGCCGAGCATCACCTTTGCGCCCGCCGCCGCGAAGGCGCGTGCGACCCCGCGACCGACGCCGCGCCCGGCGCCGGTGACGATGACGACCTTGCCCGAAAAATTTTCCATCAACCGGTCTCCTCGAAAAGTGCACGTAATTCCGGCGCTGATGGCTTCATCGACGGCGTGCGCGGAAAGTCGGAAACGATGCGGATATGGACGGGAACCTGATAGGCAATGAGGCGCTCCTTGAGCCACGCCTTGAGGTCGGCTTCGGCCGGCGCGGATGCTCCCTCCTTCAAAATGATCGCTGCGGCGGGAACAGCGCCGAGGCGTTCGTCGGCGATACCGACAACCGCCGCTTCGCGCACCGCTGGATGATCGTTGAGCGCGGCCACCACATCGTCGGGGTGGATTTTGAATCCGCCGCGGATGATCGCGTTGTCGGCGCGCCCGCGAATGAAGAGAAAGCGGTCCGCGTCGAGTACGGCGCGGTCCGTGGTGCGAAGCCACTCGAGCTCGTTGCCGAGCTGCTTGCCCTTGATTTCGAGGAGCCCTTCCTCGCCTGCAGGCAGGATCCGGCCATCGTCTGGGTCAACGACGCGTGCCTCGATATCGGCGTGGACCCGGCCCACCGCCCCGCGCTTTTCGGACCAGCGGGCACGAAAATCATCGATTGTCCAGCCCGCGATGGCCCCAGCAAATTCGGTCGCGCCATAGTTGGCGCAGATCGGGATGCCATATTTATCAAGAAACGCATCGACAAGATCGGGCGACAGCGGCGCGGTGCCGGAGATGAGCGCGCGGAGGCTCGAGAGGTGGGCAGGATCGATGTCGGCGTCGAGCAGCATCCGAACCGCCGAGGGAACCGCTGGCGCAACCGCGGGTCGGTTGCGCTTGACGGCCGCCACCCAGGCATCGACCGTGAATTTTTCCAGAAGCGCTATTTTCCGCCCCGCCGCAAGCGCGCCGATGCAGCTGTAAATCCCCCCGATATGCGTGAGAGGATTGACGATCATAGTGCAGCCCGAGTTGAGCTTCGGCGGATCATCAAAGCTTCGGGAGCGCTCATATTTGGTGAAGCCGCGAAAGCTCGCATCGAAGGATTCGCGGCTGAGCGGCACGCGCTTGGGTGCGCCCGTCGTGCCGCTCGTCAGCATTTCGATAGCAACCCCGGGCGATGTGGTGATGCGGGCAGAAATCTCGGCTCTCATGACTTCGACGCCATCAAGCCGTGCACCGATGGCAATCACCGCCGAACCTCCTCGCTCGAGAGCTTCGGTCACGCCGGGACGCGCGAGATCGGTTGCATCGGCGATGACAACCGGTAGGTCCAGCCCCTCGATGTCGGCAAAAAGCCGGGTGTCGGGCAGAACCGGGTTGAGCGTCACAAGGCAACGGTCCGACGAAAGAACGGCGACGATCGCGGCGATATGACCGGGCCGGTTGCGCAGCATGACGCCGATCCGGGCATCTTCGGGCAATCCCATCGCCGCGAGCGCAGCCTCGATCCCCTCTACGGCTTCAGCGATCTGGCGCCAGCTATAGTCCGTGCCCTCGAAATCGATTTCGACACGATCGGGTTCGAGCGCCATGATCGCGCGCAGCTTTTCGGTCATCAAGGCCATCAGAGCGCCAAGCCTCCGCTCGCCTCGATGATCTGCCCGGTGACCCAGCGCGCATCATCGCCGAGGAGCATCATCACCGCGCCCGCGATATCCTCCGGTTCACCGAGCCGGCCCATCGGCGTATGCTTCGCGGTCGCTTCATCCCATCCCGGCTGCTCGCGCAGCGCAGTGATAAAGTCGGTCGCGACCGCACCAGGCGCGATGCAGTTGCAGGTGATCTGCCGCTTGGCGACCGTGAGCGCGGTCGAGAAGGTCAGGCTCTGGATCGCCCGCTTCGTCATGGCATAGCTCGCGGCAAAGGGCTGGCCGACCTTCCCCGACATCGAGCCGATATTGACGATGCGCCCGCAATCGCGAAGCCGCGGCAGCGCGGCCTGCGTTACGAAATGCGGGCCCTTTACATTGACCGCGAAAAGTTCGTCGAACAAGGCCTCACCCGCACCCTTGAGCGTACCGTCGCGCCCGCCCCGCCCCACGCCTGCATTGTTGATCAATATGTCGAGGTTCGGCGCGCCGCCGAACTCCCTGTCGCATGCAGTGAATATCGTCTCGATGCCGGATAACGACGACACGTCGGCCTGGACGGCAAAGGCATTGCCGCCGTCGGCGAGAATTTCGGCCGCGAGCGCGTCGGCGGCCTCTTTGCTGCCCGCATAGTTGATCGCGACATGCGCGCCCGCCTGCCCGAGCCTGCGCACGATCGCGGCGCCAATACCGCGCGCGCCCCCCGTCACGAGCGCGGTTTTTCCTCTCAGATTCGTCACAGAAAGAGCCCTCCGCTGGCTTCGATAATTTGCCCCGTGACCCAGTGTGCTTCCTCCCGGCAGAGCATCATCGCGGCCCCTGCAATATCTTCAGGCACGCCGAGCCGTTTCATCGGCGTGAGCTTCGAGGTCGCTTCGGCCCAGCCAGGCTTTTCCAAAAGCGCCTTGTTGAACTCGGTGTCGACCGCGCCGGGCGCGAGGAGGTTGCAGGTTATGCCGCGCTTCCCGAGAACCACGGCTGTCGACATGGTCAGGCTCTCGAGTGCGCGCTTCGTCGCCGCATAGGCAGCGAAGGGCGGCAGCGCCGAGCGCCCACCGAGCGAGCCGATATTGATGATGCGTCCGTTATCGCGAAGGCGATCGAGGCACATTTGCGTGATGAAGTGCGGCGCCTTCTGGTTCACCGCGATCATGCGGTCGAACAAGGCCTCGTCGCACTTCGTGAGGCTCCCGGCATCGCCCTCGCCGCCGACGCCGGCATTATTGACGAGGATGTCGAGGTTGGGGAATCCGCCGAAGGCTCTGTCGCAGGCAGCGAGCATCGCCTCGATCCCTGCCATGGTGCCGACATCGGCCTGGACCGCGAACGCACGGCCCCCGTGCGCGATGACCTCGCAGGCGAGAGTCTCGGCGGCATCATGGCTGTGGGCATGGTTGATCGCAACATGCGCCCCCGCCCGCGCCAGTTTCCGCACGATCGCGGCACCGATTCCCCGTGAACCACCGGTGATGAGCGCTGTCTTTCCGCTCAGTTCCGCCAATTTCACTCTCCCCAGCCGTTTCCACATAATTGACTTAGTTATACAAGTCGTGCAAGCCCTGCTGAAAAGAAAGTGGGAGCAGAATGAGCGGGACGATCGAAAGCGAGCGCGATGGCGCCTTGCGCATCCTGACGCTGAACCGGCCTGAGCGGCACAACGCGATGGACGATGAGATGTCGGCGCTCTTCCGCGCGGCGCTTGACGAAGCGCTCGAGGAGAGCGGCAGCAATGCAATCCTCATTCGAGCCAATGGCAAGAGCTTCTGCTCGGGACGTGACACTACTGTGCTTGGCCAGCGCGCCCGCGAGGAAAGCGATTTTCATTTCATCCGCCGCCACCAGGAAGGCCGGCTCAAGATGCAGGAGGCAACAAAACCCATTATTGCGGCGCTGAAAGGCGGTGCAATCGGCGGAGGGTGCGAGCTCGCGCTTGCCGCGGACATCCGGGTGAGCGACACAACGCTGAAGATGGCGCTGCCCGAGATAAACTACGGCGTCCTCCCCGACACCGGCGGCACCCAGATGATGACCGCGCTGGTCGGCCCCTCGCGCGCCAAATATATGGTCATGAGCGGCCGGCCGATCGATGCCCGGACTGCGCTCGAATGGGGCGCGGTCGATTTTGTTGTCGCTCCTGAAGAACTCGATGCCAAATCGCTCGAAATCGCCCGCGATATTGCCGCCAAGCCGCCGATCCATCTCGCCATGGCGAAGGAATTGGTCAATCTGATGCACGGCCCGGCGATCCGAACCGGCACCCGCGCCGAGCTTTACGCGCAATCCTATCTCTTCAAGACCGACGATTACCAGGAGGCACGCGCCGCGCTCCGGGAAAAGCGCGCGCCCTCTTACAAGGGGAAATAGAAATGGCACTTCCCCCTCCCCCGCCGCTCGGCGCCAAGGCGCTGCCCGACGGAACCTACGCAGGACAGGTCGTCGCCGTCACCGGCGGCGGAACGGGGCTCGGCAAGGGCATGGCGACTGAATTTGCGCGCCTCGGCGCCAAGATCGCGGTGCTCAGCCGCAAGGCTGACCATCTCGCGGCGGGGATCGCTGCGATCGAGGCGGTCGGCGCCGAAGCGATCGCGGTAGCGTGCGACGTGCGCGATGCGGATGCGATCGCGCGCGCCTTTGACGAGATCGAGGCGAAGCTTGGCCCTGTCGATGTGCTCATCAACAATGCAGCGGGCAATTTCCCGGCGCCTGCCGAAGAGATGACGCCGAACGGCTTTCGCACGGTGGTCGATATCGTCCTCAACGGCACCTACAATTGCAGCCGCGAGTTCGCGCTGCGGCGGCTCCAAGCAGGACTGCCCGGCGCGATCCTCAACATCGGGGCCACCTACAGCTGGACGGGCGGGCCCGGGACGTCGCATTCAGCCGCCGCCAAGGCCGGCGTCACCAACCTCACCCAAAGCCTCGCGGTCGAGTGGGCGCCCGATGGCATCCGCGTCAACTGCATAGCGCCGGGGCGCTTTCCCCACGACGATTTGCCCATGCATATGACGCGCCACCGCGAGGGAGAGCGCGGCGACAACACGGTCCCAGGCATGCGCGTCGGCGAGGTGCGCGAGCTCGGCTGGGCAGCAACGTTCCTCTGCTCGCCCTACGCGGCTTATATCAGCGGGCACACGCTCGTCGTCGACGCCGCCAACTGGCTGCGCCGTTCGCTGGTGATGCCCGAGTTCGTCCCCATCCGCGACCAGTTCGGCAGGCGCGCCGTCGAAAGCGGCCAGGCGCGCGAGGCGATTGCGAAGACGCGCGGAGACAGCTGATGCATATCGGATTTACAGCGCAAGAGACGCGCTTTCGGGAGGAATGCCGGGACTGGCTCGATGAGAATGTGCCCGCCGAGAAGCGACCGATCGACGCCGCTGACGCCATCGATTTCGACAAGGCCTGGCAGCGGCGCCTCTTCGATGCCGGCTGGGCGGGGATCAACTGGCCCGCCCAATATGGCGGCCGCGGGCTGTCGATCGTCGAGCAGGTTATCTGGCTCGAGGAATATGCGAAGGCCCGCGCGCCGTGGATCGGCGCGAACTTCGTCGGGATCAATCATGGCGGGCCGACGCTGATCCTCAACGCGAGCGAAGAGCAGAAGGCCTATCACCTGCCGCGCATCCTCAAGGGCGAGGCGATATGGTGCCAGGGCTTTTCGGAACCCGGCGCAGGGTCTGACCTTGCCGGGATCAGGACGCGCGGGCGGATCGAGGGCGATGAGCTGGTCATCAACGGGTCGAAGATCTGGACGAGCTTTGCGCATGTCGCTGACTGGCAGGAGCTTGTCCTGCGCAGCGAGGAGGGATCGACCCGGCACAAGGGGCTGAGCTGGGTCATCTGCGACATGCACGCGCCCGGGATCACCGTGCGCCCGATCCGCAAAATGTCGGGGCAAACCGAGTTTGCGGAAGTATTCTACGACGACGTGCGCATCCCGCTCGCGAACGTCGTAGGCGGGCTCGGCAACGGCTGGAGCGTCGCGATGTCGACGCTGAGCTTTGAACGCGGCACTGGCTTCATCGCCGATCAGGTGAAGCACAGCCAGGAAATCGAGGAACTGATCGCAGCGGCGCGCGCGAACGGAATGATCCGGGACGAGCGCATTGCGGACAAGCTTGCGCAACTGCGCGCCGAGGTCGCCGCGGTCCGCGCGATGACCTATCGCAACATCTCCGAAGTGGCGCGGACCGGGCAACCCGGGCCCGAGGCATCGGTGATCCGTCTCTTCACCTCCGAACTCGGTCAGCGGCTTGAGCGCATGGCGGTCTTGCTGATGGGCGAGGATGTCCTCGATTTTGCCTATGGCGAGGACAATGCCGTCGCCGATTACTTAAGGGGCTTCGCCGCGACCATCGCAGGCGGCACCGCGCAGATCCAGCGCGACATCATCGGCGAGCGACTGCTCGGCCTGCCCAAATCGAGATAATCGCCATGGACCTGACACCGAACGAGGGCCAGACCGCTCTTCAGACCGCGACCGCCGAGTGGTGCCGCGGCAATATGACGCTCGAGGATTGCCGCAACCGAGCCGATGCACTTTGGACAGGGCTCGAGGCGATGGGCTGGACGGCGATGACCGCGCGCGGGATGGGCCTCGACCATGCAACCGAAGCCCTGGTCTTCGCCGAGCTCGGGCGCTTCCTCGCGCCGATCAGCCTCCTCTCGAGTGCGGTGGCGCGCCGCTGGTTCGAGGAGAGGGTGACGGGCAAGGTCGCGCTCGCGCTGACAGGGTCCGTGCACGCTGCCTTGCGCATCCTCGATCCTCCAGCTTCCAAGATGGTGCTGATGGCCGAGGCGAAGAAGCTCACGCTTCTCGATCTTCCCGATGCCGGCGCCGAGGGAGACGGTGGCGCGCACCATGTGCCGCACGCTCCCACCATCGACCTTTCGACGCTGCAGCGCCGGCGCGAACGAACGGGCGCGGAATGGACCGCCGACGATCCCACCGCGCGCCTCCACCTCCAGCTGCTCAGCGCCGCATTCGCTGTCGGCTGCGCCGACGCCGCGCGCAACATGGCAGCGGACTATGCCAAGCTTCGCGAGCAATTCGGACGACCGATCGGCTGGTTCCAGTCGCTCAAGCACATATGTTCGGACATGGCCGTTCGCGCGGCCGCCGCGCGGTCCGAGCTTTATTATGCAGCCTGCGCGCTCGATGAACATGCTGCCGACGCGGCTTTCCATGTTGCAGCAGCCAAAAGACTGGCCGACCAGGCCGCACTCGACAATGGCCGCGCCAACATCCAGGTCCATGGCGGCCTCGGCATGACCGACGAGGCTGCCGCGCATCTGCCGCTGAAACGCGCGCATCTGCTGCAATTTGTCATGCCGGCCAGCCGCGAAACATTGCTGGCCTGACGATGTCATGCATCGACGATGGCCTGAAACTCGCGCTCAAGCCATTCGCGCAGGCGCGGCTCGATCCGCCCGGAGAATTCCGCGAGCGGCAGTTGGTCGCGGTAGGTGAAAAAGCCCAGCGAGACCATCATGAAGCGCGCCGCCCGCACGCCGGCATCGTCGCCGCCAATCCATTGCTTGAGCGGTTCAAAGACCCGGTCGCGCAAGAGCCGCTGAGCAACGGCGCGCGCATCGCTGTCGGCCGAGGCCCCAAAAAGCATCGGCAACGGACTGACGCGCCGATCATCATCGGCAAACCGCGCCACGATCTGCTTGCCGAAGTCCTCCTTGGGCAGATCGGTCATCAGCCGGGTGTGCAGCGCCGCATCGAGCGCTGCTTCGAACAGTTTGAGCTTGCCGCCGAAATAGCGACTAACCAGCGAAGGGTTCACCCCTGCGCACGCCGTAATCTCGCGCACTCCGGCTTCTGCAAAGCCTTTGGCCGCAAAAATTTGCTGCGCAGCATCGAGAATTGCTGCGCGGGTGCGGTCGGCGTCGCGTGCCGGCGCATCGATCGTGCTCGTCATCATCTCTCCCCGTTGACTCACCTTGTAAACGGTCGTTTACTTAGGTCAATGGGAGATGGAAAATGACCGATTCGCAGGGTATGGCGCGCGCGCCCGTTTTCGAATTCGATTATATCGCCGACCCCGGCCTGCTCGCCGATTGCCACGACCGCTATTGGGAATTGAAGGAGACAGCGCCGCCGGTCTTCTGGACCAATGCGCATGGCGGGCATTGGATCTGCAATACAGGGTCATCGGTGCAGCATGTGGTGCGGCATCCAGAAATTTTTTCGAGCCGCTTCCTGTCGATTCCCCCCAATCCCGACCAGCCGCGGATGATTCCCGAAAGCCTCGATCCGCCTGAACATCGCCGCTACCGTCAGTTGCTTCGGCCCTTTTTTGAATCGAAAGCGATTGCCCCGCTCGAGGCCCGCGTCACCGAATGGACCGAGGAACTGCTTGGCAAGGTTGCTGTCACCGGCGAATGCGAATTCGTCAGCGCGGTCGCCTCGCGCCTGCCGGTTGCGGTGTTCATGGAACTCTTCGGCTTCCCGATGGAGAAATTCGACGAGTTTCGAAAGCTCGTCGTCGACTTCTTTTCCTCGCGCGCGAGCATCGAGCAGCGCCAGGCCTATGCCTTCCAGATCATGGCGCACCTCGGTCAGCTCATTCAGGATCGGACCGCCGAGCCGCGCGATGACATGATCTCAAAGATCATCGCCAGCGATTTCGAGGGCCGCAAGCTCGACTTCGACGAACTGATGTCGATCGGCTTCCTCATGTTTCTCGCCGGGCTCGACACGGTGACCAACGCGATGAGCTTTGGCATGCGACATCTCGCGCACGACGAAAAGCTGCGCCAGCGCGTGATCGACGATCCCGCGGCGATTCCCAACATGGTCGAGGAATTGCTGCGTCGCTATGCATTCGTCGCCACGCCGCGCTACATTGTTCAAGATACCGAGCTCGAAGGCGCTCAGCTCAAGGCAGGCGACTGCATCCTGGCGCCCCTCCCCCTCGTGGGCTGGGACGAGGCGCTCACCGAGGACCCAAAGACGGTGTCCGTGGAGCGCCAATTCTATCGTCACGCCGCCTTTGGATCGGGCATCCACACATGCCTTGGCCTCCATCTTGCCCGCATGGAGCTGATCGTCTTCTACCGCGCCTGGTTCGCGCGGATCGGCCATTTCGGGCAGATCGAAAAAGGCGACGAGACCTGTCGGGGCGGCAGCGTGATGGCGCTCGAGCACCTCCATCTGGCCTGGGGTTGAAGTTCCGAGGCCGCTCTAACCCCTGAAACGATAATGGAATGAAGAGGATATCGGTATGGCAAGTGCACCCGCAGTTCACCTGCATCTCGGACATGAGCAACGCACGAGTGGCAGCGGCGGGGTGCACTTCCATCTCCACCCCGTAAGCCAGGAGACGCAGGCGCAAATCCCGCTGGCCGGCGCCAAGGAAGTCGAAGAAGCGGTCGCAAAGGCCGAAGCCGTGCGCGAGCAATGGCGCCGCACTCCGCCCGAGGCGCGGCGGGACATTCTTAACCGCCTCGCCGACCTGCTCGAGGCGAACAAGACGCGGCTGGCTGAAATGGCGGCGCTCGATGGCGGCACGACGTTGATGGTCGGCGAACGCGGGGTCGACACAGCGGTCGGCTGGACCCGTTATTACGCTGGATGGTGCGACAAGATGTCCGGTGAACTCATCTCGACCTTCGACACGCGGGGCGAGCTTAGCTACACCGTTCCGGAGCCGATCGGCATCGTCGGCATTATCATCACGTGGAACGGGCCGCTCATCTCGCTCGGCATGAAGGTCGTCGCAGCCCTCGCGGCGGGCAATTGCGTGATCTGCAAGCCCGCCGAAATCACGCCTTTCGCTCCCGAGCTCTTCGCTCAGCTCTGCAAGGAAGCCGGCGTTCCCGACGGTGTGCTATCGATTTTCCCTGGCACCGCCGACGCGGGCGAAGCGATCGTCCGGCACAAGAAGATAAGGAAGATCAGCTTCACCGGCGGGCCGATCACCGCGCGCAAGATCCTCGCGGCGTGCGCCGAAGAGATCAAGCCGTCGGTGATGGAGCTTGGCGGCAAGTCGGCGAGCCTTGTCTTTCCAGACTGCGACATTCAGGCCGCCGCCGAGCGCGCTGTGTTCTGGACGGTCGGATGCCTCTCGGGACAGGGCTGTGCCCTTCCAACCCGCCAGCTCGTCCACGCCGACATCTATGACGACTTCGTCGCGCGGCTGAAGGCGATCATCAGCCAGTTCAAGGTCGGCGATCCGATGGACCCAACTGTCGCTGTGGGACCGGTGATCAACAAGGCAGCCGTCGACCGAATTCTCGGCATGTTCGAGAGAGCGAAGGCAGATGGCGCGGCGAAATTCGAGCTTGGCGGCGGCCGTTGCGGCGGCCCGCTGGCCAACGGCAATTTCATCGAACCGACGCTCATCGTCGACGCCGATCCCGACCATGAAATCTGCCAGGTCGAAATCTTCGGACCCGCGGTCGTGGTGATCAAGTTTAAGACCGAAGACGAGGCGGTCGAGATCGCGAACAACTCCGAATATGGCCTTGCCGCCTATATTCAGTCGAATGATTTGCAGCGCGTCCATCGCCTGTCCGAACGGCTCAACGCGGGGGGCGTCTATAATAATGGCGGCTTCCAGATCAATCCTCACACACCGTTTGGCGGCGTGGGGATCTCGGGCTTCGGCAAGGAGGGGGGGCGCGCCGGTATCGACGAGTTTCTCCACTACAAGACCGTGACCATCGGCGTCGGCGCCCCGATTTTCCCCAGGCAGGAGGCATGAGCATGGCCGATTTTACCAACGAGCAGTTCCGCCTCGACGGAAAGGTCGCGATCGTCACCGGTGCCGGCGGCCGCGGCAACAGTATCGGACGTGCCTACGCGGTCGGCCTTGCCAATGCGGGGGCGAGCGTCGTCGTCGCCGACCTCAATCGCGAAGGCGCCGAACGGGTCGCGGGCGAAATAAACGAGACGGGAGGAAGGGCCACCGCGGTCGAGGTCGACATCGCCGACGAGGCGTCGGTCGCTGCTATGATGGAGGCGGCAAAGGCTGCCTTCGGCGGTCTCGACATACTCGTCAACAACGCCGCGCTCATGGTCGAGGCGGTTGGAACGCCGGCAATTCAGACGAGCATCGCCGATTTCGAGAAGCTGATGCGGGTCAATCTGGTCGGCGCACTCATCTGCTCCAAGGCGGCCGTCCCGCTCTTTCAGATGCGCGGCGGCGGCAAGATCGTCAATCAGCTCTCGGCGGGCGGTTTTCCAGCGCAGACGACATACGGCATCAGCAAGATCGCTCTCCTGGGCCTGACGACAACACTCGCGACCGAGCTCGGTCCGCTGAATGTCAACGTCAATGCCATCGCGCCCGGAATGACCATGTCAGACGCCGGCAAGGCGCTGACCCCTGAAGAAAGCCCCTTTGTGCAGGCAGCGATGGCGCGCGTTGTCAAGCAGCCCCGCGGCGAACCGCAGGATCTGGTCGGGGCGCTGCTCCTGCTTTGCTCGCCGGCGGGCGACTGGATCACCGGGCAGGCGCTCAACGTCGACGGCGGCTTCATCATGCGCAACTGATAGCCTTTGCTGCCCTCCGGCCACAAACCCGGAGGGCAGCAAGATGGTCAAGCAATACGGCGCAGTTCGTGCTTCAGCACCTTGCCGGACGCATTGCGCGGCAATTCGGACAAGATGCTGAGGCGCTCGGGCGTCTTTTGCTTCGCAATCCCCGCGGCAAAGAAATATTCGCGCAGTTCGTCAAGCGACAAGGCGGCACCGGGCGCGAGCACGACGCAAGCACGCACAACCTCGCCCATCCGCTCGTCGGGTGCAGCCACGGCTGCCGCATCGACGATCTTGGGGTGGGAAAGAAGCAGAGCCTCGACTTCTTTCGAAGAAATATTCTCACCGCCGCGGATAATGATATCCTTCTTGCGGTCGGTGATGAGAAGATAGCCATCCTCATCCACGTGGCCGATATCCCCGGTGCGATACCAGCCCCCCGGCAGAAACGCGCCTTCGTTCAGCGACGGGTCGAAATACCCCATGAACAGTTCGGGCCCGCGCGTGCAGATTTCTCCGTCTTGCCCCGGGGGGACATCCTCGCCATCCTCGTCGACAAAGCGAATTTGCGAACCCGGTATCACCCGTCCCTCGGTGTGGAGCTGCTTGTCGAGCGGGTCGCCCACAACCCCCGAGGTAACTGTCGGGTGCTCGCTCGACCCGTAGCAATGATAGACCGCCAGTCCCTGTTCCTGGCAGCGCGCGATCAGCGAAGGAGGCACCGGCGCGGCACCAACCAGATACTGGCGGAGCGACGCAAGTGTGTAACCGTGCGCGTCGGCAGCGGCCATCATGCCCGCCAGATGAAAGGGCGTCCCCGACGAGGACGTTATATTATGCTCTTCGATCAACCGGGCGGCGAGCGCTGCGTCCCACTGATCCATCAGTACCAGCGGCGTGCCCTGACACAAAAAGCGGTACATCGACAAGGCACCCGCGACATGGCCCGGAGGCCAGGGTGAAATGATCGCGTCGTCGTCGCTTTCGCCGCGCATCTCGCGCATCGAAGCAAGTTCGGCAAGGAAGGTGCGCGCCGAGTGCATGACGCCCTTGGGATCAGCGGTCGTTCCCGATGTGTAGACGAGCAGGGCAAGATCATCTTCGCCGACCTCGACCGGCCTTTGAACCGGACATGGCGCCTCAAGCGCCGCGAAGTCGGGACCGGTGACGCAGTGGCGTTCCAGCGCCGGCAGCTGTCCGCAACCGGCCACCACCTGAACATAATCGATATTGCGGAAGCGCTCGGGTGTAAAAAGCCATCGTGCACCCGACTGCTGCAGGATGAAGCCAAGTTCCTTGGCGCCATAAATGGTGACGATGGGCAGCATCACGGCTCCAGCCTGCGCGGCCGCGACCGCCACGACGAGCCATTCGCGCCAGTTCGGCACCATGCACGCGACGATATCGCCGCGGCCGACCCCCGCGGCGGTCATCCGGGTACCCATGCGGCGCCCCGCCTCAACAACCTCGCCCAGGGTTGAAGCGGAGGAATTTGTGTCGGATGCAACGGTGAGCGAAGCATGCGGCGCTCGCTTTGCCGCCGCCATCATGGCGTCGATGAAATTCATGCGTTGAGCGAGTCGACGATCCGTTCGCCTTCGCCGCGCGTCGCCCAGGTCTCATTGGCGTTGCGCAGGTGCAGCCGCCAGTGGGACACTGCGCCCTCAACATCGCCTTCTTCGATCAGTGTCACGAGCTTTTCGAAAGACTTATACCCAGCCCGCAGGCTCTTGTACTTGTCCTCGGTCGTGCGCGGATGACGTCGTTGATAATCGTTCTGATGGTTACGCGCGAGGTCGAGCAGCATACGGTTCATGAAGCTCAGCGTCTTGTTGCCGGTCGCCTCGACAAGCGTTTGATGGAAATGAGCAATATTGTCGACGAAATCGGAATAATTGTCCGCTTTCAGCATGGCATCGAGACCAGCAAGAACCGTCTTCACGCGGGGAAAGCCCGGTGTCTGACCCTTGGCCGTTGCGAGCCAGCGCACGACCGTGGGTTCGATCGCGAGCCGCGCCGCGTAAAGATCCGCAATCGTTGTTCCCTGCGCTTCAAGAACATAACCCGCGTAGCGCGAGACGAGTTCGGTCGATGGGCGATGGACGCGGGCACCGCTGCGCGATCCGCGCACGACGCTGATCAGATTTTCCGCCTCGAGAATGCGAAAGGCCTCGCGCAGCGTTGGCCGCGAGACGCCGAGCGTTGCCATCAGCGTGCCTTCGGGCGGGAGCGAATCTCCTTCATTGAGCTCACCGCGGACAATCTGCGCCCGGATCTGGTCGGCAACCAGTTCCGACGTCTTCGGTACCCGGATGCGCGCGTTGCCGTTTTCCATTTGCAAATTCCTGCCCCTGCTGCCGGATGCTGGTAAAAATTGCGAGCTACACTGCCAGCGTCTTTAGGGGCTTTGGTACAGCCCCGCAATGATCGCGCGGTATCTTGATATTATTGTCCAAATGACAGTCCTTCATTTAGCGTCCACTTCCCGTCACGACCGCGTACCCAGCCCGATGCGGCCCAGGTGCCCCCGTCGACCGGTAGCAAGGTGCCGGTGATGTACGTGGCCATCGGACTGACAAGGAAGAGCGCGGCATCGCCGCATTCCATATCGATCCCTTCGCGGCCGAGCGGCACAACGCGGTTCATCGCATCGACCTCGGCATCGCTGCGTACCTTCCACGTCGCCGGGTCGACAGCTCCTCCACGATTGCCCTGGTTTCCGGGTGTAATCGTATGGTCGGGTGCGATACAATTGACCCGGATCGCATGCGCCGACAGTTCCACGGCCATCGATTTTGTAAAGCTGAGCATCCCCGCCTTGCACGCAGCGTAGACGGCGAAATTCGGAGCCGCGCGGCTCGCCTCGATGCTCGCTACATTGACGATCGAGCCCCCTCGGCCTCCGGCCGCCATATGCAGTGCCGCGGCCTGCGTTGCGATCAGCATCGACATCAGATTGATGTCGATATGCTTGCGCATACTGCGCTCGCTTTGCTCGAGAAACGGGCGCGCCGATACGCCGCCGGCATTGTTGACGAGAATGTCGAGCCTGCTCCACTCGCAGGCGGTTTGGTCGATCGCCTTGCGCAGCGCGTCGCTGTCCATGACGTCGCCCGCGATGGCGAGCGCCCTTTGTCCGCGCTCCCGCACGCGCGCTGCGGCTTCCTCGGCACGCTCGGGTACGATGTCGAAGACCGCCACGTCGGCGCCGCCTTCAGCGAGGCGAAGCGCAATCGCGCGGCCAATGCCGCCCCCGCCGCCTGTCACAAAGGCCGACTGTCCGTCGATCCGCGTCCGGTCAGTCATCGATGCCAACCCCCATGACCGCCCCGGTCACATAAGCGGCATAATCGCTTACGAGATACGCCGCGAGGTGACCGAGCGTCGGCCCAACCTCCCGCGTCAGAATGGCATTTACCCGGATGCCGTCGCGGGCCCATTCGACCCCGAGCGTTTTGACAAGATTGCCAAGTGCCCCCGCGGCGGCCGCGTGATCGGCCCCATGCGCCTGCTCGGGGGCTCCCACGAACAGCACTGCCCCGCCCTTGCCCCGGGCGCGGCGCGCAGCGGCGAAATCCTGAGCGCCGAGGAAGCGCTGGTCGAGCCCGGCGTCGAGGCCTGCGCGCCACTCGGCATGCGTCAACATGTGCGCAGGCCTGGTCGCGGCGGGGCGCGCGATATGAACCCAGATATCGCACTCGCCTTCACTCACCAATGTCGCGCCGGCCGCCTCGATCGCTCGCGCAATGGCATCATGCCGCCCGTCGATGCGCGCGCGCTTGCCTGCCAGCCAAGCGTTCATCGCCACCCCCACGGTCCGTCGGCGCGTTCTCGGGGCGGCACAAAGTCTGGCATCATCAGCGATCGGCGGAGGCTTTCGCCCCCGTCCTGCACGATCACCTGCCCGCTCAGCTCGCCAAGAAGCGGGGTGCAGGTCATCGCGGACAGCCAACCGAACTCCCATATGCTCCCCGTGCGGCCAGCGGGGATCATGTTCTGCAAAGGTTCGATGCCCCCTTCGCGCCGACCCGCGGTTGATGTGGCATGGGGGAAAAATCCCGCCGCAACCGCGTTGACCCGAATATCGTAAGGGGCCCAGTCGGCGGCGAGCTTTCGGGTCATTGTTGCCTGTGCTGTTTTCGCTGCGGCGCTGTGCGCGTCGCCCGGAAACCCGGTCCAGATATACTGGGCGCTGTTGTTTACGATCGCACCGCCCTGCCCTGCGACGATGCGTCGGCGAGCGAATTCGGTCGAGCAATTGAATGTCCCGTCGATCGCGATCCGCGTGACCGCGTTCCATGCATTTGACGAAATATCCTCCGCGAGAATCGGGAAATTGGCGCCGGCGTTGTTCGCAAGCAGCGACACCGGACCAAGCGCTTCCTCAGCCTCGTCGAAAGCCGCCGCGACGGCGTCCGGCAGCCGCACATCGCAGCTCATGGCATGCGTGCGCACGCCGAGCTTCGCGATTTCAGCGGCACCTTCCTCCGCGCGCTCGATGCTGCGGCCCATGACGGCGACATGGGCACCGCCCTGGGCAAAGGCCCTGGCCATCGCGAGCCCCATGCCCGAACCGCCGCCCGTGACCAGGACCGTCTGGCCCGCAAAGATGTCGGCTGGATAGGGCGGCATGTCGTAGGGCGGCGGCAACGACAGGATATGATGTGCTGGAACCGGCAATTCTCTCTCCCTGCCCATGGGGTTGCGCCCTCGCCCCCCGCGTGTCAAGACATACATAACTAAGTTATACAGGATGCTGAGATGGAGATCATTGCCGAAGGGCTCGCTTTTCCCGAAGGACCCGTCGTCATGGCAGACGGGTCGGTCGTCGTCGTCGAACTTGCAGGCGGACGCGTCACCCGCTGCTGGAACGGGCGAACCGAGACGATCTGCGACATCGGCGGCGGCCCGAACGGTGCCGCGATCGGGCCAGATGGTGCACTCTATGTCTGCAACAATGGCGGTCTTGATCTTGGCAAATTCCAGAATGCGCGCGGGCCCGGTCACGAAGGACGCCTTGAGCGGGTGGACCTCTCGACCGGCAGGTTTGAGCGGCTCTATGATGCTTGCGATGACATCGCGCTCGAAGCCCCCAACGACATCGTATTCGACGCCGACGGCCGCATGTGGTTCACCGACCTCGGCAAGACGCACGACGGCATTCGCACTGCCAGCGGATTGTTCAGCGCACTGTCCGACGGATCCTCCATCACAGCGATTAACCGCCATGCCGTCTCCTATAATGGCGTTGGCCTATCACCGGATGGCGGCCACATATATGTCGCCGACACGCATCAGGCGCGGCTCTGGCGCTATGATCGAAAGGTGGAGGCACAGCGCGCAGACTGGGTGGCAACAGCCCCTGGCCCGGTCGGCTTCGACAGCCTTGCGGTGACCGAAGCAGGCAATATCTGCGTCGCGACGCTTTACGATGGGGGGATCACCACGATCACCCCGAAGGGCGAGGTCAGCAAGCGCGACATCGCGGGCGAACCTTATGTGACCAATATCGCGTTCGGCGGCCCAGATCGCCGCGACGCCTATGTCACGCTCTCGCAGACGGGGCGGCTTGCCAAGCTGCGCTGGGACGAACCGGGGCTCGAACTTCATTATCATGGCTGACCTTGCCGCCGATCGCGATGCCATCCGGGATCTCCTCGCATGCTACACCTATCATGGGGACCGCGGGCGCCTTGCCGAGATGACGGCCTGCTTTGCCGAGGACGGCGTTCTCGAATATCCCGGCAAGGCGCCAAAGGGGCCGGCGGCAATCGCAGCAGCGCTCGCAGGAGGAAAGCGCGACGCGCGCAGGACCTTCGTCCGCCACCACATCACCAACCCGTTGATCGCCGTGAACGGCAACCAGGCGACGGCGCGCAGCTATTTCAGCGTTTATAGCAATCGCGGGGTCGACCACTGCGGGACCTATGACGACGAGCTGATCCGCACAGCTGCCGGCTGGCGCTTCACATACCGGCGGGTGCGGATCGACTGGCAAGCCGAAAATTCGCTTTTCGAGCCAATGCCCACGCGCTGATCAACATTGACACCATTGTGTCGATTTGACATAAAGGTGTCATGAGTGCGCGCTTTACCGACTTTGAACGATTCGCGGACGAGGTCGCGCGGCTACGTGGAAGGATGCGCGCGCTTTATGCCGAAACGCGCGCCGAAAGCGGCCTGCCCGAAATGGAGCTCACGGTCCTCACCGCGGCCGTGAATGCAGCGTCGCCGCCTACGGCCGCACAGATCGGCCGTAGCCTCGGCCATCCCCGGCAGGTCGTGCAGCGGGCGGCAAACCGACTGGCCGACCTCGGCCTGATCGCTTTTACCGAGAATCCTGAACATAAGCGCGCGTCGCTGATTGTCGCGACCGATGCCGGCCGCCGCCTCAAGGCCGCGGACCACGCCCGCGCCCAGGCCGTGACGAGGGCGGTCCACGCCCATGTTCCCGCGCATGCATTTGGTGAGGCTGCAAGACAATTGAACACGATCCGGACCGGAATCGAAGCCTATTTGCGCGAGCGCAGCGAATGACCAGCGACGCTGCCTTCCTCGCGGACCCTGAGCGGCTGACTGCCTGGCTCGATCCCCATATCCCGGCGCTAGGCGACGGCCCGCTCGAGATCAGGAAAATCCACGGCGGCACCTCGAACGTGATCCTGTCGCTGAACCGCGGCGGTGAAACGCTGATCCTCCGCCGCCCGCCCGCCGTCCCGCCACCGGGCAGCGAAAAGAGCGTCATGCGGGAGGCCCGGGTGCTGACTGCGCTCAATGGCACCGACGTTCCCCATCCCAAATGCCATGGCAGCTGCCCCGATCCCGAGGTCATCGGCGCGCCCTTCTATGTCATGGAACTGGTCGAGGGCTGGCCCGCCGAACTCGCTCACGGCAAGATTCGCGACCGGCCGCCGTTCGACAAGCCGCCGCATGCGCGCGAGGTCCCCTTTGCGATGGTCGATGGGCTGATCGCGCTCGCCAACGTCAACTACAAGGCGGTGGGACTCGATGATTTCGGGCGCCCCGACAACTTCCTCGAACGCCAGGTCGACCGCTGGGAAAGCCAGATGAAAAGCTACAAGCAGCTTTACGATCACGAATGGCGTGAACTCCCCGGTTACGCGCTCGCCCGGGACTGGTTGCGCGCCAATATCCCCGATGATTTCCGTCCAGGCATCATCCACGGCGATGTTGGCACCCCCAACGCCCTGTTCGCCTTTGATCCCCCCTGCCGGCTTACCGCCCTGATCGACTGGGAATTGTCAACGATCGCCGATCCGCTGCTCGACCTCGCCTGGTTCTGCAACGGCGTGCGCGATGACCGCTTTCCGGGCCATGTGCCCGAAAAGGCTCTGTACAATGTGACGGAATGGCCCACGCGCCAGGAATTGATGGCGCATTATGCAGCAGGCACCGGCCGCGACATGGCGAGCTTCGATTATTATCTGATTCTCGCGATGTTCAAGGGTGGCTGCATCCTCGAATACAAGGTCGCGCAAGCCGCCAAGGGCATTTTGAGCGCTGAAACCGGACGTCTTTTCGACCGGCTGGTCCGCGGCAATTTCGCCGAGGCCGAGAAACTCATCCGCCTCATCGGCTAATCCAGGGACGACAAGATGATCGATTTCCGCATCGAACCTGAACTGCAGGCAAAGCTCGACTGGATGGCGAGGTTCGTCCGCGAGGAATGTGAGCCGATGGATATACTCTTCCCCGGCCACGGCGCCCCCTATGACGTCGCGAACAAGGAATCGCGATCCTATATGGCCCCTCTCCAAGAACAGGTGAAAGCACAAGGCCTGTGGGCTTGCCACCTGGGCAAGGAGCTTGGCGGGCCGGGCCATGGCCAGCTCACCCTCGCGCTCATGAACGAAATTCTCGGGAGAAGCTATTGGGCGCCGACCGTGTTCGGGACGGCCGCCCCCGATACCGGCAACAGCGAAATCCTCGCGATGTTCGGGACCGAGGAGCAGAAGGCGAAATATCTGCAGCCGCTGATGGACGGCACCATCGTTTCCTGCTTCTCGATGACCGAGCCGCAGGGCGGCGCCGACCCCAAGGAGTTCACCTGCCGCGCGTGGCAGGAAGGAAATGAGTGGGTGATCGAGGGCGAGAAATGGTTTTCGTCGAACGCGCGTTTTGCCGCATTCCTCATCGTCATGGTCGTAACCAACCCGGAAAATCCGCCGCACCAGCGCATGTCGATGTTGATCGTGCCCACCGAGGTGCCCGGCATTGAGTTCATCCGCCACTCGCAGACAATGGGCGACAGCAAGGGGAAGGATGACGGCACCCACGCCTATATTCGATATAACAAGGTGCGCGTCCCGCTCGACGCGATGCTTGGTGGCCCGGGTGAAGGCTTCAAGGTCGCGCAGGCGCGGCTCGGCGGCGGGCGGGTCCACCACGCGATGCGCACCGTCGGCAAATGCCAGCGTGCGATCGATATGATGCTCGAGCGCGCCGTGTCGCGCCGGACGCAGGGTAAGCAGCTCAGCGAACACCAGTTTGTGCAGGGGGCAATCGCCGATTCCATCATCGAGCTTGAGCAATTCCGCCTGCTCGTGCTCAAGACCGCGTGGATGATCGACGAGGTTGAAGCGGGGCGTCTGCCCCACGGCTCGGCGCGCACGCATATTGCGATGTGCAAGGTCCAGATGGCGAAAGTCTATCACGACATCGTCCAGCGCGCGATCCAGCTCCATGGCAGCCTCGGTATGACGCTCGAGCTGCCCCTCGCCGACATGTGGATGGGGTTGCCAGCGCTGGCTCTCGCTGACGGGCCGACCGAGGTGCACAAGATCCAGGTCGCCAAGGCCTATCTCAGAGACGCCACCCCCGCACCGGGGCTCTTCCCGAGCGAACATATCCCGACGCGGCTTGGGGCAATCCGGAAGAGGATGAGCGCATGACCCCCGATCCGCTCTTCGATTTCACCGGCAAGGTGGCGCTCGTTACCGGCGGCTCGCGGGGGCTTGGCTATCGGATGGTGAAGGCACTCGCTGAACGCGGCGCCGACGTGATTATCGCCAGCCGCAAGCTTGACAAATGCGAGGAAGTCGCCGCGGAATGCCGCGCGCTCGGTCGCCGCGCGCTCGCCCATGCAGCGCATTGCGGACGCTGGGACGAGATCGATGCGCTAGTCGAGGCGGCCTATGCCGAATTCGGTCGCGTCGACATCCTCATCAACAATGCCGGCATGTCGCCGGCCTGTCCGAGCCACGAGATGACCGAAAATCTGTTCGATTCGGTACTTAATCTCAATTTCAAGGGCCCTTTCCGCCTCGCGAGCCAGGTTGCTCACCGTATGAGGAGCGGAGACGGCGGCTGCATCATCAATATCAGTTCGACAGGCGCGCTTATGGCGCTTCCCATGGTCGTCCCCTATGGGTCTGCCAAGGCCGCGCTCAATGCCATGAGCGTATCGCTTAGCCGGGAATATGCCCCGAAAGTAAGGGTGAATACGATCAGCCCGGGCCCGTTCCTGACCGATATTTCAGAGGCGTGGGAACCCCAGAAGCGCGAGACGCAGCCCGTCGCCCTCGGCCGTCCGGGCCACCCCGAAGAGATTGTGACCGCAGCGCTGATGCTCGCCAGCCCTGCATCCTCCTATACGACGGGGGCCCTCGTGCGCGTCGACGGCGGCCAGCGTTGAAACCTTCCTCCGCATGGCTTGGGGCCTGCGGAGGATATTTCGTCCCTCTACTGGCGGAACGATGCGAGCCGCTGATCGAGGATCGCTTCGGCTTCGGCGATAATCCGGTCGATCAGTTCCTGGCAGCTGGGGATGTCGTGGATCAGCCCCTGTACCATGCCCGCCCAGAAGACGCCCTTGGAAAGGTCGCCGGTCTCGAGCAGTTCGCGCCCCGCCGAACCTGCGACCAGTTCCTGCACATCGCTGAACTGGGCGCCCGGCTGCGCGAGACGGCGAACGACCTCTTCCGATACGGCACTCTTGCCGACGCGTGCGGTGTTCTTGAAATTGCGGAAAATCAGGAAGCTCCCGCGCTCGTCATTGTCGATATAGGCTTGCTTCACATTGTCGTGGATCGGGGCTTCCCTGGTCGCGCAAAAGCGCGTTCCCATGTTGATGCCCTCGGCGCCGAGCGACAGCGCTGCAACGAGCCCGCGGCCATCGCCAAAACCGCCCGAGGCGAGCATCGGGATCTTCACCTTGTCCGCGGCGGCCGGAATGAGGATCAGCCCCGGGATATCATCCTCGCCCGGGTGCCCTGCGCATTCGAAGCCGTCGATCGAGATGATATCGCACCCTGCCTTTTCGGCCGACAAGGCGTGGCGAACCGCGGTGCATTTGTGGAGGATGGTGACGCCATGGGGCTTGACCCGCGCCCAGATCTCGCGAACCGCCGGCGTACCTGCGGTCTCCATGATCTTGACCCCGCTCTCGACGATGGCGTCCGCATAGGCGTTGTAATCGGGCGAGTTGATCGTCGGAAATACGGTAAGATTTACCCCGAACGGCTTGTCGGTCATCGACCGGCATTTTTCGATCTCGTCGCGCAGCGCTTCAGGACTCGGCTGAGTGAGTGCCGTCAGAATGCCAAGGCCGCCGGCGTTCGACACCGCGCTTGCCATCTGGGCCGTGCCCACGCTCTGCATGCCGCCCTGGACGATCGGATGTTCGATCCCCAGCATTTCGGTAATCCGCGTCTTGAAGGCCATACTCACCCCTTTCAGTCTTATATAACCTAGTTATACTTCTTACCCCGTCCTGACAAGAGGTGTCCTGATGTCTCACGATAGGCCAATGGCAATACCCCGCGCCGTAATCGCCGATGAACTCGGTCCGGTGAGCAATTATCATCTGGTCGACCATGACCCCGGCCCCCCCTCACCCACGCAGGTCCGCATTTCCATAAAGGCCACGGGGATCAGCTTCGTAGACGTGCTCACGGCGGCGGGCGGATACCAGGTCAAGCCGCCCGTTCCCTTCATCCCTGGGAGCGAATGCGCGGGCATCGTCTGCGCGACCGGCGAAGAGGTCGAAGGGTTCGAAGTTGGCGATCGCGTCGTGGCCAGTGGGTGGGGCGGGCTGTTTGCCGATGCCGCCAATCTGCCGGCGCGTACGGTGCGCAAGATGCCCGAAGGGCTGACCTTCGAGGAAGCGGCCGTTTTCCCGGTCAGCTATGCGACCGCGTGGCACGCGCTGGTCGATCGCGGCAATCTCAAGGTCGACGAGACGCTGCTTGTGCTCGGTGCAGGGGGCGCGACCGGCTATGCGGCGGTGCAGATCGGCAAGCATCTTGGGGCCCGGGTCATCGGATCCGCCTCGAGCGATGACAAGCGCAAGCTTGCTATTGCGGGCGGCGCAGACAGCGTGGTCGATGCGCGCGCCGATAATTGGCGCGAACAGGTGAAAGCCGCCAATGATGGCAAGGGCGTCGATGTCGTGTTCGATCCCGTAGGGGGCCAAGCGACCGATCCGGCCTTCCGCTCGCTCGCATGGAATGGACGCCACCTCGTGATCGGTTTCCCGGCAGGCATCGCGGCGTTGCGGACCAACCTGCCCCTGCTCAAGGGCGCGAGCCTGATCGGTGTCGACATTCGCCAGTTTGGCATTTTCGAACCGGAAAAGAACCAAGCCAACCGCGACACGCTGTTCGCGCTGGCAGCCGAGAGGAAGTTGAGGCCGGCCGTTGCAAGGCGCTATCCCCTCGAGGAGTTCCGTGCCGCCATGGAGGATGCGGCAGCGGGGAAAAGCGCGGGGCGGATCGTACTGGTGATGGACTAGCCGCCGTCGGCGACTATCCTGCCTCTTAACAGAGCCCCAGGCGCCGACGAGCTGAGCCCGTCGGCACGCATGAGCCACGAGAGTCGCGGTCAGACGGTCGCCTTCAACGCATCGAGCATCCGTACGAAATGCCTGGGGTTCCAGACGTCCTGATCCTCGCCCCAGCCGATTCCACCGTCGATATCCCAGCGCATCAGCTGGTTCACGCCATAGCCCGCCTCGCTCATCGTGCTGACGACAAAGCCCTCGCTTTTCATCTGGCGGCCATGTTCGTCGACGAGCTCCACCTGCATATGGGTGCTCCAGCCGGTCCTGGGACTGCGAAACACGCGCATCCGCGATTTCGAGGCATCGAGGCTGCCGAACTGACCATCGCGGCGAATCCAACCGGCATTCATTGGCGACCAGCCGTCGGCATCGCCTTCCTGCACCCGCGCAAAGCCGAGAAAGCCGGTGCCATCCTTGCGATGGCCGAAGATATACTGGATTCGCCCGCGGCCGCGCTCACGCTCGATTTCTCGCCAGCGCGCCCCCCCGGGGTGTTTCACCCGCTCCATATCGCTCGCATAGACTTTCGGACTGGCAGCGTATGGCCCGCCGCGCGGCCCCCAAGTGCGGTCGCGCACGCCGATGCCGTCGATGCGGATCCGTTCGCCGCGGAGCGTCATCCAGCCCTCGACATGACCGAGCTGGTCAAAATGCGGCGTCTGCATGAAGGGCGGCTTGCCCGGCGGGAAGCGATGCGGCTCGTGGAGCCCCGTATGGGTAAAATCCAGCGCGAAGCCGCGGTCCGGGTCTTCATATCGAAGTTGGTATTTCATTCCGGGCTCCAGCATCTTGAGACTGTAACCGCCGCCATTCTTGTCGCCCGGGAATGTGATGTCGGTAAGGTCGGGATCGTCAGGCATCGGCGCCTCCTCGACCTTGCGGTAATAAGCCATGCGGGCCGGGTCATAGCCTTCATCGTCCCAGGCAAAAATGCGCCAGGTTACCGTCTTGCGGTTGGGATAATAGGGCGCATGGATCCAGCAGCCGATCTTGCGTTCGGGAATATTGAACGACCACCAGTTGGTTTCGGTCTCATAAGGGTCGTCCGACAGCGGGTGATAACGGTCATCCTCAGGCTTGAACGCCAGGTCGTCAGTCATGCAATTGTCTCCAGTTCGTCGAGCGCGGCAGTGAACAGCGCAGCAATCCGTCCGACATCGGCAATCTTCTCCGCATCGGCGATAACGCCCATGTCGAGATTTTCACCGCTGCGGCGCGAGGTGATATTGAGAAAGCGGCCCGACCCGATGATGGGAACAGGGTAGTTGTGGCGCTGATGAAAGCCGGCATAGCTCCGCCCCTCGGCGGGACCCGGTACATTCGACAGCGTCAGATTTCCCGGAAGGAGCCGCTTGCCGCCTGCGACGCGTTCGGCAAAGGCCGCGCGCCGGTCCCGTGCGCCGAACGGCTTTTCAGCCGCGTCGAGGAGCGCCTCGTCATATAGGGTCCGCTTCATCTCCTTGGCCATCGACGCCTGGATCGCGCGAAGGCGCGCCAGCGGATTGGCAAGATGCGTCGCGAGATGCGGATGCAGGGCAACAATGCGGTTGCCAAAGGGGCCATGCTCCTCGCGGCGGTAGGAGCGCGCCGAATTCACAACAAGGGGGGTCTCCGGCAGATCTCCGATCTCCAAGAGATAGTGCCGGAGCGCGGTGCTCGCGAGGGTAAGGAAGATGTCATTGACCGTCGCACCAAGGGCTTTGCGCACTGTCTGAATTCGCGCCACCGGCAGGCTGATCGTCGCGTAGCGGCGCATTGTCGAGGTCGGGCCCGAGAGCTTGAGCTGCGGCGTCGGTGCGCGATCATCCTCCAAAGCATCGAGCGCTGCGAGCGCGACCCTGCGCCGCGCCGATTGCTCGGCGCGCAGCGCTTCTTCTGCCTCGAAGCGGGCCTTGGCCTTCTCGAGCCACTTTTCGGTATCGGGGAGCCGCGCATCGGCAAAGCGCGCAGTGACGGGGGGGGCCGCGTCGCTGAGGAGCCCGAGTATGGTCTGGAAGCCGATGCCGTCCGCGACGCTGTGGTGCATTTTGAGATAGAGCGCGCTCCCCCCTTCCGCGAGCCGCTCGAAGAGATGGACGGCAAAGGGCGGGCCCGACAGATCGAGCCGCCGCATGTTGAGCCGGGCCACCGCGGCATAAAGCTCAGCCTCACTCCACGCACCGTCGTGCGGCTCGATGGCAACCAGCGTCTCTAGATCGGGATGCGCGATCTCGCTCCAGACGTCGCTGTCGAAGCCATCGGGGGCCTGGTGCAGCCGAACAAGCAAGGGCGTCGCGGGCAGCCGGTCGGCGAGCTGGCGGCGGATAGCCGAGGCGAAACCCGACCGCTCGTCGGCCGGAACATCAAGCAGGATAAGCGCGCCGACGTGCATTGGCGAAGCGTCGGTTTCCGACAGGAGCATGAAATGATCGTCGGGACGCAGACGCCGCACGCCGGGGACGAGGATCTGCGGATCGCTCACAGCCTACCAGCCCGCGAGTTTCGCAGCCCGCGCCCGGTGCTCGGCGGGACTTCCGAGCCAGGCGCGATCTGCCATCGCTCGGCGAAACCAGTAATGGAGACCATATTCCCACGTATAGCCGATGCCGCCATGGGCCGCGACCGCGGCACGGGTCGCACGGACATAGACCTCGCAAAGATGCGCCTTCGCCGCCGCCGCCGCGCGCGGTGCGTCGGGCAGCTCCGCGTCCCATGCATAGGCTGCGTACCAGAGAAGCGCGCGGGCAGGCTCGACGTCGAGAGCCATGTGGGCGAGCTGATGCTTCAGCCCTTGAAACCGCCCGATCGGTTGACCGAACTGCTCGCGCTCCTTCGCATAGGCGACACTCATGTCCGTCACCCGCTGCGCGCCGCCGAGTGCATCGGCGGCAACGAGGACCAACGCCGCGTCGGCAAGGCGCGCCGTCATCGGATCAGCAGCGGCAAAGAGGGTCTCGCCCGCGCCTGAGGGAACCTGAACCTTCGACATGGGGCGAGTGCGATCGGCAGCCTTCACAGCTTCGACGGCGACATCGGCCGCGTGAACGAGGCGCACGCCCGAGACACGATCTACAATCAGAAAAAGATCAGCGGCGCGCGCCGAGGGGGCATAGGCGCTGCCGCCGTGGACCAAGGTTGCGACCTTTTCTCCACTTGCCAGCGCGTCGCCTTCGCCGTTTCGGCTCCTTGCTACCGCCGCCGCGGCGAGCAATTGCCCGACAATCGGCCCCGGGGCGGCCGCCTCGCCCGCCATCTCGCAGACAAGCGCGGCTTCGAGCAGACCCATGCCGCTATCGGGCATCAGCATACCGCCGAGGCCGAGCGCCATTAACGCCGACCAGCTCTCAGGATCGAAGTCGCCGTCGCCTTCGGCAAAGGCGTGAATGCGTTCCAGCGGCCAGCTATCGGCCAGCGTCCCGCGCACCGCGTCCTGAATGGCCGTCTGCTCCGCGGTGAGATGGAAATGCATGGCCTAGCGCTCCCCGCTCATCGCAAGATCGCGCGGCAGGCCGAGCCCGCGCTCGCCGACAATATTGCGCTGGATGTTCGAGGCGCCCCCCGCGATCGAGTTTCCAAGGCTGCCCATGATCTGGTCGAGCCATTTTTCCGGCCCGCGCGGTCCGCGATGACCGCGCCCACCCGCGCCCGGCGGCTCGAGGAATGCATGTTCGCCAATCAGCTCCTGCGCGAGCAACGCCATGTCATGGCCAATCTCGGTGAGCAATAATTTCATCATCAGCGCGATGGGGCCGGGATCCTCGCCAGCCGCGGCGCAGCTGAAGATGCGATAACTCGAATAGCGATGCGAGAGAACGAACCCCTCAATCCGGCCAAGCTGGTCGCGAACGAGAGGATCGTCAATCCGCCCAACTTGCTTGGCAAGCTCAACAAGCTTGGCAAACTGCTTGCCAAGACCGTCGGCGCTGCCGATGCTCGCGCGTTCGTGTTTCAGCGTCGTGCGGCTGACATACCAGCCCTTGCCCCGCTCGCCCACCTGCCAGGATACCGGTGTTTCGGCGTTATCGAAGAAAAATTCGCAAAATGTGTGCTCACCGCCCTCGCCTGTCATCTGGCGGATCGGCCGACGGGTGACGCCGGGCTGGTCGAGATCGATCAGCAGATAGGTGATACCATCGTGCTTCGGCGCGTCGGGCTCGGTGCGAACCAACATGAACATATGGGTCGCTTGCATGCCCTGCGACGTCCAGATTTTCTGGCCATTGATGATCCATTTGCTGCCATCGGCCGACAATTCGCCCTTCGTGCGAACGCTTGCAAGGTCGCTCCCCGCTCCAGGTTCGCTATACCCTTGGCCCCAGATATATTCTCCCTCGACGGTCTTGCGGATGAACAGGTCCTTCTGTTCCTCCGTCCCCTGCTCGAGCAATGTTGGCACGGTCATGTTCATCCCGTTGCCCCCGACTTCCATCGGCGCACGCGCCCGAGCGAACTCCTCGCGGATCACCTGCGCCTTGACGACATCAACCGGTTGCTCGGACCCACCGTAACGCTTCGGGATCGCGCGGTAGAGGTAGCCCTGTTCCGTCGCGAGCATGCGAAAGGCGCGGACGAAGGCCTTGAGGTCAGCGCCGCGCAAGTCCGCCCGCGGGGGCCAGTGGGCCGAGAGGAAAGCTCGCACCTCTGCGCGGAAAGCTTCGGCCGCTTCGCCATAGCTCAGGTCCATCAATTGCTCTCCCTCATTCGCCGAATCCTATGCCTCAGTTGTATAACTACGTCAAATATGTTGTACCGCCAATGGACCGTGCTAGAGGCGATACATGATCAAGGATACCGGCGCTGCACCGCATTATTTCACGACCGAAGGGAACCTCTTTCTTCCTTCGGGTCTCGCCCGCAACCCCTGGTTCGCCGATGCTGTTGCAGGCGGCCCGATCGCCGCCCTGATCGGTCATGCGGTCGAGAGCGCTGTCCTTGATCCCGCTTTCGAGATTTGCCGTCTGACGATCGACATCCTCGGCATCGTCCCCCGGCAGCCGCTCAAGGCAAGTGTCACCCCCGTCCGGCAGGGGCGCCAAGCGCAGCTTCACAGGGTCGAATTGCTGGCAGGAGGACGTCTCGTCGCGCAAGCACATATCCTCCTCGCGCGCCACCTCGAAACCCCGGCACTCGCTCCGCCGCAGCCGCATCCAGCGCCCGAGGACGTCGCGGAGGATAATTTCCTCGTCGGCGCAAGCATGGCAGGCGCGATCCGGACCCGCCCGATCATGGGCCGCGTGCGCGAACCGGGACGCGGAGTCACGTGGCTGAGCATGAATGGTGAAGTCGTCGCCGGCATCCCCGCCTCGCCGTTCGTCAAGGCCTGCCTGTTCGCCGACTTTGGAAATGGGGTGGGGAGCGCAACCTATGCGCATCAGTGGAGCTATGCCAATCTCGATATCTCGGTTCAGTTCTTCCGCATGCCGCGCGGCGAGTGGTTCCTGATCGATGCGCATACCGAGGGCGCGGGAAATGGGCATGCGGTGGCGCAAAGCCTGTTTGCTGATGCCGAGGGGGTCTACGCGAAAGGCACGCAAACGGTGTTCGTCGGGCCGAGCCGCCCCCGCTGAGTTATTCGCCGCGGAAGAGCGGCGTGCGCTTTTCGGTCACCGCCGCCAGTCCCTCGCGATGATCCATGCTACCGAGCAGCAGCGCCTGATTGGGCAGGTTCGCCTGCCACTCCGCTTCCATGCTGCTTTCGAGCGCGCGCTGGATCGATTGCTTGACCGTCGCATAGCCAAGCGGGGCCGACGCCGAAAGCTCGCGGGCGAATTCCATGCCTCGGGCGGCCAGATCCTGCTTCGCAACCACTTCGCTCACGAGGCCGATGCTGAGCGCCTCCTCGGCGTATACCTGCTTGGCGCGCAGACACATTTCCATCGCGCGGCCAAGCCCGACGATGCGCGGCAGCAGGAAGGTGCCGCCAAGTGGCGGCATGATGCCAAGCTTGATCCAGCTTTCCTGAAACATCGCATTGTCGGCAGCGATGCGAAAGTCGCAGGCGAGCGCCAACTCGCAGCCCACCGTGACCGCAGCCCCCTGAACGAGCGCGAGCGTGGGCTTCGGGCACCGATAAATGGCCCGCGCCGCGCCCTGAAAATTGGCGTAGACCGTATCCTTGATCTCGCTCGCCGCCATCGCGGTCAGCTTTTTCAGAAAGGCGAAATCGGCGCCGACCGAGAAATGCTTGCCTTCAGCCGCGAAGATAATCGCGCGGACGTCGCGCTCGGTCGATAACGCGGCAAAGGCGTCGCGTATTTCACCCAGCATATCGGGCGATGACGCGTTGCCGATATCGGCGCGGTCAACGACGACCGCTGCAACGCCGTCGTCGTGACGATCGATGCGGACATGCGCAAATTCACCCATCTTGCTCTTCTTGCTTCTTCTTTTCTCGCCAGATCATGGCGGTCGCGCTCGTCGCGAGGCCCATGTTGAGCGCTTCGGCATCGAGCGCAGCTTCAAATGCCCAGTCTTCGGCATTGTTGAGGTTGAGCTTCATGTAGCGATACCCCATGCGGGGTCCATCTGCGAGACGTCGGGCCGCCTTCATCGTCTCTTCGCGCAGCAAGTCATCGTCGAACAGGCGCGTATATATCCCCTTGGCGAACGCCTCTTCGGCGCTCAACTTCTCGCCGAGGAAGAAGAGCTCGCGCGCCGCGCCGGTGCCGAGGATTTTCGTCCAGAACCAGGTCGAACCAAAGTCGCCTCCGGCACCGATCCGGTCAAACGCGGTGAGGAAGGTCGCGCTTCGTCCTGCAAAACGCAGGTCGCAGGCCCCCGCAATACCGATACCCGCGCCCGCGACGGGGCCGTTCACCATCGCAATGGTGGGCTTGGGCATTTCGTGGAGCAGGCGCGAGGTTTCCATGAAACCACGAAGTCGCGCAAATCCCTGTTCGGTACGGCTTCCCGCCTCCGGACTTGCAGGGACGATGGCCTTGTCGGCTCCGCCCGCCTTGAGGTCTCCGCCGGAACAAAAGCCTCTTCCTGCACCCGTCACGATGACGCAGCCAACCGATGGGTCTCGCGCCGCGTCGGCGCAGGCGTCGGCGAGCGGCGCCATGATCGATCCCGTTAGGGCGTTGAGCCGGTCGGGCCGATTGAGGGTGATGGTGCGAACCCCCGCATCATCGTCGATCAGAACTTCGCTCATGGTGCCTCCCACGCATGCCGCATAAGGCGTTAACGCAATAGCTGGCAATCTGCAGCGTCAATCCCCGCCGAGTTCGCGGTGGCGGGCGAGCATTGCAACGGCCTTTTCGGCAAGCTCCTCAGGCACTGCGGGATAGAGCGGGAGCGGACGGATCTTGCTCGGAAGAGCAATGGTCGCCGTCGCGCGCACCGTTTCCTCATCGCGCTGGTTCGTGAACTTGACCGCGACATCGACAAGACTCTGCCCGCCTTCTTCGCGCTTCGCGAGCACCTCCCCGGTCACCCGCTGAACGTCACCCATGTAGTTGAACTTGCGGATCTCGTCGTGGACATGGGTGATGATCGCATCGTCACCGGCCCAGTCGCTCAGATACTGCCACAGATAGTTCTCGCGCATCACTCCATAATCATAGGCCATCGGATTGCCGATGGCCTGTGCCCATACCGGGTCCCAATGGAGCCGCTGCGCGACATCGGGAACGCCATATTCGTTCTTCACATAAAAGGCAGGGATGCGCTGCCGATTCTTGTGGGCGAGGCGGTTCGCGGTAGGCGCATAGGGAACGAAACCATAGCCGCCGGCATGGAAGCAGATGACATCGGTAACGGTGAGCGGGCCTTTTGCCTGGAGGCCCAGCGAATCCCCCTTCTCGACGCCTTCGAACCAACGCTTTTCGGCGCCCTGGACATGTTCCTTGGCGTAAATGTCCTCGATCGCCTGCATTTCTTCATCGGTGTAGGTCGCCGGTTGAATCGCCGCATATTTGCCCTTCTTGGCCGCGGTCTTGCGCTCGGTTAGCACGCGCAGGATGCGATAGACCGCCACCACCTCGCCGCGCTGGTTGATCTTGACGTCGCGGCGCACGGTGATGACCGACTTGCCTGCAAATTCGGATTGTTTGACCTCGCAGGTCTCATCGCCATTGAAGCTGTAGATGGTGTCTCCAGGGAAAATCGGCCGGTAAAAATCCCATTGCGAACCCGAGACAAAGACGTGAATGCCGCGAAACAGGCTCTTGCGCAGCGCCTTGATCTCGTCAGGGACAGGATCACCCAGCATCGGCTTGTTGATGATCCCCGCCATCATGCCGGGTGCGATCACACTCCCCCAGCGGGTTTTCTTCGCATAGGCAGGGTCGGTGTAAAGCGGCTTGTCGTCGCCCATGCCGTGAGCAAAGTTCCGGATATTATCCTCTGTCGCGGTGGTGATATACTCGCGGGTCTTGGCCGCCTGGTCGAATCCCAACAGCTTTCGCTGCCGCTCGATATCTTCCTCCGTAATCTCGTAGGCGACGGCTTTTTGCCACTCTTCGCTCTGCTTGATGTCGCTTTTCGCCTCGCCCATCGCATATCTCCCTTGTCACGAGTTATATAACTAGGTAATACATGCTTCATATCGAAGCAAGGGGATAGTGTCGCCAATGGAAGTACGCCGCATCAGCGATGCATTGAAGGTGCGCGCCCAGCATCAGGCCAATGAGATCGCACATGACGATACGAGGCGGCAGATCAGCTTTGCCGATTGGGACCGCGAAGCCGATGAGGTGGGCGGCGGACTTGCAGCCGCAGGCCTTGTCCCCGGCGACCGCGTCTTTTTGCCGATCAGCAATGCGCGCGCCGTCGAGATGGCAATTGCCGTCTTTGCTGTGTTTCGCGCCGGCGGAATTGCCTGCCCGGTGAACACGCGTCTCAATCCCCGCGAAATTGCCGATTATGCGGCGCTGTGCGAACCGCGTTTCTGCCTCACCGATACCCCCGAGCTGGTGAAGGATCTGAACCTCGCAGGAAGCTGGCACGTCGATGCCATGCCGCGCGACCTCTCGGCGCTTCCCGATCAGGCAAGCCTCGACCCGATGGCCGACGCCGAGATCCTCGGCACCTCGGGCACGACCGGCAAGATCAAGGGGGTCGTCGTCTCGCACCCCGATCTCATGACCGGGGTCACAGGTTATAATATGGACCGGTCGCGCTCGACGCTCAACGCGCTGCCCCTCACCGGCTCGGGTGGCAATATCGGGATCGTGATGCTCCCCGCGCGCGGCGGCGCCACGGCGATCACCCAACCCAAATTCGACCCCAAGGGTTTCCTCGAGCTCGCCAGGGAAAAGCAGCCTGACCTTGTCTATCTTGTTCCGTCGATGCTGCGCCTCGTGCTCGATCATCCCGAGGTCGCGAACTATGACATGGCGGGGGTCAAATATCTGATGACCGGCACCGCTCCGCTCCCGCATGATTCGGTGAAGCGCGCAGCGGAGCTTTGGCCGCACCTTCGGATCCGGAATAGTTACGGGATGTCCGAGGGCGGCGTCGGCGTCGGCACGCGAACCCGCGAACAGGTGATGAAGCCAGGCTGCGTTGGCAAGCTGCCGGCGCACATGCAGCTGCGTGACGAGAATGGCGAGGTCATCACCCAACCGGGGGTCGTGGGCGAAATCTACGGCTGGCAGAAGCATGCCCGTCGCTACTGGAAAGACCCCGAAGCCACCGCCATCAGCTTCAAGGGCGGCTGGACCAAGACCGGCGACCTTGGCTACGTCGACGAGGACGGCGACCTGATCATGGCGGGGCGTTCGAAGGAACTGATCATTCGCGGCGGCTACAATATCACGCCGCTCGAGATCGAGACCGTGCTCCACCTTCATCCCTCGGTCCAGCAGGCGGCCGTCGTTGGCGTGCCGCATGAGGTGCTGGGCGAAGATATCGCCGCCGCGGTAACGCTGCGTCCCGGTACCGAGGCCACGAGCCCGGACGAGATCATCGAATTCTGCAAGGCGCATCTCGCCGACAACAAGGTGCCGCGTACCCTGGTCGTGGTCGACGAAATGCCGCTCAACCCGAACGGCAAGATCCTGAAGAAAGACCTCGCCGAACCCTTGGCCAAGGCCGCAGAAGCGCGGCGCCGGGCAGCCTGATCGGGACCGTCCGGTTCCGGCAATGTCACGAGACAATCAGGCGCCTGGGCTCGTCGGGGGTCGCCGGTGCGCGCGGTCTCCAGTGCTCCCCTCCCTTCGGGACGGGACTAATTCACCCTTTGAGCTTCTCGAAGGGCACATCCTTGTCCATGCGCATTTCACCCGGCATGCCCAGCACGCGTTCGGCAATCTGGTTGCGCAGCACCTCGTCGGCGCCGCCCGCGATCCGCATCACCGTTGAATAGATATAGTCATACTGAACGTCGCCCGTCGCCGTGTCGTCGGCTTCGGCGGCGATGCCGGCAAGGCCGCGCAGCTCGAGCGCAAGCCCGTTGGTTCTCTGGTAGCGCGACGCATAGGCAAGCTTGACCATTGCGGCGAGCGCGCCGGGATTTTCGCCCTTCGACACCATCGTGCGCAGTCGCGCCTGGAAAAAACGTTCGCCCTGCTCCTCCGCGAGTGCCTCCGCAAGCTGCTGGCGGATCGCAGAATGGTCGAGCATCGTTCCGCCGCGCCCGTCGGGGGTTGCAGCCGCATAGCCGAGCAAGGGCTCAACGCCGCTGCGATGCGCGCCCGAGCCGAGCCGCTCGCCCATCAGCACGGTCATGCAGCACGCCCACCCCTCACCCTCGGCGCCCAAGCGGTTGGCGTCGGGAATGCGGACATCGGTCAGGAAGGTCTCGTTGAATTCGCTTGCCCCCGATATCTGGCGAATGGGCCGGGTCTCGATCCCCGGCGTCTTCATATCGACGACAAAGAAGGTGAGCCCCTTGTGTTTCGGCACGGTGGGATCGGTCCGCACGACCAATATTCCCCAGTCGGTCAAGTGCGCCCAGCTCGACCAGACTTTCTGGCCGTTGACGATCCAGTCGCCGCTGCCGTCATCGGCGCGAACCGCCTTGGTTCGCATGCCCGCAAGGTCGGAGCCTGCGGCGGGTTCGGAAAAAAGCTGGCACCAGGTGATATCCCCCTTCAGCGTCGGCTCGATGAAACGGGCCTTCTGCTCTTCGGTGCCATGTTTCGCGATCACCGGCAGCGCCATCCCGGTCCCGATCGAGACGAAGGGGCCCTTGGGCAAATGATACTTGCCCTCTTCTTCGGCAAATATGACCGCTTCGATCCCGGACAGCCCCCGTCCGCCAAGCGCCTTCGGAAAGGTCAACCCGGACCAGCCCCCGGCGTAGAGTGCGCGCATCCACGCGCGGCCGCGGTCCGCCTCTTCGGTGTCGGGTATGGCAACGCCCACCGGAAGTTCGTGCGCGGGCGCGTTGGCCGCGAGCCAGCTGCGCGCCTCTGCGCGGAACGCGGCCTCTTCGGGGCTGTCATTGAAATCCATCTTAAGCCGCCTTCACTTGACTGCCTGGTTGCACGTTCAGCAAGCGGTCCGCCCAAAAGGCCCGATTGCCAAGATGCACCGCAAGCATGCGCTCGCGCCGGTAATAGAAATGGCAGTTCGCCTCGAACGTGTATCCGATGCCGCCGTGTACCTGCAGGTTCTCGCGTGCGGCCATCTCGAAGCATCGTATTCCCGACAAGCGCGCGGCGGCGGCGGCGGCAGGCAGATCGTCCGGCGACGATTCCGCCGCCCATCCGCCATAATAGGCGTTCGAGCGCGCAAGCTCGGTCGCCACCGCAACATCGGCGAGCTTGTGCTTGATAGCCTGAAAGCCCCCGAGTGGGCGACCGAATATCTGGCGATCCATCGCATAGTCGCGTGCCATGCGAAGACAGGCATCGGCAGCGCCGACTGCTTCAAAGGCTGCTTGCACCGCGGCTTGGTCGACAAGGCGTTCGAGCATGAAGATCCCGGGCATAGTCTCTGCCGCCGCACCCTCGAAATCGATCCGGTAGTGCGGGCGGAGCTGGTCGAAACTGTCGAGCCTCGTCCGCTTCACCCCGGGCTGATTCAACTCCACCAGGGCAAAATGCCCACCTTCGACCAGCACCACCGCAAGGTCGGCGATGCCGGCATCGGCCACGGGAGACTTGCACCCGGAAAGCCTGCCGGCTTTGAGCGTCGCGCCGGTCGCGAACACGGGTCCCGGCCCTTCGGCGTACGCAAAGGTCGCAACCACCTCGCCGCTTGCCAGCCGCGGCAGCCACGCGGCCCTCTGCGCTTCGCTGCCCGCGAGCCGGATCGCTTCGGCTGCAAGCACGATCGAGCTCATGAAGGGGACGGCGGCATTGGCGGCTCCCAAGGCTTCCATGATGACACCAAGGTCGAGGGATCCGAGCCCAAGTCCGCCATGTTCTTCGGGAATCGCGGCGCCAAGAAAGCCCATGTCGGCAAGTGCCCGCCACAAAGGCTCGTCCCATTCGGCATCCGAATCGATCAGCGTGCGCAGCCGGTCGTAAGGTGACATATCGGCAAGCAGCGCTCGCGCTTGCTCACCGAGCATTTTCTGTTCATCGCTGAGGTCGAAATTCATCGCAGGACTTGCCCCGTTGTTGCCATCTGTGTCATAGCGAGTTGTATAACTAGGTCAACCATGACAAACGCCGGAAGAGGACGCGCTGCTCATGCAATATGAAACTATCCTCGTCGATGTCGCTGATCATATCGCGACGATCACGATCAACCGGCCCGAAGCGATGAACAGCTTCACCAAGCGAATGATGGACGAATTCGAGCATCTGTGGAAGTGGGTCGCCCGCGAGGACGATATCCATTGCTGCGTCCTGCGCGCGGCGCCCGGAAAAGCGTGGTGCACCGGGGTCGATGTCAAGGAATCGCAGAAGGAAGGCGGCACTGTCGTCGATCTCGCAAATATCTGGCATTGCGAGGATCCGGGCAATTATCTTGGGCCCAAATCAATGAAATGCTGGAAGCCGGTGATCGCCGCAGTGCACGGCATGGCGGCCGGCGGCGCCTTTTACTGGCTCAACGAGAGCGACATCATCATCTGCTCGGAAGATGCGACCTTCTTCGACCCGCACGTCACATACGGGATGACGAGCGCGCTCGAACCGATCGGCATGACGTACCATATGCCGCTCCATGACGTGCTGCGCATGGTTCTGCTTGGGAATGACGAGCGCATCGGGGCAGGAACGGCACTGCGGATCGGACTGGTGAGCGAGATTACCACGCTTGAGGAGCTGTGGCCCCGCGCGCACGAGCTTGCAAAGACGATCGCCGCCAAGCCGCCTGCTGCCACAGCCGGGTCGATAAAGGCTATCTGGGAATCGCTCGATTTGCCGCGGAGCGTCGCCCTCCAGCAGGGACTCAAATATTGCCAGATCGGAAATCCCGTCGGGGTGCCCCAGGTCGACCGGGCCGCGCTGATGGCCGACAAGGCAAAGAAATTCACTATCCGCTAGCGGCGGCGCCGAGGAACGGGGCGCTCCCATCGACGATCGGTCGGATGGTCACAGCGAATATAAGGGCGGAGGAATCGGGAGTCGCATGTCGATATTGTACGATGAGGGACAGGAGGCGATAGCGACGGAGTCGCGTCGTGTTTTGGAGGCGCGAGTGAGCAAGGAGGATATGCTGTCCTTGCTTGAGGG